>Ga0137409_10000490_pt1 | contig 43164 bp, 59 predicted proteins | sample CZODoug1_16funga_FD_122059 | JGI IMG/M metagenome (GOLD analysis project Ga0137409, IMG submission 122059) | Vadose zone soil fungal communities from Angelo Coast Range Reserve, California, USA - CZODoug1_16fungal (Hybrid Assembly) | ecosystem: Environmental > Terrestrial > Soil > Vadose zone...
CAATGATATTCTTCTGATTCCGCACGTCGATCACGGGCAGTTCCGGCAAATTGACTCCTCGGACGCTATTCTCGAAGGGTGGTGGTAGGCGGTAGCCCTTGCCAGAACTCACACCTGAGCCCCTTGATGGCGGCCTTGTAACCGCACGAGACCCCGCTACGCTGACGCCGGGCGAGCTGACCCTCGCTAACAACGCCTATTACCTCCCCAACGACTCCGCAATCCACAAGGTCAAAGGCAGAACAAAGTATAACACTGTGGCTCTGGGTTCTGCCGGCAATGTAAAGGGGCTCAGATACTTAGAGTTTGACGACGCCACGGCCATTGTGGCGGCGCACGAGGCAAGCAGCATCCGTCTCAGCACCTTTGCCGCCGAGACGGGAGATTTCTCCACGCTGACGCCGATCTCTTCCGTGGGATCAGGCCAGTCGATGGACTCCATCCAGTACGCTAACAAGCACTACCTGCTAATCGGCGCGGGACAGAACCAGGTCGTCAAGGGAGACGGCACGTTCCGGAACCACGGAATGGTGCCGGTGCCGGAACTCACCACGCCGCCGGCGATCAGTGCCGGCGCCTGGTCCACGCAGCTCGGGACCGGCTTCTTCCATTTCTTCACGACGGAAGTCTTCATCGATGCGTTAAACGGCGATGAGCTGGAGAGCGCTTTCACAGGCACGCCGCAAAGTGTGAATGTCACCGCGGTGGCGTCGCAGCAAGTCACGGTGACGAGATCCACACTGTCGAACCCAAACGCAACCCAGTGGCGCGTCTATATGGCTGGGCCAACGGTGACGGAGACGCCGATTCCTCTTCTGAGCGACTTCCACCAGGTGGCAGAGCAGGACATCTCCAACACGACGGCACTGATTGGAAACCAAGCCCTTGTGGCGGGACGTCTCCCTACGGCAAACGGGGCTACTGGATGGACGAACACCAGTAACGTGTTCTCGAATACCGACAACGCAGGAATGACCACTTCGACGAACCTGGCTAGCGTGCTGCTCAACACATTCGGGTTCTCTGGCGTGAGCGGCACGATTACCGGTTTTGAAGTAGCCATTCGGCTCAAGATGACGGGCTTCACTCCGAAGTTCTTCCTCGGGTCGAACAGCCCGCTGCTCATCATGGACCTGACCTACAACGGGACGAACTTCTTTCCTGGGAACAACACCACTGCTCCTGTAATCCGACAGATACAAGGCGTTACCAGCGGATATGTCACTGTGATTATTGGGGATCCCCACAACCTGTGGGGGCGGAGCAGTTGGGCGTTGGCCGACCTGAATGCGAACGCCTCCTTCGGCATCCGTTTCAAGTACGGGCAAGAGTACGTGGGGGCCTCTAACGCCACGCTGGATGTGGACTGGGTGAAGATTGCCGTCCACTCCACCGGTTCGACGAGACCAGTCAACCTAGAAGGGAAGGCGTTCCGCGTCGTCACGGTCGCCGAGGCCGGCATTGTGACGGTCTACCCAGCCGACATGCCGCCGCCGACGGCCAGTACGGGGGATATCTTCGAGGGGCAGTTGCTATTGAACGATGTGCAGGATCCCTCCATGTTGAGGGCCTCTCTTCCCGACGAGGTGGACTCTTTCCCCGGCCCGTACTTCGTGAACTTTGAGACGAAAGAACGGGACGAGGTCACGTTGATTCGGCGGGTCGGAAACAAGACCGTCGTGGCGTTGTCCCACCAGCTCTACAGGCTGAACTACTTCCCGCGGGAGACCGATGCCGAGTTCGACCGAGGCCGATGCTTCGAGGCTATATCGGAGAGCCATGGGATCGTGGGTCCCATGGCGGGGACGTTGTTCTCTCCGGACGGCGGACCGCTCCTCCTGGGTTACGTCGCTCACGAGGGCCTTCATGCAACAGACGCCTTCCAGACGAAGGTTCTGAACAAGGATCTTGACTGGAGAACCACGGTAACGGCGTCGTCGTTGAAGGCCTCCATTCTCGTTAACTTCCCTATTCTGGAGCAGCTATGGCTCTACTACACCGTCTCGGGGGTGAACAAGGCGCTGGTCTATCACTACAACACGCAGCACCGGAAGGAGGACGGGTCGTTCAAGGCGACGGGGCCGATCGATGTCGCGGCGTTCTCGGCCTGTCTTGCACGTCTGTCCGGGGCGGACGTTCTCCTTACTGGGCAGAGCGGCGGCTTTGTGTATGTGGAGGATCGCGGCTACGACCACAACGCGGGAGGGACGATTCCTTTCGCTGTGCAGACGAGGGAGATGTACCCAGGCGGGTTTGCCGACCAGATCACGATGAACTCGATGTACGTGAGACACCGGGCTGACAGTCCCGTGGGGACAGTCACCGTGACGCCGATCACGAGGACCGACTCGGCGGCCCAAGTGACGCGGGCAGCAAAGACCTTCGCAAATACTAACGGCGGCGCAGCGATGATTGCGTGGTCGCATATCTTCGGATCACTGCAAGTCCAGCTCTCTGAGCCGGGAACAAATGGCGGAGGAGCGGTTCGTCTCACGGCTCTGGCGATGGAGCTAACTGGTCACGGTCTCCCGGAGAGCCGCACATGAGCGGTATGAGGAGCTACCGGCCGATGAGGATCGGGGCCATTACCGATCCTCAGCTTCGCCGCGAGTTGCAGGGGACCGACGACTGGCTTCGGCAGCTCTCGACCAATCAGGCAAGGCTCGTCCAGATGCCGCCGGGAACGCCCACTGCGGTGACGAATCCGTCTCCGACAGGAATCGATACGGGAGCCTTCCTCTATCTTCCAGGCCGCTCCCACGAGCAGATGTCGCTCGGCCCGGTGTCCTTCGACGCCTTCGGGCTTGCGTACAGCGACTCTGCACCGACGACAGAGAGGACTCTTTCTCTTCGGGCAACGACCAGCGACGGTTCTGCTCAGCCGGCGCGGGTGTTCCTCGGCATCCAGGGCTCCCGAGTCGGTACTACCGCTTCGGCCCAAAAGCGGTACTGGGCGTTTCCGTCGTTCACGGAGATCAACACGGGACCGTCCACGGGACTCCACTACTTCGTGGACCAGGACGACTACCAGTCGCTGTCGAAGAAGACGTTGAACAACGACTGCTACCTGAAGCTCGAAGACACCGTGGGCGGAAGCGGGATCATCAACGCGGGGAGGACGAGTGTTCTTCAGTTCGCGTGGGGTAGCGGCTATCCCGCCGGGGGCGGCAGCGCCGTGACACCGACCACCCTCACGGGCGTGGTGCCGTCACTCCAGATCCCAGGGCTCGACTACAAAGATAGTGGGGTGGGGGTACGGGACCGCACCCACGTGTGGTGTATCTTGAAGAGCGACCATACCGACACGACTCCCTTCGAGCCGGGAACACCAGTCTTCGGATCGTCTTCGGGGAAGGAACTCTACGCAATGTTCGGGACGGCGCAAGGCACGCTGGCTGCGCCGGCGACGAACTCCTTCCCGATCTGGCATGCGGTGGTGACACAGAGCTGCACGTTTACGCTGTCGAGTCCCACTGCCACGATGGCGAGCACTACAGGTATTGTGAAGGGAATGCGGATGAGGGAGACGCTGAATGCGTACTCTCTTCCCGAGAACATGCACGTGCTGTCTGTGGATTCTCCCACGCAGATTACGATGGGTGCCAATTGGCCGGCTTCTAACCTCACACGCACGATCGATTTCTTCGGGATGACGTGGAGTGACACAGCGACCAGCGTGACGTTGTCGCACAGTGCGCTGACCGGGCTCTCAGCTGACGATCACACGCAGTATCTTTTGCTGAATACCGCGGCACTGAATCGGGCCACTGGGCAGCGGATTGGGACGGCTACCCAAACTGGGAATAGCGATGACGTTGCTATTTCAGGACGGCTGAGCATTGGAACTGGCGCATATCAGCTAGGGCAGAAATTAGTTGTCTCTGACGTACTTTCCGCAATAACAGGCGTGGTCAATCTTGCAAGACTCACTCCCAGTGTTACTGCTGTTGGTGGCTCTACTGCAACCTATCGTGCCTTACTTTGCCAAATTACAGGTGGTAGTTCTATAACAAGTAATTCTCCTAGTTTTGTAGGGGCATTTTTTACCGTTAGTCCTGCGATAACCTCCGGTAGCAGCGTGTCGGTGGGCGATTGTCTTGGTTTGGATATGAGTGCCACTATCCAAATTACTGCTACGGGATCAACGGCAAATTTGATCGCTGGGTTCCGTGGCGGGGCGCGTGGCGGCGCGAGCAACATGGGGGACACTTTTGTAAATACCCAAATATCGGGTGCCCTCAGTGTTGTGTCCTCTGGGACTGGTAAGACGCAAGCTATGAATGGTCTCAATCTGACCATGGACACGGCTAACAAGTCCTACAGTCTTACGACGCGAACAGCCGGCATTAACTTGGATCTTTTCGGAAATACGGGCAACACATCGTGGGGCAAGACGAACTGGCCATGTGTCGTGACTGGCGGTAGTGCCAATTTGACATCTTTCACCAATGCTGGACAGATCCAAGTTGGCCAGTACGTATCCGGTACCAACATCCCGTCCGGCTCCTACGTAATCGCCACAGACAATGTCATGCTCATAGTTACACTGAACAATAATGCCACTGGAGCTGGAACGTCTGTCGATGTGTGGGGAACGACTGTCTACTGGTCTGGGATATACCGTAGTTTTGCGCTTCCGTTGGGAGGTGAGGTTACAAATGGCCGATTCGTTGATCTCCAGGCCGACATTCCGAGCCAACACTATGGCGCCTTTTACTTCCGGCCTCCGACGGCGTCCTCTTACCCTGCGCCTACGGCATGGGTTCACATTGGTGCTGGAGCGGCAGCGGCTGGATCTGCACCACTGAAGCTAACGTCAGGTACTAGTCTCACGACAGCTGAAGCCGGCGCAATGGAGTTTACGACTGACGATTTCTTTCTGACGATCACTACGGGTGCGGCTCGTAAAGGCATCGTCCTCGATAACGGATCTCGCCTTACCTCTGGAAGAGTGCCGTTTGCCACGACCAATGGTCGGCTGATTGACGATTCGGACATGACATTTAGCGTAGATACGTTGACTGTTACAAAGTTGGTTGTCGGAGCTGGGACTGCCGTTACCAATCTTCCAAAGACACTCTTCGATGACTTTGCTGATATTGGCAACATCGGAACAGGAGAAGATGATCTTTTCTCTCATACGATTGCTGCAAGTCAGTTAGCGACAAACGGAGACAAACTGACTTCCAACATGGCTGGAATCTTCGTCTCTTCTGCGACTGCAACACGGCGACTGAAAGCTTACTTTGGCGGCACATTGATCTATGACTCTTCTGCCCTTTCTCTCTCCACTTCGAGTGACTGGGACATGAAGATGATTGTTCTTCGAGAGTCCAGTACGGTGGTCCGTTGTTCGGTCACAGTGAACACAACGACTGCCTCTAGCGCGCCCTATTGTCAGTACACGAGGATCACTGGGCTCACATTATCGAACACGAATGTCTTGAAGATCACTGGCGAGGCTGCCGGTGTTGGAGCGGCAACAGATGATATCGTAGCAAAACTTGGGACGATCGTCTTCGTTCCGGCAGCGTAGGAGACGATAGATGGCCACTAGAACACAGGCAAAGGCGGCAATCGATAACGTGGCGATTGCCATTAAGGCGGACATCGATGCGATTGTTCCAGCTACCGCAAATATCTCGGACGGCAACATTGCCTTTACTCCGCAGCACTGGAACATTTATATCAATGCCGGTGGGAGTTCGACGACAGCGGATTCTTTCTTGGCGACAATCACTGCTAATCTAGCGACTGCAGGCCGCGCGACGACAGTCACGCGGAGTGGCCGGCGTTCCGACGATTCAGACCACACCATCACGATTAAGACAACACTGGCGAACTATCTCATTGTAAACTTCTAGCGGGGCAGTGGGAGGGGAACGACCATGGCAATGACGCAGGGCACCAGTAACATCGGGGCTGCAATTGGTGGCGCAGCCGGTACGGCCTTTCCGATCTTCGGTGCGCTGGGTGCCGTCGGGGGACTGCTCGGTACTCTCTTCGGTGGCCAAAAGCCGCCGTCGGCTGACGAACTAAAACGTCTCTTCGGTCCTGGAGCGCTAGCCGGCGATACCCAGCAGCTGTACCAGCTGCTGGCCAACTCTCCGCAGTTTCGGCAACAACTATCCCAGAACAACATCAATGCGAGCGGCTTCGAGCACAACCTCCGCGGTGGTCTTGCGGCGCGCGGCCTTACCACGAGCGGCGTGGGGACGATCGCTACGGCTGCGGGTCAGTCCGCGGGACAGTACGGCGAGCAGGCCCTCCGAGGTGGGCTCTTCGGGACGGCAGGCGACATGGCGCAGCAGAACCTACTGGCTCGTCTTCAAGCGTTCATGCAGAGCCTGCAGTTGGGGATGCAACAGCCGAGCACGTTGCAGCGGTTTGGCGGAGGCCTTGGTCTTGCCGGCGGGCAGTTCCAGAGCCTGTTCGGGGGTAAGTAATGGCCCTCCAGATGCAGCCGACCCATCAGACCTACACGGCGGATCCTGTCGCTGCGGTGAAGGAGAGCTTTACTCTGTCCGGCTCGGGAGGGGGAGACGCGGGGCCTGGCGGAAGAGCGCCAACGCCGAAGGCTCAACCTGCTGTGGCATTGCCGCCTCCGCTCTCCACAGCGACGATCGAGTCGCTCTATCAGCCACTCCGGCACGACATCGAGACGTTGCCGCCGCCTGCGGCACGACCAGTGCCGCCGCCGCCTCCTGCGCTGAACTCCTTCCTTTCGCTCTTGGGGGCGAACTTGGGGGCCTCTCTTCTCCGGGACCCCGGAGCTGCGGACAAGATCTTCGGCTACATGCAGGAAAAGGAACAGCAGAGACAGGCGATCGAAGACCAGAACTACGCGCAGAATCTTGCCTTTAACGAGAACAAGAAGGCGCAGCTGGTGGCGATCCGCGGGAAGGCCCTTGAGACGGCACTTCAGGTGGCGATCCAGTCGAACGACGCGGAGCGGGCTGCGAAGATCGCGGAGAACCTCCACAGGCTGCAGGCCGAGACCCAGGCTCAGACCGTGATTCCGGCGATGTCGAGCCTCCAGATCGAAAAGGCTAAAGAGATCGGTCGGCAACAAAGACTTACGCTGGCGGATCAGATCAAGATGAAGCTGGAGGCAACGACTGCCTCCGGCAAACTGCAGCCGATCACGGGGAAAGACTTCCTCAAATCGATCGACGACATTAACAAGAATAAGGAACTCACGACCCACGAAAACGGTCTCCTTGGCGGGCTCCTGCAAGGCATCTTTGGCGGAGATAAGAAGGTCTCGAAGAAAGACATGCTGAAGGCGTCTTTTGTTACGGGGATCATGGCCGGGGATCCGGGCGTGAAGGCCGACGCAAAGCGCCGGCTCTTGATGACGGTCTACTCGGACCTCGGCTGGCTCGGGAAGAAGGACGTGTCGAAAATTCTTACCCCGCAGGAAGAGGCCCAGCTCTCCAACAAGCTGGCGGAATACGGGGTTACGTTCGACATGCTGGATAACATCAAGTGAGAAGTATGGCCTCCATGCTGGGGACGGCGGCGTCAGAAGCGCCGCCGGTAACTGCGCCGCTAGGCGCAGGCGCAGCTCCGGCGGATAGTACCGGGGTTGCACTTGCGCCGCCGCCGGCAGCGCCGGTCGGTCGTTCTATGGCCGGGATGCTCGGTGGGGCGCCAGCGGCTGCTCCAGCCCCCCCCGAGCCGGTCCCGGGGACTCCAGGAATCACGAACGGCATCTCCCTTGGGTCAATCCTCGGGGACATGGCCGAAGGGGCTGTAGCGCCCTTTACGGGGGCCGGACACGCGATCGCTGGGCTCCTTGCGGATCCCATGTTCCGGGTGTTGCCGTACGAGGACGAGGCGAAGCATCTTGCCGAGGCGGAACGCCTCGGCTGGAAGGGTGCGGCGTTCTGGGGGTCGATGCTGGCCGGCGGGCCGATGACAAAGCTGCCCATTGCATTGGTTTGGAGGTTGGCCGCTTCCGGGGCGGCTGGCGGCGCCGTGTACTCGGCGCTGAACAATGCGCCGTCACTGCAGCATGGGCACGAAGATCCGAGGACGTATGCTGGGGAAATCGCTACTACGGCAACGTTTGGGGCTCTTACCGGTGGGGCTCTGGCGATGGTGCCGCCGGTGGCAAGAACGGCCGGTTTTGCTGCCGCGTTGCCCTTCAAAGGGATGAATCGGCTGATCGATCTGGTGCCGGCTGGGCGGCAGGTCAGAGCAAAGACGGCCGAGTTTATAAGTGGTGCCTTTTCCAAGGCTTGGGATCCAGTGATGACCAGCGGGGAAGTGATTCTGCAGAAGGCTGGTCTGGGAGATCTGGCGAACGGTTTCAAGGCGGCGAGGAAGGTTGCCGCTCTGAAGGCCGGAGAGTCAGTTGCCGGCTTCTACAAGAACATCGAGGGCCTTTCTCCAGACGAAATCAAACGAGTCGGTTGGTTCATTGAGAAGTTTGACTTTAGCGACCCCGAACTATTCGGTGTGGCGCACGAGTACACGACGAACGCCTCCGATGCCCGGCTCTTCGGAGTAGCGCAGCGGGAAGCGACCCGGATGCAGGAACTTGGCAAAATGATGGAAAAGACCGGGATGCAGGTTTACGACCCGACGGACGAGGCTTTCCATCGGTTCGCGTTGCGGAAGAACTACATCCCGCACCGGTTCGTGAACCCGGACGCAATGAGACCAGGTGGAGAAGCCTACGATGTAAACATCGCCAAGGTGATGAAAGTAAAGAATATGGTCAGGCCGGACGCCGAGGTCTGGATGGACCAGTTCGCCAACCGGATCGAGAACTGGAACAACGGAGTCGTCGAGGGACGGTTCCCGGTGGGGACCGCAGGGCATTACCTGATTGGACGTGCCCTTAACCTCGATGGTTTTGAGACGCAGCTCGATCGAATCCTTCCCCAGTATTACGAGCACGTCAGCCGCAGGCTGACGAACCACATGTTCTTCGGGCCGCAGCCGCTCCCCGAGGCGGTGGATCAGGCCATCCAAGAAGTTGCGCCGAAAGGCGTGTTGCCGCCGTCGGCGATGATGATCGGAAGGCCGGATGCCGTGCCTTTGCCGGCTCCAAAAGAGCCGACTCAGTCGATGTGGCAGATCATCTACGCAAGGAAGAACGCGGCAGAGGCTGCGGCACGGCGCGACCAGGCAATCGAGTTCAAGTACCCGCGGGCTTTTGCGCCACTCCAAGGGATCAAGGATCCGGAACAGCAGAAGCTGGCCACGACGATCGTGCGAGGCCAGCTCGGAGTTTCGGATCAGCCGCAGTTCGGAAAGAAGGCTCTCGACTGGCTGGCACAGAATGAGGTCGTTACGAAGTTGGCGTTGGGAGCGATTTCTCAGCCGAGCCAGATGCTCTCTGGCGTCGTGAGGACGGGGTACAGAGGGTCTTTGAAGTGGCTTGTGGCGACGGCGGCGCAGGACCCGGAGATACTGGATTTCGTGTTACGGACTGGAGTTACGCTGCGGAGCGTTGTACGGGAGGCACAACAGTCGCTAACTGGACAGAGGACCGATTTCCTTGACAAGGTACTTTTTACCCAGTTTGACGTAGCGAGCCGTATATACGGCGCTGTGCAGGGTGCTACTCATGCTGAATATATGGGACACGAACTCGCCAATACTGTGTCGCAGGCGCAGAGGGTCGCACAGCTGCAGGGTCTCCGGCAGATAGGGGCAAAAGTGCTTGGGATGTCTCCCGTCTTGCGTAATAAAGTGGCCCAGCTGGAGTCCCGCTTTATCAAACTGGGGATTGATCCCGTCGAGGTCGTGAAGAACGGCGGCACACTGACCAATGAGCAGTTGCTGGTAGCGGGCCAGACCGTATCCACAGACGTGAATTTCTGGGGAGACCAGCTCAGCCTCCCACCTTTCTACAAGAGTGCGTATGGCCGGTATCTCACAATGTTCAAGTCGTTCGGATTCCAACAGACGCGCCTCGTAAAGGACCAGATGATAAAGCCGTTCGCGGCCTGGATCGCTGGAAAGCCAGACGGAGATCCGGGACCGTTGATGAGGTTCGCTACTTTGATGCCGGGAGGGGGAGAAGCGATCTCGGATTTGAAGGCGATTGCGCGAGCCCGTGAGCGTCCCACGGATCCGGTTCTCCGGATCTCCGAGAATATCGGGAATGCGGCTGGGTTTGGATTTGCGGCAGACGCTCTTCGGGCCGTTGATTTTGGAGTCGGTGGATCGCTTGGGTTAATGAGCGGGCCGATCGGGGGGACGGCAGGTAAACTGGGCGCCGCTATCGGCGAGGCCAAGGCGGGGAAGTTCCAGAAGAGTGGGAAGTTTGCAATCGAGTACGGACTTCCGGTGCTAGCGAATCAGGTAGCGCCGGGGACGGCGCCGTTTGCCGCGGCAGTTGCGCCGGCCCTTTCTAACGTCATCTTTCCGACCAAGGCGAATCCCAACAAATGACCTTGCCAGACGCGTTGAACGGGAAACGGCTGCCGAACTGGGTTTACTTTGTGGCTCTTGGGATTCTGCTGGGGATACAAGGAGCTACGATCGTCTATGGGCAAAACGGCGCCATTGAACGGCTCGCAGAGGAGCAGAGAACCTCGACCGATCGACTGGTGAAGGCCATCAATCGGGTGGCGGAACGGGACTCGGTGAACAACTACCAGGTGAGGGACATTGTTGATCGCAGGACGAGAGAGGCAAATCAGGAGTTCAAAGAAGTGGGAAAGTTGATCCGAGGATACGTGCCGAGAAGCATCGAATGAGGTCCGCACGGCGGACCGGGAGGTGATTTTGAAACTCGATCAGATTCTGATCTTCGCATTGACGTGGGGACTAGGGATGGTTCTGAACAAGTGGCCGGCGTTTAAGAATGAGTACATCCCGCGGGTGCTGTGGGTGATGGGGGTGCTCTTCGAGGCCATCAACAAGGCGCTGGCGTCGTCTGTTGGACCGGTGCCGCCAGTGCCGGCTGTGCACACGTCGTTTGCTGCGGCGGCAATCGTACCGATTCCGGGAGTCAGTATCGACCCAAGCGTGGTGCTCTACGGAACCGCGGTCTGGGTCGGCACTCAGGTCGTTCATCTCGCCTTCAAGGTTCTAAAGGACGTCTTCAAGCTGAAGCTGCCTAGCTGGCTGTAGGTCCCTAACGGCGGGAGGGCTTCTTTTCCTCTCGCCGTTTCCGTCTCAAGGGGGCAGATGCTCGGGCAGCAAGAGACCCGCGTTTCGCACGGTCTGTCCGTAGCATCTTCGCTTCTTCGATCTCGTCGTTGTGGGCCTCTAAAGAGCCGTTGGCGCAAGCTGCGACGAGCCACCGAGCAATCTGGCGGACTCTGGCTCCGTTCTCCGATTCGAGCGTGATGTGGATTGTCTCGCCCTTCCCCAGTGTGACCTTTAGTTTCTCATTCATACGAGCCCAGTCGCCGAATGCCCAAGATGCGAGTGACTGGGAATGCTTCCACGCTGACGGAATTGTTCTGGTTTCCTCCCACGATGTGGACGTTTGTCCTGTCGTCTCCGGCAAAGAATCCAACGTGTCCAGGGGCCGAGATTACCTCGGCTCCGGGCTGTGCGCCGTCTCCCCGTTGGAGGATGACCACGTCGTAGCCTGGAATGGCAAGGGCCTTCTCGACTGCTTTTCCCACTTGGAGCCAGGAACGGGCTGCGAGGGATTTCGATCGAGGGAGACGGAGCATCCACGCGACGAAGTTCACGAAGGCCGAGCACCAAGGGACTTCGTCGTCGTCAGGCCAGGTGTTGTCGAGACGGAGCATGGCCAAGACGAGCGGGTTCGAGGCTGTCCCTGCAATCTCTTTTGTTCCGATGAAACGGCTGGCTAGGTCAAAGGCGGTCGTCTCTCTCACTGTTGTGCCCTCCTCTTTCTGAATTCCGCTTTGTAGGCTAGGAGTTTCTCTTTCTTCAGATACCGTCGGCGACTCGGCCATTTGACTACACCGTGCTTAGGAACCATCCAGCAGTCGCCGCCGGTCGTGCGGATCTTGATACGGCGGTCGAACTTCCAGATGTACTCGATCAGAGAAATGAAATGGTCGAAGGTGATCTTTACGCCGTGGGAGTGGTCCCGTTCTCGGTGAAGCTGATGGGCAAGGGCAACGGCCTCCATTGGCTTTTTGCAAGGTGTCACGTCGCCGGAGAGAAGGCCCTTTGCACGCGCCGTGAAGAAGGCCACGTAGTCGGCCTTTACCTTCTCCCAGTTGATGGCGCGGATACCGCGCTCTGATCTTGTCCCAGACAGGGGTCGGATGATGCCGAACTTCATCAGGCCGTGGATCACGTAGTGGGTTAGGCAATGAGGAGTTCCTTCCCACTTCGGCAGCGCGCAGCGCGCCCACGAGCAGTTGTAGGTTTTCCGCTCTTCGTGGATCTCGATTGAGTCGGTGCCGTCTACCATATCGAGCCGACGGTCGGACCTAAGACCACGCGTGTCTTTAGCCCAGTGCCGGTCTCCATGTGGGCCACGAGAGGCTGCAGCTTTGCGGTTTTTGGCAGCTCGACGATGAATCCGGCTCGGGAGATGGCCAGAAGCCAGCCGCCCAAGGCGGTGGAGATTGCCTCCATTCCCCCGAGACGGGACCAGATTGCGTCGGTGATGGTGGAGGCAACGAGGAACTGTTCCGGTGCAAGCCGGTTTGGGCCGGTGATGACGCCGGCTTTGTTCTTGTAGTAGCCGTAGAAGCGTTTCCTTCGGCCGAAGGCGTTGGTGATGAAGCCGTCGGTGACGAGCGGTTCGAGGCTCGGGATGGATCGGCTCGGCTCTTGGAAGAAGATGTGGGCGAGCTGATTTTCGGTCCTGTGGGGGACGAGGAGAGATGGTATTTCCGAAAGCTGCGGGTTCATTGCTGCAAGCCGTCCCGTGGGTGGTTCGAGATCGTCAGTCTTCCAGAGATCTGGATCGGGGATGTAGGTGGGGTGGATGCAGTTGTCGGGGCCGACCGGTTGAAGAGCCGACAAGTGGGAGATGGGGACGCCACCCAAGACGAAACCGGGATGGATGGGGATGCCTCTTTCCGTCATGTCGAGCAGGACGTGGAGGCCGGGCATCATCATGTCGTGGAAGAGGGAAGACATTCCTTCGGCGGCGATGACGGCGCGCTGTTTTGCGGCGATGGCTCTGGTGATTGCTACGTCGTAGGCGTTGTAAAGGGCCGGGTTCGTTTCGCTCTTGTGCTTCCAGCGGAACGTGTCGGCGTAGATCGAGGCGACGGATCCAAGGCCCATCGGAGAGTCTGGAAGGAGGAGTTTTGCCGCGAACATCGTGTCGAAGAGGGCTGTCTCCCGCGGCACTCGGACGCCAGCGCGGCGCAGCCGCGCCAAGTCGAACTGGAGATGGTGGCCGATGATGGTGACGTTGGGACGAGCGACAGCGTCGGCTAACCAGCGACGAAGTTCTGCCGACCACGCAACAGTTGTGACCGGACCGGTAGGCCCAGCAATTCCTACTCGTTCGATGGCTACGGAGTGGCCAATTGTTTCGATGTCGAGAGTTAGCTCGGTGGCGACGGTGGGGAAGGCAGCTGTCATCTCCACAATGATCGGCTGCGCTTCCCCTGAGATGATGCGCCGTAGGCGCATCAGATCCGCGATTAGTATTGGTAAGGCTTTGAACTGCCCCCGCTGGACGGATCGAGGAGGAGATAGACAAGTGATGTAGTCTGCTCGGGGCGGAAGGGGCGGAAGGCCAAGAGTCCGAACACGCCGATACTTTGGATCCCCTCGACGGCGAAGAATGCTGCCATCAGGAGCTTTTCGTGTAGTGCGGTAGAAACCGGATTGTTCGGTGACAGTTCGCTGTATAGGTCGGCACTCGTCTGGCCGAAAGAGAAATCCCCGAAGTGAATCGAAACGCCCGGAAACTCCGGTAAGAGCCCCGAAGGTGACTCCGCCCAGACAAGCGATGACGCGAATGTCACCGTTGATTGCGTGGCACTCGTAGTCAGCTGTCGTGGTGACGACGAAAGCCGTCCGGTCGAGGCCCGCCTCCGCGGCAAGTTTCCAGAAATGACGCGCTCCTTGGAAGTCGATCGTCTCTCCGAGAGGAACGATCAGCAAGATAGAGCCAATAGGCGCCGCTTCTAAGCGGCGCCTATTTTGAAGCCGCTCTTCAGAATGTTCCGAAGTGATGCCCGTCTCTGTGATGGGCTCTTCCCCACAAGAGGTCCGGCGGCCTTGTCCACCGACAGATGAGACTTAAAGGCTGCCAGACCCCGGTTCGTAAAGTAAGTGGCGACCGCTGTGCAATCTACACAAAGATCGTGTGGCCTAAGTTCAGCTAGAATACCATCGTCACGGAGCGACTTGAACAGGGTTTGTCCGTCTCCGCGATCGATGTCTTCCCGGCCGCAGTTGCGACACTTGGCTACTCTTTCGGCGCCTTGCGAGGCGTCTTCTTTTGCTTCCCTTTCGGCTTTCCAACGGGCGGGCGACCACGTCGTCGGATGATCGCCGCCTTTGCCATCGTCGTGTAGGTGGCTGCCATGGCTGTCTTTGTCACGCGTAAGCATGATCTAGTGATCCTATTTCTTTCGGCTAACGGGATCTCGAAGTTGCCGATAGTTGTGTGGACAAGCCCTGCTGTGAGATCCACCCCGAGAATCTTTGGTTCCACGGGTCCCGTGGGTACGATGGGCTGCTGTGCCTCCGCTCCTCCATTGGCCGGCACTCCAGGTACCGGTATCGTCTCGACCGCCGTAGGCGGTCGCCAGTCTGCTCCTTCGATTCCGGCCAGATCAGGGGCTGTCCTCCGCTCCTGCTCCTTTCGTACAAAGTCAGCCATGTCAGTGATTTGCGGGTTCTCTTCCATGAACGGTACCGTCCTCTTGTTTGACGCCGTAGGCCGTCAAACGGGTTCGAAGATTGTGGTGATCTCGGGGATCCAACGGCGCTTTCCGTCTCGGCCGTCCAGAGGACCGTGCTTCAACTCGAAACGGATCGTCTTTCCCACGAGCGGCGAAGCTGCCGTGGCGAAGGCGTCCTCCGGCGGGAAGCAGGTTTTCAGGAGAGCGGAAGTGAAGCCGCCGTCTGGGCCGTCTGGCTGGATGCCGACGCCGCGAAGGAGCGCCATCAGTCTGTTGATCGACATGTAGCTCATCTTGGCGTAGCCCTCCGGCTGGCCAGTAGCGATTGCAGACGGCGCAAGCCGAAGGGTGTTCTTGATGACAAAGCCGATGTTCTCTCCTGAGCCCTCTGCAGAACAGGTCACTTCGTAGACGAACGTCTTTACTATCACGCCGTTATCGGCGGTGTAAGTGCCGCTGTTGGTGGCCGTTATCGTTCCCGCCTCTTCCCAGAAGTGAACGTCGGGGTTGCGGTTAGAAGGTCGCGCCGTAGGCGGGACTCGCATCTTATACTCGGAGGCTTTCTCCGCGTCGCGTAAGACATCGCCCGAGATCGAAAAGAAATCATCCACTGACACCCTCCCTGGCTTGCGCCGGCTGTGCCGGCGCAAAGTGGCGGTCATGTTCCAGCCAGAAGTTGATCGGGTTAGGTTGTAAGTCGCAGACAGGCATTGGGTTGTAGTCGTGCCCGCTGCGAATGCCAGCTAGCCAGATATTCTGGGTCTCGGTCCAAGCCGTGATCTTGGGCTTCGCGTCCTTGCCGTAGCCCGTGGACTGCCTTGTGAGACGGATACAGGTCGGAAAGCGGCCTGCGTAGGAGCCGATTGTGGCAGAGCCGACCGTTAGAGGACCACCCGTGAGGGTCTTTGACCCGGCTTCCTGGGCCTCCTTGTAGCCTTCGTGGGCCACGACAATGACGTTCAGGGGCTGGAGGAAGAGGAACGTCGTGATTCGGTCTATGGCGTTCTGAGCGGCCATGTAGTCGCCCTGCATGGGGATCGACTGGAGGTCTTTCGTCGCCTTGGATCCCATGATGATGTGCTTCGACTCGGAGAAGGAGCCCTGGTCGGCGATGCTGACCAGGATGTCCCAGCCGGTGGCCGTAATCGTGTCCCAGACGATCGTTTTTACGCCCGCGAAGCGGGCGCGCCAGGTTTCCTGGGCCATCACGAAGGCGTCGGTACGGGGATTGTAAAGCTCGCCGGCCTTTGGGCGAGAGCCGACTACGTGGAACCGGGGGCGGATCGCGGGGAAGATCGAGTCAAGGCGCTCGGAGGTCGGATCCGCGGCAACGTAGACGATCTCCCCCCACCGAGGCGGGAGCGAGGTGGCAAAACGAGTCTTGCCCGTCTTTGGAGCGCCGTAGATTAGGATGCGTTCGAAGCGGTTCTCGACTGCGGAGAGATCTGTGACTCCCACTGCCACCCCCGATCCTTGGGAACTGCTAAATCCAGAAGACCCAACCTCTCACGAACTTGTAGGTCCATTCATTCCACCAGAACCAGCCCTTCCACGAAAATGGAACTGGGTCACGTTTGCACGCGTAAATAGGCATTTGCCACGCAACGGCGAGCGTCGGCGTCGGAGAGAGAGGGTGTACTCCTCCTGGCGCCAGAGAGTACGACATGATGTGCATATGACTCATCGATGTTGGACTCTGCCAATGACGCGGCTGTTGCGAACGCAGCTGCATGTCGGCCCGGCTCGTGAACTCCATGGCTGAGAAACCTCCTTGCTGTGACGGTGAGACGGCCCCAAATCTTGTCGAGGGTTACGGGATGACCGGACTCTTTGTCCCTACGAAGAAGGGATCGATGTTCTCGTTCATCTCCAGCTGCTCTCCAAATGGGGTGGTGTTCCCAGTCGGCGAAGCCGACTGGCTCTCCCCACTGGAGGACTCGGGCAGTCCTTCCTGTCTTTGTGTTTGTTGTGAATGGACAACGGGCGACCCTTGCTGCGTCACTGACGGTTGTATCGAGACGACAACCGAAAGAATCGCCAAGTTGATCTCTGACGGTAACGAGTAAACGGCGCACGCCGTGTTCAAACGCTCTTGCCACCAGTGGAGCACTATGTGGTTCTGTGTCAAGAAGAACCCAAGCTTGGACGCCTCTTCCTGTGTCAATGACAGCCGGATAGATTCTCCGTCCCAAAAGACCTTCGGCCAGGTCGATTGCGGCAAGGGCCGCGGCAACTGGGGCACATTCCCCATCAACTGGATCCAGGTCGAGAACGATTGCTCCAATTCGGTCAATGTCGGTCCCTTTGATGCGGATTCCACGCCACTGGTTCGTGTGATTTAACCCGATGTAGGTATTGTAGCCGAGTCGGTCCATGTTCGCAGCGATTCGTTGTAGCCCGGAGGGGCGCTCCACGTGTCCACCAAGTACCTCGCCCGAAGGGCGACGAGCGAACCAGCGGAGGAATCCGGCCGAAGGCCGGACCATCTCCCAGAGCGCTTCCCAATCATCCGGCGGAGCCGAAGCCTGCGACGATCTGCTGCATGTTGTGACGGGTGGCGTAGTGATCGACGACAGTGTGGCCGATGTGCCGGACGAAAGTCTGTACATTCTCCATTTCCTTGCCTCGCAGGGCGAGAAGATCTTTCATGCCGGGGGACATTGTGGGGCCGGCCTGGAAGAGGCCGACACCCCATGCCCAGGGGAACTCGAAAGTAAGATCTGGATGGGCGGCGCGAAGCTCCGCCCAGAACTTCCAGACGTGACAGTTGGGGTTGATGAGTAAGTGCGTGTCGTGGAACACAACGCAGCCGCGGGACGAGAGCCGCGGCGCCCACGTTTCGAAGTCGTGCTTTACTTCTTCGTAGCTGTGGCCGGCGTCGATGTGGAGTAAGTCGATGGAGATGTCGTTGAACTTGGGACGAGCTTCGTCGAGGGTCGAACGGATCAGCTGCACGCTGTGGTAGTCGTTCTCTCGAAGGTAACGTTGGAGGTCTTCAATCACGGCGTCACCGTAGAAGCCGCTGTTCTCGTCACCGTGGAAGGTGTCGATGCCATAGATGCGCGTCTTAAGTGCCAGCTCTCGGCAGATCTGGGCGATGGTACAGAGGCTGTCGCCGCGGTAGACGCCAAGTTCTACCGCGACTGAAGGTCGCACCAGGGCAACGGCGAGAGAGAGACATGGCAAGGATGGGTGGTAATCGTTCACGCCAGTAAGGCGGTCGGGAAGAGAGAGAATTGTCGGATACTGAACGATGTTAAACACTATTCTCTTCCCCACATCGCCAGCTGGATACAACACACAATAAAGCAAATTAAGGCTGCTCCCATCAATAGATACCAGAGTAATTCGACGAACGCTTTTACCATCGCTCGCACAGTCCTGGATGGACTGCCGTTCCCGCGCGAAGCGCGAAGCCCGCACCTTCGAGTGCCACCCGTTCGCCCTCGGTGGCGTCTGATGTCGAAAGGGACACCGGCCCTCCGGCGCGGGCCTCTAGAAGAAAGTGGAGGAGAAACACGAAGAGGCCGCGGCCTCGCCACGCTGGCTTCAGATCGATAAAGCCGTCATCGCCCTCTACGGAAATTGTGACTGTTGCGACCGGCTCAGAAGAGGAGTCGAAGGCGGGATAAATCGACCAGCTATTGGGCCAGATGACTGGCTTGTCGATCGGTCGTTGTCGCTTCTCCCGGATAGGTCTTTCAACGTCGCGCAGCGACGTCAGTTTGTTGTGCCAGACGATGGCCTCTTCTCCGGAGATGTGGAGGCGGTGCATCTCCGCGAGCCAGAAGGCGTCGCCCCACTCGTTGGCGCCGAAAGTGGCGAACTGGGCTAGTCCGCGGGGCACGACGGCGCAGGACATGGTGATGGTCTTCGGGCCGAGCAAGGCGCTGGTGCCGTGGTGGGACGGCATTAGCACGTTGCCCGGACCAAAGCCGCGGAACAAGTGGATCTTTGCGCCGGAATCTTCGGAGAGGCCGGCACGGATGGTCTCTAACGCCGTAGGTGCCGGGACCGTGTCGAGCGGCAAAGCCCAAATCCAATCATTTCTAGCAGCCTGGAAGGCTGGCGGAAATGAGTCCCAGAACATCGACCACGTCAGTGGTCGATCCATTACGGTGATCTTCAAGTCGCCAAATACGTCTTTTGCGGCGCGGAGCGCCGCCTCCCCCTCCGAGCCGGGATCAAGGACGAGGATCAGCTCGTCGGAAGGAAGCCAGATCTGGTTGGAGAATGCCCGAAGGGCACTGGCTGATGGGTTAACGGCTACGACGGATACCATAGGAATGTCACCAAAAGACCGTAGATGTTGATTTCATCGGGATTCCTCTTCCGCAAAATGTGACTTAGCATCAGCTGCTCTTGGGCTTCCATTATCATATCTCTGTTCGGCATTTTGGAAGAATCGATCGTCGCGTAAGTCCACGAGTCCCCTACGTGCATCCCAATATGGTGAGAGGACGTTGCCGAATCGATTGAGATCTGCCAGCCGGTTCTGGGTAGGTTGACGTCGGCCGTTGGCAATGTCGTCCATTCGATCGGCCCAAACTGCGATGTCGAAGAGGGCATTTTTCACTTCCTCCGGACGAATCGGGATCATCTCTTGGATGAAAGCCGTCTCGGGGCGTTCCTTGATGGCTTTGTGGGACAGCTTTCGTGTCACGTTGAGGATTGTTCCGCCGTATTGACCATCTCCGAGGGCCAATTTCTGCTCGATGAGAAAGCTGTACACCAGCTCGTGAAGAGACCGCTCCTGTGAGGCCACATAGACGGCGATCGGTGTTCTGTCACTGATGGTCTTGTATTGGACGTTCCACACTTTGCCGTCCCGCGTGCGGAGCACGCGGTCAGGCGTGCCGAGAAGTGTGTGGTCGGCCTTGGAGCCGGCCCAGTACGGAAGAGGTGCCTCCAATGGCGTCTCTATGAAGAGCGTCTCCTGATCGGCAACGAAGTCGCTGTAGTGATCGAAGAGCGAAAGGAGTCTTTCCGCCTGATCGACGAACTGCTGGACTTCTTCTTCGTCGCCGAAGACTGCGATTTTGTCGCGCATCTCGGCCATCCTTGGGATGGCAGAAGCAAGGGCCGCGGTTTTACTCCCGGTCTTTGTGGCCTCCGCTAGGAGGCCGTGCCAGAAGGTGCCGACGTAAAGCTCGGCTGCGGGACGACGCGGGATGCGTCGGACGACGGCGCGCGCCCACCAGTCCCATTCGCAAACCAGGAACGAATTGATGTCAGATACCGAGAGACGCATCCTTGCACCCTCGAAAGACGGTAACGGGACATAGAGCCGTAGTTTTCCATGATGATGATGTTGTTCAGCGTCCGTAAGGCAGATCCATTGGGGCTTCCAGGAGGCCAATAGAGAGCCAGATAGGCAGCGCTGACGGTCCTACTGTGGAGTGTTCCATCATTGAACATGTGGAAACACGGTGTGTTATTTGAAGCGAAAGAGTGGCGTTTCCATTCGTGTGCGACGTCCCAGTTCTCTAGAAGGTGAGCACGCAACACCTCAGCTGTCTCTAAGCGGGTCTTCATTTCGGGTCCTTTCTCCAGTTCAGCTACGCTGAACTGGATTGAAGGCTTGCTCGGCTCTTGCCCAGGTCCAGGCGACACCGGCTTTGGCCGTTGTAATGGAAGAAGGCACACAGAGCCAGTAGTCCTTGTAGGTGCCGTCCTTTTCTGGCGTGTTGTTTACGACTTTTAGCATACAGAGAGGTTCGTCGTTGGGGATCTCGGCACGGAAGAGTTGGCCCCAGTCGTCCTGGTGGATGGGCTTCAGCCCCATCGAAGAGATGTAGTTCTCCTTCCCGTAGCAATCGATCAAGATCCTTCTCTGCTCGATGTTTTTACAATCACGGATCATCGAGATCGGGATCTCGTGGGGGCGCATCACGGCCAGTTCGCCGACTTCGATGCCACGGATGAAGTAGACCTTCAAGCCGTCACTGAAAGTGATCGCTGGGCCTTTCGTACTGTGGAGAGAACCGGTCTGGTTGAAGTGAACTGTCACCGGGAAGAAGTCGGACTTGTCGCCGATCGGAGAGAAGTAACAGGCCTGCCGCCAGACGGTTAGCACGTTGTTCGATAGAGCCCAGGCATCGGGCTGAGTGCGTGGCTTGAACGGTGCGACGTCTCCGCGATAGTGGATCGCCTCTGTGCCGTAGGTCGGAAAGAGAGCCTTTGCGGCACGGTGCGCCGCGAGACGAGCGCGATCTATTTCGGTCATTGTCGCAGTGTCAGTGTTGATTGGTTCTGTATCCATGATTAGAGATGGATCCTGTTGAATTTGTGTCCAGCCAGGAGTTGGTGCCCAATGTTGTTGTTGTGAAGCGAGTTGCTGCCACTCGCGGGCGGCAAAGACCTGCCACCGGGGTGGCGGGGGCTCTTGCGGTACCCCCGCCACCTGCGCCGAAGGCGCCTCAGTCAGCGACCTGACGGGCTTTTGCTTCTCTGTCTCGGGTCTCGGAGCCGTGCTCGTACTCGCGCTGCCGGGTGACCTTCCAGAGACCGGGTTCGAGGGTGATCGGGCCATGCTCAGGATGAGTGACCGTAACGCCTTCGGGATTCCGAACATGGAGAATCATCTCCTCGATCGCAGCGTTGTCGTCGGCAGTCAGGACGACAGTTTCCTTGTCCTCTTCGAGTGCGTGGAAGTGTCCGGTGATCTCGCCCTCAGCGAGGACGATCCGGCCGTAGGCCGTCTTCGTAGGGCTGTAACGGAAGCCCTTCGGGATCGAGTCGATCTTCTCGAAGAAGATGTCGCCCTGATGGGCCTGGAGCGGCGGCTGTGCATCCTTCTCTTTCTTCGCCATTTGAGCCTCCTGTGCCTTTAGTGTTGCTGCTCTGTGCTGCCGTCCACCTCGTGGGTCTCTACTGCCCAGTCGTCCTTCTCCAGCTCCTTCGTTAGTCGGCTGGCCTCTAAGCGAAGCGACTCGGAGAGGAGTGCCATCATCATCGACTCTTTCAGCTTTGCCGGAACCGTGTCCGGGAAAGGTTGTGCCATGGTGGCACGTACCACGAAGACCGTGGAGGATTCAAAACCGCACACGATCGAGATGTTCATTGCGCCGGCGAAGTCTTTGTCGTCGTCGTTTTTCTTCATGTGGGTCCTTTGATGCCGGCACCTACGGCCGGATTCACCGTTTGCGTTTCAGGATCAGGGAAGGGAATCTCTTATTGTCGAAGGCCGTTACGAACATTCGCACCGGTCTCGGGAGAGGGATTGTCACTTTGTAGTTTGTGTCTATGTATTGAAAGAACTTAAGTCCAACCACGGGGTAACGATTTCTGAAGGTCTTTCGCTTCATGTACTGGGCGACTGGGCACGCCGAGCCATCGCTCGGTATTCCGTAGCAGTTCATCGCCTTTAAGCGGCGGGCAACAATTACTCGGGAAGTGCCGAGCGCTTTTAAAGCGGTATAGGCTTTCTCTTTTATGGCTTCCGGTGTCTCTTTCATTCCTTTCACGTCGTTCCTTTCTGCCGAAGGCAGGCGCCGGTGGGACTCGAACCCACGTCAACGGGGTTGCAATCCGTCGCGTCAACCCTTCCGCCACGGCGCCTATACACGTATGCGGGTCTCAGCTCCCGGTCCTTCCAGGAAAGGATATTGTCCTTGGTCGAAGTTGCGTGCCATGGTTTTCACGGCAATTGGCCGCCGGAAAAAGAAGAATTCGTCAGTCGCAACTTCTCCTTTCGGAACGACGGAGGTGATGTATTGGGCCAATGGGCAAGAAAGAGACTTACCTCTTTCTCCTTTGATGCCGAGCTTATGAAGAGATGCGGCGCATTCGTCGGGAGAAGAGCCCAGAGCTGTCAAGGCTGCTTCTACGCGTTCTTGGAGATCCAGTCGTTCCTTGGTTCTGGACTGATGTGGTCGTCCCTTCACTTCAAGTAGACGATCTTCACCGGTTTTCTGCCTTTCACGACTTTCCAATAGATGCCACTCCTCGTCGGGCGATTCACACGACGGCCGAAGACGTCGTAGTACCGCACAGTTGGGGCCGGCTCGGGGGGGGAGGATGGCAAGGCCACTCCCGTTACCGGGCCGAAGTAAATGGTTGTCGAGGCGCAACTTGGGCCGGCAGTGTTGCGGGCTACTACGTAGTAATGGCCCGCTTCGGCCGTGGTCCAACTTTCAGTTAAGCCTTCGCGACCGACGGCTGGGACTGTGGCTGCAAGCCGTGCTGCGCCGCCGGTGATCGGGACCTGCCAGATCTCGATGGTCTCTAGTTGATGGATCGGCGGACCGCCGCCGTTACAGTCATAGGTCGTTGAGTCGGCGATCAATTGGGCGCTGTCCGGGTTCGTCCACGTCATCGTCCATGGCTGGGCGCCCACGCAGGGCGCCCAGAGGAACACTGCTAGTGCTGTTGCTAAGGTTTTCCACCCCACCCCTCCCCCCTGAGCCGAGCACTATCCCGACCCGTTTTTACTGAGCCCTTCGGGCTCAGCCGCTGCAATGGGTGCCGTCTTCCCAACAATAGCCTGCCGGGAGCGGACCGATGAAGCCGACTGGATAAGTGCAGTAATAGAGCACTTTTATGTCGCCGACGACCACCCTTTGGAGCTTAGCGTCCCAGCGGGAGTAGTGGATGGTCTTTTGGATGTGTGTGGCGTCGATCCAGGTCCAGCTCACTGCGTCGTCAGCGGTTGGATCGCCAACGGCGTGGATGCCAGACGGCGGAGCCGGCGCAAGGACCGTATCGGTGGTCTTCGAACAGCCGAATAGAACGATACCTAGTACTGCGAGCGAAGCGAGCAGACGCATGGGACTATCCTCCTGTTACGGTGTTGGGACCCCAAAGGCTTGGTCTTTGACCAAGCCCGCCAGGGCTTGGGATGCCGTCCTTGGCGGAACGGTGCGGCATTTGTGTCAAGGCTTTGCGAGATGATCGCCATGATGTTTCGGAGCCCAAGAGATGTCGCCGAACGTCGCGAGGGACACCCCAAGGGCCTTGGCAAGGATTTTCATCCGCTCCTGAGACGGGATCCGGAAACCGGATTCGATAGTGCTGAGCGCTGTAGGAGTAAGGCCAGCAAGTTTTGAGAGCCGAGCTTGGCTCATCTGTTTCTCCTGCCGAACTTCTCTCAACTTTTCGGTATAAGCCACAAAGCCTGGAATGGATCTGTTGCGCTCTCGGAGATGCAGCCAATCGACGCCCCTGTGCTTTTTCGGCTTTTCTGTCCGTGCTTTGCCTTGCATTGAAGCGACAGCTCCATTAGCTGTGCTGCTAAATCGCTTTAGGATTTCGTTGACAGTGTCTCGGTCCTGCGCCGAGTCGTAAAGAGTCTTGATTTTGAGGGCTGTTTCGAAATTGGCCATGAAACTATCGTGATCGGTCATTGGTCTTCCTTTCGGTTACGGGCCGCAGGCCCGGCCCTTGACGGAGAAGTCGAGTTCTTTCGGTTGTAATGTGGTCCATTGCCTCTTCGTCGAGGCGAAGGGTTGCGGAGCCGGCATGGATGAGCCAGTAGACTCCGTCGGACTCTTGGATGTACTCCAGGAAAGGACCTGCCGTGCCGGTTGTGGCAACAACGGCAGTGGCCTTCATTCTTTCACCGTATTCTTCCTCCGAACACGGGTGGTCAGATGATAGGCGATACGGGATTTTGTGGGAGTTTCTCCGGATCCTGGTTTGTATTTTCTGGTCCGGTTCTGGAGTCGGTTCGCCGGAGAGAATGGGACAAGAGTGTAAACACCCGGTGAGAAGTCTTTGTGACGGTCGAATGTCACGATCTCACGGGAGATGGAATTACTGGTTTTGTAGCGGATTGCTCGTGTGCCTTTGATGATGTAAGAGGCTGAAAGGCCGATGATTGCGCCGCCTTTGAACTGGCGCTTGCAGGCGACGGCAAGGGCGCACTCGGTCTCTTCCATGATGTGACCGGTTATTTGATCGTTTTCTGTAACGGTGATCACCACCGGTTTGTCAGCATCGACGAGAGTCTTCACCCTCGGGTAGAACTTCTGCACATTCTTCAAAGTGGAAATCTGCATTACGTTGTCTCCTTTGTGGTTATGGTGCTCCAGGTGCCGTGAGAAACGCGTCGGGCGGAGCCGGATCTTTCGAGAGAAAGAAGAGCGCCACTGATGCGAGAGTATAGCTGAGAGTCAGTGAGATCTTTGAAGGCCACGTCGGCGCGAAGAGCTTCGCTAATGGTTCTGAGCTGTACTTCTTGCGAAGCCCGAAGGGCTCGCAGGACACTACGGACGATAGAGTTGCCGCCGGAATCGGCGTCCAGGTCAAGAGTTGTCGGCGAAGCCGACGTGATTCGGAAGCTGGACGTTGGTAGGTTTCCAGCTGAGCCTCGCGCTTTTGCGAGCGACATCGAAATGAGCCCTTTCGTCTTGGTCAGGATTAGGTGCTGGTCGATGGATCCTGCGATTACAGATGCGCCGCGAGCACGATAGTTTCCACTTATTTCGTTGAGTCCGCCTTTCGTGAAGGTGGGTTTTGCTGTGTGATGGGTGAAAAGCACAGTGAGGCCGTGGTGATCGCGGAGGTATTTGAGCAGCGTCATCACGCGATCCATTTCTTGGTTGTTGTTCTCGTTGAAGTCGTGGAACGCCTTCAACGTATCGAGCATCACGACGTTGATGTCGTAGAGGTCGATCGCCTGTTCGATACAGCGAATAAAAGCCACGTTGTTCTGGCCGAAGGCCATGCCGCGATTCAAGATGAAGACGCTGTTGAGTGGTGGTTCCTCGGCGTAGCCGAGGCCGCGGACAAGGGCGGAATAGCCGCCGATGTAGTCCCACGTCGGAGCGTCTTGGCCGATGAAGAGGGCGCGGTGGTTCTTCGCCGGGATAAGCGCATTGAGGAAAAGGGCGCCGGTATCGAGGGAAATCATCAGATCGAGTAGGAAGAGGGTCTTTCCGCAGTAGGGTTCGCCGGTGATGGCGATCAGGGACTGGCTGCGGAGCAAGTCGGCAACGAGCATTGGGGGCGGCGAAGCCGCATGGCCCAAGATCTCGTAGCCGCGGAGTGGGCGATAGATCGTTTCGAAAGGGCCGACAGGTGTGTCATTGTGACGCACGTCTTCTGTGGTGTCAACTGTCGTTTCACTGTCCACGAAAGCCTCCAATGCCCCCCGAGACGGGGAAAACAGGTGAAACTGAATAAATATTCTGATGTGTTTTTATTCTGATATTTGGATGTGATTGTTGGCCTTGCCGATTCAGGTGTTCGACGATTCTCTAAACGTTAGGGAAATAAGGCGTTCCCTGCAAAGGTGTACCCCCTATGGGGGTACACCCCCGCATGCGGGTGGACTTGGGGCCACCCGCAGGGACTGCGGGGAGGACCGTGTACCCCCGACGGCGGAGTACACCTCGGACCTCTTTTTACATTACCGGCCAATTTTTAGCCGAAGGCTGTTGGCGCCGCGCGGGATAGACGCTTATCCACCGGGCCGCAGGGCCCGGCCTTTGCCTATCCCTTTGAGTAGGGTTAATGGAGTTACTGCATGGGCCGCATTGCTTTACGGCCCATGAAAGGACATGCCTTTTACCAATTCCAGCCTTTCCCTCTGCGATTCCTTGGTCCCCCGCCCCGGTACGATCCAAGGATCAGGATGATAGCTACAACAGCCGCCAGAACTAAATCCAGCCCCGTGGAGACACGAACGCGGAACCAGCGACCCCATGGGTCGCCCGGAGGGTCCGATCGCTCTGACGGCCCCGGAGGCGGCTTGTAAGCGAGCACCGGTTCTGAGCCACTTTCTGGGTATTCATAAAGGTCGCTATCCGCAGCTTTCGCCCCCTGTATGGCTGCGGTGGATTGTCCAAGGTCGGCCTTGGCCATTAAGGGAGCCAATCCTTTAGAGATATGCCAGTTCGATGTAGTATCTCGATTGTAATAAGCCAATCGAGAGCCTCGCGTAAAGTAGCCTTCAATCCACCATCTAGCCGTTCTATTAGCACCATGCCGTCATGCTCTAACTTCAATGGTCTTTTCCTTTAGGCCAGAGTGATCCTTCACCCTCCCGCCGCAGGCGGGTCGTCAGGCCACGGCTTCTCCGTGGCGACTGGAGGCCTTTCGCCCCCCAGTTTCGGCCGAAACACAGTCCCTGCGGGGCTGTTAGTAGCTGTCCGTATCTTTAATGTTGATAGCCACAAGACGCGTCCGAGGCGTCGGGTCGCCGGTCAACATCCGTCCCAAGGCAACAAGCGCCGCCGCCTTGCTCCCGGCAAGGATCAGTTTCGGCGCGACCGTCACAACGGCCATGGTGCCGCCTTGCTCTGCCACTACCGTAGGCTCCTCGATTGCTGCCACCAGGTAGACGAAAAGGCTTTTATCCATGCGTTGAATCACCCCCTCTCAAGCTATGACGTGACTACTCGTAAAACTGCGCTTCTTCGTTGCTGCTGTCTTTTTCTGCCGCAGGCGGCGGCGGCGGCGGTAGTGCGCCGAGTGGCTGGCCTTTGGATTCAGGCAACGGCTCCGGGCGGAAGATTTGCTTGCCTTTCTTCCGTACCCAACGGCCACAGACGCCGTTTACGTAACCGATGTTGTTGTCAGCCCATGACTTGGGTAGTTTGGCGTTTTCCTTTCGCCATGTATCCCAATTGAACCGGCCATAGTCTGTGCTCTTGTAGTTGGGCTGGTAACACAGTCCGATTTCCCGGACTCGGCCTTGCTGCGGATCCAAACGGCACAGTACTTTGTCGGGTACGGTGTCGGATTTGATGCGATAGTCCATAAGCCAGACGTAATGGGCGGCTCGGTCGATGATGCCTTCTGTCGAGGCAAATAGCATGACGCGCGTGCCGTTGGTCAAGTCAACGCGGTAGCTTTCGATCGGGTTTCCGTCTCGAATGAGATAGACCTTGTTTTCGTGGTAGACGGCGACGGCGGCACTGCCAAAGATGGAGCGTAAGAAGCGCGGCACCTTAAAGATGCCGTTCTTTTCGGCGTAAGCCGAAAATAGTTCGCTGTCTACGCCGGACGGCCAGAGAAGGCTGTGCGTCTCTGCGACTTTTTCGGGATTTCCGATAACGCCGTTGTGGATTGTGGCGATGCCGGAAGCGGAGACAAAAGGTTGCGCTTGTTCGTTGCCTTTCTCCCCGCAAGTTGGGGCGCGGGTATGGAGCAAGGCGTAACTTGCGCCGCCTTCGAGAAGCGCGGCGAATTCGGGAAGAACGCCGAATTCGTCAGGAGATATGGCGCGTTTGAGTAGTTTGCCGTTCGTGTGAATCCCGGCACTCTGCTTTCCGCGCTCTTGGCCGAAGAACAAGAGCGCGCGGCATAAGCGCAGCGCCGTCTCGTAGGAAAGCGGTTTACTAGACGCGAAGCCGCTGATGCTGCACACGTTGCGGGGTTCCTTCCTTTGATAATTGGATGTACTCTGTGATGCGGACGTAACGCTCGAAGCGGCGGATGCGCCGGATGACGTACTTTCGGCCTTTGAGAGGCAAGTCGAGAAAGCGATAGAAGGAGATGAGAAGTTGCCGGCCGGTTAGACGCTCGTCAGTGATTAAGACTGGAGCCGCTATCGCCTTTGTGACGAAACGGAGCAAGAGAAGGATCCATTTCCGGATTAGTGTGGAGTTAACTGTGCCGTGATGGAGTCGGAATTCGTAACTTTTGTGCTTTGAATAGGCCGATGTATTAAGGGCTTGGTAGCGTGTGTGTTCCGGACGGAATCTCCCTTCCAGTTTGACGGAAGTGCAATAAGTGTTCTTCCGCCGTTGCTGGCGCACCATGGCGAAAAAGATCGGCTCGTAAAGGAACCACCAGTACTCGATTTGTTTGCGTTGTGATGCCGTCACGGTTCGCATATCAATATGCACGTGAAAGCCACAAGAACGGTTGGAGTAAGACTGCGATGCCTTCAAAGCATCGCAAACGGAAGTCACTTGCGAGAGCAAGGTGTCGCCTCTCGCGATGCGGGATGCAAACTCGCGAGGATATCCGCCTTTGGCGGCGGTGGCCTTTATCGAGCCGTCGGATTTCAAATGGCCAAAGGGGCCGACAAAAGGCAAGTCGGAGAGACAATGTAGAAATTCTAATTCAAAACCTACGAATAGTTTACTCTTGTTCTGCATGAAAGTCGTGTCGGGAATCGGGAATCTTTGGGAGCATACAGCGCAAAACTTACTGCTATCTATGGTTACGAGGTTATTGGCCGTGAAATGGTGGTCGCAGTTTATGCATCTATCGCATCCTTCTACCGCGTAGCAACGGCGGCAGCAATGTCGCTGGCCGATACCGGCGTAATTGACAAGGCGGGATTCATTTGTCAATTCATGCCCTTTACATTGGCGGCACGTGATCCATTGTTCGTCTGAGCAGCAGTTAGAGCAAAGGTGACGAGTCTCTCTAGTGGCGAGATGCCAATCCATATCCGGGCCTGTCGGGAGAACCCAAACTGCTAACAGTTGGGAATTGCTTTTGTATAGCAATGTGTTACAAGTTAAGCAATTAGAGAAATAGAGTTTTGCACATTTCCGGCAGAATTTAGCTCCCGCAACGGACTGATGGGTAAATGGTGCCTTTACCCATTGCACGCCGCATTGGGAGCATTGCCACGGGATCGGCTTGTTTGGGGTCAGCTGTGAGGGATCAGGCATTGTCTGGCTGTTTTCGGGATATGCGGGATACACGTTCGTCGTCTCCCGAGTCGGGGCCGAAGGGATGATCTAGCCACAGTTTGAGCGGATACGGTTCTAGCCAACTAGGCCGAATTACTTTTCCTTCACCATCGCTTTGATCGTCGCCACACTCCCAATACGGACCTAGTAAAGACTTCGATAGTTTCCACAGCCCGGAACCGTGCTTTGGTATTGCAGCATGAAACCGAACGCGGGGCGCTAGGACCGACGATCGGCTGGCGGTCAAGGTCAAGATGCCGACCCCCGGTCGATCGTTGGTCCTGAGCCACCGGAGACGCCTTCCGCGCGATTGTGGGCGGACGGCGAAGCCGGTTTCGGCGGCTGCGGGCAGGACGGCCAGAATTGCAAAGCGGCGATGATTCCGGCCGCCCATGCCCAAACGGCGAGGATAATCACGAACGAAGCGCGTCTCGGAGTGCCGTCAAGGCCGCGAGCATCTCGGGGGAGATAGGACCGGGCGGGACGATGATCCAGGTAGGCGTCATCGTGCAGCCGCCCGGTAGACGTTGGACAGCGCGGCGGAGTAGCTGTGGGAAGCGGGAAGCAGGCGCAGCGGGACGGTACGGAACGGTCGCGGTAGCGGCCGTCCCGTGGCGGGGTCAATGTTGGCCTTGAGAAGCAGGCCGGTAAGGCGTTCCAGCGTCCAGCGGGTCGGTGTCATGGCGTGGTCTTTCCTTTCGGCAGGGGCCGGACCGGCCTTCGCTAGAAGGACGCGGCCCGGCGTTGGTCCCCGCCAGCAAGGGGTTAGATCGCAGCAGGGGCTTGTTCCGTCCATACGTTCATGCCGATATGGATGGTCTTGCCGTCAACTGTGACCTTGTGCGTTCCCTGCGTCGAACCGATTAGCAGGTTCTTCGCCTTGCCCGCCAACGTGGCCTTGGACGGCCCGATGTTCTGGGACAAGTCCACTACCAGCGTCAGCTTGTTGCCGTTGCGTGAGACGGTGACGTTCTGCACGGTGCTCTCCTGCACGTCGCCAGGCCGTTCCGGCGAATGACAGCACGCACGGTTTCGGGCTCTTTGCGCCCTGCTACTCCGCTTGCCATGCGGCGATGCTCAGCGCGGCGCGGCGACCGGCGACGCAAGCCGACCTAGCGAACGGCGTGCCAAGTCGCAAGTCGTTGCGCCGCAACTGGTTCTCTTTTTGCACGGCGCGGTTTGTCGGGCCTTTCGCACGATACGCAACGGCAAGATGCAATGTCGCGCAAAACGCAAGGCGCATTGCAAGTTGCAAGGTTTTCGCGCGCGCTACTGGAGCGGGAAAGGAGAGCTTGTTGAGACTGTGTCGCAACTATTGATAAACGCTTATGGCGAAAGGACTTACAGCCTTCTATGTCGGATAAGGACCATTATGTCAACTAGCTGGTACTCATTGCTACTGTTACAGTTACCATCATTCCAGACCCCTACCACCCCTCGTCCCCCGCGGCCGGATGCAATTCGCATTCCTAGCCCCCTCTTACTCCCGCGCCCACTTTGACTTACGCCCTTCGGGCGTGACAGCAACATTCCGGTTTGAATCTTTGTGATCTTCTCGGCATCTCACAGTTTGGATCCTCGTGAGGGTTCCTGCAGCTGCCAGTGCCAGGGCTGGTTTGTTCCCTGGCTGGAGGAGGGGCGCGAAGCGAACCGCGCCTTCCAGGGGTGCGGTGGTTCTAGCCGCACCCCGTTTCATTCCGGCGCATCGAAGGGCTCGATGATCTACGGGATCTGTACTCGTACTTTTGGCTATTATTTCTGGAAGCCCGACTGCCCATGCCACGACTGCCAGCTGTGGACCACCTGGCTCCATCGCATCGCGAGGCTGGCTCCGCCAGAATGATCTCCGTCTACGGTTTCGGCTTCGTGGTGCGGTATCCGACTCGGATGGAGGCCGAGCTGTACCGTTCCTACTCCCAGCCTGGGCGCCGCTATCCCGTAACGACATCGGGCTACGCCTCCGGCATCGGTAGCGCCTTCTTCTTCCAGCAGCAGCAACGCCTTCTGCAACAGCGCGCCATCTTCGAGCAGCAGCACCCGCAGTGGCAACGCTCTCCCCGATGATTCCAGTCTACGGCTTCGGCTTTCGGCGGTGGGCCGAAGTTGGATCCTTCAGGATGCACAATGGTATAATCTGGACAGATTATTGGCTCGACTGGCTGGGTGATACGGCAGGTTTTACGACGGGCTACTTCACGGTGGGAACGGGCAATGGGCAAGGGACGGCCGGCGACAAAGTTGAAGGAGATCCAGCAGTACCTGCTGGTTGAGGCGGCTCTCGGCCGCCATCCCACTTTGTGGGAAGCGGCCGACGCGACGAAGGCCCACTACATGACGGTCTCGCGAGCACGAGCTTCGCTCGTGAACACCGGCCAGCTCCCCGCACCGCCGCGCTCTTACAAGCCGCCTCGGGCCGTGCGGGTCGCAACGGAGTCGCCGTCAGCCTCCGACCAAGGCCATCCTGCCGCGGTGCGGCCCGCCGTCCCGTCTCTTCCCTCCTCTCCTGAGCCGGATAGTTCACAAAGTAAGGACGAGGACGAAGTCCTCCGCGCCATCTCGGTATCTCTCTCTCCGGAGGAGCAGCGCGAAGAGCTGTCTCGTCTTGCCCGCGACGCCTCTCGCGACGAAGTCCGCGTCAGCGCGCTAAGCGCGCTCGCACGTCTCGACTCCATGACCGGCTCTCAAGTTGGTGCCGGCATTCCACCGCCTCTCACGGAGGAGGACCGCATTGCGCGGCTATCAGTTCTTTGCCGGGCCGTCGGTGAAAGCGTGGCTCGACTTGCGTTCAAGATGGCCTTCAACCGTGAATGACACTCCTCCCATACCTATCTATTCCGACCACGAGCGGCAACTGTTGGCCAAGATCCGGGAGAACGAAGAGCGCGTTACCCGGCTCGCGATAACCAACAAGATGCTCCGCGCCGCAATCGAGGACATGAAGGACCTACTGAGGAGCTATGGCCACGAAGTCTAGACGCACCAAAACGCACGTCTCGAAGTTCGAATTCAAGACGTCGGACGATCTGGTCCGCTTTATTACGGCAGTTGATGTATACGATACGCGTTACTATCCACCATTGCTCTTACCGAAGGACGGATGGAGAACCCCCGACCTCGAAGGACTGCCAGTCTATGGATATGGCTTCTCTTTCTGAGATCGGGGTTTACGGCTACGACCTGGCACGGGATTACCACGTCATAGTGGCTGGCATGACCGGTCATCTGCTGGAACGCATCGAAACCGACATCTTCGCCCTCTACTCCAAGGATGGAGTTGATGACGATAAACGCCCCGCCCAGCCCTCCTCTCCCTGAGCCGGATAGTGTAGCCGGCGCCTTCGGCGCTTGGTCCTCCGACGACGAAGCGGCTCTTTGGGCCGACATCTGCCGGGAGTCCTTCTGGTGGTTCCTCCAAATTGCCTGGGGTGCGGCCTTCTACATGGAGGCCAATCCCCACGACCGCTGGCTAACCGAGCGCCTCCACAAGCCGATCTGCGACTGGCTGGAGCGGCACGCCCGGGACTGGGAGGGCCGGCGCGCCGCCGGCTTGAAGGAGAGGAAGAAGCTCGCCGTCATCCTTCCCCGGTCCTACGGGAAGACGGTCATCGTGACGAAGGCCCTCACGCTCTGGGCTCACATCAGAAATCCTAACATCGCCACCTACATCGGCAGCGAAACTGCTGAGAAGGCCCTCGACTTCCTCCGGCCCGTGAAGGCGGTCCTCGACGGAAGCGATGGTTTTTCTCGCTTCACGAAGCTCTACGGCAACTGGTACAACCCAGAACGGCTGTGGACTCACAGAACACTTGTTCACGCGATGCGTGAACAAGTAGGCCGTTCAGAGCCATCGTTTGACACTTGGGGAGTGGAGCAGGGCATCACCGGCGCCCACCCCGACTGGGGAGTCTTCGATGACCCGATCTCGGAAGAGAAGCTCAAGGACAGTGGGGCCTGGATCAGTTCCGTCAACACCGCGATTGCGGCTCTCCGCCCGGCATTTCGCACGGATTCTTTCTTTGTGTTGGTCGGCACCCGTTACCGGGACAACGACGCCATCGGGACCTACCTTCCGATGGAAGGGGTAAAGACCTGGTCGGGAATGCAGTGCCCTGAGGCTCGCCTCTCCCCGCAGGAGAGGGGAGAGTGGGACGTGTACTACCTCCAGGCCCTCGACAACAATGGGGAGAGCACTTTCCCCGAGATGTGGCCGACGGAGGAACTACGTAAGTACCAAGGGTCGAAGTCGATCGAGTTCGCCTCGCAGATGATGAATGATCCCGCCTCGGGGGAGCATATGGTCCTCACGATGGAACAGGTGGACCAGCTCTGGGTGGAGAAGGAGAACCTCCCAAGTTATCTCTCCTACTCGATCCACTGCGACACGGCTTTTAAGGCGATGGCGAGGATGGGCCGCGGGGACGAGTCGGTCGTCGTGGTCTTCGGCCACGACATGCGCGGCAACGGGGACGTGTACTACATCGAGGGCTACGGATCGAACACCTGGCGCATAGAAGAGTTCACTGACGAGCTGTTGAAGATCTGCCAGAACTACAAGCGGCAAGGGAAGCGGATTCGGATCCTCACGGACGAGCGGGAGATGGGCGGGAAGACCGGCACTTGGGAGTCGTGGCTCCGAAGTGCCTTCGCGGGAGCCGGCGTGCTGATGCCGCCATTTCAACTGCTCAACAGGTCGAAACTGAAGAAGGAACTCCGCATCCGGGAAGCCGCAGGCTTCTGGGTTGATGGCCACGTCAGGCTGATTCGCGGCGCACCGGGCGTCCACCGCCTCCTTACCCAGATGATTCGGATCGGCGTTTCGGCCCACGACGACTGGGCCGACGCTGCTGCCGACACCTTCGCCCCCGAAGTCTACAAGCCGATGCTCAACCCGGAGCGCAGCTCCGGGGACGATGGTGCCTATCCCGTCCAGCCAGGTGACGACTTCCTCGGCCGGCGTTTGACGAACGACGCCGTCCGGAAGTTCTATGACGTCGCGAATGGTCAGTGGGTGAACAAGTTCTTCGACGAAAGAGAAGAGGAAATGAGCAAATGGGCTGCAAACATTAAAGATGTCTCTTGACACACGCGAAGTGCGCCGTATCGTTTCCCGTGTGGCCAAAGGCCACACGGGAGGGGCAGCGGGTGGCGGACGAGTATCAGCAGATTGTTGAAGACCTAGCACCGGAGGCGCCAGCGGCGCCTCCGGACATTGCCGCGCCTCTCCTCCCCCCCGAGACGGTTCCAGCTGGTTACCCAAGGCCACCGCACGACGCTGATTTTCGCGTCGTCTACTTCGATCTAGAGATCCGTAACTCCATCGAGTCTTGCGGGGGCTGGGAAGGCGCCATCAGCCAAGGCGGAGTCTCAGCTCTTTGTCTCTGGGACTCGATCGACGAAAACGCCGTCTTCTACGACGACCACTGCCTCGATACTGCAGCTCTCCACCTCGAAGATGCCGACGTCGTTGTGTCTTTCAACGGGAAGGCTTTCGACGTGCCGCTTATCGAGCGGCATCTCCGGCGCACCCTTCACCTGAAAGAGCACATCGACGTCTTCGAGCTGGCGAAGAAGGGCCTTGAGCGATACGGCAAGCCGTGGAAGGGCAACGGTCTCGATGCTCTATCATCGAAAACGGTCCATCGCGGAAAGAACGGCGTAGGTTCCCACGCTCCGCAACTCGTTGCGGAGGGCCACTGGGCGGAGTTGTTCACCTACTGCCTTCGAGACGTGGTTCTCACCCGCGATTTGCTCACCTTTGCCCGCCGAAACGGCTACATCTTCGATAAGGACGGCCAAGTCTTGCCTCTAGATGTCCCGAGCTGGCTGCAGCTGCGCCCCGGAGTAACGCCCAAGTGACCTCTATGAGTGAGGTAAGGCTGGACCCAACCGCCGAAGGGCGCCGGGACCAGATTGCCGGGCTAGTTCGGGCAAGAAAAGAGCACTCGGAGAACCACTTTTCGGGGATCCGGAGAGAACTCCCCCAGTACTACGATCTCTATCGCGGCGTCATCACGGGCCGGCACACCCCGCACAAGAACAACATCCACATCCCGCTGATTTTTAGCACCATTCAGAGCGACGTGGCGCGGAAAACCCAGACGTCCTTCGGCTCTTGGCCGATTGTGTCGTTCGTTGGCTACGATCCGGGTGATGCGTCGCTTGCTCGGAAGCGCGAGGCCCTCATCTCGGCGCAAATGCGCGACATGGGCATCTTTAGGAAGGGCTACGAGGTGTTTCTCACGGCGGATCTCTACGGAACGGCCGTTATTCGCTACGGGTGGGACCGAAGAGACCAAGAGATGGATGTCGAACGGTTCGATCGCCTTCCGCTGAGCGGGAAGATGGTCCGAGTAGCGAATCAGCAGACCGTTACCATCTTCGACGGCCCGAACTTCGTGGTAAAGGATCTCCTCGACTGCTTTCCGCAGCCCGGTTTCCGCACAATCGAGACGATGGGCTGGTTCTGTGAGCAGGACTACATGGATTGGGACCTGATCCGCATGTATTCTGAGATGCCGATGAGCGGAGGGTACTTTTTCGACCCTGCAGAGGTCGAAAGGATGAGAACTGACGGCGGAACGTCGGTCACAGAGATCGACACGCAGGACTACAAGAGCTGGAGGACGCAAAGCCGCACGATGGTCGAGGAAGACGCTCGGCAGAGCGAGCGATACGCCCGTCCAGTAAAACTGATCACGATGTGGGGAAAGATTCCGTCGGAGTTGGCCCCGGACGGTATCGTGGATCGCGTGATCACTGTGGCCAACGGCAAATACGTCCTCCGGAACCGACCGATTCCCTTCTGGGCAGGACAGAAACCGTTCTTTGCGTATTCTCCAATGCCGGATCCGCACTACTTTTTTGCCGCGGGAAAGGCCGAAGTGGCGGCGAAGTTGCAGGTGCTCGCAAACCGTTTCACCAACCAGCAGCTCGATGCGCTGGAGATCTTCATCGATCCGGTCTTCTTCGTGAACTTGAATAGCGGCCTCGATACGAGGAATCTGTTTATCCGACCGGGCAAGTTTATCCCGATGGACGGAAACCCGGCCGAGATGATCATGCCGCTCCAGCCGAACCTGACTGGCCTCCAGCTGGGCGGGCAGATGACAGAGTCTGTCTGGCGGTGGATGCAGCAAGGCTCTGGCATCGTCGAAGACACCGTCATGGGGGGCGGCGCGCAGAGACAGACAGCGCGGGAGTTCTTAGGGCGGAGCGAAGCTGTCGCCACGCGGCTTCTGATGGAGTCTCGCATGTTCGAGGAGATCTTCCTGGAGCCGCTTGCCGACACTTTCGTCGATCTAAACCGCCAGTTCCTTGAGCACGACAAAGAGGTCTTTATCCTCGGGCAGAGTGCCGACCAGGATCCCGTCACTGGCGAGCCGGTCCCAGCCCAAACCCGTCTTCTTGTTACCGGCTTCGATCTTGTGCCGAACTACGAAGCACGGGCTCTTGGATCGACGACAAAGCTGGCTCGGAGTCAGCGCCAGCAGACGTTGACGTTCCTCATGCAGGCGATGGGGTCGAATCCGATGGTGGCGTCTGCCGTGAACTGGATCAACTTCTTCCGGGACACGCTTCGTGAGTTCGAGATCGCCAACGTGAACGAGATCATCAACACGCCGGCGCAACAGGCGGCAATGATGCAGGCCCAGCAAGGCGCCGGAGCGGCTCCGGGACCTGCCGTCCCCGGCCAGGCAGCAGAACCGCGGCTTGTGGTTAGCGGCGGATTGCCGACTCTGCCGGGTCAGGGCACTGAGACGATACAGTAATGCCACTCGACGAGGCTCACGAGGCGCTGTCAAGGCTGCTCTTGAATCCGGCTTGGGACGGGGTTATCAAAACCCGGATTAACTTGATGGTGAAAACGCTGTACAATCAGATCATCGACCCGTCGCAGAACCGGAAGGACAGAGCAAGTGACGACTTCATTCGGGGACAGATACAGGCTCTGAAGTGGGTTGTGACGTTCCCCGACGAGGAGATGAACCACGCAGTAACGGAGATCCTAATGGAGGCGGAGCCTCCTCCGCCTCCGCCGCTGTTCGGCGACCAAGGAAGGACGCCCAATGAGTGACGAAGTAGCACCTCCTACAAAAGAGCAGACCGCAGAAGAGGCAAAAGGCAGTTTGCTGGATGCTATCTCCCAGCAGGCTCTCGATGCCACTGGCGGGGACGTGTATCGCGCGGGTCAGCCCCTCGCGACTCCGGACCAGCCCCCTGTGGCCCCTGCAAAAGCGGCGGCTGATGCCGCCGCTGGCGGCGAAGAGACCTCCTCTTCTCAGCCGAAGGCTGAGGAACCGCTCGATAGACTTGGGCGGCTTCTCGGCAATAAGTACACCTCGATCGAAGAGGCGGAGAAGGGCATCCACCAGCTGCTCCAAGACCGGAAGGCGGCGCAAGACTCTGCGACGAACGCTCATGCTGAGCTAGAGCGTATCCGCGGTGCCGTTGTAGCGAATGGCCACGCAGCGGCAGAGCCGCCGCCGGACCCTATGTCGGAGCTGGAGATGCTCGGATTCCCGAAGGACATCATGGAGAGGGCGATTGAACACAAGCTGCGAGCTGTTATCGCAGCGGATGCTAAGCCCTTCAATGAGCGCGTGGCTGCGGACAAGGAGATCGTCGGAAAGTACCCCGACTATGAGAAGCAATTCGATGAGCTGAGCAGCTGGCTCGGGCAACACAAAGACATCGAAAAGCAGGTGCTTCTTGCGGAGAACGCGGGCCACTACACGCTGGCGAGAGAATTCGCCTGGCTCCAATTCGATCGAGACAAGGCAGCGAGGACAGAGACCCAAACAACCGATGCGGCAGCGGAAACCGCCGTGAAGCGCACAGAGAAGAGAAGTGACGCGAGGACCTTTCAACCCAGCCAGACAACGGAAGCTCGTATCCCGCCTCCAGCGGAAAACCGGAATGTGATCGGCAAAGACGAGTTTCAGAAGCTAACGGACCTTGCGAGGGCGGGCTACGAGCAGCCGCTCTGGCGCAGAACGATCGGAGAGACGCTGTCTAAAGACGTGTTTCCAGATTCGAATTAGCGGCGCGTAGCGCCGCGGAGGGCCAAGGATGGCAGCTCCTGGTAATTTTGGGGTCTATGGATTCGGCTTTCTCGCAGGAGCGGGGGCGAATCGAGAGGACCTGCTAGACCTCATCACCAACGTGGATCCGTGGGACACTCCGTGGGTGTCTCAGGCGCCGAAGGTGCGCGCCATGCACGTGGTCCACGAGTGGCTGAGGGACACGCTTGCCGCCACGAGCACCGCTTCTGGCGCCGCAGGCGCCATTGCCGTTGAAGGTGACGACTGGGCGTACAACACGCTCACGACACGCCCGACGCGGGTGACGAATCAGACGATGATTTTCCGGAAGGACATCGCGGTGTCTGAGACACAGCGAGCCGTCAATCCGGCCGGCTTCAAGGACGCGTACAGCTACGAAATCGCGAAGGCGACGAAAGAACTCGCCAGGAACATGGAAGTTTGGTTCTTCCACGTCTGTGCGACGGGCGATACGGGGTCGAGTGCCGCGGTGCGCCGCGCGATCGGCTTCCAGGGCTTCATCACAACGACGGCTGCCACAAACCGTACCGTTTCCTCCCTCGGCTCTGCAACGAACAACAGCGGTGTGCTTACGCAGAACGACATCAACAACGCTCTGCAGGACGCCTTTACCAACGGTGCCGATCCGGAGCTGGTTTTTGTCTCTCCGGCCATCAAGCGGCAGATTAGTGCATTCACTGTCACCCAGCAAAACCGAAACATCGCTGCGATCGAGAAGAAGCTCGTCAACTCGGTGGATTTCTACCTCAGCGACTTCGGAATGATTCAGCTGATTCTCGACCGTTGGGTTCCTCAAGCGGCGAGCACGAGCACCGCGACGGCGCAGGCTACGGACGTCTCGGGGAACATCTTCTTCCTCGAACGTGCAAAGAACCGTCTCGCATGGTTACGGCCGATGGCTCACACGCTCATCGGGAAGCGCGGCGACAGTGTCGCCGGGTCGATTCTCGGAGAAGTAACGCTCGAAGTGCTCTCGGAAAGAGCGAACTACCGCATCAATCGCGTCAGTAACGTCACTGCGTAGCAGTGACGTGGGCCAGGGAAGGCCCAGTTGGAGGAGAGCGGTGCGGGCTGCCGGCCCGCGCCGCACCTCTGAACGGAGGTTCAAATGGCGAAGCCATATCGGACCGGAGTAAAGGAGATCCAAGAAGAGGATTTCCTAGTTGCAGATCACGGTATTCCGACCAGCTATATCGAGCCCGGCTTAGTGTCTCAGGGACCAATGGAAGTAGTTGAAGCTCCCGGCGACACCCAGGGCAATTCTGGCTGGACGGCTGTGAAGGCACCGACCGACGACAACGATACGGTGGAAGGCGTTTCTGCCCAGAAGGGGAATCCTTTCCCAGGCGGAGGTTGGAACTGAGATGGCAAAGCGCGCTAGTCCAGCTGTTCGGCAGGCTGCTCGGGCTAACTATCAGCAGGCCAAGGCCAACTCTGCCCCCGGCGAGGGCGGACGATTTGCGGCGGTTAAGGCGTCAGCGGCAGCGAGTGGAGCAACGAATCCGGGTGCCGTCGCGGCGGCCATAGGCCGCCGGAAGTACGGGAAGGCCCGGTTCCAAGCAATGGCAGCTGCAGGCCGCAAAGGCCACTGACGTGCCGTACAAGAGCCTGGCACAGGAGCGCAAGTTCCACGCGATGCTCGCCAGGGGCGAGATCGACGCTGCCACAGTGAAGGAGTACGACCAGGCGTCAAAGGGGATGAAACTGCCAGAACGGGTGGGGAAGAAGCCCACAAGGACGGCGCGCCGTGGCTGACCTGAAGTACAGGAAACAGAGCGATCAAGATCTCATTCGAGAGCTGAGCCGAAAGGCCAAAGACCGGCTCAAGGCGCTCTCTCCGCCGGATACCACGATGTGGGCGCCGGGAGAGAGCCAGCCGGGTGTTGACACAGTCATCGCACAAACGCGGACACGTCCCAAGCGGGCGAAGCCCGCTGGAGGAGTGGCGTAATGGCAAACGGAGATGCCAGGGCAGCGTTCGTAAAAAAGGCTGCCAAGCAGTTCAGCACGGGCAACTTTACGGCTTCTCAGACCGGGGCAAAGCAGTTCGCAAAAGCCAACTACGACAATGCCCAAACCAAGGCGATGGTAGACGCGATCGGCGGGACGTCGGACTTCGAGAACATGATTAATGGAGCCCCTCCTGCCCCGCGCGCCCCGCGGCCCACGAGAACGAAAGGCAACTAGATGCCGACTTACAGCCTGAACATGGCCGATGAGAAGTTCATCAACCAAGTCCTTGAGCCGGAGGAATTGACCAGGCGGGTTCCCCGCCTGGCGACGTTCTTCGAGGGGATCAAAGAACAACGCGGAGCATTGGCCGATCTCGGAACGAAAGGGCCGAAGACAGGTTCTACTGGCTGGTGGAAGAACGGGACGGCGCAGTATCTCGGTACTGTGCCGATCTCGGTCAAGATGGCGATTCAAGAGATCGACCCCGAGTTCTGGGAAGATCAGCGGAAAGTGATGCGCTTCTTCGCCACTCACCCCGAATACGTTGTCACGTCGGTGTCGAAATGACCGAGCACAAGGACGGAGTGCCGTCGGAAGAGGCGTTCAAAGACCCGTCTCGGAGGCGCAGTCGCCCGAAGTTTGGGGTCTACGCCAAATCGATGGGGGAGAACAACGGCTGCCTTTACTACCGTGTGGAAGTCCCGACTCGGGGCCTCTTCAAGCTCGGCCTTGCAGAGGCATTTGTAGACGCGGGCCGTGGAGCCGTAGACGAGTCGATTGGGGCTCTCTTTTCTGCGGAGATCATCCTGAACTTCGCTCTTTCTGGCGGCTCTGTCGAGGCGGTGCTCAATGCTCTCTCGAACATGAGGTCGGGAAAGACGGATGACGGCAACGAGGTGATTTTCCCTCCGTCGTTCGTCTTCGACCTTGACGACCGGATCGACTACACACACCCGTTCAACCCGGCCTTTGTGCATCTGGGCGTTCGGGCTTACGACGGCACGCCGTTGAAGAATGGCGACCGGCTCGTGACGACCTTTCCGGACGGTACGGACGTCATCCTCTGGGAGGACGGTGTCACAAGGCACGAGGTGCAGCACGAGGTCGTCACGTTCGACGTAGAGCGGAACTGGCGGAGAGTTAACCAAGTCTTCGACACGGCCCGAAGGGCCGATGGCGTCACTGTGCCGTCGCCGGCACTGGCCGAGTTCTACCGAGAACTAGGCGCGAAGGACGTGTACATCTTCCCGAACTCGGTGATCCCGGAGGACTACCCTGCGCCGCAGCTTGTTCCGCGCCCCGAAGGGGCGGTCCGCATCATGTGGCAAGGTGGTGCGTCCCACATGGTGGATTGGTTCCCGCTCCGGGACGCGGTCAGAACCATTGCGTTGAAGTATCCGAAGGTCAAGTTCGTCATCTGGGGGACTCACTACCCGTGGATCCACGACAACATCCCGAAGGAGCAACTGGAACTGAAGAGTTGGGTCCCGTATGACGCCTACAAGCCGATGCGGGGCATCGTGGACGTGGACATCAACCTCTGTCCCCTCGTGGACAATGTCTTCAACAAGGGGAAAAGTGCCATCAAGTGGTACGAGTCCGTCCTTCCCTTCGAGCCGGAAGCAACGCTCGCGGCAAAAGCGGCTCCCTACAGTGACGAGATTGAAGACGGAAAGACCGGGCTCCTCTACAGCAGTCCCGAAGAGTTCGTCGAAAAACTGAGCGCCCTCATCGAGAACGTACAGCTGCGGAAGACACTCGCTCGCGAAGCGCGCTCCTGGGTGATCGCCAATCGGCACTACGAGAAGACGGTTCCCGGCCTTTTCGAGTTCTACCAACATTTACGCGCGCGTAAGCGCGTCGCCCTGGCGGCCTAAATGGCGATGACGAGGGGCAATGCGAAGACGTACATCGCAAGAGCCCTTTCTGGATCTTCCGATACGGACCGGCTGGCTCAGGCGCAGGACGCCCTTTTCGCGGCCCTGCAAGAGTGGAATATCCGGAACGACTGGTCTTTTCTTTTGATGGACACCAGTAACGGCTTTTCCGTTGCCGCTTGTACGCAGACGCTGGGTAATACACTTACGACGGCAACGGCTGATGGTTTCGCCGCCGTCAATGTTGGACAGACTGCCGTCGGAGCCACGATCGGGACGGTCACCGTGACGGCTATCGTCTCGACGACGGTTGTAACTGTCTCGGGAGGCGCCAATAACGGCCCGGAGACGTTGGTTTTCTCCGCTGACATTCCGGTAAGGGCGACTTTCGATACCTACAACCTGCCGTCACCGGTAAAGCGACCGTACTCGGCGCGGCTTCTTATCAACAACAAACGTCTTGAGTTCCGCGACCAGAGACGGATCGATCGGATGTTCTCGAACCTGAGCGTAGGAGGAGAGCCCGGCCTCTACAATGTGTTCAACACGGCATCCTTTTCGACAAGTACACAGAACGGAAAGGTGCGTCTTTTCCCTATTCCGAGTTCTGCGGAGACGCTCCGGGTACGGTATCACCGGCCGATTGCTGAAACCAATTCTGATGCTCTGAATCTAGACGTCCCGGATCGGTACGTCTACGCGCTTCTAGAGCTGGGCCGATACAACTACTTGAAGGATCTGGACTCGGAGAATCCACGGACCGGGGAAGCAAAGGAAAGGGCTGAACATTTGCTTCGCAGGGCAATCTGGGATGACACTCAGGGCTCTGCCGACAATGATATTCTTCTGATTCCGCACGTCGATCACGGGCAGTTCCGGCAAATTGACTCCTCGGACGCTATTCTCGAAG
>Ga0137409_10000491_pt1 | contig 43154 bp, 35 predicted proteins | sample CZODoug1_16funga_FD_122059 | JGI IMG/M metagenome (GOLD analysis project Ga0137409, IMG submission 122059) | Vadose zone soil fungal communities from Angelo Coast Range Reserve, California, USA - CZODoug1_16fungal (Hybrid Assembly) | ecosystem: Environmental > Terrestrial > Soil > Vadose zone...
CAAACTCCAACCCACGATCGCCATATGCCCCACCCTCCTTCCTCGCAATGGTGTTGCATCGACCGATTGAGATCACCTGTCCCCATTTTCCCTTTTCCGTTTACAATCCCGGGCCTATGAGAAAGACACTCCTTGTATTACTTGCATGGGCGGCGCTCGGGCTGCTCGGTGGCTGCGACCCGAAAGGGGAGGCCAAGGCCCCGTCGGCGGATGCCGTCGTGGTGGTGAACGGCCACGCGATCTCGCGGCCGATATGGGACGCGTACGTGAAGATGCGCACCGGTCAGTCCGCGAAGGACCTGGGCGCCACGGACAAGGCAAAGCTGCTCGATGACATGATCGAGATGGTGCTGGTGGCCGATGCACCGCGAAAGGAAGATGCGGCGGCGAAAGTCGCGCTCGACTCGCAGGTCGAGCTCACGCGCCTCGCGCTCAATGCGCAAGCGCAGGCCGACGAGCTGACGAAGGCCGAGCCGACGGAAGCGGAGATCAAGGCCGAGTACGACTCGCAGCTGAAGCTTCTCGCCGGCCACAGCGAATACCTCACGCGGCACATCGTCGTGCAGAGCAAGGAAGAGGGCGATGCGCTGGTCGCGCAGTTGAAGAAGGGCACGGATTTCCTGAAGCTCGCCGCCAGCCACTCGACCGATGCGGAAACGAAGGAAGGCGTGGTGTTCTGGGTCGGCACGAGCGCGATGGATCAGCCGTTCGCGGACGCGGTGCGTTCGCTCAAGAAGGGCGACACAGCGCCGGCTCCCGTGCAGTCGCAATTCGGCTGGCACGTCATCCGCCTCGAGGACACGCGGCCGGTGACGCCGCCCGACTACGACGGCACGAAGGCGCAGATCAAGCAGGCACTGCAGCAGAAGAAACTGCGCGCGGCCATCGACGCGCTCAAGAAGACCGCGAAGACCGAAAAGCGAATCTAGGCGCGGCCGACGTTGCGGTCCGTGGGGGCGTGGAAGTATTCGCTCTCTTCCGAGTACTGCTGGATCAGCTTCTTGAGCTCGGCCATGCGCCCTTCCGCGGTGTTGATCGGCAGGCATTCCTCGCAATTCGGGTCGCCACAGGGCTGGCGCGAGTAGAGCCAGTACTGCAGTGCGCCCGCGAGCAGGCCGTCCGCCACGTCCCAGACGTCGGCTTTCTTGTCTTCATCCGTGATGTGGTTGCCGAGCTCGACGGCCTTGCCGAAAGCATCGTTGAACACATCCTCGGCAACGTTCTCCGCGTCCGCCATGGCCGTCGTCCCGGGCTCAAAAAGGGGCGCGGATTCTACCGGAGGGGTCTCTAAAAGGGAAAAAGGGCTTGGATCGGTTTGTTTGGGGGGCGAGGCGCCAGGACGGGCAGGTTCGCCTTGCTCATGAGAAAACGTGCGTGAGGAAAACACGGAACACTGCGGCAGCGCTCATCAGATTGTTGATGTCGCGCCGGAATTGCTGAGTTCCCTATTTTCCTCGCAAGCCTTGCGTGGCCGGGCGAGCCGACAGCGTCCAGTCAGCGTTGAGTCCCCGCGCCGTCGGCTCGCCAACGTCCGCGCTGCGGCGTTTTCTGATGAGCAAGGCGAACCTACCCGTCCTGACGCCCACGGGACACCAAACGACTCAGCCCCTCTTCCCCCTTTTCAGGCGCGGATCAGGCCTTCGGCGGGGGCGATGGCCTGGCTTTCGGGAAAGACGTTGCGGGCAAGCGCGGCGGGGTCGACGCCGAGGTGCTCGTGCAGCACCCCTTTCACGACCTGGCGCAGGTCCGTCGTGGGCTTAAGGTCCCGGCCTTCATAGAGATTTGCGGTGCGCAGGCCCGGCCAGTCGGCGAGCACGCGACCGCCCTTTACCGCGCCGCCGAGCAGCAGCGCGCAGGTCGCCGTGCCGTGGTCGGTGCCGCGCGAACCGTTGATCTGCACCGTGCGGCCGAATTCCGTCATGACGAGCACCGCCGTCCGGTTCCACACCGGGCCGAGCGAAATCTTCAAAGCCGTGAGCGCTCCGTCGAGCCCGCGCAGGCGAATCGCGAGTGCGCCCTGCGACGTACCTTCGTTCGCATGCGTGTCCCAGCCCGTCGCGTCGAACACCGCGACGCGCGGACCGCTATCCGCCGCCAACAGTTTCCCCGCGGTGCCGACAATCTGTTTGAGCCGCGCGAGGTTGTCGCCGCGCCCGGGCTTCATCGCATCGCCGCCCGCCGCGTCGCTCTCGACCATGTCGGAGACGTTCATCGCTTCGCTCAGCCGGCCGGAGAGTGCGGAGTCTTCGGAGTAGAGGTCCGCGAGGCGAGTGAGAAAATCCTGGCTCGCATTCGGCAGGATCGAGGGCGCCCAGCTTGCGACCGCCGCGCGGCCGCGCAGCACGAGCGGTACGTTCTGGCCGAGCGCGAGACCGAGTTCGCGCCGCGCCGGGCTCGGCGGCAGCTCGAGGAGCGCGCGGTTGAGCCAGCCGTCCGCGCTGCCGTTCGGCGCCAGCGTGCCGTTCTCGAGCACGTTCTGGCCGTCGAAATGCGAGCGCTCGCGATACGGTGACGCCACCGCGTGCACGACGAGCAGCTCGCCCGCCCGATACGATTCGTGCAGGCCGCTCAGCGCGGGATTCAGTCCGAACAATTTGTCAAGGGGCAGCGCCGTATCCTGCGCACCGGCCGTCGCGCTGAACGCGAGCGCGCCGCGCATGGATGCGTAGCTCGGATCCTTCACCGGCGGAACTGCGGCGAGGCCATCGAGCGCGCCGCGCAGGATCACGACCACGAGCCGCGAGTCGGTCTCCGCCGCGGCGAACGTTGGCCGTTGCCAGGTCGTCAGTGCGGCCGTGACCGCTCCCGCGAGGAAATGACGTCGGTTCAGCATCGTTATCTCCGCTGAAATTCGGGGCTCATGAGCAAGAGCGCGAGCGCCTGGGAATTCGATTCCGCGCGGCCGAGCGCGCGGGCCGTCGCGGGCGACACCGAGTCGCCGAGCACGTCGGAGGCCACCTGCCGCGCATCGCGGAGCGCGGCAGTGCGGTCCGCGAAGGCGAGCGACCATTCGACGCGTTTCATCAACGCATCCGCGCCGTCCCAGTCGCGTGCGGTATCGGGCCAGCCCGCCGGGGAACCGGGGCTGTAGGTGCGCTGGCCCAGGGTCTCGCAGGACGCCACGAGCTTGCGGCCTTCCGGCGGCTCGATGGCGAGCGCGCGGAGCGAGGACGTGACGAATTCATAGGGTGTCTTGTATTTGGCGGGCGCGGGATTCCAGGCGGCGTCCTCGGCGATCAGCGCCGCGTAGACTTTCTTCAGGTTGCCGTCGCTCGCCGTGTACGCCTTCGCGATTCGATCGACGCTTTCCGCCGGCGGATCGTCCGCGATGAAGTGCCGCGCCAGTTTTGTCGCGAGATGCCGCGCGGTCGACGGATGGCGCGCGAGATCGTGCAGCACCGCCTTGCCCTGAGACTCACCCGACTCCTTATATTGGGCACCGAGCACGGTGTGCGTGCCGGGCTCATGGGCATTGTCGCGGTAGTGCCAGGCGCCGGGCTTGCCTTCCGCGAGCCGGCCCTCGCCGCCGCCGACCGACCAGCCGGTGAGCACTTTGGCGAAACTTGTGACGTCGGCCTGGGTGTAACCGCCGTCGACGCCGAGCGTGTGCAGCTCCAGGATCTCGCGGCCGAGGTTCTCGTTGATGTCGACCTTGCGATTGGCGGCGCGCGGGCGCCGGCGCGCAAGCGCCGCGAGCTTCGAGTTCGGGCCGATGGAGAATTCATTGTCGAGGTAGGTGATCATCGCCGGGTGCTGTTCCACCGCGAGCAACAGGTCGGCGAAGTGGCCGGTCACGTGCGGCCGGATCGCTTCGTTTTCGAACGAACCCGCGATGCCGCTCACCACCGGCTTGTCGACCGACACCGCGAAGTGATTCGTCCAGAAGTAGACGAGGCGTTCGCGGAAGGGCTGCTCCGTCGTCGCGGCAATCCGCGTGCGCGCTTCGACCTGCGCGAGGTAGTGCGGCAGAATCTCTTCGCGGATCGTGTTGGCGACCTGCTTGACCGGATCGCCGCCGTCCTTTTTTGCGTCGCGCCGGTCTTTGCGGGCCTTCACGTAGGCCGCCAGGATCGTTGCCGAATCGGTGAGCTGGGCCGTTTCGGGCGGCGCCTTGTACGAGGCGCTCACCTGGTGTTCAAGCCAGCCGCGGGCATCGCCGATCTTCCCGAGGTCACCGGGACGGGCGCCCAAGCCGAAGCGCTGGGCGGCAATGAGGACAGTCGACTTAACCATAGTTCGGGACGGCGTTTCCTCGCGGCTTCAGCAGCAACGCGTTCCGGGCGGGGCCGTTGACAACCTTGCCGCCCCCGGATCGCCATTAGGGCGCGATCTAGGCATCATAGGCCCGGTCCACCCATTCGAGGATGAAACCCGATGCGAACGTTGCGCGTCCTGACCGCCCTTGTCGTCCTGTTGCTGGCCGCTTGCGGCGAGGAGCCCAAGTCTGCTGCGGCGCCCGCAGCGCCGGCGCCGGGCGATGCCGCCTTTGCGAACCTCGAGCGGGAGTACGTCGTCTTCTTTCTTTGGCGCAATCCCGTCGTCGCGACCTATCTCGGCGGTTCCGCGCTCAACGCGAAGCTGAGCACGGTGGACAGCCGCCTGCGCGATTATTCCGAGGACGGGCTCGCCGACGAAGACCTGCAGCTCGAAGAGTTTCAGAAGCAGTTCGACGTCGTCCATCCCGGCGACCTCTCGCCGCGCCGGCGCATCGACCGCGACGTTGCGCTCGCGCAGATCCGCTTCCAGTTGCACCAGCACAAGGAGCGCAAGTACCAGCAGCGCTCGATCGACAGCTACGTCGACGAGCCCTTCCGCGGCGTCGACTTCCAGTTGCAGAGCCTCGATCACCGCGACGATGGCTCTTACGGCTACGCCCAGGACTGGGCGCGGATCCGCGAGCGCATCGATGGCGTCGCGCAATACCTGATCAACGCCCGGCGGCAGCTCGATGCGGGCATCAAGTCCGGCAACACGCCCGACTGGCGCCTCATCGTCGCGTACGGCATCAAGTCCGCGCGTGCCGATGCCGAGTATTTCCAGAATGAATTTCCGGCCATCGCGCTCAAGCGCATGGGCGGGCAGAACCGCGAGACGCGCCTCGCGGCTATCACGGGCGCGAGTCACGGCGCGGCCGAGAGCTACCGGCAGTTCGCGGACTGGGTCGCGAAAGCCTACTTCGTGAACCCGAAGGGCACGGACGCCGCGGCGATGAAGCCCGCGTTTCGCGCCGACCGATACGTCTTCGGCGAGGAGGAATACAACTGGGCGCTCAAGAACAACCTGCGGCTCGAGAAGACGGCGGCACAGCTCTATGAGGAAGCCTCGCCGGTCGTCGAGGCCACGCAGAAGGAAATGATCACGCTCGCGACGGAGATTGCGAAGGCGCGCGGCTTGACCGCGCCGGACGGCGGGGCCGTCGTCCGTGCGGTGTTCGATGAGCTGAGCAAGGACGCGCCGAAGAGCGATGACGAGATGATCGGCTGGTATCGCGACACGGGCGCCCGCATCGTGCAGTACGCGCGCGACACCGATCTTTTCGACGTGCCGAAGGACTACAAGCTCGAAGTCACGGTCACGCCCGCGGCGCTGCGTTCGTCGATCGACGGCGCCGCCTATTACACCGCGCCGCCCTTCAAGACGGGCGGTGTCGGCAAGTTCTACGTCACGCCGACCGACAACGACCTCGCGAAGCTTCGCGAAGGACACTACCGCGCGAAGATTGCGGACCTCGCGGCGCACGAAGGCTTTCCGGGCCATGACTGGAACTACCGCGTGATGACGCAGAACCGGGAGGAGATCTCGCTCGTGCGCTGGCTGACGCCGGGCGCCGTCGAGGATTCATCGTCGATGTGGGCGGATTCGCTCGCGGCCGAGGGCTGGGCGCTTTACTCCGAAGCGCTGCTCGCGGAGCCGCAGCCGAAGGCAAAGGACGGCTTCTACACGCCGGAGGAGCATCTCCTTCAGCTGCGCGGCAAGCTCTATCGGGACCTGCGCGTGCGGCTCGATACGGGCCTGCACACGGGCAAGCTGACGATTGCGGATGCGGCGGATCTGTACTCGGAGGTTGTCGATTTCCTGCCGGGAAAGTGCGGCGACAAGGCCGCACTGAAAGTGGATGCCAAGCGCGCGAGCTGCGATGAGGCGGGCCGCGCGATCCAGCGCTATGCGCGCTGGCCGACGCAGGCGATCTGCTATCGGCTCGGCAAGGAGCAGATCCTCGCGCTGCGCCAACGAGCGCAGACCGAGCTGGGCGACAAGTTCTCGGCGAAGCAGTTTCACGTCGAATACATGAAGCAGGGCACGATCGCGCCCGGCTATTTCGGCGACGAGCTGATCGCGCGATTGAAGGCCCTCAACTGACGCAAAAAGGGGACAGATTTATTTTCTCGAGTATCAGGGTGTTTGCGGCAGATATGAGCGAAAATAGATCTGTCCCCTTTTTGCTGGACGGGGCGCTTCGTTATTGGCCCGACGCATTCACGGCGGAGGAGGCGAGCCGCTATCTCGCGGCGCTCAGGCACGGGCTCGCGTGGCAGAGCGAAGAGGTGATCATCTTCGGTGAGGCACGGCGCGTGCCGCGGCTCATCGCCTGGTATGGCGAGCCGGAGGCGATCTACACCTACTCCGGCGTTCGTCACGTGCCGCAGCCGTTCAACGCGGATCTTCAGGCGATCCGCGCACGCATCCAGTCGCTGAGCGGTGCGAAGTTCAACAGCGCGCTCGCGAACCTCTACCGCGATGGCCGCGACGGCATGGGCTGGCATGCAGACAACGAGCCCGAGCTCGGCCGCAATCCCGTCATCGCCTCCGTCTCCTTCGGCGTGACACGGCGCTTCACGCTTCGGCACCGTTGGCGCAAGGCGCTCAAGCACGCAGTCGATCTCGAGGGCGGCAGCCTCCTCGTGATGGAAGGCCCGACGCAGCACCACTGGCTGCATGCACTGCCGAAGACCGTGCGCCCGCTCGGTGAGCGGCTCAACCTGACGTACCGTTACGTGAAAAAGGGGACAGATTTATTTTCTTGAATATCTGGGCGCCCGCACCAGATACGCAGGAAAATAAATCTGTCCCCTTTTTCGCTAGCCGTGCGCCTGGCGGACTTCGCGCGCGATCTGGCGCAGGCCTTCGCGCACGGTGTCGGGATCCTGGGAGTAGTTGACGCGCAGGCACTCGTTGCGATGGCGCCAGTCGCCCTCGAGGCCGGGGAAGAAGTAGTGCCCGGAGAGCACGAGCACGCCGCGCTGCTTGAGCCGCTTGTAGAGCTCCGCGCTCGTGATCGGCAGGCCCGGGAACCAGAGCCACAGGAAGAACGCGCCTTCCGGCTCGTGGATGCGCATCTGGAGCCCATCGAAGAACTCGTTGATCCACGCGACCGCCTGCTTCGCGCGCGACTCGTAGTACGGCCGCACGATCTCGCGGCTGTACTGCAGGATCGTGCCGTCCGCCATCATCGAATGCGCGAGCACGGCGCCGACGCTCGGCGGCGCGAGACTCATTACGCTCTGCATTGCCGCCATCGCCTGAACGATCTCCGGCTTCGCGATGACGATTCCCGTGCGCACCGCGGGTAGGCCGATCTTCGAGAGCGAGAGACAGAGAATCGTGTTGTCGTTCCAGAGCGGAGGTCCGCCGACGAACTGGATGTCCGGGAACGGCGGCCCATACGCGCAATCGAGGATGAGCGGCACGCCGGCCTTGCGCGCGAGTTCATCGAGCCGATTCATCTCCGTCTGCGTAAGGACGTTGCCAGTCGGATTCGTCGGCCGGCTCACGCAGATCGCCGCGATCGAGTCGTCCACCTTCAGCGCCGGGAAGTCGACGCCGTACTTGAACATGCGGTTGGGCAGTTCCTGGATTACCGGCCGCTGCGACGTGAACAGGTGATCGACCACGCCGACGTCGCCGTAGCCGAGGTACTCGGGCGTGAGCGGAAACAGAATGCGGCGGATGGGGTCTGACCCCTTGGGGTCTGACCCCTTCCCGGCAAGCAAGTTGAAAAGCATGAAAAACGCGCTCTGGCTCCCGGAGGTGAGCGCGATGTTCGCAGCCGTCAGGTTCCAGTCGTACGTGCGGCGCAGAAAATCGGCGACGGCCGAGCGGAAGCGGATATCCCCGTCGGGTGCCGAGTAGAAACCGGAAAGACGGGCAAATTCCTCGGGTTCGCGCACGATGCGCGCCATTTCCCGGCGGAAGATCTGCTCCATCTCGGGAATCCGCGCCGGGTTGCCGCCGCCCAGCATCAGGTACTTGCGTTTGCCGGAAGTGGCCTCACCGAGGTCCGACATCAGCTCAAGCGCCCCGGTCGGCCTGCGGAAGCGTTCGCCGAATTGCGAAAAGCGGGTACTCATCTACAATGCATGCCCATAGCGGCGCGCATTTTGACCCAGCGGGTCCGGCAACGGAACCCGCTCAAGGCCGTTTCATGTCGAAAGTGATCCCGGGCGCCATCGCGATACGCGGCGCCCGCCAGAATAACCTCCGGAACCTCGATCTCGACCTGCCGACCCACGAACTGATCGTGGTGACGGGCGTTTCGGGCTCGGGCAAGTCCTCGCTGGTCTTCGACACGCTCTACGCTGAGGGTCAGCGGCGTTACGTCGAGACGTTTTCGCCCTATGCGCGGCAGTTCCTCGACCGCATGGACAAGCCCCAGGTCGACCGCATCGAGGGCATCCCGCCCGCGATCGCCATCGACCAGACGAACCCCGTGCGCACCTCGCGCTCGACCGTCGGCACGATGACGGAGCTCAACGATCACCTAAAGCTCCTCTACGCGCGCACCGGAACGCTCCACTGCCGCAAGTGCCAGCGCGAAGTGAAGCGCGACACGACGGAGAGCATCTACGCCGCGCTCGCGAATGCGTTCGAAGGCGCCGAGCCGCGCGTCGTGATTTCGTTTCCGGTGCCGATCCCGAAGAACTTCGGCGAGAAGGAAGTCCGCCAGCTCCTCGGCGCGCAGGGCTACACGCGCATCGAGAAGAACGGCGAGAAGCTCGACGTGGTGCAGGACAAGTTCCGCTGGGGCTCAGTCGAGCGCTCGCGAGTGTTCGAAGCGCTGGAAGCGGCGCTACGCGTCGGGCAGGGGCGGGTGGATGTGAGTCGGGACCCTCTCCCGTCTGCGGGAGAGGGCCGGGGTGAGGGTCTTACTCTTCGCTTTTCTTCGCGCCTGCATTGCCCGGATTGCGATCTCTTTTATTCGGATCCGTCCCCGAGTTTCTTCTCCTTCAATTCGCCCCTCGGCGCCTGCGACAGCTGCCGCGGCTTTGGCCGCACGATCGGCATCGACTACGGCCTCGTGGTGCCCGACGAATCGAAGACGCTGCGCGGCGGCGCCATCAAGCCGTGGACGACCGAGGCCTACAAGGAATGCCAGGACGATCTTGTGAAATACGCGCGCAAGCGCGGCATGCCGCTCGACACGCCGTGGCGCGATCTCACCAAGGCGCAGCAGCAGTGGGTCCTCGAAGGCGAAGGCTCGTGGGAAGACAAAGTCTGGTACGGCGTGAAGCGCTTCTTCGCCTGGCTCGAATCGCGCGCGTACAAGATGCACATCCGCGTGCTGCTCTCGCGCTACCGCGCGTACACGCCGTGCGCCACGTGCGGCGGCGCGCGATTGAAGCCGGATGCGCTGCTATGGCGGGTCGGCGGCCTCACGATCCACAACGTGATGCTGCTGCCCATCGATCAGGCGCGCGCATTCTTCGGCAAGCTCGAGTTGCCGAAGCCGCTCGATGAAGCGACGGACCTCCTGCTCTCCGAAATCCGCTCGCGGCTCGGCTACCTCTGCGAAGTGGGCCTCGGATATCTGACGCTCGACCGGCAGTCGCGCACGCTCTCGGGCGGCGAAGTCCAGCGCATCAATCTGACGACGGCACTCGGCACCTCGCTCGTCAACACTCTATTTGTATTGGATGAGCCATCGATCGGCCTGCATCCGCGGGACATGGGCCGCGTGATCCAGGTGATGCGGCGCTTGCGTGACACGGGCAACTCGCTCGTCGTCGTCGAGCACGATCCGCAGATCATGCGCGAGGCGGACCGCATCCTCGACATCGGCCCGGGCCCCGGCGAACGCGGCGGCAACATCGTGTTCTTCGGCACGCCGGCCGAGCTCGTGAAATCGAAGGTCTCGATCACGGGCGACTATCTCTCCGGCCGCAAGAAGGCCACCGGCCACACCATCAAACCGGTGCCGGACACGGGGAAACAGGGGACTTCATCCGCGGTACGGGAGCCTGCGACGGGAAACGAAATCCCCAGTTTCCCCGTGTCCGGCACCGGCTTGTTGCTCACCGGCGCGCGTGAGCACAACCTCAAGGGCATCGACGTGCGCATTCCGCTCGGCGCGCTCGTCACCGTCACGGGCGTCAGCGGCTCCGGCAAGTCGACGCTGATCCAGGACGTGCTGTATCCGGCGCTGCGCAAGGCGAAGGGCAAGCCATCGGAAATGCCGGGCGTGTTCGCTGCGCTCAAGGGCCACGAGCATATCGAAGACGTCGTGATGGTCGACCAGACGCCGATCGGCCGCACGACGCGCTCGAATCCCGCGAGCTACGTCGGCGCGTTCGACGCCATCCGCGAACTCTTTGCGGCGGAACCGGCATCGCTCGAACGCGGCTACACGCGCGGCACCTTCAGCTTCAATTCCGGCAACGGGCGTTGCCCGACGTGCACCGGCAGCGGCTTCGAGCACGTCGAGATGCAATTCCTCTCGGACGTGTACCTGCGCTGCCCGGACTGCGACGGCAAGCGTTTTCGCGACGAAGTGCTCGAGATCACGATTGGCGGCCGCGGCGCGGGCGAGAAGAGCGTCACCGAAGTGCTCGAGATGACGGTGGCGCAGGCCGCGACATTCTTCGCGGACCAGCCGGCCGTGCTCGCGCGCATCCAGCCGCTCGTCGACGTGGGTCTCGAATACTTGCGGCTTGGCCAGCCGGTGCCAACGCTTTCGGGCGGCGAGGCGCAGAGATTGAAACTTGCGGGACACTTGGCGGAAGCGGCGGCGAAAGAGGGGACAGTCCCCATTTCCGAAGCGAAAATGGGGACAGTCCCCAGTCCGCGCGGCAAGCTGTTCCTCTTCGATGAGCCGACAACCGGCCTGCATTTCGACGACGTCGCGAAGTTGCTCACGGCATTCAGGCAACTGATCGCGGCGGGGCATTCGCTCGTCGTCATCGAACACAACCTCGATGTCATCGCGGCCTCCGACTGGATCATCGATCTCGGTCCCGAAGGTGGCGATGCCGGCGGCGAGATCATCTGCGAAGGCACGCCGGACGACGTACGCGCCTGCGCGAAGTCGCACACCGGCAAGGCCCTGCTGGGGACAGATCTTTTTTCGGTCAAGGAGGCGTCGGCCGACTGCGAAAATAGATCTGTCCCCATTTTAGAGTCGAGCCTCCGCACCCGGGCCGCGCACTCCATCGTCGTGCACAACGCGCGTGAGCACAATCTCAAGAACGTCGATGTCGACCTGCCGCGCAACAAGTTCACGGTGATCACCGGCGTTTCGGGGAGCGGCAAGAGCACGCTCGCGTTCGACATCGTGTTCGGCGAAGGCCAGCGCCGCTATCTCGAATCACTCAACGCCTACGCGCGCCAATTCGTGCAGCCGGCGACGCGGCCGGATGTCGACGGTGTGTACGGTATTCCGCCCACCGTCGCGATCGAGCAGCGCACGAGCCGCGGCGGCCGCAAGAGCACGGTCGCGACCCTCACCGAGATCTATCACTTCCTGCGCCTGCTCTACGTGAAGCTCGGCACGCAGTACTGCCCGGACTGCGACGTCGCCATCGAGCCGCAGAGCGCGGACTCGATCGCCGCGCAGCTATTGAAGAAGCACAAGGGCCAGAAGCTCACGTTCCTCGCGCCGCTCGTCATCGCGCGCAAGGGCTACTACACCGATCTCGCGAAGTGGGCCGCGGGTAAGGGCGCGTCGCACCTGCGCGTCGACGGCAAGTTCCTGCCGACCAACGCCTGGCCGCGGCTCGACCGCTTCAAGGAACACACCATCGAGATGCCCACCGGCGATGTGCAGGTCACCGCGCGCAATGAAAAGGAACTGCGCGCCGCGCTTGCCAAGGCGCTCGAGTTCGGCAAGGGCGTGGTGCACGTGCTCGCCGGGCGCGCGAAATCCCCGGTCGGTGCCGGTGTAAACGCCCGGGGATTTGTCGCCGTGTATTCGACCAAGCGCGCCTGCCCCTCGTGCGGCAAGAGCTACTCGGAGCTCGATCCGCGCCTCTTCTCGTTCAACTCGAAGCACGGCTGGTGCGAGGACTGCTTCGGCACGGGCGTCCGCATCCGCGGTTTCGATGACGAGCAGACTGGCGAAGAGATCTGGTGGAACGAATGGATGGAAGGCGCGCCGCCGCAATGCGAAGGCTGCCATGGCCAGCGCCTGAATCCCGTCGCGCTCAACGTGCGCTTTCGCAAGCAGTCGATCTCGGATCTCACGCAGCAGCCGGTGAGCGATCTCGCCGGCTTCGTCAAGAAGCTCAAGCTCGGCGCACGCGAACTCGCCATCGTGCGCGACGTGCTCGCGGAGCTGAAGTCGCGCCTCGGGTTCCTCGATGAAGTCGGCCTCGGCTATCTCTCGCTTGACCGCTCCGCGCCGACGCTCTCGGGCGGCGAAGCGCAGCGCATCCGCCTCGCGGCGCAGCTCGGCAGCAATCTCCAGGGCGTGTGCTACATCCTTGATGAGCCGACGATTGGCCTGCACGCGCGCGACAACCAGATTCTCCTCAAGACGCTCGAGCAGCTACGTTCCCGCGGCAATACGCTCCTCGTCGTCGAGCACGACGAGGACACGATCCGCCGTGCCGATCACGTCGTCGATCTCGGTCCCGGCGCAGGCACGCGCGGCGGTGAACTCGTCGCAGCGGGCACCGCGAAAGACCTCATCCAGAATCCCGCCTCGATCACCGGCCGCTTCCTCGCGAAGCCGCTCGTGCATCCCCTCAACGGCCGGCGCGCGGTTGCACGCAATACGCCGTCGATCCACGTGCGTGGCGCGACGCTGCACAACCTCAAGAGGGTGGATGCGCGCGTGCCGCTCGGGCGGCTCGTCGCAATCACCGGCGTCTCGGGTTCCGGTAAGTCGACACTCGCGCGCGACGTGCTCGAGGACAACCTGAGGCGCATCGTTGCCGCGAGCCTGCGACGGAAGGCGAAGCGGCCGGAGGTCAGGGGTTGCAAGAGCATTGAAGGTACGGAGGTCGTGCAGCGCGTGCTCGAGGTCGACCAGACGCCGATCGGCAAAACGCCACGCTCCTGTCCCGCGACCTATGTGGGCTTCTGGGACTCGATTCGGCGCCTGTTCGCCGAAACGACGGAAGCACGCATGCGCGGCTACACCGCGAGTCGCTTCTCGTTCAATACTGCGGGCGGGCGCTGCGGAGCCTGCGAAGGCCAGGGCCTGCGCAAGATCGAGATGAGCTTCCTGCCAGACGTGAAGGTGCTGTGCGACGTGTGCGGCGGCCAGCGCTTCAGCAGCGAGACGCTCGCCGTGCGCTTCAAGGGCAAGAGCATCGGCGAAGTGCTGCTGATGAGCGTCGACGACGCCGTGCCGTTCTTCGCCTCGCAGCCGCCGGTGCACCGCGCACTGCTGCTGCTACAGGAAGTCGGCCTCGGCTACCTCACGCTCGGCCAGCAGAGCCCGACTCTCTCAGGCGGCGAGGCGCAGCGGATCAAGCTCGTGACGGAGCTCGCGAAGGTGCGGAGCGGCGGGCTCGTCACCCAGCACACTCTTTATATACTGGACGAACCAACCGTCGGCCTGCACATGGCCGACGTCGAGAAGCTCATCCGAGTCCTGCACCGCCTGGTCGCCGCCGGCAACACGGTTGTGGTCATCGAGCACAACCTCGACGTGATCGCTGAAGCGGATTGGATTGTTGATCTGGGGCCGGAGGGAGGAGATGGAGGAGGAAGGATTGTCGCTCAGGGCGCGCCGGAGGATGTGGTGCGGGGAAAGCGGAAGTCGCATACTGCAAATGTATTGACGGGCTTTTTGAAGGATAGGCAGAAATGACCAAGTGCTCGCGGCACCATCGTGAAGTGGCGAGTCGAGTCGAAGACTGGTCATGGTGGCGACTCCATGCGAGTTGAAATGTCTGGAGGTAACAGTGGCTAAGAGAAGTCTGGATGATCTGCGACGCACACCAGCCTACCAATTCATCGAGGCTGCCCACTATCTCAATATGCCGGTCACGACTCTTCGCGCCTGGTGTGTTGGGCAGAACTACTACACACATGGTGAGAAGCACCGCTTCCAACCAGTAATTCGGCTTGATGGAATTCCTCGAGAAGGGCTGTCGTTTCTAAATCTCATAGAAGCTCATGTCTTAGCTGCTATTCGCCGAAAGCATGATGTACCGCTGCCGAAGGTGCGCGACGCTGTTGCGTATGTTGCAAAGATACTCAAGGTTAGTCGCCCCCTGGCAGACGTCAACTTCGAGACTGACGGCGTTAACCTATTCGTGCGCAGGCTAAATCAGCTTCTGAACGTATCCCTTGGAGGGCAGGTGGCGAGTGAAGAGCTTCTTCGTGCTCACTTGCGGCGAGTGGAGCGAGATGATGCAGGTATTCCGATCAAACTGTTTCCATTCACGCGCACAGACGTGGCGTTGAGCGCGCCCGCCCCGGTGGAGATGGATCCGCGAATTGCATTCGGACGACCCGTGATCCGAGGCCGCGCGGTGCCGACCGCGGTTCTTGCAGAGCGATTCAAGGCTGGCGATTCGATCTCGTTCATCGCTGAAGATCTCGAAATTCAGCATGACGTTGTAGAAGACGCGATCCGTTGCGAGCTTGAGCGTGCCGCCTAGTGCGCCCACCTTCTACGTCGACGAGTCCATAGACTCCAAGCTGCTTGTCGCCGACCTCGTCAGCGCTGGCGTAGCAATCCAGCGGGTGGGTGTCGCGGTACCATTTGGCTCACCTGACGAGGTGTGGCTTGAAATGGCTGGGAAGAATGGCTGGGAAGAATGGGTGGATAGCATTGATGCGCGACAAGAGGATTAGGTACAGAAAACTTGAAAAACAATCATTGGTGTTTCACAGCGTGGGCGCCTCCACGTTCACTGGCGGAAACGCGACGGCGAAAACGACAAGCGAGCGGCTTGTCGATTTGTTGCCGAAAATGACCGCAATCGCGGGTAGTGAGCTCAGGCCGTTTCTCTATACATTCGGGCTATCCGGCGCCCTGTCTCGCGTCAAGCTATAGATCCGCGGGATCAGCAAGACATTGCAAGCGAGCATGGAGGTTGTCCAACGATGGCAGAACCAGCAACGCTGGAGCCGACGCTACAGCACTGACTCAGTCGCGGGAAGAGCGTTCGAGTCTGGCGCGGGCTCGTTGACCTTATCGACCCACTTCACCGGAGCAATCTTTGGAATGACGACGCCCCACGCCACCGTAGCCGCGACGGCCGTGATGGCGGCCATGGCGAATGCCGCCGCATAGGTCCCGGTAAGATCGAGCAGCACGCCGGTAGCGAACGGCGCGATGATGCCTGCGATCTGTCCCGATAGATTTTGCGCGCCAGTCCAGCGACCCGACGCTCGTGGACCCGCGAGTGTCGAACTGACGGCGAAGATCATGGGAGTGGAAAATCCGAAGAAGACCGCGGTGACTCCCAGCAGCCAAACGGCATCGTGCGGGACGACGAATGCGCAAGCCCCCGTGCAGACGGCCGTACCCAGACCCGCGATCACAAAAAAGGTCTTGCGCACGAGCGTTGGCGAGCCGCCGCGCCGCATCCAGCGGTCGGAGACATCTCCCACGATGACCGTTGCTATCGCATAGATGGCGTAGATGGCGGCGCCGATCATGGCCATGTGCGACACCGTGAATCCGCCCGCCTTGACGAGAAAGCTCGGCATCCAGGAGATGACGAAATAGAATCCGATGTTCATGAAAAACTGGCCGAGCGCGGAACCCCAGAATGCACGCTGCCGAAGGATTTCGCCGTACGTGACCGACCGCGAATGTTCCTGTGCCGTCGGCTTCAGGACGCCGCCGCGGGAGACGCGAAACCACGGTACGAGCCACAGGCACGTGATGACGCCGATTCCGACGAACATCGCGCGCCAGCCGAAGTGAGCGATGGCAAGGCCGCCGAACAGCGTGCCGATCATCGGGCCGAATCCCTGGCCGGAAGAGACCAGGCCGTTCAAGCGGCCGCGGTCGCCTTCCGCCGAGTGTCGCGCAAGGATCAGCGCCCAGCTCGGAAAGGTGACGCTCTCGCCGAGCCCCAGCAGCAGACGCAGCAGGAGGAGGGTGACGAATCCGTTCGCGAGGCCTGTCAGCGTCGTCGCGGCAGACCAAAGGAGGACACCTGCGCCGAGCACCAGCCGGATGTCGTAGCGATGGACGAGCCAGCCTGCCAGCAACTGCGACGGGGCGTAGGCCCAGAAAAACGCGGACAACAGCAGGCCGATCTGGGAACTCGACAGAGCGAGCTCGTCCTGCAGCACCGGTGCCGCGGTAGCGAGATTGCCCCGATCCACGTAATTGAGGAGCGCCGCGAGCGCCAGCATCGCAACCACCCCGGCCGGCATGGTTGATGACGCGGCTGAGCGTTGCGGTTGGCTTGATTGATCGGGCACGAGGGGCTCGATACTACGCGAGTTCAAACGCTTAAAGGCGGTACCACCACAGCGATCAGTGTGTGCCGGAGGCAATCTGTTACCTTGCTGGTCCAATGGTGGTTGTATCGAAACCTCTTCACAGGGCATGGCTGCGATAGCTACACGCGGCACGCTGTCGGCGTCCGATCACAGCAAGGAGCTGCGCAAAGCGGTCATCGCCTCGACCATCGGCACCACCATCGAATGGTATGACTTCTTCATTTACGGCACGGCCGCCGGGCTGATCTTTGGCAAACTCTATTTTCCCAACGCAAGTCCTTTAACGGCGACGCTCGCCGCATTCGGCACCTATTTCGTCGGCTTCCTCGGGCGGCCTGTGGGTGCCGCGATCTTTGGCCACTATGGTGATCGCATCGGCCGCAAGGCGACGCTCATCGCCACGCCGATCACATGGGGGGATTCACCTACATCCGAAAAGTGAATCCGAAAGTGAAGGTTTACGCACCCAAAGAAAACTTTGGCGTGTTTGGTTCGGACCTGCCCAGCGCGTTCTATCGCAAAGACGCGTCGCTGCCCGCCGAGATGCGCTACTACGGCGGTAAGCCGCCCGAGACAATGAAATTCGGCACGGCTTTTCCCGGCGCCAATATCGAGTTGATCGACAAGACCACGGAAGTGGCGCCCGGCATCACTTTGATCGCCCTGGTATCCGACGCGCCGGGCACCAAGGAATTGAAAGAACTATCGCTCGCCATTGATACGGCGGACGGCGTCGTACTGATAGTCGGCTGTTCGCATCCGGGAATTGAGTCCATCGTTGCCGAAGCTGCCAGGATCAATCCGCACATTCACGTCATCGCCGGCGGATTTCACCTGGTTGCCGCGCAGGACCCTGCTATCGAAAAGGTAGCCGCATCGCTCCACGACACTTTCCACGTTGACTACATCGCCCCCGGCCACTGCACGGGCGAGCCGACCTTCACGGCGCTGCAAATGAAATTTGGGCCGCGGTACTTCTATGCCGGATTGGGAACGACGCTGGACGTGGGAACGAATCCGCACGCCGAATCCGACCCGAAAGCTGCGCGCAACCTGAGCGACGGCGATTTGCGAAGTTATCGGGCGCTGCTGGCTGAAACCGACAACTAAAGCCCCGCCGCTGCCTGCCGCACCTCGTCACTGGTGAATGCGCAGAAGACGAACGGCTGCGATCTCAGGAACTTCGCGAGGTCGGGCAACGTCAGGCCAAGTTTCGACAGGCGGTCCTCGTCGATGAAGATTTGCAGATTCTCCGCCTCGAAGGCAGTCACGAGCTGCCTTCCCTCGGGATCGAACTTGTTGTTCAGGAGATCGGCGATCGATGGCGCAAAGTGCCGCCCACCAGCGGATGACGGCTCGGATGGCATGCCGTGATCCGCAGTGACGGCCAGCAGATAGTCGTTGCCAACCTTTTTCTCCAGCGCGCCGAGAATTCGAGCCAGGTGACGATCCATCTCGCCGAGCGTGACGCGCAGTTCCTCGGAGTCCGGTCCGTACTTGTGCCCGACATAATCGGCAGCCTTGTAGTTGAGCAGGATGAGATCGGCAACGCCGTCTTCGCCGACGGGCTCGTGCTCGATCATGGCGACCATCGCGTCGGCTTCGAACGCGGGAAAGAGCGCTGAGAAGCGCACGGCGGCAGGGCTGTCGATCTTGTGATGCATCCACTCGGCATTGCCTGCCCATAGCGCGCTCACGTTTTTCTCTTTGAGGTATGCGGGCAGACGGTAACAGCGGGGATTCGTGCTCCAGCTGCCTGTCCGCTGGTCGTAGCTGGCAAGCACGGCCGGAACTCCGTTCAATTGACATGCTCCACGCCCTGCCAGTGGGGTGGCGGCGCGGTCGACGCTGCCCTGCGCCAGGATGATCGCGCGACCCGCTGTCGCAAATTGCCAGACATCGGCCAACGTCAACGCCATCAAGTCCCCGGGCTCGTCTCCGGCAAAGATCTCGCGGCGCACGCGGCCGATGCGATCGTACACGTTGGTACCGGTTATCCCGTGCACGGCGGGATCGGCTCCAGTGGCAATAGTCGAGTGCCCGGCCGCAGTATTCGACGGAAGAATACTGAGCTGCGCCTGGGCGAACCAGGCCCCACGCTGCCGCAGTGTCGTGAGCGTTGGCATGAGCGCCGCGTACCGATCGAAGTAGTCGCGACGCATGCCGTCGAGAACGATCAGCACGACCACTCGCGGCGGAGCCATGCCCGTCTTCAGGACGGGCAACGCGCGGCCAGTCGACGTTGGCGGCATATGCACGCCAAGTGCAGCCGCGAGTGTGGGCGCCACGTCCTGCTGCGCGGCCGGCATGGAATACGTTCCGGCCTTGACCGCGGGGCCCGCAAACATCAGCGGAATCTCGACGTCATACGCCCAGGGCGAGCCGTGCATGAAAGGGTAATTCGGGTCGGGGCTCGTTATGAAATCGCCTTCACGCGGCACAATCAGGAGCTGGCCCGTGCGTCCCGGAAAATAGGACCGGGCAAACATGTGGAGGAAGCGCTGTTGTGTCGCCTGGGCCTGGCTCGGTGTCGCTTCGCGCGCGTGAGACGCCTCTGCTCCGGGTGCTTGTCCCGCGTGCTGGCCGGGAGTAGTGCAGCCAACCACGAGGAGAGCTGCGCTACGCGCAAGCCACTTCGCAGAGACGACAAGCATTGTTCGCGTCGGCACGCAGTCAGTTCCAATGTCAGGCCGCACCGCCATTGGCCTCGATGCTACGCCTGCGTTCGCACGCGATGCCAATTTCAAGCCTCCTGAGGGCCGAAAGGCGACCGGCGACCAGGGATCAATCAGGCCGATTGCCGTGTAACTTCTCTTGCTGACACCGCCGCGCGAGGTAGGGTGTCTCCAAGAACAAGGAATGATCATGAACAATCGCCGCTCGCTCCTCATTGCGTTGCTGTCGTTTGCCTCGTTGGTCCTTGCCAGCGCAGGTTTCATGATTCCAGTCGAAGGGCGCACCGTGGAAGGACTACAGGGTGACGGGCTACAAGTGCGGCACCGTGATCTACAAGTGCTCGGACAATGACTGCGAAGCCACGATCTCGACGTGTTCCGTCAGAGTGTCGGGCAGCAATGCGGGAATCATCGCGAATGGCTTTCCGGAGCGCGCGAGCGGCGTTTGCATCGGCACGGCGTGGAAGCCGAAGGATTGTCCGGTCACCAAGGTCCCGTAGGGGGACCTCTGCGATGGCCAAAGATCGGCGGGACGGATGGCACACCGTCACACCGCGAATCATCACCCCGAATCCGCGGCCGCGTGCGCGAGCCAATGCCCGCGTCGGCTCTTCAATTCACCCGTTCGATGCGTCCTTCGATGTGAGCGACGACATTGCCTGACAGCTCGTTTTCGACGTAATCGACCAGCGCGGCGAGATCGACGAAACCGACGACGCGGTTCGTGCCCGAAGTCAGGATCAGGAAGTTATCGCCGCCCGTCGCCATGAAGCTGTTCACGGTCACGCGATAGGTCGCCGTCGGATCGATGAGAGCGCCGCCCGGCCCTCCGGCCCGCATTTCGAGGATCTGCGGTTGCGCGCTCGCGCAGAACGGCGTGACGTTCGGGTTGTAACCCGGGCACGACTGCCAGCGGTACCAGATGCCGGAAGTCTTCAGGATGCGTGGCGAGGTTTGCCCCACCCACTGCTGCTCGAGCAGCGTCTTGATCTGCGCGCCAGTGAGATCCATCGAAACGAGATCGTTGCTGAACGGCTGGATCGTGAAGAGCTCGCCCCAGGTGACCGTGCCGGCGTTGAGATCCTCGCGGATGCCGCCGGGATTCATGAACGCAAACTGGGTGCCGCTGCGGATCCGCTGCGCATCGGCGATGAGATTGCCCATGCTGGATTCGCCCGCCGGGCTCTCGCTGCGATCGATCGCCTCGGGCGCAACTCCGACGACGCGGTTGACGAGCGGCCCCGTCACCGTGTCCGCTGCGTTCGCGAGCGCAGCTGCATCGGCGTCGGGCGTGAGGCCTGGCCCTTCGTCCGCCCAGGTCGTCTGCACGCTGCCGACCTTTTCGACCACGTCGTGCGTCTTGCGACTGATGGCGAGATCGATGTCGTCATAGGCGGTGCCCGAAGAGAACGCCTGCGTGACGAGGATCGGATGGCCCGCGCCGTTGCTGATCAGCGCATTGCTGAACTGGTGCGTGTGCCCGGAGATGACCACGTCGACGGAGCTGTCGAGGCGGTGAATGATGTCCACGATCGGGCCGGTGAGCCCTGTGATCGTCGGGTCCGTCGGGCCGGTGTAGGTCGGCACCTGCCGCATGCCCTGGTGGATGGTCACCACGATCGTGCGCACGCCGAGCGCATTCAGGAAGCGCGCGTACTTGTTGATGGAGTCGGCTTCGTCGAGAAAATCGGCGCCGGCGACGCCGGTCGGCGTCACGATCGTCGGCGTCTCCTTCAGCACGGCGCCGATGATGCCGATCGGCTGGCCGCCGACGAGGCGCACGACGAAGGGCGGGAGGAACGGCTGGCCGTTGCTCTTCCTGACGACGTTTGAGGAAGCGTAGCTGAAGCGCGCGCCGCGATACGGGGACTCGAGGAACGGCCCGCTCTTGTGGTTGCCGCCGCCGATCAGGCGCAGCATCTCATCGAGCCCTTCGTCGAATTCGTGATTGCCGAGCGTGCCGACGACGTTGCAGAGCGGTTGGTCGACCGTAAGCGCGGGCCACGGGAGTTTCCGCGGATCGCTGTAACGACAGTGACGGTTCGCGAGCTGATTCAGGAACTGGACGGTGGGCTCATCCTGGAGCAGCGCGGAGTCCGGCGGCGTTGCGCCGACCAGGTCGCCGGCGTGGATGATCAGGTGGCCGTCCTGCGCCTGCGCCGCCGCATTCCTGAGATAGGAGGCGAGGATGCTGATGCCACCGACCGGGCGTTTGGAAACGAGCAGGCCGGTGTCGAGGCGGCCGTGCAGGTCGTTGATGCCGAGCAACTTGACGTGGACAAGCGGATCGTGCGCCGCCTTTTCGTCTCGCCACCCCACGGCCTGGCTTGCTCGCTGGCGCATGGCGAGAGTGCCGAGCTCGCGAGCATCCTCCTCGTCGCTCTCGAGCGAATGCGAGTGCTGGACCGTGGGCTGGCTCGTGGGCCCGGCGAAGGCGCCCAGCGAGAGCTGTGCGAGCAGGGCCGAGCATGCGGCGATCGCAGGTTTGCGGACGGACATGGCGGTCTCCGGTTGGCAATGCCTCGCCGGAATGTAGCCGTCCAATGCAACACCCCTGTGGCAGGCATGTTGCCGAATTATTGTAGAGGACCCAGGTGCGAGCCTCTCCACGCGGGATCAATGCATTAACATGAGACGTCGGGATACGCTGACGCAGGGGCGAACGATGAAGACCACCACGCGCGGACTCCTTATTTTCCTGGCATCCGTCCTGATCTGCGGCGCCGCGCAAGCGGCCGCCAGCGATGCGGACTACACCGGCCGCTGGGAGGTCAAGACAAGCTACCCGGGCACGTCCTACGTCGTCGGCCTGGAACTCACCGCGGATGCGAGCGGCTTCAAAGGACGATCGGGATATCTGATTCCGGGGTGGGGCTTTCCTTTCAAGTACACAGGGGCTTTGCAGAAAGACGGGCTGCACCTGCAGATTTTCGCGGGTGACGGCACAAGCGTGATGGGCGCGTTGATTCTGAAAGCAAAAAAGGGAGCCTTGTCCGGCACCGGCACGTTGCACGACATCCCGATCACGGTCACCGGTCACCGACCGTTATCGCGGCCGGTCGATGCGCCCACGGTGCACGTCTTCGAGCCGCAAGTGTTCTACCAGACGTTTTCGGGCAGCAACCCGCCCGCACTCCACATCTTTCCGGGAGACACCGTCCGCACGAAGACCGTCGACGCGATGGGGATGGATGAGAAGGGCGTGCATCGCACGCTCGCGGGCAATGCGCAGACCGGACCCTTCTACATCGAAGGCGCGATGGTCGGCGATACCATCGCCGTCCATTTCAACAAGATCCGCCCCAACCGTGACACCGCGTTTCAGTCTCACGATGCCTTGAATCCGGGCGCGCTGACGCCGGGCTACCCTCAAGAGCCACCTGCAAACTGGAGTGCGCTGTGGAAGCTCGATCGCGAGCGGGGGACCGCCACTCCCGATGAGCCTTCCGAAAAACTCAAAGGATTGACGGTCAAGCTCGCTCCGATGCTGGGGTGCGTGGGCGTCGCACCTTATTTCTTTGCAGCGTACGACTCCACGCACCTCGGACCGTTTGGCGGCAACCTGGACTACAACCAGATCCGCGAGGGCACGACGCTGTACCTGCCCGTCTATGACGCCGGCGCGCTTCTCAGCATCGGCGACGGGCATGCATTGCAAGCCGATGGCGAGCTCTCGGGCCAGGGGCTCGAGATTTCGATGGACGTCGAGTTCACGGTGGATCTCATCCGCAATCAGCTGCTCGATCAGCCCTGGGCGGAGAACGATGAATTCGTCATGGTGTCGGGCATCGGCGGCTCGATGCAGGAAGCGTTGCAGAAAGCGACGGCGGGTCTCTCGAACTGGCTCAAGAGTTACTACGGCCTGAGCAGCGCCGAAGTTGCGACCGTGCTCGCCTCTTCCATCCACTACGACGTCGCCGAAGTCGTGGATAACGAGTTCCATATCGCCGCCAGGATCGGCAAGGACATCCTGAAGCAGATTCCGAAGGCCGAGAATGTAACGACGGTGTTCTGCCAGGCGAGCTGGGGATGTGCGGCCAACTGAAACGCCGCTTCGCGATCAATCGGGGACATACCTTAGGGATTGCCTCTCATCAACGCAGCGAGCCCGCGCGAGCGACACGTGACGTCGCCGAAAAACTTTACAGCGCGATCGCTCGCGCAACGTGCACCCTGGTTCAAGTCAATGAAATCGGCGGCCTTCTCATTTGAGGCGCGGAATTTGCAACAACGGTAACCGACCTTGGCCATTTGCCCGATGGGAGGTTCCTTGCGCAAATTCGCACTGGCAACGCTTGCCCTCTCGAGTTTGATCGGCAGCCACGTCCAGGCTTCGCCGATCATCCAGAATTACGCCTTCGACCTGAATTTCACGGATGTCATGTTCGTCCCATGCACCGGGTCGCCGGATTGTGTCAATGGAGATCCGATTCTCCCGGGCGTCCGCTACACGGGACACTTCGGTGTCGATTCCGGCGATCTGCTGAGCGACGGTTATGTCGATGCGCCCTTTGCCTACTTCAATCTCACGCTCGGAAACTATACCTGGGATCTGGATCAACCGTTCCCACTGAGCGATCTCGCGGGAACGGTGTTCTTCAATCCAGACACCGGCATCCGCGGCCGCAGTCCGAATCTCGAAACGTTCCTGGTGTCGGGTGGAAGCGTCCAGACCCTCTGCTGCGGCGTCTATGGCGAGAGCGATGCGCCCTTCGTCGATCTGATTGGATTCGACCTCTTCGGCGTTACGTCTCCTTACGCAGGTGCGGTTTCCGGCGGCGGATCGCGTGAGTACTTCGCTGCCGCCGGCGCGTTCACGGTCTATCGCGTGCCGGAGCCGGGCACGCTGACACTCATGCTGGTCGGATTATCCGGGCTCGGCGCCTGGCTCTCGAGCCGGAGGTGACGTCTGCCTTGCTACACCGACGGCCTGACGTTCGCATTGAGCCGGAACAGGTTCGTCGGATCGACCTGGTTCTTGAGCTTCACCAGTCGCGGGTAGTTGTCGCGATAGTTCTCATCCACCTGCTTCTGTGACTCCTCGACCGCGTCGTTCGTATAGAAGCCGTCGGTGAAGGGCACGAAGCGGCCCCAATAGTCGCGCATGGCCTTCAAGTGCGGCGCCGAGTCCGACGTCGCCGGCCAATTGGCGAGCAGCAGCGCGGCCGCATGGACCTTGCGAAATGGAAATGCGGTCGCATGGGCGGGCACGCGCGCGATCGCGCCGCCGAGTTGCTGGAAGCCGGCGATCGTGGACCGCTCGGGGTGGTGCGCGAGGCCGCCGATCATCGCGTCGATGAGCTGCGGCGTGATCGCCCCGACATAGCCCGTCTTCGTGTAGGAGCCGATCGCTCGCTGCTCGCTGTCATCGCCCGAGCGCTGGAGCGCCACGTAGTCGATCGCGGCGACGCTGTCGAACACCGGCGTCCCGAGACTGCGGATCTTGCGCATGGCCTCGTCCGCCTGGCTCGCGCTGCCGGAGTGACACACCACGAAGCCGCAAGCGTTGAGTCCGGAGAATCCGAGGTTGCTCCCGATCATGCCGTCGAGCGAGAGCTCCTCCGGCGCGGTCGCCTCGTAGTCGGAATAGAAATTCAGCACGCTCTTTGCCTGGCTGTAGGGAAACAGGATGCGGCCGCCGACCACCTGCCGCTGCATCGGGTGCAGCTTGAATTCGAATGCCGTCACCACGCCGAAGTTGCCGCCGCCGCCACGCGTGCCCCAATAGAGCTCCGGATTCTCATGCGCGTCGGCGCGACGGATCTGGCCATCGGCGCAGACGATCTCGACCGCGCGAACGTTGTCGAGCGCGAGACCGAAGCGCCGCGCGAGCCGTCCGAAGCCGCCGCCCAGCGTGAGGCCGCCGACACCGGTGTGCGAGACCGTGCCGGCCGTCGTCACAAGCCCGTGCGCCATCGCTTCATAGTCCATGTCGCCGAGGAGGCTCCCGCCCGCGACGCGCGCGATGCGCGTCTTCGGATCGACGCTGACGCCGCGCAGGAGCGAGAGATCGATCTGCATGCCGAGTTCACAGGTCGACTTGCCGGAAGGGCTGTGGCCACCGCACTTCACGGCGAGCAGAAGATTCGACGCGCGCGCGAATTGCACGGCGGCCGTTACGTCCGCCGCGCCGCGCGGCTGCACGATGAGCGCCGGATGCTTGTCGATCTGCGCGTTGAGCACGCGGCGCGCGACGTCATATGCGGGAACGCCGGGCAGGATCACGTTGCCGCGGATGCTGCTGGCGAGCTCCTGCACGCTGGCGCGGGAGAGCGTCACGTGCTTGCCGTCGCCGGTGATCGCGTCGATGTCGCGATCGACGGTCGGCGTCGGGCTCAGCAGGGCCGGCCACGCGCGACTGAGCGGTGCTGCAGCCAGGCCCAGCATGGAAGTACGCGCAAGGAAGCTGCGACGACTCAGCATGAAAATATCCCCTTTCGAATTCTTTAGTGGCTGACGCTGCCGTTTTGGGGCGTCAAGGTTACCGCGTTGGATCCGGCGTGCAGGTCGACGGGCATGTGCCAGACCAGCGAGTGGCCCTGAAATGGGGTAAAGCCGACCAGGTAGTAGCGCCCCGGCTTGAGCGCGCCGCCGGAAGTGAATCCCGCCTTGACCAGATTGGCGTCCGGATTCTGGTTCGTTACATAGACGTTGACGCTGTTCGGGGGTGGCAAGAATTTACCGGACGCCATCATGCCGACACTCAAATTGAGGATCGCCATCGCGGCGGGCGCTGCTGCCGCCGCCGCGACCACGTGATTGCGGTCGGAAAATCCGAAGATGAAGGCAATGGGATCGGGATCCGTTGCCGAACACCGACTGACAGGCGCCACCCAACGCGCCGTTGACCACTTCACTGGTGCCGGGAAGCAGGCCCATGAGCCCGAGGTCGGCCGGTTTGCCGGTCATCTGTCGCCACCGCCACCACCAACGCTCCCGCCCTGTGGCGCATAGCTGGCGTAGTTCTGGTCGAGCCGCTGCTGCATCTCCGCGTTCTGCTGCTGGGCCTGCGTGTCGCTTTCCTGTTCGCGCCGTTGCAACTCCATACTTCCCTGGCAGGAGCTGGGATCGGGAACCTCCCCCGGAATATCTTGCGCCACCGCGTTCCACGCGACCGTCGAGGTGAGGATCGGGATGGCCAATAAACAGATACGCGACATGGCGGCTCCCCTTGTTTTCAGTCCAATTCCCGAGCGACCAACCAGGTCTGCCTGACGCTGACTACAAAGTTGCGGACCTCGTTGCTGGTGTCGCTCTCCACCGGGCCCAGCTTCTGCCACGTCGACATGACCTGTCTGAATTGGGCGTCAGCGGCGGGGTCGCTGAAGGAGAGATAGCCTTGCGCGTCCAGCGACATCCGTCCCAACTGCGATTCGCAGAGGTCGAGAAGCCGTGCCGCGTAGCCGCCGGACTCGCGGTGCGCGTTCTGGGCCAGCGTCTCGAGCTGCCGAAACTGTTCCCGGTTCTTCTCGAAATCCGCCTTCGCGATCGCTCGATCGGATTGATGGATCTTGGCCGATGCAATCATCGTCGCCATGCCCGTCAGGAACCGGTCGATTGCCTGGGCACGCTCCACCAGGGTCGCATTCGCCTTGTCCATCAGGTCACGAGCAGCCCGAATACCGTCCGCGGTCATCAGTTTCCCGGGCAGGAAGGGGTTGTCGTGCGTTATCGACCCACCCCGCTTTCCGATCGCTTCCAGCTCCGTGCTAAAAGCAACGCCTCGTCTATTCGCGTCTTTGTACAGCGCCTCCAGGGCAGGATAAAGATCGGTGTAGCTATCGTTGTCGACAGACGACCAGGCTCGCTCAGGGACGCCGGACACTACGACCACGCATACCGTCAGCAGCGAGAGAGTCCGGCCGTTCAACGCCCCACCATCTTCTGCAATTGTTCCGGATACCGCGCGCCCTGCACCTTGATCCTGGCTGCCGCGCTTTCGATTTCCTGAAGATCGCCTGGCGTCAGGTTGAGCGAAGCGGCGCCGATATTCTCTTTGAGTCGCGCAGGTTTCGTGGTGCCTGGAATCGGAACGATCCAGGGCTTCTTGGCAAGGAGCCAGGCAAGTGCAATCTGCGCCGGTGTCGCCTTGCGCCGATCTGCGATCGTGCGCAGCAGCTCAACGAGTGCCTGGTTGGCCTTTCGCGCCTCGGCTTCGAATCGCGGCAGACCGGCGCGAAAGTCCTTGGCGTCGAACTTCGTGTTCTCGTCGATCTTGCCGGTGAGAAAGCCCCGGCCAAGCGGACTGAACGGCACAAAGCCGATGCCGAGCTCTTCAAGCGTCGGAAAGACTTCTGTTTCGGGCTCTCGCCACCACAGCGAGTACTCACTCTGAAGCGCCGTGACGGGCTGCACGGCGTGCGCGCGGCGGATGGTTTTCGCGCCGGCTTCCGAGAGACCGAAGTGCTTGACCTTGCCCTGCTTGATCAAGTCCTTCACCGCGCCCGCGACATCTTCGATCGGCACGTCCGGATCGACGCGGTGCTGATAGAAGAGATCGATCACGTCGGTCCGGAGCCGCTTCAACGACGCCTCGGCCACTTCCTTGATGTGCGCGGGCCGGCTGTCGAGGCCCGACCATGCGGTACCGCTCGAGTCGCGCCGGAAGCCGAACTTGGTGGCGATGACGACTTGGTTGCGAAAGGGCGCAAGACCTTCGCCGACGAGCTCCTCGTTGGTGAACGGGCCGTAGACTTCCGCGGTATCGAAGAAGGTGACGCCCTGCTCGACGGCCGAACGGATCAGCTTGAGCATCTCGCCCTTGTCGGCGGCCGGGCCGTAACCAAAGCTCATCCCCATGCAGCCGAGCCCGAGGGTGGAGACTTCGAGCTTGCTGCTCCCCAGTTTGCGCTTTTGCATCTGCGTCTCCTCGTCGATGGCGGAGGGGGGAGTCTACTCGGTTGCCGACGGCCGAAAAGTTACAGGCAAGGAATCAAAACCCGAAACTGAGTTGCACCCCTACCGTCCGTGGCCGCACGCGCAGCATCCATTCCGGCACGAGCGTCACCGTCGGCGTCGCGCCGTCTTCGTTCGTGAGGTTGTCGGCAAAGAGCATCGCGGTCCATCGATCGCCGGATCGGATCGCGAAGCTCGCGCGCGCGATGAACAACGCATCGCCACTGACCACGGCGGTACCGGTGTTGCTGCCGCGATGTTCCTGCTTCGAGGTGTAGTCGGCGGATGCTGCAAGTACGCCCCGCAACCCGCCGCCGCCGAGCGCGAATTCATACTCGCCCAGGGCGCGGGCGGTGAGCTCCGGCGAATAGTTGAGGCGATCGCCCTTCTCGAAGAGGACGCCGCCCGGTACGGGCACCGCTTCGTCGAACGACAGGTTGTTCCAGCTCCCATGGATGCCGAGGTCAAGCCGGTCGACCGGCCGGAAGTGAAGGCCCAGGTCGACGCCGACGCCGCTCGCGGGCTTGCTGTTCACGTTGGCGACGAGCGGCACGCCCTGGAAGAACACGGCCAGTGACTGCTGCACGTCGTTCCACCGGATGTAATAGAGCGCGGTGTCGAAAGACACGCGCTCGCCGAGATTGCCTTTCGCGCCCACTTCGTAGTTGTGCAGCTTGTCCGGTCGGAGCGGTGGAAAGTCGGGCTCGACCGCGATCACGCCGGCGTTCTGCGGAAAGCCGCTGCGAAAGCCTTCGGCATAGGACGCGTAGGTCGTCAGGTCGTCGCTGGCGTGCCACGTGAGCACGGCGCGCGGCGTCGTGGAGTCGAACGTATCGGTCGCGTGATAGAGCGGCACGCCGGGAAGGCCCAGGCTCTGTGTGTTTTCACGATTGAGGACGTCGTCGTGGAAGTAGCGCAGGCCGAGCACCCATTCGAATCGATTGTCCGCGAAGCGCCGTCCGGTCTCGCCGAAGGCCGCGAACGATTCCGAGCGGAACGTGTAGTCAAGCGGCGCGGGGAGGATGACCGAGGACTGAAGGAGCCGGTCCTGGCCGTGGCGGTAGCTCGCGCCCGCGGTCCAGCGCCATTCGCTGTCGGGGCGGGAATGAAAAATCAGTTCCTCGGAGAGGACGTGCGAGTCGAGACCGGTCGAGAAGTTGACCCCCGGCAGACCGCCCGCCAGCAGGTCCCAGAGGCTGCGGTTCGAATAGTCGAGGACGCTCGTCATGCTCGCGACCGAGAAGTGCCCTGCCTCGTAGCCGACCTTCACGCTGTACACGTCATAGTCGATCGCGATCGGCTGGGCTTGGGTGGCGGAGATGTGCGCATCGTCGTCCGAGGCCGAAGGCGCGCCGTAGTCATCGCGCGAGCTCCACGCCGAAAGCGCGATTGCGAGCGCATCGGTGGGCTGCGCGTTGACCTTGAGGCGATACGTGCGCAGCTCGGAGTCGTTGACGTTCTCGCCCACCGGACCGTCGACCCACCCACTGAGCTTCGAGTAGCCGACAACGCCGCGCAGGGCGAGCTTGCTCTCGATCACCGGCACGTTGATCGCGAGATCACCCCGATAGTTGCCGCCGCCGTCATTCGTGTCCGAGCCCGTCACACGCGCGCTGAGGCCGAAGCCATCGAGATCCGCGTCGCGAGTCAGAACCCGCACCACACCGTTCTGCGCATTCGCGCCGTAGAGCGTGCCCTGCGGCCCGCGCAGCACTTCGATGCGCTGCAAGTCGTAAGCGCCGGAATCCGGGGCGACCGCGGACGTCACGAGCCCGAATGGCATCGCATCGAGGTAATAGGCGATGGGACTCGAGCCTTCGAGCAGCGGGCCAGAGGCCCCGATGCCCCGCACGCTGATGAGCGTGGCGCCGCCCTGGTAGCCAACGTTCGCGGCGACGCCCGGCACCGTATTGAGCGCTTCGGTCACACCAGTAAGAGTCGATGCGTCGATGCGTGCGCCGTCGAGGACGGCGACGGACATCGGCACCTGGCTCAGGCGTTCCTCGCGCTTCTGGGCGGTAACGACGATTTCTTCCAGCCTCGGGACCTCGGCGTGGACGCAGGACAAAGGCCCGAGGGCTGCAACCAGGAGTGCGGTCGAGCGAACCCTGCAGCGCAACGTCACAGCACCAGGCGCGCGATGACGGCGCGATATCGCGCATGCGACCGGATGTCGTCGAACCAGGGCGCGACGTTGAGGAGAAACAGCCACGGATTCTTTTCCTCGTAGCCGCGTTCGAGAGCGTCGAGCGCGCCGTCCCGGTCGTCGAGGCCCGCGAGGATCGCGGCGCGGCTGAACTGAATGGCGTGCCGGTGCGTCGAGAGTGCCGCAAGGCGATCGAGCACCTCATTCGCGCGATCCCGCCGGCCGGTCTTCGCGTAGCAGTAGCCGAGAATCGCCAGTGGAATGGTGTGCATGATGTTCGTGCGGCTGCAGCGCTCGAGCAGGTCGATCGCGGCGTCGAACCGGCCTTCAATCTGATCGATGAGCCCGTACACGTAGAGCCAGGGCGCCTCGGCTGCGCCCGGCGGGCAATGCAGGTCCCGCGCGCGATCCATCAGTTCCCTCGCGACGACGAGGTCACCGGCATAGGCGTGGATGGCGGCACCGTCGGTCAGCGTGTGCAGTGAAACCGGATCGAGCTCGAGCGCGATGTTGGACTCCGCGATCGCCTCCGCGCGACGCCCCTGGGTCAACCGCGAATACGCGAACATCGTGCGCGCCAATGCATAGCTCGGCTGCAGCACGATGGCCCGTTGCAGCTCGACTTCGATCCGGCGCATGTCGTAGGTGGACGCGAGCAACATGCCGAGCGCGGCGTGCGGCTCGGCGAGATTCGGATCGCGCGCGAGAGCAGCATGGGCCGCCTGTTCGCCGAGCGTCACCAGGTCCTTCAGCGGGCGCTCGGTCGAATAGCCGAGCGCGAGGAACGCATACGTCTCGGCGAGCGCGGCATACGCCCGCGCAAAGCCCGGATCGAGTGCGATCGCTTGCTGATAGAGGGCAATGGATTCCTGCAGGCTCTCACCGGTCAACTGCAGGAACGCCTGGCGGCCGCGCCAGTAGAGGCGCAGCGCCTCGGAGCTGCGCGTCGCTTCGCGCGTCAGGCGATCTCGCTCGTTCGGCGTGAGGTGCAGGCTCAGCCCGTTCGCGATCGCATCGACCATGCGCGGCTCGAGCGCCCAGATCTCATCGGCCGGCTGCGAGTAACGCGATCCCCAGAGCTGCAGGCTGGTGCGCGTATTGACGAGTTCCGCGCGCACGGTCACTTCGTCGTGCTCCTGCCGCACGACGCCCGCGACGACGAGCGGCACGCCGAGTGCGCGGCCTGCCTCGCGAAGATCGACGGCGGGGCCGTGGTAGCGGGCAACGGAGCTGCGCGCCATGACGCGAAGCTCCTTGGACTGCGCGAGCCGGCTGATGAGGCTCTCCGTGAGTCCTTCGCAGAGTCCATCGAGATCCGGATTGGCCGCGGCGTTGACGAATGGCAGCACCGCCAGCAGGCGCGACCGGACGGCACCGTCATGGGGCATCAGCCAGGTGTCGAGCGTTTCCGTGAAGGCGAAAACTGCGGTCTTGCCGCCGCCGGGCACGCGATGCACGGGCAGGCCCCGGTCCTTCTCCCAACGGATCACGGTCCTCACGTCCCGGGAGAGGTAGCTGGCGATTTCCTTCCATGAATCCAGTCGGCGGTTTTTGATCGGAACCGGGCCAGTCATCTTCTACTTATTGTTATGTGGCCGCGGTCGGGGGCGGCGTCGCATCTTGTCATTTCCTGTCACGTTCTGCCAATTGTGACCTGCGCCCCGGTGACTCATCTTCGACCGCATTCCCCAACGCTGCCGTCGAGGAGCATCCACCGTGTCGCGACACCCTGTTTCATCGTTCATTTTCACCATCAGCATGGCCGTCCTGCTGACGCTCGTCTCCGGTTGCAAGTGGGGCAGCAATGACGGCAGCGGGGGCGAGCCGCCCGCCGTCGCCGTCAGCATTTCGCCGTCGAGCGCCTCGGTCGAGACCGACGCGACGCGGCAATTCACCGCAACGGTGACCCACGCCACCAACACGTCGGTGACCTGGCAGGTCGACAATGTCACGGGCGGTGCTGAGACCACGGGAACGATCAGCGCTGCGGGCCTCTATACGGCGCCCTCGACCGTCCCGAATCCTGCGACCGTCACGGTGAAGGCCATCTCGGCGGCTGATGCGTCGATTACCGCCTCGGCGACAGTGACGATCACCGTGCCGCCGCCGCCGCCGGCGGTGAGCGTCGATGTCCAGCCCGCGACCGCCAGCGTGCAGACTGCCGCGGCACAACATTTCACGGCGACGGTGTCGAACGCGACCGATACGACCGTGACCTGGTCGCTTTCGGGCACGGGTTGCGCGGGCGCGGCGTGCGGCACGATCAATGCCTCCGGCGACTACACCGCGCCGGGCGCCGTGCCGAGCCCCGCCACGGTGACAGTCACCGCGACATCGGTGGAAGACCCGACCAAGTCGGATGCCGCCACCGTCACGATCACCGCACCCGTGGCCGCCGATCCCTTGACGCTGCTGGACGGACGCTTCGTCCTCACGACCTTCGACCAGGAGCGCAACGGCTTCGTCACGGGCGTGCTCGACTTCGACGGCGCCGGCCACGTCACCGGCGGCACCGTGGACCTGAACGTTCCGGAAGCGACCACGCAGACGACCATCAGCAACGGCACGTACACGGTCGGCAATGACGGCCGCGGCCGCCTGACGGTCAACGTCACCGGCGTCGGCGCCGTGCACTTCAGCTTCGTGGTCGTGCACGCCGGGCTGGCGCGCATCATGTACTTCGAGCCGACCAGCACGGGCGACCTCTTCGGCACGCTCGAACTGCAGACCGCGACGGCCAAGCCGACCGGCAAATATGTGTTCCGCCTCGAAGGCACCGGCCTGACCGGCCGGCGCGGCTACGTCGGGGTCATGGATCTTGGCGCACTCACCGCGGAACTCGACCTCACCGAGCCGAACCCCACCGGGTTTGCGGACGGCTACGGTACGGTGCAGGTCTTCAGCGGCAACGCGACGCTGACCGTCGGGGCTGCGAATGCGAGTGGCCGAGGCCTTCTCACGCTCAGCGGCGCCCAGACCGGGACGCTGCAGTTCGCTTACTGGGTCATCACGGCCAGCCGGATCGCTTTGATCCCGATGGATCCGGTCGCACCGATCATCGACGGCACAGCCGGCGCAAGTCCCGCCTCGGGCGGCGTCGCGGAGAAGCAGGGCGCCATCACCGCTGGCGCGTTCGCGGCGGGCAACTATGTCTACACCGCGATGGGTTTCGACTCGGCCGGCGTCTTCGACAAGGGCGGCCGGATCGCCTCAGCCGGAGCCGCAACCTCGCCCGTCGTCTCGGATGAAGTCGGCGAAGCGGGCGGGCAAGTGCTGGACGCTGCAACGGTGTGCGATACGGCCGTGAGCGCGACAGGTCGCGCGGACATTTTCTGTACGCCGGGCTCCTACGGCTTGCGCACGTTCTTCATCGACGCACAGCATGCCTACACGCTCATGTACGCGGGCGATCGCTTCGGTGTCGGCGCGCTCTACAAGCAGTCGGCCTCGTCGTACATCTCGGCGGACATCGCAGGGGACTTTGCGTTTCTCGCATTCGGCGATGAGACGGCGAACAATGTCACCGGCGCCCTGAACGCGACCGATGCCGGCGACCTTGCGGGTGCGCAGGACATCGCGGAGAACGGCGTGCTCGAGCCCGACGTTGCCCTGACGGGAACGTACACGCTGAATCTCGAAGGCACCGGCGAAACGAACGTCACCGCGGCGGCCGTCAACAATCAGCAGCGTTACTGGGTCGTCTCGCCGGACCTGATCATCGGCTTCACGATCAACGATGCCGACAAGGAGTCGCTGGTGCTCGACCGGCAGGACCTGAATCCCTAGCTCAGCCCGGCGCGAGCACGACTTCGTTTGCGGCGGGATCGAAACCGATGTCGACGAGGCGCCGGTGAGCGTTCCTCACCGAGTCGTGAATGAGGAGATCGAGCCGCGCTACGTTCTCAAGTGTCGCGAGGAGGCGCGGCGTTACAGCCCGCCAGCGATGGTTCACGTTAGCGCACGTCACGCCGGACGCCCTACAATCCGGCAGCCCCATTCGCCTGGAGGAGAAGACGTTTGAGCACCCGCCGTGACGCCATCAAGACGCTCTTCCTCGGAACCGCCGCGGCCGGCGGTTTGCCGGCCGCGGCGGCAGCGGGTCCATCGAATTGCCCGCCCGCGCCACGCGACTGGCGGCGCGGCGTCGAGAATCAACGTATCGCGGATCTCGGCGACGGAACCTTCCTGAATCCGATCTTCCCGGGCAATCACCCCGATCCCACGATCCTCAAGGACGGCAACCGCTACTACATGACCTTCTCGTCGTTCGATGCCAGCCCCGGCATTGTCATCTGGCGATCGGAAGATCTCGTGAACTGGCAGCCGGTCGGGGCGGCGCTCACCAAGCCGATCGGGTCGGTCTGGGCGATGGATCTTGTCAAGCATGCTGGCCGCTACTACATCTATATTCCCGCGTCACCCGGCGGCGCGCAGACGATCATGGTCATCCACGCGGACCACATCGAAGGGCCATGGAGTGATCCAATCGACCTGCGCATTCCGAATCGCATCGATCCTGGCCACGTCGTGGGCGAAGACGGCAAACGCTATCTCTTCGTGAGCGGCGGCGATCGAGTGCGCCTCACGGACGACGGCCTTGCGGCCGACGGGGACCTCGAACACGCCTACGAACTGTGGCGTTACCCGGACGACTGGGTCGTCGAGATGTATTCCGCCGAAGGACCGAAGCTCCTCCGGCGCGGCGAACACTTCTATCTGATCGCCGCCATCGGCGGCACGTCAGGCCCGCCGACGGGCCACATGGTGGTGGCGGCGCGTTCGCGATCCGTGCATGGACCCTGGGAGCAATGCCCGCACAATCCCATCGTCCGCACGCGCGACGCCAACGAGCGCTGGTGGTCGCGTGGCCACGCGAGCCTCGCGGAAGGCCCCGGTGGCGACTGGTGGATGGTCTATCACGGCTACGAAAATGGCTACCGCACGCTTGGCCGGCAGACTTTGCTGGAACCGATCGAGTGGACGGACGATGGATGGTTTCTCGCGCGCGGCGGCGACCTCTCGGAACCGATCGCGAAGCCGCGCGGCGGCAAAGCCGGGGAGAGCGGCCGTGCGCTGTCGGACGACTTCTCGGTCAACCGGTTCGGTATCCAGTGGAGCTTCTACGAGCCCGGTGCGAACGAACTCGAGCGCGCCCGCTACGAGCGCCAGGCTCTGGCGATCGCCGGCAAAGGCAAGGGGCCCGAGGATTGCTCGCCGCTCGTGTTCGATTGCGGCGATCACGCCTACGAGGTGGAAGTGACGCTCGAGCCCGCCGCGGGTGCGCGCGGCGGACTGCTCCTTTTCTATGGCAAGCGCGCGTACTGCGGATTCGGCTTCAACGGCCGCGAGATGTTCACGTACACCTACGGCCGCGAGGAGAGCTGGATCCGGACGCCCGTGGCAGGCAAACAATTCCACCTGCGTATCGCCAACGATCGCCACATCGTAACGATGCACTACAGCCTCGACGGGCAGGCGTGGACGCGCCATCCCTGGCGCTTCGAAGTGTCCGGCTATCATCACAATGTGTTCGGCGACTTCCTCAGCCTGCGGCCGGCACTCTTCGCGGCAGGCGAGGGCCAGGTTCGCTTCAGCGCATTTCGCTACCGAGCTTTGGCCTGACGATTCCCTGTAACGCCCAGCCCGCTCGTTACACTCCCTCCGCAAGGCACGAAGGAGTTCCTCGATGATCACGAACCGCGAGTCCGGCACCAACATCCATGAGATTGCGGACGGCATCTACCGCATCAACACGCCCCATATGCCGCACTTCTGGGAATGCGGACTCATGATGGACACCACCACGCGCACGCGCCGCAGACGGCCGCCATCCTTGAAAAGCTCGCGGCCGAGAAGCCGACGACGCTCGCTGTCATGCACGGCAGTGCATGGCGCGGCGATGGCGCGCGGCTGCTGCGGGAGCTTGCCATCAAGCTGAGAGTGCCGGCCGTATCCGGATAACTGCGGTCCCGGAGCTGGATGGCCGCTACTTGAGGGTGGTCACCCTTGCAGACAAGGTGACCATCCATAACGCGTTCATCGACGGCGACAACGCCATTTGAGCCGCATGCCCGGGAAGGTGGAAACGGTGGCTGCCTGGTCGCCAGCGGCCGGGCGCTCGAATTCAGCGCGTCGAACGGCGGATCGTCCTCTACCGATTATCGGCCGGGGTAGTGGCGGCCGGCGGCTCGGGCTTCGGCTTCTTGCCGGCCTTGTCACCGGGCTGCCCGAAGATCGCGACCAGGGTGCCGCCGATGATCGCGGCGAGCGTGATGAGGCTGCGCATGAGCCGGCGATGCTTGTCGGGATCCTTTCTCACAGCGGCCGCCCGGCGTGGCGCGACGGCTTGCACTTCGCCTGACAACAGGCGTTTCAGTCGAGCGATGAATTCGGGCGTCGGCTCGCCGCCGGGCAGCCGCGACCACTGACGTTCGCGGAATGAGTCCGGCACGCGGGCCGTGGCCTCCGCCGTGTCGTCGATGACGATGGGCAGGAGGAAGGGGTGATCGTCCGCCATCAGGTGCGAGCGCTCGACCCCGAGCCGCCACTCGAGCCGGAAATAGCCTTCGGCCCTCGCTTGCGTGTTCGCCGAGACCAGCGGCACGAAGAGCGCGCAATCCGTCCGCCAGCCGCTTGGCCGCCGTCGCGTCGTGCGACGAGTAGCTGAGAAAGATGGCCCCCGGATTCACGGTCCCAGCCTCGCGACGATTGTCTTGAACCGCTCCATCTGCCGCAACGGGGCGAGATCGTTGTCCGAGAGAATCCATGCGCGATCGCCGCGGCCCGTGCCGACGGCCCGATCGAGGAAGTCGAGCGCGCGATCGTATTCCCCGCCGAGCGACGCCGTGCAGGCGGCGGTGTAGAGCGTTCCGTAGTCGTTCGGCCGCAGCGCAATGGCGCGATCGAGCAATCGATTCGCCTCGTCGCGCCGCCCGAGCAGCATCAGGACGCCCGCCGCGTGATCACTTGCGTACGAGTCGTCGGGGTTGATGGCGAGGTGCCGCTCGAGCGCCTGCCACGAGCGGCGGATCGCGCTTTGCTCACGATCGCGGTCCTTGATCGCCTGGTATTCCTGGATTGCGAGCGTGATCGGCCGGTAGTCGTCCGGCTGAGACTCGAACGCGAGCTCGTACTGCTTCGCGGCGAGCGCGTGCTCGCCGCGCCCAGCCCAGTACTTCGCGAACCAGTAGTGCGCATGAAAGTGCCGCGGGTCGAGAGCGAGTGCGCGTTCAAATGCCCGCTGCGCGCCCCCGGGATCATCGTTGATCTGCAGCGCGTTGCCGCGCGCGACGAAGGCCTCCGCAAGTTCCGGCGCGAGTTCCACGGCGCGAAGGCTCGCCGCGGCGGCGTCGGCCGCCGTTGCGCCGGTGACGGCGTGCCGTTGATGCATGAGCCGGGTGAGGACGTCCGCAAGGCCCGCGTGCGCCTCCGCGAACTTCGCATCGAGGCGGATGGCCTCGCGGAACATCTCGACCGCCGCGCGCTGCTCGGCCTCCTTCTCCTTATTCAATAGCTGTCGCCCGCGCAGGTAGAGATCGTACGCGGCGGTGTTCTTCGTGCCGTGGCGCTTGAGGCGCGAAGCGTCGGAGTCGAGGAGCTTCACGCGCAGTGCCTCGACGATGCGGCGGGCAATGTCCTCCTGCACGGCGAAGATGTCTTCGATGCCGCGATCGAAGGTCTCCGACCACAGGTGAAAGCCGTCCGTCGCGTTGATGAGCTGCGCAGTTACGCGCAGCCGATCGCCCGCCTTGCGCACGCTCCCTTCGAGGAAAGACTTGACGTCGAGCAGGCGCCCGACCTCGCGCGGCTGCAGGCCGCGGTTCTTGAGCTGAAACGATGCCGAGCGCGACGCCACTCGCAAGCCGCTGACCGCACAGAGCGCGTTGATGATTTCTTCGGAAATACCTTCGCAGAAATAATCCTGATTCTTCTCGGGACTCATATCCGCGAACGCGAGGATCGCAACGCGCGGTGCGCCGCGCGATCCAGCGGCCACCGGCGCTGAGGTCGCCTGCGATCGGTGCGCGATGAGCCGATCGACGAGCAGCACGACGACCATCACGGCGAGCAGGACCAGCATCGCTTCGCTGCTCGCCCGGTGCAGCACGAGCCGGTCGATGAGAAGTGCGATCGCCGCAAGCAGCAACACGCCGACGATGACGGCATCGAGCGTGCGCGCGTTGAAGAAGCCGGCGCGCGCCCGGGTGAAATCCTTGATCCACGACGCGACGAGGACGACGGGAAGGCCGGCCGCGAACGCGTAGATGAGCCACGGCACCGCGTGATGAATCGGCTCGAACGATTCGCCGATGACCGTGACGACGTGCACGACCAGCCACGCGAAGCCGAGATAGGCCGCGGTCAGGCGGAAGACGTTGTGACGCTTCAGCTTCTCGAGAAAGTCGAATTCGATTCCGCCGCCGTGACCGCTCAAGCGTTCCCCTCGCTTGTTCTTCTACGGCGCATTCTAGGGTGTGGCGGCGCCGATGGACCAGCCTTTACTGCTCCGAGAAGAAGGACCTCACGGCCGCGAGGCAGAAGGGCGGCACGAGCGTCGCGTGATAGGCGTCGCGCACCGCCGCTGCGCCGCCATCCGCTGCCCCGTGCGCGACCGCGTCCGCCGCGACGAGCAGCCTGGCGGCGGCGAACCGGGTCTTGATGTCGCTGTACGGATCGCCCGCGGATGCGCTCGAGTCGACGTCGAGTACGCCAATCGGCGCGGAGGCCGGCGCCTGCACCGCCCAGTAGCCCTGCATCAGCTGCGTGTTGAGCCAGAACACGGTGGGATCGCCGTTGCCACCGCACAGGAGTGTCGGCGTTGTCGGCGTCCAGCTGCGAAGATCGTTCTGCTTCAACTCCTGGCGCCAGGGAAGCGCCGGGTTCGCGGCCGGCAATCCGCTGGTCGTGGTCGGCCAACCGCCGTCCGGATTCGCGATCGCGTCCTCGAGGTAGCTCAGGCGGTAGCCGTTCGTGATCAGGTTGCCTGTGCCAAACCCTTGCGCGAACACCGGCGCCAGGTTGGCCGGCTGAGTGGCCGGCGTGAGGTCGGCGAACTCGGCAGCGGGCGGTGTCGCGCTGAACAGGGCGTTCGGCGGAAGCTTGCCCTGCGCATACAAGTCGCTACGCGGTGTGAGACTCGGCAGCAGCGCCTCGATGCCGCTCGCGTATTGAGGTTCGAACACATCGCCCGGGCTCGCGTAGGTATTCATGTAGGAGTGCTGATAGCCCGTGAGCAGCAGGGTCGCCGAGATCGGTCCGCTCGCGTTCACCTCACCGGCAAACACGGCGTCGACGAACGCGGCGAGCGCATACGGCCCCGACATCGGCGCCGATGCCGTGACCGTCATGCCGGCGCTCTGCATCGCGCGATGGGTTGCCATCGCGACGTAGCCACCCTGCGAATAGCCCGTGATGAAGAGCCGCCCGCCGTCCCGGGTCAGCATGGCGGACGAGACCGGCAGCGCACTGCGCGCCGCCTTCAGCGCGTCGATCATGTCCTTGGACTCCTGATCGGCGACGAGATACGGCTGATAGCCAAGCGTCGACGTGTCGTAGCCCGCGTAGTTCGGCGCGACGACGATGTAACCTTGCGCCGCGAAGAACGCCGCGAGAAAGAGCCCTTCGGAATTGTCGGAACCCTGCACGCTCGCGATATGGAACGCGCGATCGGTGCTGGTGCCGTGGGCGTAGAGGACGATCGGCCGTGCGCCGGTGCATTTCGGGTCGAAACCCGTCGGCACCATCAGTGCCGCCGAGGCCGTCGTCGCTTCGTTCGCGCCGCCGACCGTCTGGTAGCGGATGTGATGAACGGCGACGTCGCACACGGGCGCCGTGACGAGCGCAAGCAGCTGCAGATTCTCCGGCGCGTTGAGCTCGGCGAGCAGATCCACGGCACTCACCACGGTCACGAGCCCGGGCGGCTTCTCGAGCAACGTGCCGCGCGGCGGAGTCGCCGACATGCCGGAGTCCGATGACCCGCCGCCGCCACAGGCGGCGAGCACCAGTACCGAAACGATCGAGATTGCCCGCGCCCCGAAAGAAACCATGCCGCCACCTGAAGTCCCTGCATCGCCATCTTGCGACGACGATTAGGGGGTCAAGCGGCGAAGTGGTTCAACTGTCGCGAGACGGCGACCGTCAGGCCTGCTTGCGGCGTTCGGCCCACTCGCTCGGCTGGCGGGCGAACATCTGCTTGCAGGCCGGCCGCTCGTTGATCCTGCGGATCCAGGCCATGATGTGCGGCGAGTCCTTGTCGTTCACCAGATCGGCGAAGCCGCGCTCCATGCCGTTCGCGATGGCGAAATTACAAATGTCGGCCAGCGTGTATTGCTCGCCGGCGAGCCAGGGGCTCACCGCGAGGCGCGCCTCGAGCTTCTTGATCGAGAACGCGATCTTGCGCATCTCCTCGTCGAGGATTTCCTGAGCGAAGCCTTCGCGCGCGCGCCGCCACTTGACGCGCTGCTCGTGCAGCGGGATGCGCTCGACCGCCTTCTCGAATTCCTCGTCGCTCAACTTGCGCGCCATGCCCTTGACCATGCGCTCCCAGCCGATGGTCGACACGCACCAGCAGAAGTATTCGTCGACCCACTTGGTCCAGACGCGCATCTGCGCACGGCCGTAGGAGTCCACCGGACGCAGCGGGGGCTCGGTCGGGAACTCGTCCTCGAGGTATTCGCAGATCACGGTCGACTCGGTGATGATGCGGCCGTCGTGGTCGAGCGCCGGCACCTGGCCGTTCGGATTGATCCTCTTGTACTCGTCCGAGTGGTGCTCGAACTTCCCGGGGTTCAGGAACATGCTCGTGAACTCGAGGCCCTTCTCGTAGAGCGTGAGCAGGGGCTTCAGGGAATTCGCGCCGGGACCGAAGGTGTAAAGCGTCAACATGGCTCTCTCCGCCTGGGGTCGTGATCCAGATCGTGTTCCCGGAATAATACGATATTTTCAGCCGGCGAAATCAAGCGGACTGCGCACGCCCTTGCCGCCGCGATTCAGGACGTGGGTGTAGATCATCGTCGTCTTGACGTCGCTGTGGCCGAGCAGCTCCTGCACGGTGCGAATGTCGTAGCCGGATTCCAGCAGGTGCGTGGCGAAGCAGTGGCGGAAGGTGTGGCAGCTCGCCGGTTTCACGATCCCTGCTTTGCGCACCGCGTGCTTGACTGCTTCCTGCAGCGTCTTTGGCGACAGATGGTACCGATGGTCGATTCCGGATTCGGGATCGGTCGCGCGTACCGGCGAAGGGAATACGAACTGCCATCCCCACTCGCGATCGGCGTTCTGGTATTTCGTCTTCAAGGAAAACGGAAGAGGTGCACGACCGAAGCCTACCGCCAGATCCCGCTCGTGAATGGTCTTCACGGTCGCCAGGTGACGCTCGAGCGGCTCGCGAATGGCATCGGGAAAAATCGTGACGCGATCCTTCTGACCCTTGCCATCGCGCACCAGAATCTGTCGGTAGCGAAAGTCCACGTCTTTGATCCGCAGGCTGACACATTCGAGCACGCGCAACCCGGCGCCATAGAGCAGATTGCCCGCGAGCCACGGAATGCCATCGAGTTGCGCGAGAATCGCGCGCACCTCGGCCCGTGTGAGTACGACGGGAAGGCGGACGGGTGCGCGCGCCCGATCCACCCCGGTGAGCCACGGCAGCTCAATCCCGAGTACCTGCTTGTAGAGAAAGAGAATGGCGCTCAGTGCCTGGTTCTGCGTGGCGGCTGCTACCTTGCGCTCGTTGGCCAGGTAGTTGAGGAACTCGGTCAGGTGCTCGATACCCAAATCCCGCGGGTGGCGGCGCTGATGGAAGCGGATATATGCGCGAGCCCAAAGCACATATGCCTTTTCCGTGCGGACACTGTAGTTGCGGCGCCGGATCGCAAGGCGCAGCTGGTCGAGCAGGCGGGGTCCTTCCATGACGCGCTCCTCCGTGAGCGGTGCATTCACATGACCACGGCTTCGCCGTGAGGCGCTGTCAGCCGGGGTTCCTCAGTTCCTCTCGCAGCACGCGACGCAGGGTTGCCTCAAGCGGTTCATGGGTCCTCTTGATGTGCTCGCGCAGGGCCGCGTTGATCAAGGACTGATAGTTGCCTCCGCCGGACCGATCGACCTCGCGCTTGAACCAGGCGAGCACGTCGCCATCCAGGCGAATCGTGATGCGAGTCTTGCCCTTCGGCGTCGGCACAACTGCGCCGCGTCGCGCTTTGGAGAAGTCGTAGGCTTTGCGCATCAGCGTTCCCGGTAGCGGCGACGCTCGCCGCGGCTGGCCTTTCGTGAGGAGATGAGGCGAATGTTGCCACCGCGGTGCGTGAATACCGTCACGAGCACACGACCCAACGGATCGGACCCGAGGCAAACAAAGCGCTCCTCGTTGCCGGCATCCGGGTCGGGCATGGTGAGCGCGCGCGGATCCTCGAGCGAGAGCGCCGCATCTGCGAAGTCAACGTGGTGGCTGCGAAGATTCGCAGCCGCCTTGTCCGCGTCCCATTCATACCCATCCTTGGGCATCAGCGTATGTACAAACGTGCACCTGAGTCAAGCGCGCTGCTCCAGGGCAGAGCGGCAGCGAGACCCACGGCTATTGTTTGCCTCCTGTCATCGGCGGAAGATTGAGCGCATGGAATTCAATCGGCGCCGCCGGATTATCCGGAAGCAGCAGCCAAGTTGATGATTCCAGTGGGCCGGACCAGATTAGACGAGGAAAAGGGATGTTTGAACTCGCATTTATCCTCTCTACTTATAGTTAGGCGCGATGCGTTACCACGACTACCACCTGCGTGATTATCAAGTGGCCGACTTCGGGAAACGAATCACGCTGC
>Ga0137409_10000493_pt1 | contig 43132 bp, 45 predicted proteins | sample CZODoug1_16funga_FD_122059 | JGI IMG/M metagenome (GOLD analysis project Ga0137409, IMG submission 122059) | Vadose zone soil fungal communities from Angelo Coast Range Reserve, California, USA - CZODoug1_16fungal (Hybrid Assembly) | ecosystem: Environmental > Terrestrial > Soil > Vadose zone...
CAGGTAGCGGCCGAGGATCCCGTACTGGTTCATGCGCCGCAGCTCGTGGACGATGCCGCGCGGCTGCTGCAGCAGCGCGAGGAAGGTCGCGCGGTTGCGCGGGTCGCGGCGGTACGCAGCGTCGATGCGCTCGCGCGCCCGCCATAAGGCGCGCAGGGTCTTGGCGGTCATGCCCTTGAGCTCCGAATGCTGCTGCATGACCAGGAAGCTCTCGAGGATCGCGGCGGGGTCGCGCTCGAACAGGTCAGCGCGGCGCGCGTCGAGCAGCTCGCCGACGCGCGAGAACTTGTCACTGAGGATCTCCGCGTCGGAGATCCTCACAGGGAAGATTTCCGCGCCGATGTTCTGGAGCAAGATGGTGTTCAGCTGGGTGATAGCCTTCGCCGCGCGGAAATAGGCTTGCATGAGCTGCTCGCCGGCACGGTGGTGCGCGCTGGCGGCGTAGCCCATGTCGCGCGCCAGGCTTTCCTGGAAATCGAACAGCAGGCGGTCCTCGCGCCGCCCCGCGGCGTAGTGGAGGCGCACGCGCAGGTTCTGCAGTAGGCGATGATGGCGATGCACCTGGCGCGCCTCTTCCGCGGTGATCAGGCCGCGGCGCGCGAGCTGCGGCCAGGTGTGCCCAAGGGCGCAGGCGCGCCCGATCCACAGGACGACCTGCAGGTCGCGAAGGCCGCCCGGTGCCTCCTTGAGGTTGGGCTCGAGGCTGTAGGGGCTGTCCTGGAACTTGGTGTGGCGCTGCTCCTGCTCGAAGCGCTTCGCCTTGAAGAAGACCTGCGGGTCGACGCACTGGCTGCGCGCCCGCGCAAATTGCGCGAACAGCTCGCGGCTTCCCGCGAGCAGCCTCGCCTCGAGAAGGCTGGTCATCACGGTGACGTCCTTGGCCGCTTCCTCGGCGCATTCGGCGACGGTGCGCACGCTGTGGCCGAGCTCAAGTCCCATGTCCCACAGGCGGCCGACCAGCTCCTCGATCTTCGCGGCGAGCTCGGGCGTAGCCGGGTCCTTCAGGAGGATCAGGACGTCGATGTCGGAATGCGGGTAGAGCTCGCCGCGCCCGTAGCCGCCGACCGCGAGCAGGGCGAGCGGCGCGGGCAGCTCGAGCTGCCGCCACACGTCCTGCAGCGTGCGATCGATCAGCCGGCAGTGCTCGCGCAGCACCGCCGGCCCGTCGGCGTTCTCGCGAAACCGCGTCTGCAGCGCCGCGCGCTCGGCCTGGATGCTCGCCTTGAGGCGGGCGAAAGCGCCGCCAGTATCCGCAAGGGTCGCCGCAGGGGAGAGCACGTCAATGCTCCGGCGGGGGCGGAGCGCCCGCGGAGAGGGTCAGGACCTCGTAGCCGCTTTCGGTGATCAGCACCGTGTGCTCCCATTGGGCCGACAGGCTGTGGTCCTTGGTGACGATGGTCCAGCCGTCGGCGAGCTCTCGCACCGCCGGCTTGCCGGCATTGATCATGGGCTCGATGGTGAACGTCATCCCGGCCTGCAGGCGCATGCCGGTCCCCGCGCGTCCGTAGTGCAGGACCTGCGGCTCCTCGTGGAATTTCCTGCCGATGCCGTGACCGCAGAACTCGCGCACCACGCTGTAGCCGTGCCCCTCGGCGTGCTGCTGGATGGCGGCGCCGACGTCGCCCAGGAAGGCGCCGGGGCGGACCGTTCTGATCCCGAGCCACATGCACTCGTAAGTCTTCTCGCACAGGCGCTTCGCCTGGATCGAAGGCTCCCCGACGTAGAACATGCGGCTCGAGTCGCCATGAAACCCGTCCTTGATCACGGTCACGTCGATGTTGAGGATGTCGCCGGCCTTCAGCACGCGGTCGCCGGGAATGCCGTGGCAGACCTGGTGATTGACCGAGGTGCAGATCGACTTGGGGAAGGGCTTGTAGCCGGGCGGGGCGTAGTTCAGGGGCGCCGGGATGGCCTTCTGCTCCTCGACGATCAGGTCATGGCACAGCCGGTCGAGCTCGCCGGTGGTCACGCCTGGCCTGACGCGGTCGGCGACAAAGTCGAGCACCTCGCCGGCGAGTTTGCCGGCGACGCGCATGTGCTTGACCTCCTCCGCTGTCTTCAGATGTATCGCCATGCGCGACAAAAAAAGTGCGAAGGATAAGTCATCGACCCCGTTCGAGGCAATCGACTGGGGTAATACCCTGTTTGCACAGGAAAAAAGCTTGCGCCACTCACGACACGCATGCTACTATTTTAAATCTAGCCGGGCGTGGCTCGGCTAAATTTTTCCGCCCCTGCCGTTAGGGTGCCCGGTCGATTCCGGGTCTTTGGCTGGGGGCGGATCTTGATTAACCCTAACCGGAGTATTCATGTCGACCACGATGCGCCAAATGCTCGAAGCGGGCGTGCATTTCGGCCACCAGACCCGCTACTGGAACCCGAAGATGGCGCCTTTCATCTTCGGCCACCGCAACAAGATCCACATCATCAATCTCGAGAAGACGATGGTGATGTACCTAGAGGCGATGAAGTTCGTGCGGCAGCTCGCCTCGAACAAGGGCACGCTGTTGTTCGTCGGTACCAAGCGCCAGGCGCGGGAGATCATCCGCGAGGAAGCCGAGCGCTGCTCCGCTCCCTACGTGGACCACCGCTGGCTCGGGGGCATGCTCACCAACTTCAAGACGGTACGCCAGTCGACCAAGCGGCTGAAGGAGATGGAGGCGGCCGTCGAGGACGGCAGCGTCGACAAGATGGCGAAGAAGGAAGGGCTGCACTTCCAGCGCGAGATCGCGAAGCTGCAGCGCAGCCTGGGCGGCATCAAGAGCCTGGACAACCGGCCCGACGCCCTGTTCGTGATCGACGTCGGCTACCAGAAGGGCGCGGTCGCCGAGGCGAAGAAGCTCGGCATCCCGGTGATCGGCGTCGTCGACACCAACCATTCCCCCGACGGCATCGCCTACGTCATTCCGGGGAACGACGATTCCAGCCGTGCGATCAGGCTGTACGCGCGCGGCATCGCCGACGCGATCCTCGAGGGCCGCAGCCAGACGGTCCAGGAGATCGTCGGCGCGGCCTCGGACGAGTTCGTCGAAGTCGACGAGCCGGGCGCGAAAGAGCAATGAACGGCGTCTGGCGAGCCGGGAAAAGGGGCTCGGCAGCCCTTTTTTTTTGAACTTTTCGATGACATGAGGCGGTAAGCGATGGCGGAAATCGCCGCAAGCGCGGTCAAGGAACTGCGCGACAGGACCGACGCCCCGATGATGGAGTGCAAGAAGGCGCTCGTCGAGGCGAACGGGGACCTGGCGAAGGCCGAAGAGATACTGCGCATCCGGCTGGGCAACAAGGCGTCGAAGGCCTCGAGCCGCACGGCGGCGGAAGGTGTTGTGGCGATCCACGTCGCGAAGGACGGGCGCACGGGCGCTATCGTGGAGGTCAACTGCGAGACCGACTTCGTCGGCAAGAGCGAGGATTTCATCAAGTTCGCGGACGCGCTCGCCGAGCGGGTCGCAAGCAGGAACCCCGCGGACGTGGCGGCGCTCGCGGCGCTGCCTCTCGGCAGTGCCACGGTCGAGCAGACGCGCACTGCGCTCGTGGGCAAGATCGGCGAGAACATGTCGATCCGCCGCTTCGCGAGGGTCGAGGCCAAGGGAAGGCTGTCGCAGTACATCCACAACAGGAAGATCGGCGTGCTGGTCGACGTCAGCGGCGGCGACGAGCAGCTCGGACGCGATCTTGCCATGCACATCGCCGCTGCCAAGCCCCAGGGCCTGTCGAAGGACGATGTTCCGGCAGACCTGGTCGAAAAGGAGCGCAGCATCGCTGCGGCCAAGGCCGCCGAGTCGGGGAAACCCGCGGACATCGTTGCGAAAATGGTGGAAGGAAGCGTGCAGAAGTTCCTCAGGGAAGTAACGCTGCTCGGGCAACCTTTCGTGAAGAACGACAAGCAGACCGTTGAGGCGCTGCTGAAAGCGAGCAAGGCCTCCGTCTCGCGTTTCGTTCTGTACGAGGTCGGCAAGGGCATCGAGAAGAAGTCGGGCGATTTTGCCGCCGAGGTCATGGAGCAAGTAAACAGGGCGAAGAAGGATGAAGGCACCAAGTCCGAAAAAGCAGCCTGAGGTGGCCGCCGCGCTGAAGTACAAGCGCGTGCTCCTTAAGCTCAGCGGCGAGGCGCTGATGGGCGAGGACGTCTACGGCATTAACCGCGCCACCATCGAGCGCATCGTGGGCGAAATCGCCCAGGTCGTGTCGCTCGGCCTGGAGATGGCGGTGGTTATCGGCGGGGGCAACATTTTCCGCGGGGTTGCGCCCGGCGCGGCGGGAATGGACCGCGCGACCGCCGACTACATGGGGATGATGGCGACCATCATGAACGCGCTCGCTCTCCAGGACGCGATGCGGCAGGCGGGGCTGAACGCGCGTGTGCAGTCGGCGCTGAATATCGAGCAGGTCGTCGAACCGTACATTCGCAACAAGGCGATCCGCTACCTGGAGGAGGGCAAGATCGTGATTTTCGCCGCGGGCACCGGCAACCCGTTCTTCACCACCGACACCGCGGCCGCGCTGCGGGGGACGGAGATCGGGGCGGAGATGGTGCTCAAGGCGACCAAGGTGGACGGCGTGTACACCGCGGATCCCAAGCTGCGCCCGGACGCCAAGCGCTACGACAGGCTGAGCTTCGACGAGGCCATCATGAAGAACCTGCGCGTGATGGACGCGACGGCGTTCGCGCTGTGCCGCGACCAGAGGCTGCCGATCACGGTCTTCAGCATCCTCAAGGCCGGGGCGATGATGCGGGTCGTCACCGGGCAGAACGAAGGCACGCTGGTCTACGTCGACGCCTGAATCCGAGAGGACCGGGAGACACCGTGAACAACTTGGCCGACGTGAAGAAAAACGCCGAGCAGAGGATGCACAAGTCGCTGGACGCCCTCAAGGTCGACCTGAGCAAGGTGCGCACTGGCCGGGCGCACGCGGGCCTGCTCGACCACGTCATGGTGGACTACTACGGCGCGGCGACGCCCATCCCGAAGGTGGCAAACGTCAGCTTGCTCGACGCCCGCACCCTGGGGGTGACCCCTTGGGAGAAGAAGCTGAGCGGCGCGATCGAGAAGGCCATCCGCGATTCCGACCTGGGCCTGAACCCTGCTTCGCAGGGGGACATGGTGCGCGTACCTATGCCGGCGCTCACCGAGGAGCGCCGCCGCGATCTGGTCAAGGTGATCAAGCACGAGGGCGAGAACGCCAAGGTGGCGGTTCGCAACTTGCGCCGGGACGCCAACCAGGCGCTCAAGGAACTGCTCAAGAACAAGGTGGTGTCGGAGGACCAGGAACGGCGCGCTCAGGACGAGATCCAAAAGCTCACCGACAAGCACATTGCCGATATCGACAAGATGATCACGGCGAAAGAGACCGAGCTGATCGCCGTCTGATCTAACGGAGAATATCCCAGGACATGAAATCCTTTTCGAGCTCGACCCGCGAGATTCCCTCGCCCGGCGCCGTCCCCAGGCATATCGCCGTGATCATGGACGGCAACGGGCGCTGGGCCAAGAAGCGGTACCTCCCTCGCGTGGCGGGCCACAAGCAGGGCGTCGAAACCGTGCGCGAGATCACCAAGTGCTGTGCCGAGCGCGGTGTCGAGTACCTCACGCTGTTCGCCTTCAGCTCCGAGAACTGGCGGCGCCCCGCCGCGGAGGTTTCCAGCCTGCGGCAGCTGTTCATGGTGGCGCTGGAGCAGGAGGCCGAGCGGCTGAACCGCAACAGGGTTCGCCTCAAGGTGATCGGCGACATCGCCCCGTTCGGCGCCCGCGTGGTCGAGCTCGCAGGGCGCGCGGAAGAGCTGACGGCGCACCACAACGGCCTGACCCTCACCATCGCTGCCAACTACGGCGGCCGCTGGGATCTGATGCAGGCTCTGGGAAAGCTGGTGCGCACCCAGCCGATCCCGCCGGATGGCTATACCGAGGAGCAGCTCGCGCCGCATCTCGCTCTGAATTACGCGCCCGAGCCCGATTTGTTTATCCGCACCGGGGGAGAGCAGCGCATCAGTAACTTCCTGCTGTGGCAGCTCGCCTACACGGAGCTCTACTTCACGCCGACTCTCTGGCCGGATTTCGGCGCCGCGCGGCTCGACGCCGCGATCGAGTGGTACCAGCAGCGCGAGCGTCGCTTCGGACGCACCAGCGAGCAGGTCGAGAAGGTCAAGAGAGAAAGCAGCGGACGGCGGAGGATCGCATAGCGCTTTCCGCGGCAGGCCGCGGGCCGCGCAGGGTTCCATGCTGAAGACGCGCGCGCTGACGGCTGCGGTGCTGCTCGCCGGGTTCGGCGCGGCGCTGTTTCTGCTGCCGCGCGCGGGCTGGGTCGGGTTCTGCGCTGTGCTGCTCGGTGGCGCGGTCTGGGAGTGGGGCGCGCTGGCAGCGCTCAAGCCGCCTTCTCGCGTCCTCTACACCCTCGCGCTGGTCCTGCTGTTCCTGTCGCTCCCTGCTGCAGGCCCCCGCGCGGGCGAACTGTACGCGCCGGCCTGGGTCTATTGCGCATCGGGTTTTTTCTGGATTGTGCTCGCACCTCTTTGGATATGGCGCAGCAGCTACGTTGGCAGCCGCCCGCTGCTTCTCTCCCTCGGCGTGCTCACGCTGGTCCCGGCGTGCGCAGCGCTCGTCGACCTGCGCGGCGGGAATCCGGCGCTTCTGCTCGCGGTGCTGGCTACGGTCTGGATCTCGGATTCGGCGGCGTATTTCGTCGGGCGTCGATTCGGCACACGCAAACTGGCGCCCTCGGTCAGCCCTGGAAAGACCTGGGAAGGGGTGTTGGGAGCCCTGATCGCCGTGGCGCTCTACGCGCTCGCGTGGGCGGTCCTGGGAGCGCCCGACAACCCCTGGGTCGGGGGCGCGCGCCCGATCCCGGTTTTTGCCGCCGTCCTGCTGGGTCTGGCCGTCGTTGGAATCATTGGCGATCTGTTCGAATCTCTGATAAAACGCCAGGCGGGGGTGAAGGACAGCGGCAAGCTTCTCCCCGGGCACGGCGGAATACTCGACCGCATCGACGCGCCCGTGGCGATGCTGCCGCTCGCCGTGCTTGCGTTCATGAGATGAGCACGATTCAGAACATCGCGATACTCGGCGCGACCGGGTCGATCGGGGCGAGCACCCTGGATGTGATCGCCCGCCATCCCTCGCGCTTTCGCGTGGCAGCGCTGACAGCGAATCGACAGGTCGACGAGCTGGCCGAGCTCTGCAAGCGCCATCGTCCCGGCACCGTGTGCGTGGCCGACGCCTCCCAGGCGCCGCGTCTGCGTCAGCAGCTTGCCGCCGCGGGCGCGAGCTGCCGGGTCCTCGCGGGAGAGCAGGGACTGGTCGAGACCGCGTCGCTCCCCGAAGTCGATTGTGTGATGGCGGCGATCGTCGGGGCCGCGGGGCTGCGGGCAACGCTCGCCGCGGCAGCGGCGGGCAAGAAGCTGCTGCTCGCGAACAAGGAGGCGCTGGTCGTCGCGGGTGCGGTGCTCATGGAGACGGTGCGCTCGAGCGGCGCGATTCTGCTGCCCATCGACAGCGAGCACAACGCGATCTTCCAGTGCCTGCCGCCGTTTGCGAGCGGAGCGCTCGCGGCCAAGGGGGTGCGCCGGATACTACTCACCGGCTCGGGCGGCCCGTTCCGCGCGCGGGCGCGCACCGAGCTCCAGCGCGTCACGCCCGACGAGGCCTGCGCCCACCCCAACTGGGTGATGGGACGCAAGATCTCGGTGGACTCCGCGACGATGATGAACAAGGGGCTGGAGGTGATCGAAGCCCATTGGTTGTTCGGCGCCGCGCCCGACCAGATCCAGGTCGTGGTTCATCCCCAGAGCGTGGTGCACTCGATGGTGGAGTACGCCGACGGCTCGGTGATCGCGCAACTGGGACACCCGGACATGCGCACGCCGATCGCGCAGGCGCTTGCGTACCCGGACCGCATCGACGCGGGAGTACCCGCGCTCGACCTGTTCCGCATCGGCTCGCTCGGCTTCGAGCAGCCCGACTTCGGGCGTTTTCCGGCGCTGGGGCTCGGCTACGCGGCCCTGCGGAGCGGAGGCGCGGCGCCGGCGACGCTCAATGCGGCGAACGAGGTCGCAGTCGCCGCCTTCCTCGAGGGCCGCCTGCCGTTCCTGCAGATCACGTCGGTGATCGAGGAGACGCTCGGCGCGCTGGGCGCAGGCCCGTCGCGGACGCTCGACGAGGTGCTCGACGCCGACGCGCGCGCGCGCTCGCGCGCCACTCAGATCGTCGCCCGGTTCAATTCGCACGCCGCATGAATATCGCCGTCACCGTGGTCGCATTCCTCGTCGCGTTGGGCGTGCTGATCGTGTTTCACGAGCTCGGCCATTATCTCGTCGCGCGCCTGTTCAGGGTCAAAGTCCTGCGCTTCTCGATCGGCTTCGGCCGGCCGCTGTGGACGTCGCTGCGCGGACCGGACCGGACCGAGTGGGTGATCGCGGCGCTTCCCCTGGGCGGCTACGTGAAGATGCTCGACGAGCGCGAAGGGCCGGTCGCCCCCGAGGACGCGCACCGCGCGTTCAACCGCCAGAACGTGGGGCGACGGATCGCGATCGTCGCTGCGGGACCGGTCGCGAACTTCCTGCTCGCGATCGTCTTCTACTGGATGCTGTTCGTGGGCGGCGTGCAGGAGGCCAAGCCCATCGTCGGCGCACCGGAGCCGGGGACGGCCGCCGCAGCAGCCGGCCTCGTGCGCGGAGAGACGATACTCAGGATCAACGACGAGCCGATGGCGAGCTGGCAGCAGGTGCGCTGGCGGTTCCTGCAGCTCGCAGTCGAAAAGCAGTCCGCGCGCCTCGAGGTGATCGACGCGAAGCAGCATCTCGCCTCGCGCACTCTCGACCTGTCGGCGTTCGATCTCGAGGGATTCGACAGCGACCCGCTGGCGAAGCTCGGCCTGAAGCTCGACCGTCCCGACGTCGCGCCCGTCGTCGGCAAGCTGGTGTCGGGCGGTGTCGCCGAGTCGGGCGGCGTGCAGCCTGGCGATCGCATCGTCGCGATCGACGGCGACGAGCTCCGTACCTGGGAGGACGTGGTGAACGCCGTCAAGGCCAGGCCTGGACAGACGATGCGCGTCGGCATCCGGCGCGGCGGCGACACCGTCGAGCTCAGTCTGACGCCACAACCCTATCAGGAGAGCGGCCGCACCATAGGACGCATTGGTGCCGCCCCGTTCATCGATCACGAGGTGATGAAGGGCCTGGTAACGCTCGTTCGCTACCCGCCGGGCGCGGCGCTCGGGATGGCGTTTCAGCGCACCTGGGAAACCTCGGTCTTCAGCCTGAAGATGCTCGGCAAGATGGTCGTCGGAGAAGTCTCGTGGAAGAACCTGAGCGGGCCGGTCACGATCGCCGACTACGCGGGCCAGTCTGCACAGCTGGGAATCGGCGCCTACATCGCGTTTCTCGCGCTCATCAGCATCAGCCTCGGCGTGCTCAACCTGCTCCCGATTCCGTTATTGGACGGAGGACACTTACTGTATTATGTCGTCGAGATTTTCAAGGGCAGCCCGGTTTCCGACCGCGTGATGGAACTGGGACAACGCGTGGGGCTCACCTTGCTGCTGTTCCTGATGGCGTTCGCGATCTACAACGATTTCAACCGTCTGTTGACGGGCTAATCCTCCCTAAGTGAAAAAATCGTTGCGGGCGGCGATTCTCGTGCTTGTGCTCGCCGAGCCGGCGTGGGCGTTCGAACCCTTCGTCGTGAAGGATATCCGGGTGGAGGGGATACAGCGCATCGAGCCCGGAACGGTCTTCAGCTATCTCCCCATCAAGGTCGGCGACCGCATGACCGACGAAAAGGCGTCGGCGGCGATCCGCGCACTGTTCGCGACCGGATTCTTCCGCGACGTGCGGCTCGAGGTGCAGGGCAACGTGCTCATCGTCGCCCTCGAGGAACGGCCGGCGATCGCGTCGATCGAATTTTCCGGGATGAAGGAGTTCGAGAAGGACAAGGTCAAGCAGGGCCTGCGCGACGTCGGATTCCAGGAAGGCCGCATCTTCGACCGGGCACTGCTCGACCAGGCCGAGCAGGAGCTGAAGCGGCAGTACCTCACCCGGGCGCTGTACGGCGTGGAGGTCACCACCACCGTCACGCCGCTCGAGCGCAATCGCGTGGCGATCAACTTCAACATCGTCGAAGGGGAGGCGGCGAAGATCAAGAGGATCAACATCGTAGGCAACAAGGCGTACTCCGAGGACGAGCTTCTCGGCGTGATACAGCTGCGCACGCCGGGAATGTTCTCGGGGTTCTCCAAGAACGACCAGTACTCGCGGCAGAAGCTGCAGGGTGACCTCGAGTCGCTACGCTCGTTCTACCTGAACAGCGGCTACATAGAGTTCAACATCGAATCGACCCAGGTGTCGATCACTCCCGATCGCCGCGACATCTATATCACGATCAACATCACCGAAGGGGAGAAGTACCAGGTCACCGAGGTCAGGTTCGGCGGAGACCTGCTGGTCCCCGAGACCGAGCTGCGCTCGCTGGTAACGGTCAGGGCGGGAGAGATGTTCTCCCGGGAAAAGCTCACTGACTCGAGCAAAGCGATCACCGAGCGGCTCGGTAGAGAGGGCTACGCGTTCGCCAACGTCAACGCCACTCCCGAGATCGACAAGGAGAAGCGCGCGGTCAAGTTCACGTTCCTGGTCGACCCGGGGCGGCGCGTATACGTGCGGCGGATCAACGTCTCGGGCAACTCGCGCACGCGCGACGAGGTCATCCGGCGCGAGATGCGCCAGCTCGAGGGGGCGTTCTTCGATAGCCAGAAGCTGCAGCTGTCGAAGCAGCGCATCGACAGGACCGGCTACTTCAGCGAAGTCGAGGTCGAGACACCACCCGTGTCGGGCACCACCGACCAGGTCGACGTGAACATCCGCGTCAAGGAGAAGCCGACCGGAGCCTTCCTGGTCGGCGTCGGATTCTCCAGCGTGGACCGGCTGATACTCCAGGCGTCGGTGCAGCAGGCGAACTTCTTCGGCACGGGGAATACCGTGGGTTTCCAGATAGCGTCGGGAACGGTCAACAAGGTCGCGTCGCTCTCGTTCACCCAGCCCTACTACACGGTCGACGGAGTCAGCCGCGGCTTCGACATCTACCGGCGGGACGTGAACGCCGCGACCCTGGGGGTCGGAAACTACAGGACCAGCACGGTCGGGACCGGTGTGCGCTTCGGCGTGCCGTTCACCGAGTACGACACGCTGTTCTTCGGCCTCGGGGTCGAATACGTCAAGCTGTTCCTCGATGACGCCGGCCCCCAGCGGTATCTCGCTTTCGAGAACCAGTTCGGCAGCAGGTACTCGAGCCTCGTCAACACCGCGGGCTGGGTGCAGGACTCGCGCGACAGCGCGATCTGGCCGACGAGGGGGCATCTGCAGCGCGCGAACCTGGAGGTGGCGGTGCCGCCGGGGGACCTCGAGTACTGGAAGGCGACCTACACGCACCAGTATTTCTATCCCGCGACGCGGCTGATCACCTGGGTATTGTCGGGGGAGTTCGACACGGCCAACGGATATAGCGGGCAGCCGTTGCCGTTCTTCAAGAACTACTACTCCGGAGGCATCGGCAGCGTGCGCGGCTACCGCACGGCGTCGCTGGGCCCGCGGGATACGGACGGTACGTTCCTCGGCGGCACCCGCAAGGTGAACGCGAGCTCCGAGTTCCTGTTTCCCGTGCCCGGGACCGCGCAGGACCGTTCGATGCGCCTGGGGCTGTTCGTCGACGCGGGGCAGGTGTACGGCGTGAACGACAAGGTGGATCTTTCGCAGATGCGCGCGGCGTGGGGGGTGGCCTTCGCCTGGAACTCGCCCGTCGGCCCTCTGAAGTTCAGCATCGCGCGGCCGCTCAACGAGCATCCGGGCGATTCGCTGCAGGCCTTTCAGTTCACGCTGGGCACCGTATTCTGACGGCCCCGGTATAATCCTTCCCCCATGGCAGTGCAGATGGCAATGGGCAAGCGGCACGCGCTCGCCGGCTGGGTGTTCGCAGGTCTGCTGGGGATGGCCGGTCCGGCTTTCTCCCAGGTGATCGGCTTCGTCAGCCTCGAGCGGATCCTGCGGGAGGCGCCGGCGGCCCAGCAGGCGCAGAAGAAACTGGAGCAGGAGTTTTCGCAGCGCGGGCAGGAGCTTCAGAAGCTCGCCGAACAGCTCAAGAAGTTGCAGGAAAACATTGAGAAGAACGCCGTGACAATGTCGGAGTCCGATCGCCTCAAGCGCGAGCGCGAGTTCGCCGATGCCAACCGGGAGTTTCAGCGCAGGCAGCGCGAGTTCAACGAGGATCTCGCGCAGCGACGCAAGGAAGAGTTCGAGCGAGTCATCGAGCGGGCCAATCGCGCCGTGAGACAGATCGCCGAGGCCGAGAAGCTCGATGTCGTGTTCCAGAACGAGCAGGTCGTGTGGGCGAGCAACCGCATCGACATCACCGACAAAGTCATCAAGGCGCTCGCCGAAAACCGCGCAGGCAAGTGAACTCCGGCCCCCGCACCTACCGCCTCGGTGAGATCGTCGCCCGCCTTGGCGGGGAGCTGATAGGGGACGGGGATCCCGAGATCCGCCGCATCGCGACCCTGGAGAACGCGGGGCCGGGCGATCTGTCCTTCGTCTCCAACGCCAAGTTCCTCCGGCAACTGGGCGCGACCCGCGCGTCTGCGGTGATCCTCGCGCGCGGGCAGCGCTCTGCGACCGAGCTCCCGCGCATACTCTGCGACGATCCCTACGCCTACTACGCGCGCGCCGCGCAGCTCCTCAACCCCGAAGCGCCGCCTGCCCCTGGAATCCACCCCCACGCGGTCGTCGAGGCGGGGGCCGATGTCGCCGCGACGGCGACCGTGGGACCGTTCTGCCATGTCGCCCGCGGCGCGCGCCTGGGCGAGCGCGTGGTGCTCGGGCCCGGCTGCGCCATCGGGGAGGGCGCGCAGATCGGCGAGGACGGACGCCTCGGGCCCGCGGTCACGGTCTATCCGCGCTCGGTGATCGGCAAGCGCGCGCTGATCCACGCGGGCGCGGTGATCGGCGCCGACGGTTTCGGCATCGCCCCGCAGGGCGGGCGCTGGATCAAGATCCCGCAGATCGGGCGCGTGGTCATCGGCGACGACGTGGAGGTCGGCGCCAACACCACCATCGACCGGGGCGCGCTGGACGACACCGTGATCGAGGACGGGGTGAAGCTCGACAACCAGATTCAGATTGCGCACAACGTGCGCGTCGGCGCGCACACTGCCATCGCCGCTTTTGCCGGCATCGCGGGGAGCGCGCGCATCGGCAAGCACTGCGCCATCGGCGGTGCGGCGCGCATAATGGGCCACATCGAGATCGCCGACGGCGTCACGGTCACCGCAACGAGCTTCGTGACCAAGTCGATCAGGAGCGCGGGAACGTATACCTCGGTGCTGCCTGCCGAGCCTGCCCGCGAGTGGGCGAAGACGGTCGCGAACCTGCGCAGCCTCGAGCGCCTGTCGAAGCGGGTTCGCGACCTCGAAGCCCGCTCCAAGCCGGGAACAAGAAAAGGAAAGAGGTAGACATGATGATGGACATCCGCGCGATCCTGGAACGCCTGCCGCACCGCTATCCCATGTTACTCGTGGACCGTGTCCTGGAGTGCGAGCCGGGCAAGCGCATCCTGGCGATCAAGAACGTCACGATCAACGAGCCGTTCTTCAATGGCCACTTCCCGCGTCTTCCGGTGATGCCGGGCGTGCTCGTGGTCGAGTCGCTCGCCCAGGCCGCCGCGGTGCTGGCGTTCGTCACGGAGGGGAAGAAGTCCGACGGGAAGTCGATCTACTATCTCGTCGGCGTCGACGACGCGCGCTTCAAGCGCCCGGTCGTCCCCGGAGATCAGCTGCTCCTGGACGTGACCGCCGACCGCATCGGGCGCGAGTTGATGAAGTTCTCCGCGCGCGCCCGCGTCGGCGAGGCGCTTGCGGCCGAGGCGACGCTGCTCTGCACGCTACGCCCGGTATGATCCATCCGAGCGCGATCGTTCATCCCGGCGCGAAGCTCGCGACGGGGGTGTCGATCGGCCCGTATTCCATCATCGGCGAGCACGTCGAGGTCGGGGAGGGCACGACGATAGGCGCCCACGTCGTCATCGAGGGCTGCACCCGGATCGGGAAGGACAACCGCATCTTCGCGCACAGCGCGCTCGGCGGAGATCCCCAGGACAAGAAGTACGCCGGCGAGGCGACGCGCCTGGAGATCGGCGACCGCAATAGCATCCGCGAGTTCTGCACTTTCAACTGCGGCACGGTGCAGGACGCGGGCGTCACTCGCATCGGCAGCGACAACTGGCTCATGGCCTACGTGCACGTCGCCCACGACTGCCAGGTGGGCAACCATACGATCTTTGCCAACGCCGCCTCGATCGCAGGCCATGTCCACGTGGGCGACCACGCGATCCTGGGCGGGTTCACGGGGGTGCACCAGTTCGTCCTGATCGGGGCGCACTCCATGACCGCCGGGGCGACGTTGCTGCTGAAGGACCTTCCGCCCTACGTCATGGCGGCGGGCAACGCCGCCAAGCCCTTCGGGATCAACGCGGAGGGGCTGAAGCGGCGCGGCTTCGATGACGAGCAGATCGCCGAGATCCGGCGCGCCTACAAGACCCTGTACCGGTCCGGCCTCACGCTCGAGGAGGCGAAAGCCGCCATCGCGGCGCAGGTGGCGAAAGCACCTGCGCTGCGGCTCCTCGTCGATTTTCTCGAGCGCTCGACCCGGGGCATCGTTCGCTGAGCGCGGTGAGCGGCGATCCCATCCTCGTGGGCATGGTGGCCGGGGAGGCCTCGGGGGACTACCTCGGAGCCCATCTGATCGCGGCGCTGCGCGAGCGCGCTCCGGGCCTGCGCTTCGTCGGCATCGGCGGCCCGAGGATGGAGGCGCAGGGCTTCGAGTCGTGGTTCCCCATGGAGAAACTCGCCGTGCGCGGCTACGTCGAAGTCCTCCGGCATTTCTTCGAGATTCTGTCCATCCGGCGCAGGATCGAGCGGCGCCTGATCGAGGCGCGGCCGGGACTGTTCATCGGAATCGACGCGCCCGATTTCAACCTGGGGCTTGAGCGCAAGCTCAAGCGCTCCGGGATTCGCACGGTGCACTACGTGAGCCCCTCGCTGTGGGGTTGGCGCGGCGGGCGCATGGCATCGATCGCCAAGTCGGTCGACAAGATGCTGGTGCTGTTTCCATTCGAGGAGGCGCTGTACCGCGAGGCCGGCGTTCCCGTCGCCTACGTCGGCCACCCGATGGCCGACGAGACCTCCGACGACGACGGGACTGCGGCGGCGCGGGAGCAGCTGAAGCTGCCCGCGGCGCGCAAAGTCATCGCCCTCCTGCCGGGCAGCCGGCAATCGGAGCTGCACTACATGGCGAGCTGCTTCGCCGAGACGGCCAAGCTGATCGCGGCGCGCCAGCCCGCGGTGCACTTCCTGGTCCCGCTCATCAGCCGAGAAACCCGGGCCATTTTCGAGGAAGCGGTGTACGCGGCCGGCGCGTCGGACCTGACGCTCACCGTCCTATTCGGGCACGCGCGCGAGGCGCTCGCCGCGTGCGACGTGGCGCTGGTCGCGAGCGGCACCGCCACGCTCGAGACCGCGCTCGCCCGCAAGCCTATGGTCATCACCTACAAGATGGCGTCGCTCACCGCCCGGCTCATGGCGAAGATGGCGACCGTTCCGTACGCGGGGTTGCCGAACATCATCGCCGGGGAATTCGTCGTCCCCGAGATCCTTCAGGACGACGCCACGCCCGAAAACCTCGCGCAGGCCGTGCTTAACTCCCTGAATGACCCGGTAGTCGGGCGCAAGCTCCCCGAGCGCCTGAACCGCATGCGGCTGCTCCTGCGACGCGACACGGCGGCGCGGGCGAGCGAGGCGCTCCTGCCGTGGCTGCGCCCCGTCTGATCTGCGGGGTCGACGAGGCCGGCCGCGGGCCGCTCGCGGGGCCGGTGTTCGCGGCGGCGGTGGTGTTTCATCCCGGCAAGCGCGCGCCGAAAGGGATCGAGGATTCGAAGCTCTTGAGCGCGCGGCAGCGCGAGCGGCTCGCCGGCGTGATCAAGGCGAGATCGCTCGTCTGGGCGGTGGCATGGGCGAGCGTCGAGGAGATCGACGCGCTGAACATCCTCCAGGCAAGCTTGCTCGCGATGCGGCGCGCAGTCGTGTCGCTCGGGGTCGCGCCCGACGAGGTCCTGCTGGACGGCTCGCACTGCCCGCAGCTCCCGTTTCCGGCGCGCGCGGTGGTGGACGGGGACGCGAAGGTGAAAGTGATCTCGGCGGCGTCGATCCTGGCGAAGACCGCGCGCGACGCGGAAATGCAGAGGCTCCACCAGCGCTTTCCCCAGTACGGGTTCGACGAACACAAGGGCTATCCGACCCCTGAGCACCTGAAAGCGCTGCGCCGCCACGGCGTTTGTGAAGCTTACCGGCGCAGCTTTGCCCCGGTACGCGAGCTGCTTGAGCGCTGAGGGCGCAGCTCGGCGAGCAGGTCGCGCAGTCCCGCGCGCTCGACCGCCGGAAGGAAGAGCGGCCGCCGCGCGGCGGTGAGGCGCTTGAGTCGGGCGTAGTAGCCCGGGTCAAACACGGCGCGGCGGATCAGCCGCGCAAGCGCGCGCTCGTCGCCGAGCCGGTAATAGCCGGGATAGCCGCGGCCCAGCATTCCGATGTTGCCGGACACGCGGGAGGCGAGCACCGGCACGCCCGCGGCCGCCGCCTCGCATATCACGTTGGCGCCGCCCTCCATCCTCGAGCTCAGCACCAGGAGCCGGCTTTCGGCAAGGCGCTTGAGCGCGGTGCGGTGAGGCGCACCGCCGACCCAGCGGTAGCGGGCGTCGCCACGCATGAGCCTGTGGGCTTCTCGCGCCATCTCGGGCGCAAGCGCTTCGCCTAGGTGCAGCACCTCGAGCTGCGGCAGATCTCTCAGATGGGCGAGCGCGCGCGCCGCACGAAAGGGATCTTTCTCGTCGCGCAGGTGACCGAGCAGCGCGACGCGAAAGGCCGAGGACCGGGAACGCGGGCGCGCATGGGTCTCGGCCGACTGGTAGATCACGCGGGTTTTTTTCCGCAGGCGGGGACCGAGCTCGAGCCTGCCCATGTCCTGGAGAACCACCAGGCGATCGGCGAGCTCGAGCGAGGCGCGCGCGCTGCGGTCGGAGCGTATGTCGCGGTACAGGTCGGTTCCCGTCAGCACCACGACCAGCGGGCGCTCCGGATGACGCCGCCGGAAATCGGCGATGGACGCGTGGCTGCGGCGCGCGTGCAGCGCGATCATCGCATCGGCCGGGCGGCCGTTCCAGCTCACGGCGATCCGGACCGAATGGCCCAGCGAGCGGAGCATCGCCGCCCAGCGCACCGCCGTGTGCCGGTTGCCGCTGCGCGAGCGCGTGCCGGCAGGGGTGATCAGCGCGATTTTCATGCTATGTTTCCGCCTCCCGCCATGCCATCCCTATACGAAGACGCCGGGGTGCTTTCCCTCCAGTTGCAGTCGGCGAGGGAGCGAACCCGGGCGCTCACCCGGGACCTCGACGGCCCGCAATTGTTCGGCCCGAAGCTGGCGATCGTCAATCCCGTTCTGTGGGAGCTGGGGCACGTCGCCTGGTTCCAGGAACGCTGGTGCCTGCGGCTGCGCACCGACGAGTCCTTGTCCTCGAGCCTGCTTTCGGGCGCCGATGCCCTCTACGACTCGGCGAAGGTTGCGCACGACACGCGCTGGGAGCTGCCGCTGCCGGGCCTTTCCGGCACGCTCGACTATCAGGACCGGGTCCTCGAGAAGGTACTCGCGCGGATCGACCACGAGGCGGACGACCCCTGGCTTGCCTATTTCGTGCAGCTTTCGATCTTCCACGAGGACATGCACGCCGAGGCGTTCCATTACACGCGTCAGACCCTCGGCTACGCGGACCCGCTCCGCGGCGAGGCGTCGTCGGGCGGACCTTTCCCGGGCGGGGATGCGGACATACCGGGCGGGACGTACCTGATCGGCGCGCAGCGCAACTCGGGGTTCCATTTCGACAACGAAAAGTGGGCGTACCCAGTCGAGCTCGCGCCGTTCCACATCGCGAGAGCGCCGGTGACGAACCGCGAGTTCCTCGGGTTCGTGCGCGAGGGTGGCTATCGCCGGCGGCAATGGTGGTCGCCCGAGGGCTGGGTTCACAAAGGCGAGGCGGCCGCGCCGCGCTACTGGAAAGAGCGCGACGGCGAGTGGCTCGAGCGCCGCTTCGCGGAGTGGCTGCCCTTGGCTCCCGACCTTCCGGTGATGCACGTCGACTGGCACGAGGCCAGCGCCTATTGCCGCTTTGCGGGCCGACGCCTGCCCTCCGAGGCGGAGTGGGAGGCCGCCGCGTCGCTGGACGAAGGGGGCGGACGGCGCCGCTTTCCCTGGGGAGAGGCGGCCGGAGGCGACCGCGCCAATCTGGGCGGCGCGGGGCGGGTCCCGGTGGACCGGTTCGGTTCCGGCGACAGCGCCGGCGGCTGCCGCCAGATGATCGGGAACGTGTGGGAGTGGACCTCCAGCACCTTCGAGCCCTATCCCGGATTCGTGCGCGACCCCTACAACGAATACTCCGAGCCCTGGTTCGGCACCCACAAGGTCCTGCGGGGAGGCAGCTTTGCGACGCCGCTGCGGCTCATCGCCAACAGCTGGCGCAATTTCTACACGCCGAACCGGGGAGACGTCTTCGCCGGGTTTCGCACCTGCGCAGCCTGAGTGAGAGCGATCCGCTCGCGCAGCAACCCGGCGGTCAAGGCCCTGGTCAAGCTCGCGGGCTCCTCCCGCGAGCGCCGCAGGACCGGCAGCACGCTGCTCGAAGGCGTGCGTCTGGTGCGCGCGTACGCGGAGAGCGGGGGCAGGGCCGAGACGGTACTTGCGAGCGAGAGCGCGCTCGCGGACCCGGTGGTTCGCGAGCTCGTGGAGGAATTTCCCGCCGCCGAGCGCCTGGCGCTGGCCGACCCGGTCTTCGGGGCGGTCTCTCAGCTCGCGAGCGCCGCCGGCGTGGCGGCGGTGATACGGACTCCGCAGCCGGGGCCCTTGCCCAGGGCCGTCTCGGGCTGTCTGCTCCTCGAGAACATCCAGGATCCCGGCAATCTCGGATCGATCCTGAGGACGGCGGTCGCCGCCGGCTCGCGCCAGGTCTTCCTCTCGCGGACCTCGGTCTTCGCCTGGGCGCCGAAGGTGGTCCGCGCGGGGATGGGCGCGCACTTCTTCCTGTCGATCCACGAAGGCGTCGAACTGGCCGAAATCGCGCGCTCGTTCCCGGGCCGGATCGTCGCCACCGCGCCGCGCGCCGCGACCTCGCTGTACGACCTCGACTTGAGAGGCGACGTGGCCTGGTTGTTCGGCAACGAGGGGGCGGGGCTGTCTTCGCAAGCGCGAAGCGTGGCCACGACGCAGGTGCGCATCCCCATGCCGGGGCAGGCGGAGTCTCTGAACGTCGCTGCTGCCGCCGCGATCTGCCTGTTCGAGCAGATCCGGCAGCGGTCTAGTAGACCCGACGCTCCAGCTTGAACTCCTGCATGATCGTCGTGGCGATCTCCTCGATCGACTTGGTCGTCGAGTTCGCCCACCGGATCCCCTCGCGCTGCATCAGCTTCTCGGCCTGCTGCACTTCGTAGCGGCAGTTCTCGAGGTCGGCGTACTTGCTGTTGGGGCGACGCTCGTTGCGGATCTCGCGCAGGCGCTCGGCCGCGATCGACAGGCCGAACAGCTTGTGCCGGTAGCTGTCCAGCGCCTTGGGCAGGCTCATGCGATCGAAATCCTCCGGGATGAGCGGGCAGTTCGCCGCGCGGATGCCGAACTGCAGCGACAGGTACAGGCTCGTCGGCGTCTTGCCGCTGCGCGACACGCCCACCAGGATGACGTCCGCCTTGTCGAGATCCCGCGAGGACGCGCCGTCGTCGTGCGCCAGGGCGAAATTGATGGCATCGATGCGGTGGGTATACCCCTTCGCGTCGCGCGCGCTGTGTGAGCGGCCGATCGTGTGGGTCGACTTCGAGCCGAACTCGGCTTCGAGTGGGTCGAGGAAGCTCTCGAAGAAATCGAGCACGAACGCATCCGCCTTGCGAACGGTTTCGCGTATGTCGGCGTTGACCAGCGTCGTGAAAACCACCGGCCGCAGGCCCGCGGGGCGCGGAGCGCCGTCGATGCGCGCGACGCAGGCCTGGGCCTTCTCCACCGAGTCGACGAAGGGGATGGTCTCGTGCGTCGACTCGACTCCGTCGAACTGGGTGAGCAGGCTGTGGCCGAGCATCTCCACGGTGATGCCGGTGCCGTCCGAGACGAAGAACACGGTTCGGCGGCGATCGGGCATGAAATGTAAAATAGCCGTTTCAACAAGATCCTTCAACCGGAAACGAAGGACGGTCATGGCCGGGCTTAAGCACGTGGTGAATTTTGATCGGCTCGGGATGACGGACGTCGAGCGGGTCGGAGGCAAGAACGCTTCGCTCGGCGAGATGATCTCGCAGCTCTCGCAGGCCGGAATACGGGTTCCCGGCGGCTTCGCCACCACCGCGGACGCCTTCCGCGAGTTCCTCGCGCAGGGCGGGCTGGCGGCCCGGATCGCGGCGCGGCTCAAGGCGCTGGATCCGGAGGACGTTGAGGCCCTGGCTCGCTGCGGCGAGGAGATCCGGGGCTGGATCGAGGCCGCCGACTTCCCCAAGCAGCTCCAGGCCGAGATTGGGGAGGCGTACCGCGCGCTGACTGCAGGCGACGAGGACGTCTCGGTGGCGGTGCGCTCGAGCGCGACCGCCGAAGACCTGCCGGATGCGTCCTTCGCTGGCCAGCAGGAAACCTTCCTCAATATCCGCGGCCTGCCCAACGTGATGATCGCGCTGAAGCGCGTGTTCGCGTCGCTGTACAACGACCGGGCGATTTCCTACCGCTGCCACCGCGGCTACGATCACGCCGCGGTCGCGCTCTCGGCGGGCGTGCAGCGCATGGCGCGCAGCGACCTGGGCGCGAGCGGCGTGCTGTTCACCATGGACACCGAATCGGGCTTCCGCGACGTGGTATTCATCACCGCGTCCTGGGGGCTTGGCGAGATGGTGGTGCAGGGCGCCGTCAATCCGGACGAGTTCTACGTGCACAAGCCGATGCTCCGCGCCGGCAAGCTCCCGATCATCCGCCGCAGCCTCGGCTCGAAGCTGCAGAAGATGGTGTTCGGCGATCAGGCCACCGCGGGACGCTCGGTGAAGACGCTCGACAATACCGAGGCGGACCGCAGCCGCTTCTGTCTCAGCGACGCGGACGTGATCGAGCTCGCGCGCTTCGCCGTGAAGATCGAGGAGCACTACGGCCGCCCGATGGACATTGAGTGGGCCAAAGACGGCGCCGACGGCAAGCTCTACATCCTGCAGGCGCGACCCGAGACGGTGAAGTCCCGCAAGAGCGCGGACGGGCAGGAGCGCTTCTTGCTCCGGCAGAAGTCCGAAGTCATGGCCTCGGGCAGGGCGATCGGACACAAGATCGGCGTCGGGACGGCGCGCGTCGTGAAGGACGCCTCGGAGATGGGACACATCAAGCCGGGCGACATCATCGTCACCGACATGACCGACCCCAACTGGGAGCCCGTCATGAAGCGCGCGGCGGCGATCGTCACCAACCGCGGCGGGCGCACCTGCCACGCGGCGATCATCGCGCGCGAGCTCGGGATTCCAGCGGTGGTGGGCTGCAGCGACGCGACGCGGACGCTCAGGGACGGCGAGGTCTACACCGTGTCGTGCGCAGAGGGTGACACCGGTCACATCTACCGCGGCAAGCTCGACTTCGAGGTGACCCGGCGCGACTACGGCGAGATGCCTCCATGCCCGGTGAAGATCACCATGAACATCGGCAATCCCCATCTCGCGTTCGACTTCCAGGCGCTGCCGAACGCGGGCGTGGGCCTCGCGCGGCTGGAGTTCGTGATCAACAACATGATCGGGGTGCACCCCAAGGCGGTGCTCGACTATCCGAGCCTGCCGGCGGACCTCAAGACGGAGGTCGAGCGCGCCGCGCGCGGCTACGCGAGCCCGCGCGCCTTCTTCGTGGAGAAGCTCACCGAGGGCGTCGCGACCATCGCCGCGGCATTCTGGCCCAAGCCGGTGATCGTGCGCCTGTCGGACTTCAAGTCGAACGAATACAAGAAGCTCGTCGGCGGCTCGCGCTACGAGCCGGACGAGGAGAACCCGATGCTCGGTTTCCGGGGCGTCTCGCGCTATATCGGCAAGACATTCCGGGATTGCTTCCACATGGAATGCGAAGCCATGCTCAAGGTCAGGAACGACATCGGCTTGATCAACGTCGAGATCATGGTGCCGTTCGTGCGCACCCTGAAGGAGTGCCGCGAAGTGATCGACCTGCTCGCAGCCAACGGCCTGAAGCGGGCCGAGAACGGGCTGCGCATAGTGATGATGTGCGAGGTGCCGTCGAACGCGGTGCTCGCCGAGCAATTCCTCGAGTATTTCGACGGCTTCTCGATCGGCTCGAACGACCTCACTCAACTCACCCTCGGCCTGGACCGGGACTCGGGACTGGTCGCCGACGCCTTCGACGAGCGCGACCCCGCGGTGAAGGCGATGCTGCGCCAGGCGATCCAGGCCTGCCGCAAGGCGGGAAAGTACGTGGGCATCTGCGGCCAGGGGCCTTCGGACCATCTCGACTTCGCCCAATGGCTGGTCGAGGAGGGCATCGAGAGTCTATCGCTGAACCCGGACACCGTGGTGGACACCTGGCTGCAGCTGGCGCGCGAGACCTCAGGCAAGGCCAAGGTCGCCGCGCGCTAAGCTCAGCGCGTGCGCACCAGCCGCTGCTGCTCGCGCTTCCACTCCTTCTCCTTCTCTGCAGCGCGTTTGTCGTGTTGCTTCTTGCCCTTGGCGAGGCCGACCGCGATCTTCACGCGGCCGCGCACATAGTGCAGGTCGAGCGGCACCAGGGTATAGCCGGCGCGGTCGACCTTGCCGATCAGCCGCCGGATCTCCTCGGCGTGGAGCAGGAGCTTGCGCGTGCGCACCGGGTCGGGCTGGACATGGGTGGAAGCGGCCGGGAGCGCGCTGATGTGCGCGCCGATGAGGAAGATCTCCTCGCCGCTCACTATCACGTAGGCCTCCTTCAGCTGCGCGCGCCCGGCGCGGATCGCCTTGACTTCCCATCCCTGCAGCGCGAGGCCGGCCTCGTAGCGCTCCTCGATGAAGTAGTCGTGCTGGGCTTTGCGGTTCTCGACGATCGTCACGGCGATGCGCTTCCGATAGAATTTTCGATTTTACAACGATGAGCACGATCTGCCGCTCGGCGATTGTCAACCACAGCGCGCAGGAGATGTTCTCGCTGGTGTCCGACATCGAGTCCTATCCGACGTTCCTGTCCTGGTGCGACCGCGCGAGCATCGCCGGGCGCGGCGCAGGCCGCACGGTTGCCACGCTGCGCATCAATTTTCGCGGCCTCAAGGAGGAGCTCACCACGGAGAACCGCGACCGTCGGAACGAGCGCATCGACATGAAGCTCATGTCGGGGCCTTTCCGGACGCTGGAGGGCAGCTGGCGGTTTACCGCGCTCTCGGAGAGGGCATGCAAGGTCGAGCTCGACCTGCGCTACGAGTTCGCGAGCCGGCTGCTCGACAAGGTGGTCGGCGCCGTGTTCGACGAGATCGCGAACAGCCTGGTGGACGCCTTCGCGCGGCAGGCCGACCGGCGCTTCGGAAGCTCATGAAACCGCTCACCGTGTCCGTCGAGGTGGTGTTCGCGCTCCCCGAGCGGCAGGCCCTGCGCCGCGTGGAGCTCCCGGCGGGAAGTACGGTGGCAGACGCGGTCTCGGCGAGCGGCTTGACGGGGCTCCCCGCCGCAGCACGCTTCGGGGTCTACGGCAAGACGGTCCCCGCGGGGACGCTATTGCGCGACGGCGACAGGGTGGAGATCTACCGCCCGCTGCGAGCCGATCCCAAGGATCTGAGGAGGTTGCGGGCGGCGGAAAAGCGCGCGAAGGGCTGAACCCTAGTTACACACCTGCGAGACGTCGGCCTGCGCCTTGGCCTTCTCCGCCTCGATCTGGGAATCCTCCATGTAGTAGCGCTCGCCGTTCGCGTCGACGCGCGAGATGCGCCCGCCCACCGAGAACGTCGCGACGCGCTGCCGCGCGTTGGCGCAGTTCTGCTCCTTGATGCGCGCCTGGTTGGCGCGCTCGTCGGCTTCCTTCGAGGCCTTCGCCGCGTCCTGCTGACGCTGGCGGAAAGCCTGCTCCTGCTCGGCCGGCGTCATCGGGCCGCTCTTCGCCGCGCCCTTTGTTGCCGCCTTGGCGGCGTCGGCGGGAGCAGCCGCGGGCGCCGGCGCGATGGCACCCTTCGACATCGATCCCGATTTCATGCTGGGCGGACAGGGGACCTGCGAATAGATCGTTCTGCCTTCGGCGTCGAGGCACTTGTAGACCTGGCCTTGGGCCGCCGCGGCGGCGAGCAGCGCGAGCGCGGAAAGTGCGATGCGAATCATGGCAATCCCCTTTTTGGGGTGAGGCAACATAACCAGTTTTAACGCACCAGTCAACGTGGGGCTGACCGAAAAGTGCAAGATTTACCGGGAGTTGCGACCCGCGTATAATGCGTCTTTTGGGTGTGGTCATGCGTCTGGTTCAGAAGGCTCTCACCTTTGATGACGTCCTCCTAGTCCCGGCCCACTCCCGCGTCCTCCCCCGTGAAGTCAGCCTCAAGACCCGGCTGACGAAGAAGATCCAGCTCAACATCCCGCTCGTCTCGGCGGCGATGGACACCGTCACCGAGTCGCGCCTCGCGATCGCCATCGCGCAGGAAGGCGGCATCGGCATCATCCACAAGAATCTCTCGGCGAAGAAGCAGGCCGCCGAAGTCGCGAAGGTCAAGCGCTACGAATCGGGCGTGCTGCGCGATCCGCTCACGGTCTCGCCCGACATCACGGTGCGCCAATTGCTCGCGCTCACCCAGCAGCACAAGGTATCGGGGTTCCCGGTGGTCGAGAGCGGCAAGGTGGTGGGCATGGTCACCAACCGCGACTACCGCTTCGAGACCAACCTCGATGCGCCGGTGCGCGCCATCATGACGCCGCGCGAGCGCCTCATCTACGTCAAGGAAGGCGCGAGCCCGGAGGAGGCGCGCGCGCTGCTGCACAAGCATCGCCTCGAGCGCGTGCTGGTGGTACGCGACGGCTTCGAGCTGCGCGGGCTCATCACTGTGAAGGACATACTCAAGTCGAGCGAGCACCCGGACGCCGCGAAGGACCAGCACGGAAAGCTGCGCGTCGGCGCGGCGGTCGGCGTGGGCGACGGCACCGAGGAGCGCGTCGCGGCGCTGGTCGAAGCCGGGGTGGACGCGATCGTGGTCGACACCGCGCATGGGCACGCGCAGGGCGTGCTCGACCGGCTGCGCTGGGTCAAGAAGAACTCGGGCAGCGCCGAGGTGATCGGCGGCAACATCGCCACCGCGGACGGGGCCAAGGCGCTGGTCGATGCCGGGGCCGACGCCGTGAAGGTCGGGATCGGCCCGGGATCGATCTGCACCACGCGCGTCGTGGCCGGCGTCGGCATTCCCCAGATCACCGCGATCCAGAACGTCGCCGCGGCCCTCGAAAAAGCCGGCGTGCCGCTGATCGCCGACGGCGGGGTGCGGTTCTCCGGCGACGTCGCCAAGGCGATCGCTGCCGGCGCCCACGCCGTCATGCTCGGCAGCCTGTTCGCGGGCACCGAGGAATCGCCCGGCGAGATCGAGCTCTTCCAGGGCCGCTCGTACAAGTCCTACCGCGGCATGGGGTCGCTGTCGGCGATGCAGCAGGGCTCGGCCGACCGCTACTTCCAGGACTCCTCGGTGCACGCCGACAAGCTGGTTCCCGAGGGCGTCGAGGGTCGCGTGCCCTACAAGGGGGCGGTAACCAGCGTGATCGAGCAGCTGATGGGCGGGGTACGCGCGAGCATGGGTTACTGCGGCTGCGAGGACATCGACGCGATGCGCACGCGCAGCCAGTTCGTGGAAATCACCGGCGCCGGCCTGCGTGAATCGCACGTCCACGACGTGCAGATCGTCAAGGAAGCGCCCAACTACCAGGTCGAGTAGGTGCACGAAAAAATCCTCATCCTCGACTTCGGCGCGCAATACTCGCAGCTGATCGCGCGCCGGGTCCGGGAAGCGAAAGTCTATTGCGAGCTCCACCCCTGCGACGTCGGCGATACGTTCATCCGCGATTTCGCGCCGCGTGGAGTGATCCTCTCGGGCGGTCCGGCGTCGGTCTACGAGGATGCGACCCCAAAGGCGCCCGAGTCGGTATTCAGCCTCGGCGTGCCGGTTCTCGGCATCTGCTACGGGATGCAGACCATGGCGGAGCAGCTCGGCGGCCAGGTCGAGAAATCGAAGGTGCGCGAGTTCGGCTATGCCGAGGTGCGCGCCCGCGGTCACTCGAAGCTGCTCGACGGCATCCAGGACCGGGTGAACGGCGAGAAGCACGGGCTGCTCGACGTGTGGATGAGCCACGGTGACAAGGTGACCGCGCTGCCGGCGGGGTTCAAGGTGATCGCGAGCAACGACGCGACGCCGATCGCGGCGATGGCCGACGAGTCGCGCGGCTTCTACGGCGTGCAGTTCCATCCCGAGGTGACGCACACCCGCCAGGGTGGGGCGATCCTCGACCGTTTCGTGCACAAGATCTGCGGCTGCGGAACGGACTGGAACATGCCCGACTACGTCGCGGAAGGCGTCGAGAGGATCCGCCGCGCGGTCGGCCGTGAGGAGGTGCTGCTCGGCCTCTCGGGCGGCGTGGACTCGGCGGTTGCCGCCGCGCTCATCCACCGCGCGATCGGCGACCAGCTCACCTGCGTGTTCGTCGATACGGGCCTGCTTCGCCTGAACGAGGCCGCGCAGGTGATGGGCAGCTTCGCGAAGCACCTCGGCGTCAAGGTCGATCTGGTAGACGCATCGCAGCGCTTCCTTGCGGCGCTAGCCGACGTCGCGGATCCGGAGACGAAGCGCAAGATCATCGGGCGCGAGTTCGTCGAGGTGTTCCAGGAAGAGGCGAAGAAGCTCAAGAACGTCAAATGGCTCGCCCAGGGGACCATCTACCCCGACGTCATCGAGTCGGCAGGGGCGAAGACCAAGAAGGCGCACACCATCAAGTCGCACCACAACGTGGGCGGGCTGCCCGAGACCCTGCGGCTCAAGCTCCTCGAGCCGTTGCGCGAATTGTTCAAGGACGAGGTGCGCGAGCTCGGCCTCGCGCTCGGGCTGCCGCGCGAGATGGTGTTCCGGCACCCGTTCCCGGGGCCGGGGCTGGGCGTGCGCATCCTCGGCGAGGTGAGGCGCGAGCACGCCGATCTCCTGCGCCGTGCGGATGCGATTTTCATCGACGAGCTGCGTGCCGCGGGCTGGTACGACAAGGTGGCACAGGCCTTCGCGGTATTCCTGCCGGTCAGGTCGGTCGGCGTCATGGGCGACGGGCGGACCTACGAACACGTGGTCGCCTTGCGCGCGGTGCAGACCACCGATTTCATGACTGCGCACTGGGCGCCGCTGCCGCACGAGCTGCTCTCGAAGGTCTCCAACCGCATCAGCAACGAAGTCCGCGGCATCAACCGCGTGGTGTACGACATCTCGGGCAAGCCGCCGGCGACGATCGAATGGGAATGAGCAGCGAAATCGACGTCGCAATGATGCGCGAGGCCCTGTCGCTCGCGGCCTTGGCGGCTGAGCAGGGCGAGGTGCCCGTCGGCGCCGTCGTGGTCAAGGACGGCGCGATCGTAGGCCGCGGCTACAACGCGCCGATCTCCTCGGGCGACCCCAGCGCGCACGCCGAGATCCGGGCGCTCCGGGAAGCCGCGCGGACGCTTGCCAACTACCGTCTGGGCGGTTGCATCCTGTACGCGACGCTGGAGCCCTGCGCGATGTGCGCCGGTGCCATCATGCACGCGCGCATCGCGCGCCTGGTCTACGGTGCCGCCGACCCCAAAACGGGCGCCTGCGGCAGCGTGGTCGATCTGCTCGCCGAGCCGAGGCTGAACCACCACGCCGAGGTCACAGGCGGCGTGCTCGCGGCCGAGGCGGGCCGGCAGCTCTCGGACTTCTTCGCCGCGCGCCGCAAGAGCGATGTCGCGGATTGAGATCTCCATTCCGGAGCAGAGTCTCAGGCTGCTCTCGGACGGCGGGAAGGAGCTGAAGCGCTACGCGGTCTCCACTGCGCGCAACGGCGCCGGAGAGCTCGAGGGCAGTTTCTGTACTCCCCGCGGCGAGCACATCGTGCGCGCGAAGATCGGCGCCGGTCAGCCCGTCAACACCGTGTTCAGGGGACGCCGGCCGACCGGCGAGAGCTGGACGCCCGAGCTCGGCGAGCGCTTTCCCGGCCGTGACTGGATCCTGACGCGCATTCTGTGGCTGTCGGGCCGTGAAGTAGGGAAGAACCGCCTCGGCAAGGTGGACACCATGCGCAGGTACATCTACATCCACGGCAGTCCCGATTCCGTTCCCGTGGGCACGCCCGGGTCGATCGGCTGCATCCGCATGCGCAACGCCGACATCGTGGAGCTGTTCGACCGGGTATCGGCAGGAACGCAAGTCAGCATCTCGGGCTAGCCGGTTGAAGATCTCGGTCGTCATCCCCGCCTTCAACGAGGAGCGGCTGCTTGCCGCGACGCTCCGCAGCGTGCGCGCGGCGACCGCCGCGTTCGATGCTCGCGGGTGGACGACCGAGCTGATCGTCTGCGACAACAATTCAACCGACCGCACGGCGAAAATCGCCCGCGCAGAGGACGCGACCGTGGTGTTCGAGCCAGTGAACCAGATCGCCCGCGCGCGCAACGCGGGCGCGGCCGCCGCAAGCGGGGAATGGTTCGTCTTCGTCGACGCCGACTCGCAGCCGAGCCGGGAACTGTTCGAGGAGGTCGCGCAGAGCATCGACAGCGGGCGCTGCATGGCCGGGGGCTGCACGGTCCGGCTGCAGACCGATCGCGCGCTCGCGCGGCTGTTCGTGGGGGTCTGGAACGCGCTCAGCCGCATTCTCGGCTGGGCGGCCGGGTCGTTCATGTTCTGCGAAGCGTCGACGTTCAGGCTGGTCGGGGGCTTCAACCAGGAGATGTACGCCGCCGAGGAGATCGAGCTTTTTCGGCGCCTAAAGCGTTTCGCGCGGGAACGGGGTCGGACCGTCGTGATCCTGCACCGGTATCCGCTCGCCACGAGTGACCGCAAGGTGCGGCTCTATACCCTCCGCGAGGTCCTCGGCTTCTTCCTCAGGATGGCGCTGTCCGGCGGACGCGTGCTGCGCGAGCGCGACGCCTGCTTTCCCTGGTACGACGGTCGCAGGTAACCCTCTGTTACACTCCGCGCTGCGTCGTTCACGTATAGTTTCCGCATCGTTTTGATTCCAAGTCCTCTCCCAGTGCGTTTCGCTATTCTGGCCGCAGCAGCGCTGGTCGGCCTGTCAGGGTGTCAAGGCAAGTCCGATCCGCCGGACGCTGCGCCGGCCAACGTCCAAGCGTTCGACGGGGACGGAGTGGTCATGCTGACCTGGGACCCGCTGCCCGACCTCACCTATTGGATCTTCTTCCGGCCCGGCACTTCCGTCGCCGCCGCTGAAACGGGGGCGATCGTCATCAAGAACGCGGTGACGCCGCGCGCCGTCCTAGGACTCACGAACGGCACCGAGTACGCGTTCGTGATGAACGCAACCCAGAAGGACAGCGCCGCCGGGCCGAGCTCGCCGGTCGTGACGGCAATGACTAGGCTGGCCGGGGATGCCTGGACCCCGGGACCCACGCCGATCGCGCCGCAGAACCTGAACGCGCTCGCCTCGAGCGGGTTCAGCCGCTTCGTCACCGTCGGCGACGCGACGACGATACTCTACGGTGATTTCAACTACGGCAACCCAAACCCCGTGGGAGTCACTGCATGGCTCCCGCCCAACCCGCTCCCGGTCGGATTTGCCGGGGACCTCAAGGCGGTGATCTACAACGGGTTGTTCGTCGCCCTCGGCGCGAACGGCGCCGTGGCGACCAGCAGTGACGGCGTGACCTGGACGGCTCAGCACCTGGTCTCGTCCGCGGGCGTGACCGGGCTAAACGGCCTCGCGTTCGGCTTCATCCAGGGAAACGGGACCTATATCGCCGTCGGCAACGTCGGGCAGATCTATACGACCAGCGACCTGACGCAGGAATGGAAGCTGGATACGTCGGCGAACAACCCGAACGACCTGACCAGCATCGCACTACTCAACGGCGCCTTCTTTGTGACCGGTGCCGACGGCACTTTGCTGGTCAACAAGGGTGGAGGGGCCGGCTGGGAGCCGCAGTCGACGGGTACGTCGAGCACGCTCCGCGGAGCGACCTTCATGCCGAACGCGCCCCTGGGAGCGGTTCGCTTCGTCGTGGTCGGAGACGCCGGGGCGGTTGTGACCACGACCGATGTCCCGAGTGTCGGGCTCGCGACTTGGACCTCGATCGTATTGCCGGGCGCACAAGACCTGCGGAGCGTCACGGTCGGTGGTGCGACCGGGCTGCGCTTCATGGCGGTGGGCCTGGTCGGCGCGGCGGTCTTCGGCGACAGCGTGCTCAGCGGTATTCCGGTCACCAACATTCAATGGACGCCAGCTTCGAAGCCTGCAACGGGGGATTGGTCGAGCGTGCTTTTCTTCGTCGGGCAGTACCTCGCGGTCGGGGCTGCGGGCGCCAGCGCCGTGTCGCACTAGGTTTTCGCGTATAGAATTGCTGCGGGGGATCTAAGAGGAGAACAATCGTGGCGAAGCTGAACATCAACGGCAGGACGCGCGACGTGCAGGTGGAGCCGGGCACGCCGCTCTTGTGGGTCATCCGCGAGCAGGTGGGCCTCACCGGGACGAAGTACGGCTGTGGGGTGGCGCAGTGCGGAGCCTGCTCGGTGCATCTAAACGGGAGCGTGGTGCGCTCCTGCTCGATTCCGGTCAGCGCGATCAAACCGACCGACAAGATCGTCACCATCGAAGGCCTGTCGCGCAACAGCTCGCACCCGGTGCAGAAGGCCTGGGCGGAGATCGACGTCCCGCAGTGCGGCTACTGCCAGTCCGGCCAGATCATGGCCGCGGCCGCGCTCCTCGCCAAGAAACCGCAGCCGACCGACGCGGACATCGACGAGGCCATGACCAACATCTGCCGCTGTGGCACCTACCAGCGCATCCGCGCCGCCGTGCACATCGCCGCGGACCTGAGCAAGAAGGCCTGAGGGGGAGACCATCATGAGAACGAACATCACGAATCCATCCCGCCGCAGGTTCATCGTGGGTTCCGCAGCCGCGGGCGGCGGGTTCGCGCTCGGGATCCCCTTCGGCCTCACCGAGGCCGCGGCGCAGGGCGCGGCCGGCTCCGAGATCAACGCCTGGGTGGTCGTCAAAGCCGACGACACCTGCGTGGTGCGCATCGCGCGCTCCGAGATGGGGCAGGGCACGCTCACCGGCCTCGCCCAGCTGGTCGCCGAGGAGCTCGAATGCGACTGGAAGAAAATCGCGACCGAGCACGTCAATCCCGGACAGAACCTCGCCCACAAGCGGATCTGGGGCGAGATGGCGACGGGCGGCAGCCGCGGTATCCGCACCTCGCAGGACTACGTGCGCCGCGGGGGCGCCGCCGCGCGCCTCATGCTCGTTCAGGCCGCCGCCGATCAGTGGAAGGTCCCTGCGAGCGAGCTGAGCGTCGCGGACGGCGTCATCACCCACGCGGCCTCGGGCCGCAAGACCAGCTACGGCAAGGTCGCGGCGGCCGCGGCCAAGCTGACGCCGCCCGATCCGAAAACCATCAAGCTCAAGGACCCCAAGGACTGGAAGATCGCCGGCAAGCCGCTGAAGCGTCTGGACACCGCGGACAAGCTGAACGGCAGCAAGATCTACGCGATCGACGTCAAGCTGCCCGGTATGCTGCTCGCGGCGATCAAGAAAAACCCGGTGCACGGCGGCAAGCTCTCGAGCTACGATGACGCCAAGATCACCGGCATGCCCGGCGTGAAGGGCGTGGTGAAAGTGCACGACAACGCGGTCGCCGTCGTCGCCGACAGCTGGTGGCGGGCGAAGACCGCGCTCGAGGCGCTGCCGGTCGTCTGGGACGAAGGTGCGAGCGCTTCGCAGTCGAGCGCGACCATCGCCGAGCGCCTCAAGGAGGGCCTGACCGCCGACGACGCTTTCGCCGACACCAACAACGGCGACGCGCTCAAGGTGATCGCGGGCGCCGCCAAGAAAGTCGAGGCGATCTACAGCACTCCGTTCCTGGCGCACGCGACCATGGAGCCGATGAACTGCACGGCGGTCGTCAAGGGCGACAAGGTCGAGGTCTGGACCGCGACGCAGAGCGCGGAAGGCTCGCTCGCCGCGGCCTGCGAGGAGGCCGGAGTGCCGCTCGCCAACGGCGAAGTCCACAAGCTCGACCTGGGCGGCGGGTTCGGACGTCGCGGGGGCACGCAGGACTACACCCGGCAGGCCGTCGCCATCGCCAAGCAATTCCCCGGCACCCCGGTGAAGCTCATCTGGAGCCGCGAGGAGGATCAGGCGCACGACTTTTACCGGCCGATCTCGCAGTGCAGGATGAGCGCGGGTATCGACGAGAGCGGCAAGCTGGTCGGCCTGCACATCCGCGTGTCTGGGCAGTCGATCAACGCGCTGCTCAACCCCGGCGCGATCAAGGAAGGAAAAGACACGCGCCAGCTTCAGGGAATGTGGAAAGAGCCCGGCGACGCGCAGTTCGGCTATAGCGTTCCGAACCTGCGGATCGAGTACGCGATGCGCAACTCTCACATGCAGGTCGGCCCCTGGCGCGGCGTCAACACCAACCAGAACGGCGTGTACCTGGAATGCTTCGTCGAGGAGTGCGCGCGCGCCGCGGGCGCCGATTCGCTCGAATTCCGCCGCGCGATGATGCAGAGCTATCCGAAGCATCTGGGCGTGCTGAACGCCGTGGCGGAGAAGGCCGGCTGGGGCAAGCCGCTCCCGGCGGGCGTGCATCGCGGCGTCGCACAGTTCATGGGCTATGGCAGCTACTCGGCGGCCGTGGCCGAGGTCTCGGTGAGCCCTGAGGGCAGGCTCAAGATCCACCGCATGGTGCTGGGGTGCAACTGCGGCCACGTGGTCAACCCCGACCAGGTCGCGGCTCAGGTCGAAGGCTCAGTGGCGTACGGTCTGTCGGCGGCGCTCTACGGCGAGATGTCCGTCGAGCGCGGGCGCATGGTCGAGCTGAACTTCGACAAGTACCAGATCCTGCGACTGGCCGAGATGCCCAAGGTCGAGACGGTCCTTGTCCCGACCTACGACTTCTGGGGCGGCGTGGGCGAGCCGACGATCTGCGTGGTGGCGCCCGCGGTGATGAACGCGATCTTCGCCGCGACCGGCAAGCCGGTGCGCAGCCTGCCGCTGAAGAACGTCAAGCTGGTGTAGAGGTCAGCCGGTGAGCTGCGCGGCCACGCCGCGCAGCCAATCGATATTAGCAGAGGTGCTACCCCACCCCACATTGGGAAGTTACATCCAAGCCCATGTGGCGTCCCCTTGCTAGCAGATCTTCTTTGGCTAAAGACCCCCGCTCCACCTGTCGAGTAACGGACCCAAACTCCTTCATCAACCTTAGCGTTTCGGACTTGTAGCGCTCGTAGTCCCCTGGACGCTTGAAAGCATAGACGTAGGCGTCAAATAAGACCAAGTCACCAGCCAACGTCGTGGTTGCACTTGCGGCCAAATTTCGGCCGCAAAACACCTGGATCTGCCAAGTGCCGCCATTGCCGCCGTCGCCGCTCGATCTCAACCCGTAGGCGTCTCCTAGGTTTAGGAGTGCACTATAGAGTTCCTTGGTCTGTCTGCCTTTCGGTTGTATCAGCAAGGTTCCAGCGAACGTGGACGGAATTGAATTAAGTCCCGAATCGCAGGCGAAGCAACCGGCTACTAGGATCATGCTCACGAGGGCCGCTGAACCGAGAGATTGCTCATTTCCCATCTTAGGGTCCAAACACGCGGATCAAATCGTCAGCCCTATCAACCCCTTTCTGCCAAAGGGTGAAGTAAGCGGTGCCGAGCGCGATATTCGCTGCAGTATTGAGCGGCGTCAATCCGTACCCATAGCCCGTCGTATGAATGCGCAGCTCATCCCCCTCCCAATAGACCCTGCTCTCGACATCGCCACCGTGGAAGACGTGACCTTCCAATGTCGTGTTTAGCATCGTACCTTGCTCATAGTCCGTCTTGCTGATAATCGGATTGCCTGAAGTAATCCCCCGTAAGCATATTCTGACCCTCTTGCACCGGTGCAAGCCAGGGCGCGGACAATGGTGCCCTAGGCGGGGAAAAGAGCGCGGATCTTGGCCGCGTCCGGCCGCTCGACGGCACCCTTTTCGGTGAAGAGGGCACTGACGAGGCCGGCCGGCGTGATGTCGAAGGCAGGGTTCGCGACCGCCACTCCTTCGGGCGCCCAGCGCACGCCGGCGTACCCGGTGACTTCCGCCGCGCCTCGCTCCTCGATGGGAATGCCGGCGCCGTCGGCCACCGAAATGTCGATGGTGGAAAGAGGCGCGGCGACGTAAAAGGGAACGCCGTGGCGCTCCGCCAGGACCGCGACTGTATAGGTCCCGATCTTGTTCGCGACATCGCCGTTCGCCGCGATGCGGTCCGCGCCCACGATCACCAGGTCGATCCTGCCCAGGCTCATCAAGTGTCCCGCCACGTTGTCGGTGATCAGCGTGACCGGAATTTTCTCCTGCATCAGCTCCCAGGCGGTCAGGCGCGCACCCTGGAGGTAAGGCCGCGTTTCACTCGCAATCACCGAAATGCGCTTGCCCTGGTCGCGCGCGGAACGGATGACGCCCAGCGCGGTGCCGTGGCCCGCGGTGGCGAGGGCTCCGGTGTTGCAGTGGGTGAGGACGCGCGCTCCATCGGGCACGAGCGCCGCGCCGGCGCGTCCGATGGCGCGATTGGCTTCCACGTCGGCGGCGAAGAGCGCGAGGGCGGCCTCCGCCAGCTTCGCTGCAGCGGCCTTGGGATCGCCCTTGTTTGCGGCCAGCACGGTGCGCATGCGCTCGAGTGCCCAAAACAGATTGACCGCGGTAGGCCGGCTCTCGCCGAGGATCTTGAACGCGAGCTCCATCCCGTCGGAGAATTGCGCGGGATCGCGGTGCTTCTCGCGCTGCGCTTCGAGGGCGACGCCGAACGCGGCGGCGCAGCCTATGGCCGGCGCCCCGCGCACGACCATCGAGCGGATCGCTACCGCCACCTCGGCGGCGGCGGTGCAGCTCACGTATTCGAAGCGGGAGGGAAGAAGGCGCTGGTCGATCAGCTCAAGGCGCCCTTCACGCCAGCGCAGCGTTTCGACCCCCTTGGCGTCAGATGACCCGCTCATTGCCGCCGTCGACCGGCACCTGCGCGCCGGTGGTTTTGGCGAAAAGCGGGCCGCACATTTCCGCCGCAAGCTCCGCGACATCGCGGCTGGTGACCTCGGTGCGCAGGACGTTGTTCGTCTTGTAGGCCTCGACGGTCATGCCGTATTGTTTGGCGCGCTGGGCAAGCACCTCGTCGGTCCAAAGACCGGTGTCGAACACCGCGTTCGGGTGCAGGGTGTTGATGCGGATGCCGTCCGCGCCCCATTCGAGCGCGGCGACCCGCGCGAGCTGGTTGAGGGCCGCCTTCGACGCCGAATAGGCCGAGGCGCCCGGACCGGGCGCGGGCACATTCTTCGAGCCGATGACCACCGCGCGGCCGCCGCGCGGCGCGAGCTTGAGGAAGGGGTGGCAGAGGCGCATCAGAAGCAGGTTGGCATCCAGGTTCACGCTCATCGATTTGCGCCACTCCTCGGTCGGCAGATCGGCGATTTTGCGCGTCGCGGGGAACATCCCGGCGTTCAGGATCAGCATGTCGATCCCGCCGAAGGCGAGGACGGCGCGACCGATCGCGGACTTCACCTGAGCCTCGTCCGTCACATCGCAGCGCAGGCCGAGAAAATCCGGGCGCGAATGCAGAGACTCGATCCTCGCATTCAGGTCGACGCCAACCACCGCGGCGCCGCGCGCGAGGAAAGCCGCCACGGAGGCCTTGCCGATGCCGGAGGCCGCGCCGGTGACGAGCGTCACCTCGCCCGCGAAGGCGGCGGGCTTGCCGCCTTTCTTGAGCTTCGCCTGCTCGAGGTCCCAATATTCGACGTCGAAGATGTCTTTCGCGGGCAGCGCCTGAAATCCGCCGAGCGCTTCGGCGCGGAGGATCACGTCGATGGTGTGGTCGTAGATCTCATCGACAATCGCGGCGTCCTTCGCTGTGCGGCCCGCGGCGGCGAGGCCGAAGCCGGGATCGAGCACGACCCGTGGAGCCGCGTCGAGCATGGTCTTGGGATCCTTCGCCTTCGGCGCGTGCTCGCCGAAATACACGTTGTACTCGCCGACGTACCGGTCGAGATCGGTCCCTAGCATCGGTGTGCGCTTCGTGCGGATCACGTGGTCGGGCGTCGCAGGTCCCCGCTGCGTGATCGTCGCTGCTCTGGGATCTTGGGCGAAGCCGAGCGTGCGTTCGTTCGTCACGGTCCTCAGAATGAGGGGCGTCGCAGCCGTGTCGGAAAGCTTGCGCCGGAGGCTCGCCTGAGCATTGACGTCTACGGTCCCGGCGTCGAAATAGTTCGGCGCCACCGACCAGGCGCGCTTCGACTCCAGATATTTTTCGGCGAGCGTAACCAGCTCGATCATGCGCTCATAGGACTCGCGCGCGGTGTCGCCAAAAGAAAAGATGCCGTGGTTCAGCAGAACCATGCCGATCGTGTCCGGCGTTCCCTGCGCGCGGAAGGCCTTCGCGCAGAACTGGGCGAGATCGAAACCGGGTATGAGATAGGGAATCACCACGCAGCGCTTGCCGTAGATCTCGCGGATGCGCTTCTCGCCATCCTTCGTATTGGTCACCGAAAGCACCGCGTCGGCGTGCGTGTGGTCGACGAACTTCTGCGGCATCAGGCCGTGCAGGATGGTCTCGATCGACGGCGCGGGCGCCGAGGCCTTCAGCATGTTCGTGACCAGCTGGTTGACCATCTCGGGGTCGGAGAGCGAGGGCAACTCTGCCAGCCGCAGCACGTGCGCGAGGCGCACGGGGGAGAAGCCCTGCGGCTCGATCGTCTCGAGGTCCCAGCCGCTGCCCTTGACGTAGAGGATGGTCTCCTCCTCGCCGAAGAGGTTCTTCTCCCTGATCTTGACCGAGGTGTTGCCCCCGCCGTGCAGCACCAGGGACTTGTCGCGCCCCAGCAGCCGCGAGGTGTAGACGCGCAGCCCCAGGTCTCCCTTGAACTGCTTCGCTTCCTCGTCCTTCCACAAGCTCTGCATCCGTAGGATTATAAGGTGCCATGCCCCCGACGTTCACGATCCGGATCATGACCTGGCGAGAAGCCTTGCCGCTCGCGCGCCCGGTGCGCGAACGGGTCTTCATCGACGAGCAGGCGGTTCCGAGGGAGCTCGAATGGGACGAATGGGACGAGGCCAGCGACCACGCCGTCGCGCTCGACGCCTCGGGCAACGCGATCGGCACCGCGCGCCTGCTGCCCGACGGGCGCATCGGCCGCATGGCAGTGCTGAAGGGCTGGCGCGGAATGGGCGTGGGCGCGGCGCTGCTGGCTGCAATGCTATCGCGCGCTCGCGAGCGCTCGATGCCTCGCGCGTTGCTCCACGCGCAGATCCAGGCGGCCGGCTTTTATCGGCGGTACGGATTCAGCGAGCGGGGAGAGGCGTTCCTGGAGGCGGGAATTCCGCACGTCGAGATGACCCTCGACCTTTCCCAGCGAGAGTCAGGCGGTAGCTGACCGTTCCGGTCGCGCTGCCGTCCTCGCGGTAGCTGCGCTCGTGGAACTCCACGCGGCCGTCCTTACCGAAGCACAGGAAAGTGGAGCAGCGGGTTCCGTATCCTCCGGAAGCGAGGATGCGGATCGCCGAGAGCCGCTCCTCGAGCTCGAGGCTCACCCCGGTGCTGGGAAGCTCCGCGCTGCGGGCGCGCTCGGTGTCGTCGAGAAGGCGGAACGCGGCGTCGGCGTCGAAACCTCCTTTCAGCTGCCCGGCGAGCCTCGCCTTGGCGCGCTCGACCTTGGGCCAGGGCGTGTCGAGCAGATGGTTCGAGAGCCCGTGAACGCCGGGCGCAACGCGCAGCGGCGGGCTCCCGCGGTTGGAGAAGAACCACAGCGAGTCCTCGTCGCCGACGAGCAGGCTGTAGCCGTTGTAGCGGGTCGCCTCTTTCGCGACCTCCTTCAGGTACTCGGCCGGCCCCGCTTTTCCGGTCAGGAAGTTCGACACCAGCGCCCCGCGCGAGGGCACGCCGGTCCTCCTGTCGGCCGGATTGCGATAGTTGGTCAGCGCGGCGAACCGCCCCTCGAGGGTGATGCCCAGCCAGGTGCCGCCCGCTTCGAGGTCGCGCCCGGCAAGGACGTGCGGGTGGTCATCCCAGAAACCCGCCCGGGCAGACGCCCGCCCGAAGTACTCGTCGCGGTTGGCGGCGACGATCAGGCGGCAGGTGGGGTGCGCACGCCAGGCCAGCGCAATGAGGCACACGGCTCTAGAAGCTTCGGAAGACTTCCTGCTTGCGCGAGGACCCGGGAGCGAGCAGCGCGGAGAGGCCGTGACGCTCCGTCAGCTCGGCGAGCTTGGCCTCGAAGCGCGCGCCGTCGGGCACGTTCTCGTAGATCTCCATCCAGGTCGTTTCGTCGTCCCGGCGCCTCAGCAAGCGCCCGCCGATGCCCGTGGCGTCCGACAGCGCGCGCTGCAGGGCCCCGACGGCTTCCCGGGCGCGCCCGGCGTTCGCGGCGGGCACGCGGTAGTAGATGTAGTAGCTCGCGTTCACGGCACGGCGTAGGGCAGGGGAAGGAAGCGAAGCAGCGGCCCGTCCTGGGCCTTCAGGTGCGCGCTCGAGCGCTCCCGGCTCGCCGCCTGTAGCACGGCGAGAAGATCGTAGCCGCCCTCCGGAGACGGCTCGGCGTTGATCACCGTGCCGCTCGCTTGACCGCCGAGATCGTCGCCGTAGAGAGCGTCGCCCGCCTGCGCCGGCGAGGCGACGTTCGCGAGGAACATGCGGCGCTTCACGCTTCCCAGATGCTGGGCGCGTGCGACGATCTCCTGGCCGGTGTAACAGCCCTTGTCGAAGCTGACGCCGCCGATCAGCTCGAGGTTCGCCATCTGCGGAACGAACCGATCCCCGGTGGCGGCGGTGATGAGGGGAAGACCCGCGCGGATGTCCAGCCAGCGCCACCGCCCGGCGTCGGCGAGCGAGAGCCCGCCCAGCATCCCGGGCGCCGCGGCCGTGGGCAAGGCGAGAACGACTCTTCCATCCTTCAGCCTTACCGCCGCCGGAGCAGCAGCGAGGGCGCGCTCAGCGTGCGCGCCCGCGGCGCCGACGAGCACCAGCGCCGCGCGGGCGTCTTCAATCGTCACCTTGGAGCGCACCACGAACTTCGAGAGCTGCTTGTGGACGGAACCGACGAGATCGCACGACAACATCATCGCGAAGCTATCGTCGGCGCGCCACAGGAGAAAGGTCGCGAGCATCCGGCCCTGCGGCGTGCAATACGCCCCGTAGGTGCTCGCCTGAGAAACGTCGCAGGTGAGCTGTCCCTGCAGGAAGGATTCCGCGTCCTGCCCGCCGAAGCGCAGTATCCCGAGGTGGTCAAGCTTCGCGGCGAAGTCGCCCGGATCGCGGCCGGCGTGCGGCGTCACCCGGTGTTCCGCGTGCTGAAGTGAGCTCATATAGCGTTTATTATACGAGGGGTGTCAAGCGAGGCCCTCGACGCATCGATGCTGTTTCGGCTGAAACTCCTCATCCTCGCCGTCGCCGTGGCGGGCATCGGATTCTGCGGCTGGTTCTTGTGGTACGCGCTCTCGCCTATCGAGATCACCGCCCCGACCGTCGATTTCTCGATACGCCAGGGCAGCTCGCTGCGCAGCGCAACGCGTCAGCTCGTCGAAGCCGGCCTGCCGCTGTCGGAATGGAGGTTCGTGCTGCTCGCGCGCGTCAACGGTGCGAGCGGCGCGGTGAAGGCCGGCAGCTACCAGATCGCGGAGGGCGTGACGCCGCTGCTTCTGATGCGCAAGATCGTGCGCGGCGAATACGCGCAGGCCGAGATCCTGTTCCTCGAAGGCTGGACTTTCCGCCAGATGCGCGAAGCCATTGAGGCCCACGGCGACCTCAGGCACGACACGACCGGCCTCGCCGACGACGAGATCATGACCAAGCTGGGAGAGTCCGGCTCCGTGGCGGAGGGCATGTTCTTTCCCGACACCTACATCTTCGCCAAGGGGGCGAGCGACGTCGCGGTGCTCGCTCGCGCGCGCCGGGCGATGAAAGCACAGCTCGACTCGGCCTGGGCGACGCGCGATCCGGACCTGCCCGTCGCCGACCAGTACGAGGCGCTGATTCTCGCCTCGATCGTCGAGAAGGAGACCGGGCGCGCGGGCGACCGCGCGATGGTCGCCGCGGTCTTCGCCAATCGCCTGCGTCGCAAGATGAAGCTGCAGACCGACCCCACGGTGATCTACGGGATGGGCAAGCGCTTCGACGGCAATCTGCGCAAGCGCGACCTGGTGCGCGATACGCCCTTCAATACCTATACGCGGCTGGGGCTGCCGCCGCACCCGATCGCAATGCCCGGCGTCGCTTCCATCGTTGCCGTGATGCATCCGGCAAAAACCGACGCGCTGTATTTCGTGTCGCGCGGCGACGGCACCAGCGAGTTCTCGCGCACCCTGGTCGAGCACAACCGCGCGGTCGCCAGGTACCAGCTCCCCGCGCGCCGGCGCGCCAGCCGATGAGCAACGGCAAGCTGATCACGCTCGAGGGCATCGACGGGGCGGGGAAGAGCACCCACCTCGACACCGTCGCGGCGTTGCTGCGCTCGCGCGGCAAGGACGTGGTTCTCACGCGGGAGCCTGGCGGCACGCCGCTCGGCGAAAAGCTGCGCGCGGTGCTGCTTTCGCAGAAGATGGACCTCGATACCGAGACCCTGCTGATGTTCGCAGCGCGGCGCGAGCACATCGTGCAGGTGATCGCGCCCGCGCTCGCCGGCGGCCGTTGGGTGGTCTCCGACCGCTTCACCGACGCGACCTACGCGTACCAGGGCGCGGGCGGCGGGATGGAGAAGGACCGGATCGCGGTGCTGGAGCGCTGGGTCAACAGCGGGCTGGCGCCCGACCTGACCCTCGTTTTCGACGTGCCGGTCGACGTCGCCCTCGGTCGGCTGTCGAAGCGGGATCGATTCGAGTCGGAAGGTGAAGCCTACTTCCACCGGGTACGCGCCGCCTACCTCGAGCGGGCCGCGGCGGAGCCCCGGCGGGTGCGGGTGGTGGACGGCCAGAAGGCGATGGCCGAAGTTAAGAAAGAAGTTGAGAAGTATATTTCAAGTATATGTTAAACCTAAATGTTTAGCTGGCAATCATCACCGTGGAAGCACTGGATAAAGGTGCGCGAACATCTTCCCCATGCCGTCTTGATTCAGAGCGGGGATGGCTGGGGCGAGCTGCAGTTCGCCCAGTCGGCGGCGCAATCGCTGCTGTGCGAGAAGCCGAGGCCCGGCCACCTCGCCTGCGGAGCGTGCCAGGCCTGCAACTGGTTTACGGCCGGGAACCACCCGGACTTTCGCCTGATCGTACCCGAGAGCATGGCCGCCGAGCCCCCGGAAGAGGGCGCAGAGCCGGGAAAGAAGCGCAGCGACCAGATCCGGATCGAGCAAATCCGCGAGCTCGCAGACTTCCTCGCCGTCGGGACGCACCGCGCGGGGCTTAGAGTGATCCTGATCTACCCGGCCGAGGCGATGAACCCGAATACCCAGAACGCGCTGCTCAAGGCCCTCGAGGAGCCGCCTCCCGCGACGGTATTCCTCCTGGTGAGCGCGCAGCCAGACCGCCTCCTTGCCACCGTGCGCAGCCGCTGCCTGAAATTCTCGCTGCCGCTTCCGGACGCCGCGGAAGTCCTGCAGTGGCTGGTGGAGCAGGGCGTACCGCACCCCGAATCGGCCCTGGCCGCGGCCGGCGGCGCGCCCCTCGCCGCGCTGAAGGCGGCGGAGGCCGAAGGCGAGCGACTGGCCTTCATCGAGGCGATCCGGCGCCCGACGTTCGACCCTGTCGCCCTTGCCGACTCGGTCCAGCGCATTCCGCTCTGGGATCTGGTCGGCTGGCTGCAGCGCTGGAGCTTCGACCTGCTCCTCGCGCGGGCGACCGGCCGGGTGAGATACCACGTCGGCCAGGAGAAGACGATTGCGGAGATCGCGTCGCGCTGCGAGCAGGCGAAGATCGCCGCGTATCTGCGCCGCCTGGCGCAGGCGAGGGCGCTCGCCAAGCACCCGCTCAACGCCAAGCTCTTCGTCGAGGATCTCCTGCTCCAGTACCAGCGCCTGCTGGCGCAGCCGTGATGCCGGGGCTAGTCGACTCGCATTGTCACCTGGATTTCCCCGAGTTCGAAGGGAAGCTGGACGAGGTGCGCGAGGAGATGCGCGCCAACGGGGTCAGCCACGCACTGTGCATCAGCGTGGAGCTGCCGAAGTTTCCCAAGGTACTGGCGCTGGCGGAGGCTCACGACAACTTCTTCGCGAGCGTGGGCGTGCACCCTGACCACGAAGCCGAGGTCGTGGACACGGCGCGCCTGGTCGAGCTCGCGCAGCACCCGAAAGTCGTCGCCATCGGCGAAACCGGACTGGATTACCACCGCCTGTCCGGGGATCTCGAATGGCAACGCGAGCGCTTTCGCGCCCATATACGAGCGGCGCGCCGATGCCGCAAGCCGCTGGTCATTCACACGCGGGACGCCGCCGAGGACACGCTCAGGATCATGCGAGAGGAGGGGGCGGGCGAAGTAGGGGGGGTGATGCACTGCTTCACCGAGAGCCAGGAGGTCGCCGACGGCGCCCTCGCCCTCGGGTTTCATATCTCTTTCTCGGGCATTGTCACCTTCAAGAACGCCGGACAGCTGAAAGAGGTCGCCCGCAAAGTGCCCCTGGACCGGTTGCTGGTCGAGACCGATTCACCCTATCTGGCGCCCGTCCCTCACCGCGGAAAGACCAACCGCCCGGGCCTAGTCCGGCATGTCGCGGAGGAAATCGCCCGGCTCCGCGGGATTTCGTTTGAGGCGGTGGCGGGTGCGACGACCGGGAATTTCTTTAGGCTGTTCTTGCCCGGTGAAACCTCAGGTAATACCTGAGGTAGTGGGGGCAACTAATTAAAGGAAAAGAAGTGTGCCTTCGATGACGATGTGTATACAATTTAACATAATACACATATGCGACAAA
>Ga0137409_10000495_pt1 | contig 43063 bp, 37 predicted proteins | sample CZODoug1_16funga_FD_122059 | JGI IMG/M metagenome (GOLD analysis project Ga0137409, IMG submission 122059) | Vadose zone soil fungal communities from Angelo Coast Range Reserve, California, USA - CZODoug1_16fungal (Hybrid Assembly) | ecosystem: Environmental > Terrestrial > Soil > Vadose zone...
TCTTCAAGCCCAGCAAGGAGTTAAAGGACTTGGTGAATACCGGCGTCGACGCACCAGCGACCGCACCGCATGCGGCCACACCACACGCGTAGCGTGTCAAAGCCGATGGAGGCACGGGCGTCCTCGCCTGTGCGCAAGAAAGTAACCAGCCGCAATTCAACAGCTTAGAGGCCTTATGAAAGAAACGGCTCGCATCGCCGATCAACTATCACGCGCGTATTCCGGAAAAGCGTGGCACGGACCTTCCCTTCGCACCGTTCTCCGTGGAGTCACCGCCTCACAAGCAGCCCAGCGCCCCGCCCCGAACGCCCACACAATTTGGGAGCTAGTCCTGCACATAGCAGCCTGGGATCGAGTGGTTTGCGAACGAATCCAGGGTGGAAAGACCACCAAACTCCCCTCGGAAGAGAACTTCCCCGTCGTCACCGATGCCAGCGAAACAGCCTGGAAGAAAACGCTGAAGGAATTGGAAAAGCAGCATCGCGCTCTAAAAGCCGCCATTCTAGAGTTCCCCGCCGCCAAGCTCGACCGCAATCTCAGCGGCGGCGACTACACCTACTACATCACCATGCACGGCGCCGTACAGCACGATCTCTATCACGCAGGGCAGATCGCAATTTTGAAAAAGATGGTGTAGGTAGGCGCGAGTCCAAGTCGCCAGTCTGCTCGCGCTCCAAGATCATTCGGGTTACGCCGCTCCGCCCCTCTGCACCCGACTATGATGGCGGCTATAACCGAAGTAGATCGCCATCCCAATAACAAGCCAGACAACCAATCGAATCCACGTAATCGGAGTCAGGCTCAACATCATCGCCAATGAAATCACAATGCCAAGAATTGGAACGAGCGGCACCAAGGGCGTTCGGAACGGCCGTGCCATCTCAGGATGACGCCGCCGAAGAACCCATACCCCCGCGCACACGATGACGAATGCCAGCAACGTGCCAATGCTCACCATCTCATCGAGCACATTGATTGGCAAGGATGCAGCCAGCACCGCCACGAAAATGCCCACGGTCAGCGTCGAAATCCAAGGCGTGCGAAACTTGGGATGAACCGCTCTAAATAAGGCTGGCAACAAGCCATCCCGCGACATGGAGAAAAATACCCGCGACTGCCCCAGAAGCATGACCACAATCGTGCTGGTCAGACCCATGAGCGCGCCGAGCTTCACCAGCATGCTGCCCCAACGCACTCCGGTGGCATCAATGCCGATAGCCAGTGGGTCCGGCACCATCAAGTTTGTGTAGTTCACCAGGCCGGTCAGCACTCCGGCCACCAGAATATAGAGCACGGTACAGATGACGAGAGAGCCGAGAATCCCGATGGGCATGTCTTTCTCCGGGTTCTTCGCCTCCTGGGCCGCAGTGGAAACTGCGTCAAAACCAATATAGGCAAAGAAAATAATGCCCGCCGCCCGCAGGATCCCCGACATTCCAAATTGCCCAAAGCCCTGATTCTCCGGAATAAACGGATGCCAGTTGGCAGCCATCAACTCCCGATGCCCCAACAGATAGCTGCCGCCGATGGCGATAAAGATCAGCAGCACACAGACCTTCGTCACCACAATTCCTGTATTGAAATTAGCCGACTCCTTAATCCCGATCACCAGCACAAGAGTGCAAAACACAATCGCAAGAAAGCCAAGCAGATTGAACACGCCGTGAGCATGCGGCAACGTCGCAGGATCAATCCCAAGAATCTTGAGCTTGGGAAGAATCCTCGCCATGTTCTCCCAATGATTGTTGTAGAAAACAAATTGATCCCAGTGCGTGCCCGCGATCGAGGCCGGCAGCTTAATGCCGAAGTCGCCAAGCAAGCTGATGAAGTATCCACTCCAGCCCGACGCCACTGTGGCACCGCCAAATGCATACTCCAGCACCAGGTCCCAGCCAATGATCCAAGCCACAATCTCGCCTAACGTGGCATAGCCGTATGTATAAGCCGAGCCAGCGACTGGAATCATCGAGGAGAATTCCGCGTAACAAAGACCAGCAAAAACGCAGCCCACCGCGGCGAAGATAAACGACAGAATAATCGCAGGCCCCGCGTGTTGCGCTGTAGCAGCCCCCGTGATCACGAAAATCCCTGTTCCGATAATGGCGCCGATGCCAAGAGCAATCAGGTTGCCAGGTCCAAGGGCGCGCTTCAGACAATGTTCGCCCGTTTCTTGCGCTTCGTTCAGGATGGTTGTAAGCGGTTTGGTCGCCAGCAGATTGGCCATTCGGCCTCCATGGTCTCTTGGCAAGTTCTACTCAGGGTTTTCGGCGAACCCATGGTATGCGATTGGATGTGATTTTGAATAGATCGAGGACGCCTTACTTCATCTGCAGGACCACAAACCGCGCAGCATCCTTTTCAGCATTCGTATAGGTCGCCGTCGCAGCCTCCGCGATCCACTTCACCTCGCCGCGCCGAAGCTGAATCTCTGTCGGCTTGGCATCTTTCACCTCGCGCCGCAGATCAACGTCGGTCATAGCCACGAGCAGGTGCGCGTCGCTGTTGGCATGGACTTCGAGCGTCGCACCGCCCAACAGTTGCAGATTGTCGACTTCCACATTCGTCTTCACCAACCAGGTCAGATACGACTTCTCCGTATCGCCCGGAGACGCAAACGAAGCACCCGCATTCAAGGAAGGGTCCAACCGATACCGGCTCTCATCCGCCTTCATCAGCTCAACCACCACGCCTTGATAGGGATTGATGTGATCATTCCGCAGCGCATGCGACGAAACCGGATACCGGAAATGGACCGAATACCCCTCTTCATGCCCCACAGGCTCGCCCACACTCTGAAACGTAGTGCCTCCCAAAGCCTCCGTCACTCTTCCAGCCAACGACATCCACAGCCAATTCCGCTCATGCGCAATGGACTTGGTTTCTCCCAAGCGATCCAGCGAGATCGTGTAAACTTTGCAGAATTCATTGCTGAAAATGCGTGAGTAGTGCGGCTCGTCGTCAATACTGATTGTTGTATCTTGCGCACTAAGCGAAATCGCCGAAATTATCACGATCGCGGCGAGTATCCGTCCTAACTTGTTCACCGGAATACCCTTCCCTCCGAGGCCAGTTCCTAGCTCGGAAAGTGGAAGTGTACGTCCTGCTTGGAGACATTGGCAACGCCATCGGTCGTCGCCGGCCGGAAGTGCCAGTTATGGAGTGTGGCAACGACCTTCTCATCCACCTCAGGGCCAAGCGATTGCAAAACGCGAGTCTCAGCAACATTGCCTTGCGTGTCGATGGTAATTTCCACGATCACATCGCCCTGAATGCCAGCCGGCAGCGACGACCGCGGTACATCGGGTCCAACGATGGGCAAGGCCGGCTCGCGCACAAAACCTACGGTAGGCCCGTCCGGCAACGATCCTTTCTCTGACCCGGCCTGCAACGGATCGGCGACAGGATTCGCAACCTGCGTCTTCCCAATTTTTCGTGTCACGGGCTTCCGATACGGAACCCGATCCAGCCTGCGATCCCGCAGCTCCAACGGCGCCGCGTAAACCAGCTCAGTAACAACCGCCCCATGGCCAAACCGAATATCGGACGGTTTCACGATCCTCGCTTGCAGCGGCCGGAAGACCAGGGCAAGTACGAACAACCCGTGCCCAGCGGCCGAAAGCAGGGCGGCAGGTCTCCGGCTCTTGCCCGCATGTTGTCGCTGGTCGAACACGTGAACTCTCCGTGACGCTTCACTAATTAGACGTTGCCGCCTATGAATCGTGAGACTCGACACTCTGATTATGGCAGGAAACGATCAGACCCTGAATAAATAAAACCTTTAGAGTCAGCAACTTGTCCCAGCGCAAAGAGCGCTCTGCCCCAAGGCTCGCTAGACACGAATGCCAACGGCAGCCATCATCCGCCCAGTTACACCCTTCTCTTTCCGGTAGGAAAACAAAAGATCGGTCCGGCAAGCAGTGCAGAGCGGCGACACATGAATGTTCTTAGCAGCTAGGCCGGCTTCGAGAAGCTGCAGCCGGTTGGCCTCGACCAGATCGAGAAAGAGCTGCACCGGCAGCTCGCTGTGCCCAGGCGCGCGCGCCGTCAGAAAGAGCATAGGATATTTCTCGCGCACCGGGTCCAGCTCCTTGATTTCGCGAAACAGCTTCTCTGCATACGCAAATTGAGCCTCGAACTGCGCCCGCACTTCCGGCCCTACCTCGAAACAGCACCGCCTAATCCCCGGCCCAATCGCCGCCTGAAGATTCTTCGGCTCGCTGCCGAAATTGCGCCGCATCTCCCCTACGCCCTTCTCCACAATGCGCCCCAGAGTCCCGCGCCACCCAGCGTGAAACACCCCAACCGCTTTACGTTTCGGATCAACCAGAATGACAGGCAAGCAATCCGCAGTCTGAACTCCGAGAATCAACCCGCGAGTGTCGGTAATCATCCCGTCCCCAACCAACACCGCCTCCGGTACGGCCGCCACAGTATGAATAAGGTCAGAATGAATCTGCCGCAACGTAACCACCGGCATCAACTCTTTCGCCTCATCCACCGCACCAAGACCCCGCAAGAAAACCTCGCGATTCCGCTCCACCGTCTTCCGGCGGTCTTCCTTCGTAAAACCCAAATTCAAACTGGCCCCGCCATAGACCTTGCTCAACCCTCCAGGCCGAGTGCTAAAACCATGTACCAACCACGGAAACTCAGCCCAGGTCGCAACCGTCAGCACTTGTGGGGCAGGTCGCCGCAACTTCGCGCGTGAAATAGTTTTCGTAGGCACTAACCAATCTTACCGTGACGCCTGTGTGGCACGGGCGCCCTCGCCCGCGTGGTCCTTGTAAGCCCTAGCCATTCGCAACCTCCGTTTGCCCGCCTTCACCCGCGACGGCTATACTTCTTACCATGTTCGATGACTTCCATGCCCAAGACCGCTGGTCCAAGACCGACGTTCACTGCCTCTACCAAGGCCTGGTCGTAGCGATCGCGACGCGCCACGCCGACGCCGTCGACGTCAAGTTCCTCGCCAATGGCAAGCCAGTGACAATCGCTCTACCGCACCGCGCCTGGGAGGAATACCAAACCCGCACCGGCAAGGTCATCACCGATTCACTCGCCATTCAAATCGCCGGCCACTACCTCAAAACGGCCATCGAAACCGGCGAACATACCGGCCAGGAAATGTACTCTCTCACCGTAGCCGAAACCATGCAGCATCTCGACGTCGCGCTCGAAGAACTGCTAGCTCCGACAAAATCGTAACCACATAGGAAAGCCGTCCTCCTAAACGGGTTTGTCATCCCGACCAACGGGAGAGCCTTCTCTGAGCTTGACGAAGGGGATTCTGCAGTTCCATTTTTGGATTGCATGGGCTTTCGGCTCCATGGCAACGGCCAAATCGAACCGCATGCTGCGCTGCAAGGTACCCCTTCCCAACCGACCGGTCGTTTATAACCCACGTTCCGGACACTTGGCTTTCCCTTGCGCGCGAGAGCACAATAGTTATGCTGATTCATAAGTAAGGAGCGTCATCATGGCAACTGCAAGTCATACTCCCACCGTAGCCGAACTCTTAGATCGACGGGATGTTCACTTCAACCTGGCAGCAGCGCCGCTTGTGGAACATGCCATCCGTAAGGGCGAAGGAAAGCTGGCCGCCAATGGCGCCATCGTCGCCACCACAGGCAAAAAAACAGGGCGCTCGCCCAAAGACAAATTCATCGTCAAAGACGCACTGACAGCCAACAAAGTCGCCTGGGGCGCAGTCAACCAACCGTTCGATGCCAACAAGTTCGACGCCCTCTACGCGCGCGTCATGGAGTATTTGGACGAACGCGAACTCTTCGTGCAGGACCTGTTCTGCGGAGCCGATACCACCTACCGCCTGCCCGTACGCTTCGTCAACGAATACGCCTGGCACAATCTGTTCGTCCGCCAGCTCTTCATCCGGCCCAGCGCCGAGGAACTGAGAAACCACAAGCCCGAATTCACGGTGATCGCTGCGCCCGACTTCAAAGCGGACCCCCTGCGCGACGGCACGGCATCGGAAGCCTTCGTCATCCTGAACTTCACCGAACGAGTCGTCCTGATCGGGGGTGGCGCGTACGCGGGTGAAATGAAGAAGTCCATCTTCAGCATCATGAATTTCCTCATGCCGCCGCGGAATGTATTCCCCATGCACTGCTCTTCCAACGTGGGACACGACGGCGTAACCGCGTTGTTTTTCGGCCTCTCCGGAACAGGCAAGACCACGCTCTCCGCCGACCCATCCCGCAACCTCATCGGCGACGATGAGCACGGCTGGAGCAGCGAGGGCGTATTCAACTTCGAGGGCGGATGCTACGCCAAGTGCATCAAGCTCTCCCAGAAAAATGAACCGCAAATCTGGAACGCCCTGCGCTTCGGATCGGTACTGGAAAATGTAGTACTCGACCCCGAAACCCGCGTCCCCAACTACGCCGACGACAGCCTTACAGAAAACACGCGCGCGGCCTATCCCGTCGACTTCATCGAGAACTGCGTGATCCCGGGCGTAGGCGGACATCCCAAGAACCTCGTATTCCTGACGGCCGATGCATTCGGCGTTCTGCCTCCGGTCGCAAAGCTAACTCCCGAACAAGCCATGTTCCACTTCATGTCCGGCTATACCGCCAAAGTTGCAGGCACGGAAGCTGGCGTGAAAGAACCGCAGGCCACATTCTCCACCTGCTTTGGCGCCCCGTTTCTGCCGCTGGCCCCGAAAGTTTATGCGGAAATGCTGGGCCGCCGGCTGCGCGAGCACGACGCCCAATGCTGGCTGGTCAACACCGGCTGGCAAGGCGGGCCTTATGGCGTAGGCAAACGCATGGACATCCCTTACACTCGCGCCATGGTCGACGGTGCCGTCGAAGGCAGTCTGGCCCAGGTCGAGTTCGAAGTCGAACCGTCCTTCGGCCTTCACATCCCGATTACTTGCCCGGGCGTGCCGTCGAGGCTCCTCAACCCGCGCAACTCTTGGGCAGACAAAGCCGCCTACGACCGCGCGGCCGCCGACCTCTGTGGCCGCTTCGCCAAGAACTTCGAACAATTCGATGCCCCGGAAGAAGTCCGGGCGGCAGGACCAAGATCGCAGAAGTAGACGTAATTTCGCTTGCAGCGCCCGGGGCTATGGTCCCGGGCTTTTTCTTGGTGTTCTCACGGGCAGTACAGCCACAAAACCTTCGATCAACCTAGGGTTCGTCCCTGTCCCCCCCTCCCCCCTCCCCCTCCCCCGCGGTCTTTTGGAATCAATGAGATACGCGGCGAAGGAGGCCAAATCTTTGAGTTGAAAGGACTTACACGGAAAATCCGAAAAACAAAGGAGTTAGGCCTGCATGATCCATTTCCGGTACAGCCCTTGTAGACATGGTGTGGCCAAAGGGTCGTTAAGTCAACGACTAATTCGGGAATTTGCGGAGGCTGGTTCCAAAATGGGAAGGGCAAGTGGAGTACAAGGACCGCCTCTACAAATTCTCCAGCCGGCTTCGCCACTTGCCGGCCTCGTCTTGTTTCCCTATCTGGGAGAGGCACTCGATCAGCGCTTCGATCGATACGCGCAAATTGCTTTTGTCGACGCGGCCATGCACGTCGCCTTGTTCCGATTCCTTGACGGCTCGTTCGTACCAAGGCTGGGCCTTTTCGTACTGTCCCGTGTGCGAGAGGCAGTAGCCTACCTGGTGCAGGCTGAGGCCCAATGACCCGTGGTCGACGCGGCCATGCACGTCGCCTTGCTCCGATTCCTTGACGGCGCGTTCGTACCAAGGCTGGGCTTGGTCGTCCTGGCCCGTCTGCGAGAGGCAGTATCCCATTTGGTGCTGAAAACTCTAAGAGAAAATCCGGCGCGGACGGACGTTCCCGATTCGCCGCCTCCCAAGGGCGGATCCCCGAAGTTCTGCATCGAAGTTCCGCGCCGAAGTTCCGCATTGGGGTTCTCCGCGCTGCCCTACCCCGCCCTACCTCCATCCTGTAGCATGGCCCCAGCCCGATGTTCGCCCACAAACTCCAAATCGACTACGAGGCCGACGGCCAGATCCATCCCTGCCCCATCAAATGGCTCGACAATTTCTCCATGCGCAGCTTCACCAACGCCTCGGTCTTCGACGATACCCTCCCGGTCGCGGACGGCCGCCTGGAGGTCGGAACATCTGTCCCGCTCGACCAGCTCCGCGAGGCAATGGAAGACTGGTTTCGCCGCAAAGGCTACCTCGCCAAAGACAGCCGCCTCGTGATTACGGAAACATCCGGTTCTTAACCCATTTTGGTACGAATTTTCCTGTAGACCTGGGAATTCTTACCCAGCTGACCCTCTCAGACGTAATCGCCAAGGTTCCAACCTATTGACTTGACAAGATATTCATCTGCCTGCAACACTGGCCACCCTCGTGCATTCGGGGGAAAAAGATTACTAAAGTTTGCTCAGGGCTACCAGGGTCCTGTGTGGAGGTAAGATGCGGGATTTCTTGAATGGAATGAGGGACATAGGCGAGGTCCGCGTGAATTGGACGGCGGTTCTTGGCCTCGGCGCGGCACTGTTCGTCAGCGTCAGCTTTTGGGCTGCGGTCATCAACACAACCGCTTCTCTTGTAAAATAGCCGAACCAAAAAATTTGGGACAGCCGCCAGGCCGTTCTAGGTGAATAGCAAGCTCCGCCCAGGCGGGGCTTTTATTTGTCGTAGTTAAGCAGCGAAAACACGTCGTGGCCCTTCAGCTTCTCCCGCCCCTTCAGAAAATCCAACTCCACCACAAAAGCTAGGCCCACAATCTCCGCGCCTAGCGACTGCGCGAGTTTCACGGTAGCCTCGGCCGTACCCCCGGTGGCCAGCAGGTCGTCCACAATCACCACGCGCTGGCCCTTTTGAATGGCATCTTTATGGACTTCCAAAGAGTTGCTGCCATATTCCAAGTCGTAGCTGACCTTGGTAGCTTCCGCAGGCAGCTTCCCCGGCTTGCGCACGGGAACAAATCCCGCGGAGAGGCGATACGCCACAGCCGGCGCAAAGATAAAGCCGCGGGCCTCCATGCCCAGCACCAAGTCGATATCCTGCCCAATGTAGTGCTCGGAAAGCTGGTCGACCAAGGTGGCGAAGCCCAGCTTGTCTTTGAGCAGTGTGGTGATGTCGTAAAAGAGGATCCCAGGCTTCGGAAAGTCTGGAATCTCCCGGATCTTTGCTTTTAGCTGAGCGGTTAGCGGGTTCAAAGTCATTTTCGTGTTCTCAAGCTCCCCCTACCAAGTACCTTCAATGCGAAAGGTTGTGCTGCCCGCAGGCTCTGTCTCAGGGACGCTGGCTGGCTGTTCTTCAACATTGTCCACTCGCGCCGCACGCGGACCCTGCCAAAGCTTGGCTTGCAGCGCGACAAGTTGGGCTCGAGTGCCCACAGCCAGCAGTTCGACGGCGCCATCGGAGGTGTTACGGACCCATCCGGAAATCCGAAGTTTGTGCGCCTCAGCCTCCACAAACCAGCGAAAACCGACGCCCTGGACGCGTCCGCGCACAGTATAGCGTCGGGCTTCATTCGGCTCGGTCATGCCAGCGAGATTTTACTCTGGGATATGCAGACGAAGATATACCGGCGAAGAAACAACCCAGGCTATGCGCGGGACAGGTATGCGCCTTCCGAAGTATCCACCCGAATCACATCACCCTCGTTGATGAAAGCCGGAACCTGCACCGTAAGCCCCGTCTCCAGCTTCGCAGGCTTGGTTACGGCGCTGGCCGTCGCGCTGCGCATCCCAGGCTCCGTCTCCATTACCTTCAGCTCGACCGTCTGCGGCAGCTCAATGCCGACCGCCTTGCCATCAAAGAACTCGATTGTGATCTGCAGGTTCGGGGTCAGATACTCCACGGCATCGCCCAGAATGTCCCGCCCAAGTTGCATCTGCTCATAATTCTCGGTGTTCATGAAGGTAAAGAAATCACCGTCGGTGTACAGGTATTCCATCTTTTCTTCATCCACCATCACGCGCTCGATAGGGTCCGGAGAGCGGAAGCGATGCTCAAAAATAGCGCCAGTCCGCAGGTTGCGAAGTTTGGCCTGAATAAAAGCACGCAGGTTGCCGGGCGTGCGGTGCTCAACGCTAAAAACGGAGCACAGGTTGTTCTCGTGCTTAATGACCATGCCCGGGCGCATTTGGGTCGCGGGAATTGACATGACGGAAGATTGCTCCTTACAGATTTGCAGACGATTCAGCGGAGGGCGAAAGGACTAACGTCTACGCCGCACACGTGGGCTAACACCTGATTGTACACGAGCCAGAATGCAAGAAACCTCAAGGCCCTCCCCGGCGATAACAAGGTCTCCCATCAAATGAGTCGTGTATCAAGCGGCGCAATGAACTGAATGCCGGGTATGAATTTTCCCACCAGACGTTGGTCATTGGTCAGGAATAGATCCGTCCTCGCCTGCGCGGCGGATGCCAGGTGAATGGCATCCGCCGGGGGCAAGCCCAGCGCTCCTCGAATCCGCGCATAGTGGTCCGCGGTCTCGATGGTAAAAGGAACGACTTCGGAAACCACACTCTGCAACAATCGCCGCGATTCATCCGCTGCTTGGGCGGCGCCTTTCCGGTATGGGCCAGCCAACACTTCCCCGAAAGTAAAAGCTCCGGTGAGCAATTGGTCTTGGCGCTCTTGCATTCGCGAATGAATGGCATTCACGCGTTTCGCGAATTGCGGATGGTCTTCCATCCAGTAGATGAAGAGCATCGTATCCCAATAAATGCGGCTCACCGGTCTGCCTTCGGAGGATAGAAACTCTCCCGCTCAGCGCGAAGATAGGCTTCTCCGCCCCCTAGTTCCGCAAAGACTTCCTTCAACGCTCCGCGCAGCCGAGCCCACGAATCCTCTCGCGGCGCCGAGGAAGGCTGAGCATCGGCAAATTCGTAGGTGCAAACCACGGTTGTGCTTACTCCAGACTTCGGACCGCTGACGTCGACGAGACGCAGTTTATTCCCCTGCAAGAACTTTGGGCCCTTTAATGCACTGCATACCGCCGGCGTGCGCCCATTCATCCCTAATTCGCGCACCACATCGCCTGCACGGATCGAGAACCGCCTTTCCTTTCGATTGCGGGCAGGCAGGACATACTCTTCCCGGGCGTGAACTCGAATCTTCTCAGCATCAGACATAAGCTGGCACCTCCAATTTGGAAATTAAGGATCGCAATAGTTATTCTAGAATTTCTAGTTAATGGTGTCAAGCATAAAATCGCCAAGGCGTCTCAAGCAAGCCTGCTCTTGCCTTGCGTAGGGATTGCGCAAAAGCGAGCCCGCTATTCGCTCGAACCCTAACGCTATAATGACGCAGCGAATGGCCCTCACCTCAGGCACAAAACTAGGCCCTTACGAAATCGAATCCCCGCTGGGCGCGGGCGGCATGGGCGAAGTCTACCGCGCCCGCGACACCCGTCTCGACCGCACCGTCGCCATCAAAATCCTCCCCAGCCACCTGGCGGACGATGCGCAAGCCAAGCAGCGCTTTGAGCGCGAAGCGAGGGCCATCTCCAGTCTCAACCATCCGCACATTTGCACCCTGCACGACGTAGGGGCGCAGAACGGCATCTCCTATCTGGTCATGGAGCACCTGCAGGGGGAGAGCCTCGAAGCGCGGCTCAAAAAGGGGCCCCTGCCGCTAAAGCAGGCATTGGAATGCGGCGTCCAGGTTTGCGATGCGCTGGAAAAAGCGCACCGCGCCGGCATAGTTCACCGCGATCTCAAGCCCGCCAACATCATGCTCACGGCCGCCGGCGCCAAGCTGCTGGATTTTGGACTCGCCAAACCCGCCGGCGCGGCTTTTGGCGCACAGGCCTTAACCAACTCCGGCCCGCTCACGCCCTCCACTCCCACCATGAATCTTTCAGGGCTGGCCGGAACTGTCGGGTCCCTAACCCAGCAGGGAACCATCGTCGGCACGTTCCAATACATGGCGCCCGAGACACTGCAAGGCAAGGAAGCCGACGCCCGCAGCGACATTTTCAGCTTCGGCTGCGTCCTCTACGAAATGCTCACCGGACGCCACGCCTTCGCAGGCAAGAGCCAGCTCTCCGTTGCATCCGCAATTTTAGAACACGAGCCAGAACTGATTTCGAAAGTGCAACCGATGGCCCCGGCGGCGCTGGATCACGTGGTCGCCGAGTGTCTTGCAAAAGACCCCGAAGCGCGCTGGCAGAATGCCGCCGACGTCGGCCGCGAGCTACGCTGGATCGCCAGCGGAGGTTCCGGCGTAAGCGCAGTACCGGCCGTAAGGACGCGGGCGCGTTTGCGAGAGAGGGCGCTCTGGGCTACGGTGGCAGCGGTTTTACTGGGCGCGTTGACGTGGTTCAGCCTAAAGCCCGCCACGCCCACGCCAACCTTGCGCTCCTACCTACCGCCGCCTCCGGACATGGGCTTCGATTTCACCGGCGATTTCTCTGGCCCACTCGTTATTACACCGGATGGGTCCACCCTTGCGTTCTGTGCGCGGAGGCAGAAGGAGGGATCCTCGATCTGGGTTCAGTCTCTTAATGACCTGACCGCCAAGAAACTGGAAGGCACCCAGGGCGCCGCGTTCCCCTTCTTTTCTGCGGATGGCAGGTTCCTCGCGTTCTTTGCCGACGGCCACCTCAAGAAGGTAGCGGCGTCGGGCGGGCCCGTCACCGTTCTCGCTGATGCCCCCAACGCCCGCGGGGGATCCTGGAACCAAGACAACGTCATCATCTTCGAACCCGACTACCGTGACGGATTGTGGCGCACCAGCGCTTCGGGCGGTACGCCAGTGCGCCTGACCTCGTTGGAAACGCACAAGCACACCACGCATCGCTGGCCCAAGTTTCTGCCGGACGGCAAGCATTTCTTGTTCTTTGCCACGAATCACTCCGGCGGCGCCGAACAGGGTATTTACATCGGATCTCTCGACGACGGCTCTTACAAGCATGTAGTCGACGCCGATTCCGACGCCCAATATGCCTCCGGCTATCTTCTCTATCACGTTCAGTCCCAATTGCTGGCGCAGAAGTTCGACCCAGTAAGCGGGCAGACCTCCGGCGAGCCTGTCACCATCGCAGACCTCGTCGAATACGATTCCTCCACCTGGCACACGTCATTCGCCGCCAGCCAGAATGGGCTCCTGATCTACGAACCGGGTTCGAAAACCATGGGCAGCGACCTTGTCTGGCTCGACCGAAGCGGCAAGGTGATAGGAAAAATCGGTGACCGGGCCTACTACAAGGGCAGTGGCCGCTTTTCTCCGGATGGAAAGCGCCTCGCCCTGGGAATGGGCGACCCGCAGGCGGACATTTGGGTCTTCGATCTCGTTCACGGCTCCCGCACCCGGCTGACCTTCGGCGGCGCCACGCACATGTGGCCGTCCTGGTCCGCCGATGGCGACCGAGTGGCCTACACCCGGCTGGCGGGCGCGACCATTGTGTCCGGCAGTTCCCTGCGCGCGCACCTCGCCAACGGTGGCGGGCAGGAAGAGGTGCTGGCGGACCAAAACACGCCCACCCAACCGGTCACGTTGACTTGGCCGCAATGGTCGCCGGACGGACACTATCTGGCGTACCTGAGCCAGTCTGGCCCCAGTCCAGCTATCTGGGCCATGCCCACCACGGGCGACAAAAAGCCTATGGCGGTCGTCCAGCCGCCGTCGGCTGTAGCCAGGATTGTCAGTTTTCGTCTCTCTCCCGATGGCCGCTGGCTGGCCTACACCTCAACCGAGACCGGGCGCGAAGAAACCTACGTGACCCACTTTCCCAGCGGCTCCGGCAAATGGCAGATCTCGCAGAGTGGCGGCCTGTTTCCACTATGGCGAGAAGACGCCAAGGAACTCTACTTCATGGGATTCGGCTCCAATGCCACCGTAGAGGTCTTCGCAGTCACCGTAAATGCCAATGGCGAAACCTTCGAGTCCGGTCAGGTGCGCCCGCTCTTCCCCCTCACCTATACCGCGCCACTTGGCTACCCCTATGACGTCACACCAGATGGCCAACGCTTCATCCAGGCCACATCGCCCGAGAGCGTATCAACGCCGCTGGTTCTGGTGACGAACTGGACCGCGGAGCTCAAGAAATGACGCTTTCTGGAACACACTTTCGAAGGATGCCCACTCAAGCCCTCATTTGGCTTGAGTGAGGCTTGTTGACTACTTCGCACTCTCCACTCTCTGCGGCTCCGGCAATGGTTTCCTCGGCAACATCTCCGCCCGATTCGCCGCATGGTAAACCACCGACGCAATCACCGCCGACGCCTGCATCATATCCGCGGGCGGCGCATGGTCATACGTATCCATATCGGAGTGGTGCGTAACGTTCATGTAGTCCAGCTCATCCTGGATGAACTGGAACCCCGGCAACCCAACCGCGTCAAACGAAAGATGATCCGTTCCGCCCGTGTTCCGAATCGTAACACTCCCCGTACCCAAATCACGAAACGGCGCAAGCCACTCCTCAAAAAGCGGTCTCATCATGTCGTTCCCCTGTAAATACGCTCCACGAATCTCCCCCGCGCCGTTGTCGAGATTGAAGTATCCCGCCAGCTTGGCATGCTCTGCCGTAGTCTTCATCGTCACAGGGTCGGCAAAATGTTTCGTGACGTAAGCCTTCGACCCAAGCAACCCTTCCTCCTCGCCGGTCCACAACCCAACCCGCACCGTGCGATCCATCTTCAGATTCAACGCTTGCAGAATGCGCATGACTTCGATCATCACAGCGCTGCCAGCACCGTTGTCGGTCGCTCCCGTGGCCCCGTGCCAGGAATCGAAGTGCGCCCCGATCATAATGACTTCGTCCTTCTTCGCCCCGCCGGGAATCTCGCCGATGATGTTGAAGGAATCGACGTCCTTGTCGCTGGCCGTAGTCTTGAGATTCACGCGCAACTTCACAGTCTGCTTCTTCGCAATCAACCGGGCAATTCGGTTATACTGTTCGCGCGTAACGGAAAAGACCGGGAGCGCGAGCGGATACTTGGCCTCGTAAGCAAAGGCTTGTTCGGCAAAGGTGAGTCCGCCTTTAGCTCGCGCATCCGAAATAAATCCGGCAACCGCGCCTTCCTGGACGAGGAAGTCGTTCAGTTTGGAACGCACCTCCTTCACCGCATCAAAGATCTGGTCAATCTGATCTTCCGTCAGCGTGCTAAAAAACTGCCGCCGCTTCTGCGGATCCTCCGGAACCTGCAGGTTCTTAAGATCGATCCGCACCTTCTGCGTGGGCGTCGGAGCCTTCGACATTTCCGCGAGATCGGCGTCGGAGTCGCGCTTGAACAAAGGATCCGTCGCCGGCGGAACAGGATCGGGATCGGAAAGCAACACAATCTTCCCCTGCAATTTGCCGTGGTACGTGACAATGAATTTGTCGAGATCGTCTTGCGCCTTCTTGGGACTAAACGTCCGCGCTACCGGCGCGAGAATCGGCTCCGCGGTCATCGTTCCAGTAGTGGATCGAGTCCAGGCTAGCGGCGTAGCGCGCAAGTGAGAATACCTCGGCTCCACCATCTCCAGCGAATACTCCTGCAACTCCCAATTCCTCCCGAACGGCCCCCAAGCCTCGAGATGGACGTTGCGCAAGCCATACCCCTTCAGCCGCTCCACCGTCCAGTCCGCCGCTTCCTGCGCCTCCACCGAGCCCGTAAGTCGCGGCCCGTATCGATCCGTGATCATGGAAAGAGTATCCATAACCTGGGAATGATCGAACGCCTCGGTCTTAATGCGCTGGACTACGGAAAGATCGACGTGGTCCCTACTAGTCTGCTGTGCCTGCGCGACGGAACTAGAAGTAAAGACTGCCGCAAAGACTAGAACTCCCCACACGGCTACGGCCCGAATTCGTTGCAAGATTTCCTCCCGGATGCTTACTAATGATGTTTGGTAGTGCGGCGTCGGTAGTGGCGGGACCACGTTTGCACTTGCGGATTTTAGCATCCCATTGGGAGGCTGTGCGCACGCGGAACGTTAGAGTTTCCGACCACGATGAACCGCGACGTCAGATCCCTCTGCCAGGAAGGCCGAGGTCGGAGGCAGCTCAAGCGCCTCGGCCAGTTCGTGGCCATAAATCTCCCTCAAATCGCCTTCTGACTTCGCATCGCGGCTGTTCCAGACTCGCCAGGATGGATGCGTGACGCGATACTCCAGGCACCCGCCCCCAGATTGCCCTGCATATCCCCAGTAGTGCTCGGTGATGAATTGCTCCTCCGAGCCTTCGGCGGCGACCGCAGGGTCCCCATCTGTCGTAAGGCTGATCCGATTCCAGCCCGCGCGTGTCCGCCATCCATACTCCACCGAAACACCCAACTCTGCGTGCGCTTCGATCCGATGACGTATGGGCAGCGACACATAACTCTCGCCGTAAACGTTACGGGCCAGCGCAGCGATAGCCCACCGAGGCACGATCTCCTTGATAAAGACGACGCCCCGGCGAACTTCCCCACGCTCGACGCGCCGAACATAAAATCGCAGGTTCACCTCATCGAAATTACGGTGAAAAGGAAATGACAAACCAAACACTTTGGTTTTTAGAAAACGGAACCCAACCACACTGGCAAACACTTTGCCATTCCATCGATCCAGTTCTGTGCCAAAGGGAACGAACGGCAGCAGGAGGCCGGGGTCGACTTCGTAGTTGAGCATTGCCAGCCAGCGCCATTCGGCTGTTAAAAAGACTCTTTGCGAATTCATACCCTTAAGAATGGCCGCAAAAAGCCTCCCATCGCAACTACGCCTGTTGCCCAAATGTGTTGGACCCAGCCCATCCACCTAGCCTAATCTCATGGTTTATGTGGAAAGCCACGGCGAAAGCGCACTCCGCAGTACCGCTAACCGTTGGGCTGTGCTTGTCGCTCGTCCTCATCGCATGCGGCGGCAGCACAACGACCACAACCCCGCCGCCCCCACCCCCTCCTCCGCCCAACAGCGTAACTCTCACCCCAGTAGTTTCGGGTCTCTCCAACCCCGTGGACCTCCAGGCATCGGACGACACGACCGGACGATTGTTCGTCGTCGAACAAGCAGGAACGATCCGCATCCTGCAAAACGGAACCTTGCTGCCAACACCCTTCCTCGACATTCGCTCGCGTGTCACATTCAGCGGCGAGATGGGATTGTTGGGCGTAGCGTTTCACCCAGGCTTCGCGCAAAACGGACGTTTTTACCTGAACTATGTCCGGGGGCCGCTACTAGCAAGACAAACCGTAATCGCGGAATACCAGGTATCCCCCGCCGACGCGAATCAAGCCGACCCGGCCACCGAACGAATCCTCCTCGTAATCAACCAACCCTACGACAACCACAAAGGCGGCCAGCTTACCTTCGGCCCGGACAACTTCCTCTACATAGGCCTCGGCGACGGCGGCAGCGGCGGCGACCCACAAGGCAACGGCCAGAATCTACAAAAGCTCTTGGGCAAGATGCTCCGTATCGACGTGGATCACACCACGGGAGCACTACCCTACGCCATACCAGCCGACAACCCCTTCGCAGCCGGCGGCGGCCTGCCGGAAATCTGGGCCTACGGCCTGCGCAATCCCTTCCGTTTCTCTTTTGATACAGCCACAGGAAAGCTCTTCGTCGGCGATGTCGGGCAAAGCGCCTACGAAGAAGTCGACATTCTGCAAAAGGGTGGCAACTACGGCTGGAACGTCATGGAAGGCCTGCACTGCTACAACCCAGCGACTGGCTGCAACATGACGGGCCTCATGCTACCGATTGTCGAGTATGCCCACTCCGAAGGCATCGCGGTCATCGGCGGCTACGTCTATCACGGCACAGCCATGCCGGGCCTGACCGGCAGCTACATCTTCGGCGACTTCGGCTCGGGAAAAATCTGGCGTCTCACGCAGGACACTTCCGGCGCCTGGCAGCCCGTGCTCTTACTCAGCGGCGGCCCCAACATGAGTTCGTTCGGCCGCGATGCAGCAGGCGAACTTTACCTGCTGAACTACGGCGGCGGAGCAATCCTGAAAGTCTCGCCCTAGCCCTGCTCAGGCCGACCAAATGTTCACGACGCCTGAGACCTCCGCGCCTCACGCAATTGACGCATCCTCGCAATCAGGACTTCCGGATCGAATGGCTTCTGTATAAGGGTCACATTCGCTTCAGTCAATAAACCGCCCTCGACGAGAGCTTCTTCGGAATACCCTGACATGAAGACCACTCTCACCGCAGGCCGCAGCTGGCCTATCCTTTTAGCGAGTTCGAGACCCCTGACTCGCGGCATGATGATATCGGTTACCAGCACGTCGATCGTCCCCGAATAAAGCTTGGCGATATCGAGAGCGTCCTCGCCGTTCTCCGCTTCCAATACCTTGTATCCATTCACCTCAAGGCATTCCCGCACCGTTTCCCTAATGGAAGTCTGGTCTTCCGCGAGCAGTACCGTTCCGGCCTTCCCTGCGATCGGTCCCGACGTATGCAGCACTTTTCTCGCCCCTCGCGCTTGCTCGACCAGAGGGAAATACACTTTGAAAGTCGTGCCACGGCCAACCGCACTCTGCACATCGATCGAACCCCCGGTTTGCTTCACGATCCCGTACACGGTCGACAACCCCAAACCCGTGCCCTTAGCCGCAGGCTTTGTGGTGAAGAAAGGCTCAAAAATATGAGCCATAGTGTCGGCATCCATCCCGCAACCCGTATCCGTTACCTCCAGCAGTACGTAAGCACCATTTCCCTTCTCGTTATCCGCGACTCCGATCTGGGCAACTTTCGAAGTTTTGATCTTGAGTGTTCCGCCAGTCGGCATGGCGTCACAGGCATTGACCGCCAAATTCATGACCACCTGTTCCACTTTCCCCGAATCGACGCGCACGGGCAAAACCTCTTCTGAAGGGCTCAACACCAGCCGTACTTGATAGCCGGGAAGCGTGGACAAAATCGGCCGCATCTCCCTAAGTAAGTCATTCAAGTCCAAGACCTCAAGGAGTAAAACCTGTTTGCGGCCAAAAGCTAACAGTTGCTTGGTAAGAGCCGCGGCTCTTACCGCCGCGCCGCGCGCCGTTTCGACCTGATCAAGCGTCTTACCGCGGCTCGCCGCCCGAACCTTGGAAAGTTGCGTCAGAATCACCATCAGAAGATTGTTGAAATCATGGGCAATCCCACCCGCCAGCCGGCCCACGACTTCCATCTTTTGCGCCTGCCGCACCTCCTCCTCCAGACGCTTGCGCTCTCGAATATCGCGAAAAATTCCTTGAATAATTTTCTTGCCCTCGAGTTCGGTAAGACTCGTGTTGACCTCGACCGCAATCACTCGTCCTTCAGCATCTTTCAGATGCATCTCTTTACCGGCAATATTTGCGCCCGCGCCCGCCTGCCGTAGCATCTGCCGGTACTCTTCGCCGTTATTCTCAGTGCAGAATTCTTCACCTCTCCTTCCGACGATCTGAGAAATGGGCATCCCCAGCAATTGAGCGCTCGCCGCATTCGCCTCTACGATCATCGCTGTTTCAGCGTCAAACACCAGGATTCCGTCATTCGCAGTGTCGATCAGATGCTTATAGCGTTCTTCGGTCTGACGAGTGTGGCGCAGCAACAAGAAGGTAACGCCAGCCCCCATGAGAATCGACAACGTGGTGGCCAGTGACGTAACCATCAAAAACATATCCGCCGTCCATCGTGCGCCCTCGCCCAAGGCGTAGGAAAACCGGTCTTCCAGAGGCGTCAGCCGGTCGCCCACCAGATCAACTCGGCGCGCAATATTCTGTACTCGGATTGGATCGGACCTGCCCGATCGTATCTCTTCATGCATCTCGTCCCCGAGCTTCTGAAGTTCCGCAATCAGGCTGTCTCCTTCTGTCCAAATCGCAATGGCTTCGGCCATGAACTTGATGTGCCGGAAGCGACGGAACAATTTCGCCATGCCATTTACATCTTCTGGACGATTTCTCCCCTGCACAAAACCCTGGTTCACGATTGCCGGATCTGGATTTTCCTTCTGAAGTTCCAGACGAGCTCTCTTATCGCCGAGCGGGGTTTGCAGCGCCTGCTGGAATCTCTCGAAGTCTTCCTCGGCATGAGACGCTGCGTAGCGGTCCAAACTGTGGACGGCTTCCTTCTGCGCCTTCGACCAAAGACCTTCCCCACCCACATATGCCCTGGCCGCCGATAGCGTTTGAATGGCTTCGTAGCTCAGAGCCAGCAGTACGATCACCACCGACACGAATGCCCACAGAACCAGCACCAGCTTTCGGGACAACGGAAGATAGCGAAGCGCTTTTCTCATGCCCGGCACCAATGACTCCACTGCTTACTACCCGGCGTACACGTTGACCGGCAGCCTTGCTTCCAGGATCGACACCGCAACCTCAACCTTCATGAAAAACACTTCCGTCGAAATAGGATCGCTGTCGATGGGAATCGTCGCGCGATAGGCCCGCAGCTTCTTCCAGCTCTGGATCACACGCGCCTTGAGAACGTGTGTGCTGGCCACATAGACATCCAGCGATTCCGTAAGGTCTTCCAGCGAAAGCTGCAGCACCCGGTCAAACAGTTGGCTATGGCACGCCAACATTGCGCGATCAACGATGCCTACACTCAACTTCCGTGTCAACTCCGGGTAATAATAGTGACCGCTGTTGTTGTCCCGGAGCGTCGCTATGTAGATCATTCGCGACAAATCGTTGGGCAAAGCCTTTAAGAGAGCCTCATGAATTTGCTGGCTGAGAGACACTTCGCACGACTCCCGCTCCAGCATCAATGCGTCCCCGCGCGTCTCTCTTGGTTCATCCACCGGGACGATGAGTCTTGCCTCGGTCAGCGGCGCTGCTTCCTCGAGAAGAGCTCCTAGGCTCATTAATATTCTCGCGGATATCCATGCCTGAACTGACCTGGGAATACCCCAGTTTATCGACCGCACGACGCCAAGCCCAATGCGTCCAACGGTGCACACACCAAGAAGGAATACACTCCGTACTTCCGCAAGCCGGGTAATCAAACCCCCGCCAGAGAGACTGGAGCGCACATAGCGTCGATCGGCAAGACTCTGAACCAGAGCGTCGCTGGCAACCCGCAAAGAATATCGCGCCAGCCGCTGCTGCTGCTGTCCAAAGGACGTGATAATTTCTGGCGGAGCGTTCTTTGCCAGGAACACCAGAGTCTTAGGGGTTAGAACCCCCTGGCAAACCTCCCGCAAAGCAATCGATAAGTCGCCACGAGAGCAACGGCAACGGTGCCCGGCAGGATGTTGTTCGTTACTGCTAATCAATAAGGCGGGAAGCAGGACGGTAAGAACCAGAACTGCGCTGATTACGAAAATCATGACGCATGCCCGCTCAACGAGATGTTCCGGATTTGCCCTGCAATCTGGATCCGCCAGCAACAGTATAGACCGCGCGTGTGACGGTCCGACGCGAATTTTCACCTACGCGCCATATTTGAAGCTGGTCTCCTACCATCCCGGCGGCAGGCCGCCTCGGTGAACTCCCGCGAAGGAGTCGTCGGTTTTCCGACGACCCTTGCCAAGATCCGCGCCCGCCTTCACGATGCTCGGAGTCCTGGATCTGTGTAGCCGCGCGGCCGCCCTCGCCCGCGTGGTTCCTTCGGCTAGTATCCGAAGCGATCATCCGTGAGCACCAAGAGCGCCTCTTGCGCGCACAGGAACTTCGTTGCCACGGCACTCGTCGGTTTTTCGACAGCCACCGTTTTGCTTAGAGTATCCAAGTAGTCTTGGTAGAGTGCGCGCAGGTGGCGTGCCGATCTTCACTGTGAAATTAACTGCCCTTCCCCTCCGGCAGTAACGGGAGAGAGCCGCCACTGAAATGGCGTACTGGCAGCAGTGGCCCTGCCAAGGTGCGTTCCTTGAAGCCACCCGGGAAACTGGGGTTGAATGGCCAGCTGAGGCGGTTGCGACCATGGCTTGGCGTGGGCTTACGTTCGAATGGTCAAGAATCGCGAAGCGGTCGCCCGGACACTGGGCGGTGGCTTGGATTGCGATGGTCGAGGCGCGATCCCGGTGTGACCGGAGGAGGCGCCTCCAGGGCTCAGTTTGGCCCGGCCTTGCGATAGTATTGATCACGTAGCGGAAAACAACACGCTTGGCCATGGGACCAATCGCCTGTGCCTTGAATCTGCGTTACCCAGGAACCCACGGTCCAGAAGGAAATAGACGACGTGCCGTCGACGAGCCCCTTGCCGAATCGCACAATTTCAGACTTAGCCTCGCACATCTATCGCCTGGAAACGGTGGTTCGAAATGCGAGGGAACTGGTCCTCGCCGACCTCCCCAATGACCTCATCAAGCTCATCTATCTCGCGTCCTTGCGGGATTGCAACACAGGACACTATTTCCATCCCCAGATCTCCCGGCAGAACGATTCCGCCAGTGCCAGTGATGCGCTGCAGTTTTGTCACGAGGAGGTATTTACGCGTCTAATGGCAACGCCCTTGTCCGACTATGTCGCGCAACTCACCGGCTACATTTCCTATACCCATGCTGACAAAGCACAAGTCTTAGGCATGTGGAAATCCCTTCCAGCCTACCGCGCAACTGTGCCGTTGAAGGTATCGGCCCTGGATGCCGAATTTTTCTACACGAGCGTCGAAGCGGCGCTCACCGTTCTGGATGCACCGCGCTTTGGGTAACTCGTGATCGGATCCGGAACGGAAAGCTCCTCGAAGGCTAATGATTGCCGGTCTGCCGACTACAGTTTCTCGAAGTGTCGCTCTCGCTACCGAATCGTGCCGTCTGGATCAGAGCGGACCTGCTATTTCTTGGCACCTCGAGGCCTGAGAACACGCGTGTGAGGACCTAACCAGCGTTTCCCCTCTTCGCGCCTCAGAGACTCTTCGCTTTTTGCGTCGGCAAACCGACGACGTTTCATTTTCCCTCGTCGATTTCTTCGTGACTCTATATTCCCTGCACAGTTATTCGGGCCAGCAAAAACAAATAAATGTTCTCGTAAGCGGCCTTGCGACCAGCCGAAAATCTCCGGCTGCTAGGGGCTCAAACTGCGAGCATATCGGGAGCCTTCCTCGACTCCTCCAAAGGAGATGCCTGTGACCCAACCGGTGAACCATTCCTTGATGGAAGTAGCAAAGGGTGTACGAGAGACTGTCAATCAAGACGGTGCCGTGTTGCTCGACATCGACCAGGGTCTTTGTTTCAGCCTGAATCCGGTGGGGACAAGGATCTGGGAGATGATCAAAGCTGGCCGCTCCGTGGATGAAATTGCGGACAAACTCGGAGAAGAATTTGCCTTGCCGCGGACACAACTTCTCGCGGATATTTCCGATTTTTTGCGCCAACTGCAAGACAAGAAGCTGGTCGGCGAGCAATCTCCAGTCGCGGAAAAGCATGGGATCTTCTCCCGATTTCTTGGACGGCGCCGGTCTGCCTGATCGTAGCCTCCAGAGTGCATCGTTCCGAAGTTTGAAGGGGACAAGCCGGACGAGCATTTGGCGGTTGCTCCTGCGAATCAAATGGAGTGCCAGTCGTATTTCTCCCCCGCTGATTTATCCCCAACTGATCTCCCCCCGATCGATCCGGCCCAGATTGACCCGCGCTCACGAGTCGCAGAGATCAAATTTACTCTGAAGCATGCCGGCCTCACCTTGACACAGCTGTCGGCTCTTTCTCGCGATCGTTTTGGCAAAACTTCACGCTACTTCCTGCCCCCCACCTTCCTCCACAAGCTGATCTCCGGAGTCACTCCACATGTCTGTCAGATCGCAGCCCTCAGTGTAGTTACACCCCACAGGTTCACAGACTGGATGAGCGTTTTCGGCTTCGATTTGTCCCAGATCCCTCGTCTCCAGGTTCAGTTGCATCGTGAACGCACCGTTCTGGTCACTCCCGTTGAAACGGATACACACAGGCCAGCCGCTCAGACACCTGCCACTGACCTTGTCACTGAAACCTGCACGCCTCCCCGGTTCCGCGCAGGAACCAACAACCACGACCACCTCTATCTATACGCAAAGATAGGCACTGCTGATAGCCCCACTTTCCCTGAACTCGTGCCCGGCAGCATCGTTCGCGTGGACACTCGAAGTAAGGGTTTCGCTGGCTTTAGCGACGACGCAGGAAGCGGGCCTATCTATCTTGTCGAACGGGTTGGTGGACTAACCTGCTGCCGGGTCAAGCAAGTCGATGACCGGCACATTCTGCTTCTATCGCGCCAGTCACCGCAATCCTCGTTTCCGCTCAAGCTTGGGGAAGAAGCAAGAATTCTAGGAACTGTGGACACCGAACTCCGCCCCACACAAGCCACACAGTCTTACGACGCTACGCTCGATTCCGGGTCGACAGCGTCGCTGTTACGCCGCAGTTCGCAAACGACCCCAAGGCTCTGCGCACTGCTGCAGACGTCTCGCGAACGCTCCGGGTTAACCTTCAGATCGGCTCACAACATCAGTCTCCGCGTCGCGCAGGCCTTGCATGATAAACACTATGCAATCTCGATTGGCCTCTTGTCTGACTACGAGACGATTAGCACTGCGCCCCGGCACACTGCCAAAATCATGGCCCTCTGCATCCTCTACGGCATCGACTTCTTTCAATACCTGGGGTGTGCTGGCATTCAATACGACAACTCACTGAAGTTACCGTTGCCGGAGAGAACAACTACGCTCAAAACAAAGCGGCCTTTGACGTGGCCCACTGTTCAGAAAGGCCGAACCGATTTCCCCCGAAGCATAGTCGAGGCCCAGACCGAAGCGATCCGGAGCTTCTCCCGCCGAACCTTCTCGCGAAGAAAAATTGCGGTTTGAGAGTAGGCTGTCTCGCCAATGATTAAGCGAGACTCTGCACGGAACCTCCTGAAAATACCGAATTGACCACGTCCGAAAATGGCCAGTTAACCTCCGTCCTGAGTGCGACACTCAGCTCATGGATTTGCCCATCTGTGAACCTTGTCATCGTGCTTGGCGGAGCCAGATCCCCGCTTTGATTGCTTGGCGTTCGTCGGCGTCTCCTAACTCGGCGTTTCCTAAAAGGATCTCCATGCCCCCTCTTCGCACTGCCGCACTAGTCGCGATCATAGTTTTCCTGGTTTCACTGGGTATAGCCGCGACCGTAGATCACAATGTGAGCACCCAGGACATGGATCGTTCCGTCAGGCCAGGTGACGACTTCTACCGCTACGCAAATGGCGGTTGGCTCAGAAGGGAAGCGATACCGGCCGGCCAGTCGAGCTACGATACGCGCGCGCTCCTGGTGGAAAAAACGAGCCAGCGGGTACGAGATCTCATTCAAGAAGCAGCCGCAGCCCAGCCCGTCAGCGGCAGCGTTGCACAGAAGGTGGGCGACTACTACGCCAGTTTCGTGGACGATGACGCAATCGAGGCTAAAGGACTGACACCGCTGGCCGACGAAATGGCTAAGATCTCAGCGATTACAAACAAGGCGTCGCTGTCGGCCTATCTTGGCGCCACCTTGAATAGTGAAAGTGACGGACTCACTGCCAATGCTGACCATGTTTTTGGCGTGTGGGTCAACCAGAATTTTACCGACGCGGACCACTATGTTTTCCACTTGCTGCAAGGCGGTCTGGGAATGCCCGATCGCGATGACTATCTCGACTCGTCGCATAAAATCTCCGAGTTGCGCTCGCAGTACAAGATGCATATTGCGGCGATTCTGAAACTGGCAGGCGTTGCAGACTCAGAGATCAAGGCCGAGCGTATTTTGTCCCTGGAAATCCAGATAGCGCAAACTCACGCGCCAGACTCCGACGCGGCCGATGTATTCAAGCAGAACAACTCGTGGAAACGCGGCGATTTCGCCGTTAAAGCGCCGGGCATGGACTGGGACGCTTATTTCAATGCCGCCGGTGTCGCCGGGCAAGCTGAATTCATCGTCTGGCAACCCTCGGCTGTCACCGGAACTTCCGCCCTGGTAGGCAGTGAGGGTATCGATCAGTGGAAGGACTATCTCAGGTTTCACCTGATCGAACACTATGCCAGCGTCTTGCCCAAGGCCTTTGCTGCCGAGGATTTCGCCTTCCACGGCACGATCCTTTCGGGCATGCAGCAGCCGCCCGACCACTACAAGAACGCTATCGCTGCCACAAACGGCGCACTCGGCCAGGCGGTCGGCCAGCTCTATACGCAACGTTATTTCCCGCCTGAGGCTAAGGCGAGAGCGCAAGCCATGGTCGGCGATCTTATCGCGGCCTATCGCAGCCGCATTGCAAATCTCACATGGATGTCACCGCAGACAAAGAAAAAGGCCTTGGCCAAGCTGGCAGCGCTTAGAATCGGCGTCGGCTACCCCGACAGATGGATCGACTATTCGACGCTCGACGTGGTGCGCGGCGACGCCTTCGGCAACATGCACCGGGCGGAATCTTTCAACCGTTCGCGCAATCTGGTTAAACTAAGACAACCAGCCGATCCGGACGAGTGGAGGATCGATCCGCAAATCGTTGGCGCGGTCATCATGTTCAGTCCCAATGCCGAGTTTTTTTCGGCCGGCATCTTGCAGCCGCCCTACTTCGATAGCCAGGGCGACGCCGCCTCCAATTACGGCTCCGCCGGCGCCGGCATCGCCCACGAAATCAGCCACAGTTTTGATGAGCTGGGCAACATTTACGACGCCCACGGCCGCCTTGGTAATTGGTGGACGGCCGATGACCTGGCCAATTACCATGCGGCGGCGGTGAAGCTGGTCGCGCAATTTGACCGCGACTGCCCACTCTTGGATCTTTGCGTCATTGGCAAGCAGGTACTGGGCGAAAACATCGGCGACCTCGCTGGGCTGCTGGCGGCGCACGACGCCTACGTCCTCTCGCTGAAAGGCAAGACCGATGCAGTGATCAATGGACTAAGTGGCGAACAGCGATTTTTCTTGGCGTTCGGTCAGCGATGGCGCAGGAACCAGGGCGAAGCCGCCCTCCGCCGCCAGATCACAACCGACCACCATTCGCCGGGGGAATACCGGAGCGATACGGTACGCAATGTCGAGGCGTGGTACAAAGCCTACGACGTTGCACCCAGCGATAAGCTGTATCTCAAGCCCGAAGATCGCGTTGGGATATGGTGACGCCGTTGCGCATCGCTTTTGTGGAGTGGCCCGAGGGTCTGTCAACAGGTGACGCGCAGTGGGGCGAGATGAGAAACTCCGTCATCGCCGCCCGTCCGGATATTCTGCTCACCAATGAACTGCCGTTCGGTCCCTGGCTTGCGGATGGCGCTACCTTTTCGGAGGATGAGGCCCGTCACAGCCTTCGCGCACACGAGATGGGCCTTGAAGGGCTCATCGATCTTGCTCTTCCCGCCGTTATCTCCTCACGTCCCGTGTGGAACGAAAAACGGTGGAACGGAAAACGTCTGGCCAATGAGGCATTCGTACTGGAGAACGGAGTCGCCCGTCCGCTCCACCGTAAACAGTATTTTCCGAACGAGCCGGGATGGTTTGAAAGCGAATGGTACGCCGGCGATGGTTCAGGTTTTGCCGTGTCCGAGGTTCTGGGGATTAAGGTCGGAGTACTTTTATGCACGGAAGCCATGTTCAACGAACGCGCGCGGGCCTACGGAAAGCAACGGGTTTCCCTGGTTGTCATACCTCGGGCGTCAGGGGCAGAAATGGAGTCCTGGAAAATCGCCGGCGCCATGGCGTCGCTCGTTTCAGGTGCTTACGTGGTCAGTTCGAACCGCATCGGACGCTCCAGGGGCGGTACACACTTTGGCGGCGGAGGTTTCGCCTATGCGCCGCAAGGGCGCCTACTGGCGGTGACAGGCCCCGCCAATCCCGTGCTGACGTTGGACCTCGACCCCAAAACGGCTGCGTTCGCGCAGCGCGCCTATCCGTGCTATGTTCCTGAGCTTGAATGAAAAACGCTGGTCAGGCAATCGCTAGCACAGGCTGGAACGGCGACCAGGCATTAACCACCCTGCCGATAATGGACGCGTCCCTCGGCATTCTGTAACGCCGGATTGGCTCCCGGGACACAGGGTGGGGTATCAGCGTCAGTTCGGTCGCTTCCTGCTGGCACCAGCAGCAACTGTATCCCTCCTGATGCCAGACAAAGTAAATGGGGCGCTCGCGCAGCGTTTTCCAGACGAACCCTTTGACGACGGCGTTCTGCTCTTTGTCGATTTCGACGACGGAGCCCGGCGGAATCACGTCTCCCAAACTTCTATCCTCAAGCCCAATCAGCCCGTAACGAAAGCGCTGCTGATTGTTGTTCCGATGAGAATATGCAGGGAGATATCCCGACTGAACCACGTCGGGATGCAATAGGGTGGTCTGGTTTGGGTCGATCTGCTGATCAAACTGCAGCTGAAAGCGAAAGCCGGGCGTTTGCGGAGCGGCGATCTCCAGTTCGGTCCGCAGAGGCTCCCCGGCTGTTCCGTAACCGACGACCTCTTTCAGGTCGATGCCAAACACCAGCAGAACTTGTTCGTAGGGCAGCTTCAGGCACACCGCCAGGCTGAAAATCTTGTAAATGCTCGGGATCGACCCGACACTGATGTCCGCCAGGGTCGCGTGGGAAACGTAGTAGTCCGAGTTGCCCTTCGCATCCGCGATGGAACGGCTGAGCCGCTCGACATCGCTGGCTTTGATGAACCGCTCTTCCAGCAGTTGCTTGATCCACGTTCCGGAGTCCATCTGCACCTCAACGCGCTCGGTGGGCTTCGGAGCAGGGCTGGCGCGGCACCTGGGTTAGGCCGTGAGCGGACTGTTGCAAATAGGATGCACAGTCGGCAAAGAAAAGTCCAATGAAAATTTGCGCGCTACCCAGCTATTTCCACGCTCAGGCCAGACGCAACTTGTTCATCTAAGACTACTTAGCAGGGAACGTCACAGAAGCTGGAATGCGGGTAACCGAGACCTGGAGCAGCCGCTCATACCGTTCGAGCGCCATCGGGACTCGAATTGCCCACGCCGGGAAAATCCATCGTAGAACGAGGTACACTTCGGCAATCATCGCGTTCACCCGCACCCGATAACAGAGAAACATGAGCTGGTCAGCCGCGGTCGCAATTTCGCCCTCCCCCGCCCGGCGAGCGTGCGTGGCTACTCTCATCAGAAGCGCAGCGTTACACGCCATCCTATGCGCGGATTGCAGAGCGAGCCTGATCCGCTTCCTCTGAAGCCTCCGGAACTCAAGTGCCGGCACCGATTTCCACAAAAAGACCGCTTCGTCCGGGTCCACTAACAGCCGAAAGGCGTCCACGTTAACTTTGTGACCTTCCGCCTCCCACAACCGAAGCGGGTCAGCTCCCGCCGAGGAGTCCCTCGTCAGACGCCACACCAAAAGCAGCAGCACCGCTATGGTGAACCCGATGATGACGGTCGCTGTCATTGATTCAGATACTCACTCAGCTCTTCGTTCCACCGCGAGATCTCTGTGTTGGGTAAACTCGCGACGACTATCCCAGCTTTTGGGCGAGGTCGTACAAAGTACACAGCCCAGATGATAACCGCGAGATTGTATGCCGTCGAGTTCAAAATAACCATCATCCCGTTTGTAATCCAGTGCAAATGCGCTCGCAATTCCAATAAGGCTAGGTCTGAAGCCGAGTACACGCCAAAACCTGTGGTGATCCCCACGGCATAATGCTGCCATGTTAAGCCAAGACGAGACATAAGCAGGATCAGAACAATGAGCCAGCATGCCTGCAGGAATCTCACTGAACGCTCCAGCAGGATGATGGTCTCGAAGAGGGGATCCGGTTGACTCGACCGGCTTGCCGACAGGAACATCATCAGCCCCAGGGCCAGCGCCCCAGCCGCGATCAGCCAGAAAAATCTGAGGGCATACCGGCGGAGAAACGAATAAGGCCGTATCAAATGCCAGATGACCTCGCAGATCACTCCCAGGCTAAGTGCGACCGCAATCGTTTCACCAAGCCAGTACGTGCCTGAGTACGGGTTTGGATATTTGCGGACAATGAAAAGCAGGATGTCCCGCGTCGGAATCAGAACATTATAGGTGAAAAATATAGGGAAGATCTTGACAAGCTGCCGGTGGAACATGACGATGGCGACGATGCTCTGGACTACGATTGGCGTAATCCAGAGCGCCATCGTGATGACATTGGAAGCCTTCATGGGCTGTCTAGCAGGCTAACTCGCGCGCTGGACAACCGCAAGACTGGATTCCGCGCGAACCTTTAGCGCACGCCCTTGCAATGACCTGGGGAGCACGTCGGCATAGGAGCCCCTCCATCCGCCAACGACGTGGTCGCTACTGCACCAACGAACAACGTGACAGCGATCAGCAACCTCACGATCTGTTTCATATTGACTCCTCCAGTGCGCGGTCCGCACTGAGGAGCATCCTGCCCTGCGTCTTCGATGAAGAGTGAAATGTTCGAAAATCGAGCGATTTGCGGACAGCCCTCGGGCAAGGAAGAGAGTGTCTAGCCGGGTTCTTGTCGCTAGCAACTGGGAACTGGCGGCTGCTCTTCTACAGCGCATCATAGGCCCCAATTGCCACCGGCGCAGATTCTCTCGACCGGCCGCGGTAAAGCCATCGATACAGTTCGCACCGGTCCATCAGCTCGCTATGGCTTCCCTCGTCGGCGATCTTGCCTCGGTCCAGCACCACGATGCGATTCGTCCAGGACATGGCCGAGGGCTTGTGGGAAATTAGGACCACGCTTCGACCTTGCCTGAAAACATCCAAAGCATCGAGCAGCCTGGCCACCATGGGTCCGTCCAGACCGCTGGTCACCTCATCCAGAATCAGAATCTGAGGCCGCTGCAAAAATGCGCGAGCCAACGCCACCCTCTTCTTTTCGCCTCCAGAAAGCTTTCGTCCCATCGGCCCCAAGGGCTCCTCGAAACCTCGAGGAAGTTTTGCAATCACATCGTGAAGTTGAGCCAGATCCACAACCTGTTCCAGATCCCGGCGCGTCGCCGAGGGGTCGCCGTAAAGCAGGTTCTCCCGCATCGTAGCGTCAAATAAGATCGGCTCTTGCGGGACGACGCTTACAACCGACCGGAGATTGCGTTGCCCCAGATTGCGCAGATCCATGCCGTCAACCAGCACCGAGCCGGTGTCAGGCTCATACAAGCGCGCCGCCAGATGTCCAATCGTGCTCTTGCCGCTGCCACTGGTACCGATCAGGGCGACTTTCTCTCCTCTGGCAACGTTGAAGCTCAGGCAATCCAACACCGTTCGGTCGGGCCGATACGAGAAGCAGACTTCTCTAAATTCCAACCGGCCACCGCCCTCTCTAGCCAGCCGCTGCCTTAGCCGTCCATCGCGAACACTCTCGCCCTCGTTGCCGAGCGCTTCGTTGCTGAGCACTTCGTTGTTGAAACCTTCGTGGTCGAGAACTTCAAAGATCCTACGAATGCTGGCCCCGACGCGCTGCATCCTCGACTGAAGATCCACCGCTGCCGTCATCGGCTCAAACAGGCGAATTACGTAGCTGTAAAAGGCGACGAGACCGCCGACGGTAAGCCTGTGCCGGATGACGTCATAACCGCCGTACCCAAGAATCAGCGTGCTGCCCAGTACGATCACCGACATGGTTGCTGCGCTGAATCGTACTTCTGCCAGCCTCTGTGCGGTCTGAAGTTTTGCTCCGGCGGCCAGAAAACGAACGAATTTCCTGCCATGCGTGCCCGTTCTGTTCAAAAGTTGCAACTGCAACATTCCCACCAGGTGCTCTTGCAGGAACGAGCTGGTGACCCCCATCTGCTTTTGCGTGTTCTCAGCCGCAACTGTAAGAGCACTCAAGTAGTGCCGCTGCAGGAAATAGAACAGAGGCAATAACGGCGCGACCATCAAAGTCAGCCGAATATTGAGAACTCCCATCGTAACCAACACCATGACCGCCACAATCGCCATCCGGATCACGCTGGGTAGGACGTCCCCCCCAAGTTCTCCCACCCTGTCCACATCTTGTTCCACCCGGTAAAGAATCTCGCCCACCGGCGTGTTCTCGAAGTAGCGGGCGGAGCGAATGTGCAGCCCGCGAATCAGTGCGACGCGAATCCGGAAAATCATTTTCTGGCTCACGACAAACCCTATGACATAGGCCGCATAGCTGCATGCCAGCTGCCCGAAATAGACCGCGCCAAAACCTGCCGCGCCCAGCAGCAACAGCCCCACATTCTGTTTTGTAAGCACCGAATCGATGAGCCACTTTAAGATCAACGGATCCAGCAGAGTTAGCACGCTGGCCGCGACAATCGATAGCAGACCGAGTAAATTCAGGCGCATCAGCGGCAGCACTTGCCGTCCCAGCCAGCGAATTTCAGGGGACACAACCGATCGCATGATTCGCCATACCATCCCGCGAATCTAGCGTGTTGCGACAAAGGGTCGGTAGGGTTGTGTCACCGGACGCTTTACCGACCGGAAATAATTGGATCTGAGAACAGCAAAGCACACTCTCTGGACTCAAGCACAGCGAGATGGAGGCTATTACCAAAGCATTAAAGTCGCATCTCTTAGGTTGACCACAACATTTCTTGCCTCCCGAGTCGTCGACGTACCGACAAGCGCCCTCCGTGATTCCTGGCTGGGCTTCTCTGTCTGCCGTCAAATGCCGCGCGGCACGGGTCGTCGTGCCTTGTCGGTGCTCCGACTCCCCGAGTTCGCAACGCACAGGTGGACAGCAAGACTTCTCTACACATTGCGCTTTCATCCCTGCGCCGGGGTCTACAGTCTTCACTCTAAGGCAAGCCTTTTGCTCCGAGCGAGTTCCATCGGATTGCGATACAACGCAATTCTGTAAACCGCTCGCAAACCAGACACGTCCGTCTCGTCGGGGCTCCGGCGCTGAATTTTTTTTCTTCCGGGAACCGCCTGTGGCGCTACATTGCCTTCCACGCAGGAAACAGTGCGGAAGCTTCAAAGCCCACGAAGCTTCAGATGAAACGCACTCGGTATCACCACCTCACAGCGCCGTCTTCAATCGCCGGAACGTGAAGTCAGGCTGTCATGCCTCCCAAAGGTGAAGTATGCCCCATATCTTAGAGCCGCCGCCGTTCACGCCGGTAGAACCCGTAACCGAGATCCTGCATGGTGTCGAGATCACCGATCCCTATCGCTGGCTGGAAGATCAGGACTCTCCGCGCACACGAAAATGGATCGAGGAGCAGGCCGCCTACACGCGTGCGTATCTGAATGCCATTCCCGGACGGGACCGCATTCGAGATCGAATGCAAGAACTGCTTGCCATTGAAGCCACCGCCGACCCCTGGAAAATCGGCACCCGCTACTTCTTCCTGAAGCGTCTCCGTGATCGCGAACAGCACTCGATTGTTATGAAAGAAGGCCCTCTTGGCGATGAACGAGTCCTAATTGACCCCGCCCTGCGCGCCACTGGCCCTTCCACCGCCGTCAGCATCGCAACTATCTCGCCGGACGGTCGTTTTCTCGCCTACATGGTTAGGCAAGGCGGAACCGATCACGCTGCCCTGGAAATTCTGGATGTCGAGAAGAACGTTGTCCTTCCGGACAGGTTGCCTGATGGCTTCTGTACTGGCTTCGTCTTTGCTCCCGGCGCCGCCGGCTTCTACTATTCGCATCGCGAAGTTCACGACGCGCGGCCCAACTACAAAGCCGTGTTTTGGCATCGCTTTGGCGCCGCGCGATCGGAAGACGAGGAGATGTTCGTCGCAGAGGAAAGACCGGATGTCTTCCTCGGGATCCTCAACTCAGTTGAGGCAAAACTCTTGGCCTACGTCATCTATTCCACCGGGACACACCCGCGAACATCGATTTACCTCCACAAGATGCAATTCGGGGAGACCCCGACACTCCTCTTCGGTGACATCGAAGGACACCTGTCACCTTTCTTCGTGCACGGTCAGCTATTCGCGTACACCGACATTGCAGCACCGAATTCGCGGATCGTCCGCATTGATTTGACGAATCCCGGCCCGGCTCATTGGCGCGACGTGGTCCCGGAATCCCCACAGCGCATCCAGAATTTCGCCGTAGCCGGTGAACAGATTTTTGTGGTTCGCACCGATCGCTTCTCCACTCGAGTGGAAAGATTCGATCTCAACGGCGACCAGAAAGAAGATTTCCTCCCTTCCACACGCGGAACTGTCGATCTTCTAAATCCAACTTACTCCGGGACGGATCTCTTTTATCGATACACCTCCATCACCGAACCATCCGTGGTCTACCGCCACGACACAGAACATGACACAAAAGAAAAAAACACATCCACTTGGGATAGCGCTAACGTTCCGTTCGACGCTTCGCGAATCGCGGTGGAAGAGGTCGTCTACCCGTCCAAAGATGCGACCTTGGTCCCCCTCCTCCTCGCGGCCCGAAAGGATCTCATTCACTCCGGACCGTTGCCCACTTTTCTCACCGGATACGGCGGATTCGGAAGCTGTGTAACACCCCGATTCACCGCCTTTGCCACCTTCTTAATGGAACAAGGCTTCCTATTCGCAGTCCCTGCCTTACGAGGTGGCTCGGAACTTGGCGAGGAGTGGCATGAGGACGGTAAGCGAGACAAACGTCAGAACTCGTTCGACGACTTCATCGCTGGTGCCGAGTGGCTTCTCTCCAAAGGCCGCTCCGCACGGGGCCGTATCGCCATCGGTGGTGGCTCCAATGCTGGCCTGCTGGTCGGCGCGGCACTAACGCAGAGGCCTGACCTGTTTCGCGCCGGCATCTGTCTCGGGCCTCTGCTCGATATGACCAGATACCACCTCTTCGATTTCGCAGCCGGGTGGGCAGAAGAATACGGGTCGCCCGAGAATGAGCATGATTTCCACTCCTTACTCGCCTATTCGCCCTACCATCGCGTCAGCAACGGCGTGCAGTACCCCGCCGTCCTGCTGATTTCGGGCGACGCCGACACTCGCTGCAACCCGATGCATGCGCGAAAAATGGCCGCCCGTCTCCAGGCGGCAACCCGCTCGGATCGGCCCATCCTGCTCGATTACAAGCCCGCTTGGGGCCACACACCGGTCCAGCCCCTGTCGGCCAAGATCGAAGCTGTTACCGACCGGCTTGCGTTCCTCTGTCACGAACTCGGAATTCACGTCCAGCCTGGGAGGTCATTCTAATGTTGTTCTTCCGTGCGCTGTTCCTGTTAGTCACCTACGACATTCTCAGCACTCTCTCGACTTTCGCGAGGATACACAAGAAGGTCGAAAGCTGGACAGTAGCTCCCGGGCCTGCGGACCCCCATGCCATTCAACGTGTCTGCACGGCGGTGAACTACGCCTGCATCTGGTACCCGAAGCAGGTTCTATGCCTCCAATGCGCCTTCGTCACGACCTATTTGCTCCGGAGGAAGGGGGTTTCTGCGCGCATGGTCCTGGGCGCGCAGAAACTCCCCTTCAAGGCCCATGCCTGGGTCGAAGTCGATGGCCGCGCCATCAACGAGAGATCGAATGTGCAAGCGACTTACACAGTTTGGGACCGCTGCTAATCGCCGCTGTGAATTAGGAGATCGGAATGAGCGTACAAGCGGGCATCTGGAATTTCGACGGCAGGCCAGTCGAGCCTAAACAACTCGACGACATCAGCGAGTTCCTGAAACCACAGGGCCCCGACGGCGAATCGCGCTACGCGGATGGTTCCGTTGCGCTTCTTTATCGCCCCTTCCACACAACAGCCGAATCGCGCCAAGAGACGCAACCGCATTTCTCCAACCGCGGTTTTATTGTCACCTGGGACGGCCGCCTCGACAATCGCCAAGCCCTGATCGCCGATCTTCGCAGCGATCTCGAAGCCAACCCGACCGACGTCGCCATCGTTGCCGCCGCCTTCGATCGCTGGGAGACCGACTGCTTCCGCCGCCTGGTCGGCGATTGGGCTGTCACCATCTGGAAACCCACCGAGCGCGAACTCTTGTTCGCCTCCGACTACATGGCCATCCGCCACATCTTCTACTACCTGAAGAGAGACCGGATCTGGTGGGCAACGGACCTCAGCTCGTTGGTGCTGCTCTCGAACGACAAGTTTCACATTGATGACGACTACATCGCCGGTTACCTGGCGCATAACCCGGATGCCCATCTGACGCCGTATCTCGAAATCCGCGAAGTGCCTCCGGGGCAGTTCGTCCGCATTCGGAATGGAAGGGCGGTGGTCGAACGCTTCTGGCGCTTCGACCCAAAGTCGCGCATCCGCTACAAAACGGACGCGGAATATGAAGAGCACTTCCGCCACGTCTTTCGTCAATCCGTACACCGCCGCTTACGCTCCGATTCCCCCATCCTAGGCGAGCTAAGCGGCGGTCTTGATTCCTCCTCGATCGTCTGCATGGCAGACGACATTCTGGCGAAAGAGGGCGCCGAAACCCCTCGCCTCGACACCCTTTCGTACTACGACAAGACCGAGCCCAAAGGGGACGACTGGACTTACTTTCGGAAGATCGAGGCGAAACGGGGACGAGTCGGCATCCACATCGATGGCAGCAGACTCGGCACTTCCCCCGATTCGCTCAGATGCGAACAATTTTGTCCTCTGCCGGGAGGACTCGGCTTCGGACGGGCGCTCGACACCGAACGCGCAGGGGCGGTTCGCCAGGGAGGCTACTGCGCTGTCCTCTCAGGTATCGGCGGGGACGAGTTCACGGGAGGCGTCCCCGATCCACGGGCCCACCTCGCCGATCTTATTGTGCAGGGCAAATTCATTAGCCTGGCCCGGCAGCTCATGGCTTGGAGCCTGGTCAAACGGCGGCCTTGGATCCATCTCCTCTGGGAGTCAGCGATCGATGCGGTGCCAGCTCCTATGGGCCAGTTTTTTGTCAAAGAGGCTCAGATCGAACCCTGGATACGGAAAGAATTTGCCAAGCGCACCGGGTTGGCGCTTCGCCAAATCTCAGCCGGTGAGAACCTGGGGTTCTGGATGCCAACTCGCCGATCCTACGTCGCCGGCGTCTTTGTTATGGCGAACAATTTGGCGAAACTTGCGGGCGCCAGCGAGACGTTGGAAGAAGCGCGCTACCCCTTCCTCGACCAAACGCTAATTGAGTTCGTCCTCTCAATCCCGGCTGGCCAAATGCTGCGGCCGGGCGAGAGACGGTCCCTATTGCGACGTTCCCTTGCGGGCATTGTGCCGCAGGAAATCCTCGCCCGCCGGACGAAGCAAGTGGGGCAACGCACACCCATGCTCATCCTGGAGAAATACTGGGATGAGCTGCAGAACATCTACCGGACGTCGCTTAGTTCGCGCCTCAGATTCATTGATGAGGCTCAATTGCTCAAGACGATCTGCGACGCCCGCGCCGGAAAGAGTACCCAGCTCGTGCGGGTATTTTGGACAATTTCGCTGGAATACTGGCTACGGGACTTGGCCGCGCGGGGGCTGTTAGCCTCTTCCTCTGCCGAGACAGCGCCCTTCAGGCAGCAACAACTGCCAATTAGCGCCTAGCCGCAACCAGCAACGGTGTTCTGTCCTGCTATATCGGGACGGAATAGTTAAAACAACAAAAAAGGAGAAACACCATGAATTACACAAAGCCGCAGGTAAACACTCTTGGCGACGCAACGGTCGTTATCGAGTCAATCAACCCTTCGAAGCCGAAGCTCACGGTGTTCGAAGCCACCCAGCAAAGACAGCTTCCAGCGTACGACCTGGATGAGTAGTCGCAAGCCTTGTCTCCCGGCTGCGCTCGCAACCGGGAGACACCTTCCCTCAACCCTGAATCTTAGCACCCAAGATTAGGAGACAACAATGGATTACAGTAAACCCGAAATTCGTACACTAGGTGACGCCACGAGGTTGATTGAGTCTATCAATCCCCTGAAACCGCCCTTGAGGCCTTTCGATGCTCTCGGCAACCCCCGGACCTTGCCAGCGTACGATCTGGATGAATAGCCCCTTGAACTTAAGGATTCGCTCTTACTCAGGACGAGCCTGAGCGGCATCGATAGATTTGGTTGCGTCGTTTTCCTCGAGCTTGCGGAGACCGCGCCAGCGTGTGTACTGTTCCGCTTTGGCTGGATCAGGGTCTTCTTTATCCTGGAGCCAAAAGTTGCACCAGTCAACGTTGCGCTGATAAATCTCATAGCGATGCTTGGGCTGGTTTTTTACGTGGAGTTCGTCGGCATAGATGAACATTTCAATCGGTTTCTTAAGATCGCGGAGAGCGGTGACCCATTGCATGCCATTCGCGTATTCAGAGTCGGCAGCGTTGATCAAGAGTGGCGTGCGAACGTGAAGAGCGTTGAGTGCCGGCGAGACTCTCTGCCATCGTCCACGGGTATCTCCGTCGGGCGATTCCAGGCCGAACTGCTGTCGCATATTGCAGCGCAGGAAGTCACTCGACAATTCGTACAAGATTGGATCCCATCCCGATCCGCTCGCAATGGCAGCGCGGAACAGGCTGGTGTGGCTGATTCCGTAATCGACCATCTCCGCTCCGTGGCTGAGCCCGGTCATCGCCACCCGTGAGCGGTCAACGATCCCCTGGTCAGCAAGCCTTGTGATTGAAGCGTCGATGCCCTCCATCGGAGAAACAAAGAACAGAAGCTTCGTTTCGAAGTCGCCGGGCTTGCTATTGCGGACTCTGCCGAAGTCAAAGTTCAGAACAGCAAACCCGTTTGCGGCGAAGGCTTGGATGGGATATTCATCTCCAGCGCCCCCTCGAAGGAACGTGTCCCCGTCTCTATAGGTGGTGATGATCAAGGGATAGCGCTTACCAGACTCGTAGTTCAGAGGAAAGACCAGATGACCCCAATAATGGTTCCCGCGTTTGTCGAAGACGTCGATGCGCTTGGCCGGGCTGAGTTGAAGATTCTGGACTTCTGGATTTACATCAACCAGGAGACGTGTTTCCCCGGTGGAGGCGTCAAGCAGCTCGAGTTCGGGCGGAACGTTGTTGTTGTCGTAGATGCAGGCTAAGAAACGTCCGGAACGATCTACGGAATAGTCGTGCAAGTAGCCAGGCGAATCCGAAATCTTGCGCGTCTCACCACCCGATGCCGAGACGACCATCAGCTTCGAGGGGAGCAGGTCATCGGCGCCGGTATCGTCGTATTGCGTGTAGTAAATCTGTTTGCTGTCCGGGCTCCACCAGAATTGCTCCACGTAGTAGACGTTGGGTGTTAGAGCGACAGGCTTGCCTCCTACCGTGGGCTTCACAAACAGGGGGTAGACGAGATTTGCCGATGCGGAGGGATCGTCCACAGAGGTCTGGTACACCACACTCTGGCCATCCGGAGAAATCTTCGCGCGCACGATGTGAAGCTCTTCAATTTCCTTCTTAGAGAATAGTTTTTCGTCGATACCGGATTCCAGCAAGGTATATGCCTTGGTCTCCGCGTCGGTGGCTTTTCGGTCACGCCCATCTCGAAGGTCGTGGAACCAGGTTTCGGTCTCGATTGCAAGGGCGTCGCGAATTTGATGGAGCAATGGCTTTGGCTCTCCCGCCGGGAAGCTACCGTCGTAGAGAATGCCGTGCTCCGCGAGTTGCTTGGGGTCGACACGAGAAGGCTTTTCCACCGCAAGAACCAGCTTGGGGCCGTCGGGGGCGATCTGGAAGCTCTGCACGTTGCGCTCGAAGCGTGTCACCTGCACAGGCCGCCCGCCTTCGCGCTTCCATCTCCATACCTGCCAGGTCTCCGCGCTCTTCATCCGGTAGTAGATAAGCTGGCTGTCCGCGGACCATTGCGGGTTTTCCGGCCACCACTGGTTAATGTCATCCCAATGAGGCGGACCCGCGCTGCCCAGGCTGATGGGTTTGCTGTTTTTTTCCGTGCTCACTACGAACAAGCCGCTTCGGTAGCTGTTGCTGTCATAGACGGCCTGTCCCAGAACAAATGCGACCCACTTTCCGTCGGGCGAGATCTGGCTGCCATGGAAGTCCCGCAGGTTCAGCAGATCCATGCTCGTGACGGGACGCGGCGGTAACTTCTGGACAAGGGGGATTTGTAGGGGTGTGGGATCAAAGCCTGAGCTGTTGCCTAATTGACCCGAAGCGGCACAACCGAGAGCGCCTAACGTCAGAGAGACCTGACCAATGACCCGCAAACGACTGCTCGTCATCCCACTACTCGTATTTGCATGTGGTCTGTGGGCGCTGCCTTTCAGGAGCGTTATGGCCGGGGAAATGCCTCAGAAAGATAGTTTCAGGGCAACCTGGATGGAACGGGGTCCGCCAATCTGATAAAGGGAACTGAATCCTCCCCCGCCTTGATTGGCATTGAGGCTCTGCCCGAGCGTTTGGCTTGACACGCCGAAGCCAGCGTAAGGGAAAAACGTACCCGGTGGTCCGAAGTTGGGGTGGTTCAACGCGTTAAACATCTCCGCCCGGAATTGCAATTTGATCGATTCATGGACAGCGAAATCGCGATGGATGGCAAAGTCGCACTGAACGGCGCCGAACCCCCTCAAAGCGTTTCGCCCCAGGCTCCCCTGCCTCGTAGGATCGCATGGGTAGTCGACTCCGGGAACACAACCACTGGTCGGCGGATCCGTAAAAGCCGAGGGGTTGAGCCCTTTGCCGCCAGGGCATCCAAGATGTTTCTGGCTGTTTGGCGCAAGCGGCTCTAGGACATTGGCACACTGGTCTCCATAGAGGTAAAGAGGGTGTCCGGGCACGAAATCGGGCCGAATGGCCGCATAGGTACCATTAAATGTGCCAAAGGTTGCGTCAAGGACCGTAACCGGTGGAGCGGAGCGGGCCACGATGAAGTTTTCTGAAGACCAGCCACCGAGGATTGCTCGAACGACAGAATTGACCCAAGGGGACGGGAGATCGTATGTTACCCCGGCAGAGAACGTGTTGCGAATGTCAAAGTCGGATGGTCCGCGGTTTTCGTTTTCGATAGTCGAAGAGAGAATATTGGAGGGACTGCCAAATGCTGAACCTGCGGATGCAGTATCGATTGAGCGTGACCAGGTATAAGAGGCAAGAGCCTGAAGACCACGCGACAACCGCCGCTGGAATTGAACCTGAACGGCACGGTAGTTCGACGTGGAGGCGTTGGTCAATAACTGTGCAGCGGAAAGAGCCAGGGTGGGCGAAGGCACATACGCGCTTTGCAAGAGCCGCCTCCCGGCGGCGCCTATATACGAAAGAGACAGTGTCTGTTTTTGCCCCAGTGCTTGTTCTAGCGCTACATTCCACTCCAGTGTATAGGGCAGCTTCAGCCGAGGGTCGATGGCAAACAATCCACCCGGATTAGCTGTGCTGGGCGGCTGGATTGGAAGTGGACCTGTGGAACTGAATGGGAATGTGGGCCCAACGTCAGATACTGTGCTTCCAAAAGGGTACAAGCCGGTGCTGATGGAATTACCCGCTTCGGAACTCGCAAGGTCATAGAAGACTCCAAATCCTCCACGCAGCACGGCTTGCCGGCTTTGGCTCTGGACGAGTTGATAGGCAAGGCCGAAGCGAGGAGCGATGTTGCCGTAGGTGGTGTTGTAGGGCGGCGCTCCAGAAGAAGCGAGGGCTAGCTTGGACAGGTCGTCTAAATTGAAACCAGTCACCGCTGGAAAATTCGGGCCGCTCAGCGACTGGGGCGCAAAGTCGAGGTCCCAGCGAAGTCCGTAGGTCAAGGTGAGACGGGGAACGATGTGCCAAGTGTCTTGCGCATAAAGGCCGAGATTACGAAAAAGAAATGTCGGACTTATGCTTCCGTACACTGAACCATACCAAAGAGTCCCGCTCTCGGCGGACGGTACATCGAAAAAGTTCACATTCTGCTGATAGGTATGAGGGGCAAAGAACGGAGACAGCCTTCGATAGTCGACCCCAACCTTTAAGCTATGAGACCCCTTCTGTAAAACCAAACTGTCCACAATGTTGATTTGCCGCATCAGGTTTCTGCTGGTTGCGCCAACGCTGAGGGCGTTCCCCCGCAGCAGACTGGCTATCGTTAGGAAAAAGGAGCCGTCTTGCGACGTAAAGGGGCTCGGGAATGGCAGTGCTGACAGTGGAACAGCGCCTCCGAAAGTATCCAGGTTATCGTGGCCCATCGCGTTAGTCCGACTATAATTGAAACGGGAATCCAGGGTAACAGTAGGGGACAAGGCCCACGTAGCTCCCGCAGTCGCTGTTTGCGTCGAGATGCGAGTATTGGAGACTATGCTCAACGCGGAGGCGTTGTGCCCGCGCTCGGCAATCTGTGACGGCGAATCGTTGTATCGCCCAAACAGGAAGAGATTGTTTCTCAGGGTATGGTCAATGCGAAGGCTGTACGCATCCAGCGTGGACCTGTCCGAGTAGCTGGCGTTGAACTGCCCTATTCCGTTGGCGAGATCGTCGGGCGTGTTAGGCCCGGGCAGCGGAAATGCATTCAAGAATGGCTGGAGGGCGGGAGCCGCGCTCTGGCGCGCGTTAAGATCCGGAACATCGCTAATTCCGACTTGTGGCAGACGAAGACGTTGCCCTTCGTACGAAAAAAAGAAAAACGTCCGGTTCTTAAGAACTGCACCACCAAGAGTCCCTCCAAAATCGTTCTGGCGCTCTTGCGGCTTAGGTAAGCCGTGTTGATCGGTGATCCAGTCGTTCGCATCGAGAGCATCGTTGCGCAAGTAATCGAACACCGTACCGTGAAACTGATTCGTCCCCGAGCGTGTAACGATAGAAATCTGTCCACCCGGCGTGCGGCCAAATTCCGGCGCATAGGTAGAAGTTTCGATGCGAAACTCTTGCATCGCATCCACGGAGACCAAGCTATTTGTGCCACCCTGAGCGCTGAACGATCCAAGCGCCCCTCCCAGACCGTTCCCCGGCAGCGTGCCAGAGTTTACGCCGACGCCTATATTTGCGCTCACGCCGTCTACCATCCAGTAGTTCGAAGCGGCGCGCTGACCATTGATACTGAATTGCCCCGAATCCATGCTGTTGCTGGGCGTCAGCACGACTCCCGGAGTGAGTTCAATCAAGGACTGGAAGCTGCGGCCATTCAGCGGCAGGTTCTCAGCGAACTGCCGGTCGATGACCGTGCTTACGGAGAATGAGTCAGGGTCGATCATGGCCGCTCCCCCGTCCACCGTCACCGTCTCGGAAGCCGCCCCTACCGGCAGATCAAAGTTGATGGCCCGGGCATCCAGAACATTCAGAACGATGTCGGGCTTGATGATCGTCTTAAACCCAACCTTCGACACCTGGATGCGGTACGTCCCTGGAGGCAGGTTAGGCACCGAGTAGATGCCCTCCCTGTTCGTCCTCGCGGGATACCTCGTATTCGTCTGCTCATTGATGAGCTGAACCTCCGCTCCCGGAACGACGGCGCCGGAGGGGTCGCGCACCAGTCCATTCACGGTAGCAGTTGGGGATTGACCCCAGATTGGGAGGGTCAGTCCAAAGAGGACCAG
>Ga0137409_10000497_pt1 | contig 43056 bp, 39 predicted proteins | sample CZODoug1_16funga_FD_122059 | JGI IMG/M metagenome (GOLD analysis project Ga0137409, IMG submission 122059) | Vadose zone soil fungal communities from Angelo Coast Range Reserve, California, USA - CZODoug1_16fungal (Hybrid Assembly) | ecosystem: Environmental > Terrestrial > Soil > Vadose zone...
GAGACATGCAGATAGGCGAGAATGCGGACCTGGCTCGGCTCGATCACGTGCTTGCGGAAGCCCGCGAAATTACCCGGGCCGGCGCTGCCGGTGTCGACCGCCGTGGTGACGCCGGAGGTCCGGCAGAACTCCTCGGCGTCGATGCCGATCGAGGTGCCGCCCCAATAGACGTGGGTGTGCAGATCGATAAGACCCGGGGTAACGATGTAACCCGACACGTCGCGCACCTCGGTTCCCGGATCGACCTTGAGCCCGTTTCCGACCATGGCCACCTTGCCGGCGGCGAAGGCGACATCCGCCACCGCGTCAAGATTCTGGGAGGGGTCAATCACCCGAGCGCCGCGCAGGATCAAATCGAAAGGCATTGTAATCTCCTGATGTGACAGTGAAGGAAGCGGCGGGAGCGCATCTCGCCTATCCAGGAGAGCTGTGCATCGACGAGCCGTCAACCATTGAAGGCCGCCTGAGCTTCCGGCAAATCCCAGATTTTGCCGATCGCCGCTGACCCGGCCGACGTGATCGCGATCTCGTCGCCGTGAATGTACTGACCGGCATCGATCAGCACACGCCCATCAACGATGACCTGGTCGATGTTGGCGCGGTTCCCAAGCGCGACCAGGCCGCGTCGCGGATCAAACAGCGGCTGCAGGTGGGGATGGGTCAAGTCGACGACGGTGAGGTCGGCGGTTGCGCCCGGCACGATCATCCCGAGGTCCGGCCGCTTGATGAGCGCGGCCGCGGCTGCGGTGACCGACTCGATCAGGTCCGGTGCGTTTGCCACATCCGCGCGGCCGGAGACAATCTTCGAGATCATCGACGCGGCGTTGAGTTCGCCGAGAAGATCCATGTTGTAGCCGTCGGTTGCGACCACGGTCTTGACGCCGTGCTCTGCAAACCGGCTGAACGCCGCAGTGACGCCCGAGCGCGCAAACACGCGTGGGCAGTTCAGCACCGCGGCGCCTCTCGCGGCCATCAGCTTCAGATCGCCGTCGGTGCTCGCGATGCAGTGCGCGGCCAGAAGGTCTGGCGCAAGCAGGCCCAGCCAGTCGAGATACTCGGCCGGCGTACGACCGCCGTAGCGCCTCCCGATCGTCGCAACCTCGGCCTGGCTCTGAGCAAGATGGGTCGTGATCGGAACGTCGAGTTCGCGCGCGCGGGCGGCGCAAGCCCGCAGCAGATCCGAACCACATGTGTCAGTCGCGTGCGGGCTCATCGCGAGGCCAATCCGGCCGTCGCCGCGTCCATTCCAGCGATGGTACAGCGCGTTCCAGGTATCCATATCGGCTTGGCCGTCATCGCCCGCATAGTTCACCACGCCATCCGGACCGGCTTTGGCATCCGACGCGGAGAACAGATAGGGAGCACCATAGAAGCGGATGCCCATTTCTTCGGCGGCGTCGAACATCTCCGGGATGGTGTTGCGGAACGGCTCCATCACCGTCGTGGCACCGCCCTTGAGCAATTGCAGGATGCCGAGCCGTGCGATGGCGAGCCGCTCTGACGGCGACAGCAGGTCGGCGCCGCGCTTGGTCAGCGGCAGGAGCACCGTATAGACGATGCTCTGGTTGTTTCGACGACCATTGCCATCCTCCGTGTGCGTCCGGGCGACGGCTTCGCTGAAGCAGTGGTTGTGCAGGTTCAGAAGGCCGGGCAGCACAAAACGGCCCGGTCTGTCGAAGACATCGGTGGCGGACGGCCTGTCGCGTGTCACGGCGGCAATCCGCCTGCCCTCGAGCAACACCCAGTGATCGCGCAGCACCTCCTGCGCGCCATCCCGGCGCGACAACACGTAGCTGCCGAAGATCGCAATCGTTTTCATGCCGGTTTCACATTCCAGAAGACGGTCGCCATCCGCACGAGCAAACGAAAGCTACGAGAACGATAGACAAATCCATGCAGCTCCCTGTCCTCTCAAGCCACGCAGACGAAGCCGTCGGGCTCTCGCTCATTTAATTGAGCCCCATTGTCATTCTGGCGCAAGGCCCTTCGCCTGCGCTCTGCGCCACGTTTCTCCCTTTGAAAATCAGCAAGTATTCCGTCTTGATCGAAGTACCAGCGGAATTCACGATGGACGATTGCGTGCCATAGTGAAATTGGCGCAGCGATCATCAGCTTTCCGCCGTCACCATGCGCCACAACGTTTCCACCAACACCGCATACCCCTTGTCGAGCGCTTCCGGATCGGTGAACTCGCGCGGGTTGTGACTTAGTCCGTCCCGGCTTGGCACGAAGATCAGGGAGGCGGGAATGCGTTTCTGCATTGCCAGCGCATCGTGACCAGCGACGGTCTGCAGCGTCAGCGCTTTCAGGCCGAGATCGCGAACCACGCCGCACACCACGTCAACACCGGCGGAATCGAGCAGAGCTGTTCCCCTGCGCTCGTCCGCGGCGATGGAGATCTGGACGCCGAGCGATGCCGATTCCCTTTCAATTCGTTCGAGAAAGCGATTGCCGATGGCGAGCACCACCGCCTCATCTTCATGCCGAACCTCAAACCACACCTGCACCCGCGCTGCGACGACGTTGGGTGAGTTGGGAAATACGCTGATTCTGGCAGCCGACGCATGAGCACCGGCATTTTCGCGTTCGACTTCGTCATAAAGTGCTTCGATAGCGCGCGCGGCGGCGCGCATGGCGTCGCGACGGCTGGCCATCGGCATCGGGCCCGTGTGCGAAGCCTCCCCCTCGAACACAACCGAGATCTTTCGCGCGGCCCAGGCGCTGGAAACCGCTGCGATGTCGGCGGCCGCACGCTCCAGCCGATCACCTTGTTCGACGTGCAGTTCGACATAGCGGATTGGCTGAAGGTCCAGCGGTGACGACCCGCGGTAGTCGATCGCGGCCAGCGCATCACCCAGTGAAATTCCGTCACCGTCTCTGAGCGCATACGCTTGTTCCAGCGTCAAAGTGCCGGCGAATACGGAGCTTCCGGTCAGGCTCGGCTGAAAACGAGCCCCTTCCTCATTGGTCCAGTTGGCGACGGCGAGATTTCGCCGCGCCCTGCCCGGCTGAGCGACCGCGCGATCCTGCAAAGCCTGGACAGCCAGCAGCCCTGCCAATACGCCATATATGCCGTCGAACCGTCCGCCGGTCGGCTGGGTGTCGAGATGAGAACCGACGATCACGACATCTCGCGACGCAGGGGCCAGCATTGCGACACCAAACATGTTTCCAATCGGGTCAACCCTCGAAAGAAGTCCGCGATTGCCAATCTCGCATCGGAAACGATCGCGGGCCGCTTTATCGACCGGCGTTGCCGCAAGCCGGCATACGCCACCGTCGCCGGTTGACCCGATCGCAGCGAAGGCGGCAATGAGATGATGCAGCTCCGTCATTCGGACAGTTCAGATTGGCCGGTGCGCATCGGTTCGGCTCCGCTTTCCCTTATTTGGACATCCGACGAGCCAGATTGTCGATCCAGTTCGACAATTCGATCTGACGCACCGCGGCATCGACAATGTCATCGCCCAGTCCCAACCGCCAGGCGATGTCGCGTCGCCGATGGTCTCTATCGAGTGCCGACAGATCGTCAGCGTATCGCTCAAGCTCGGTCAGGTCGCGAAAGAAGCCTTCGGTGACGAAAACCTCACCGTAGCGGCGGACCACGGCTGCAATATCATGCAGACGATATTCGGGATGATATTGGACGCCCCAGAAAACACCTTGACCCATGCGGATCTCCGCCGCCTGAACCTCACTCATTGCGTTGCGGGCGGTCACGATCGCGCCCTGCGGAAGCCGGCTCACGATGTCACTGTGAATCGACGGTGCGTCAAATATAAGCGCGCGGTCGGCATGCATCGGATGAACGCGGCCGGCATCGGTCAGCGCGATCTTTCGACCGAAGGCCACCTCCTTGCCTTTGGGATTGAGATCGACCTCGCCTCCGGCGGCCACGGTGGCGAGTTGCAATCCCCAACAAGAACCAAACATCGGGATGGCGCGCGCAAAAATCTCGCGCACAAAATCGATCTGCCGCAACGACGCGGTCTCGCGTTTGTAGATGTTCAGCGCCGAACCCGTAATCGCCACGCCGTCGTAAGAACTCAGTGATTGCGGAATCGTCGCACCGTCATCCGCCGGGGTGCAGATGTCCACCACGGCGTCCGGAGCGATACCGCGCAGCACAGCGGCATAGCTCTCCGCGGGCGTCGCTCCCGCCCATTCCGCGATACGGCGCCGACCGGCCGACGTATTTCCCTCGGCGACAAGCAGCCGCAGCATGACCTAATCTCCCAGATCGCCGCGGATGGCCGCCAGCGTCAGTTGTTTGAACTCTGCTTCCGTCAACTGCCGTGGGTTGGCGCCGGCGGTCGGATCCTTTACGGCATCGGCTGCAATGGTCCCGGCATCGATCTCCTTCACGCCGAGCTCCGCCAGCGTATGGGGCACACCGAGCTTTGCCCGAAACGCAAGGATCCAGGTCAGTATCGCGTCAAAATCACGGCCCGGCAAATCGAGGGCCCGGGCGATGTGCGGAATTTTATCAGCAATTGCGGTCTTGTTGCAGACCAGAACATAGGGAAAGAGCACGCCGTTGGTAAGGCCATGATGCGTGTCGTAGCGCGCCCCGACCGGGTGAGATACCGAGTGGATCGCACCCAGTCCCTTCTGGAACGCAGTCGCCCCCATCGAAGCCGCCGCAAACATATATGCCCGCGCCTCAAGATCGCTTCCGTTCTCGACCGCGCGCGGCAGATAGGTATCGATGATCTTCATCCCCTCAAGTGCGACGCCATCGGCGAGCGGATGAAAGGCCTTGACACAATAGGCCTCGAAGCAATGGGCAAGGGCATCCATTCCGGTCGCCATGGTCAGGAACGGAGGAAGTCCTACCGCCAGTTCGGGATCCTCGATGGCAAGCCTGGGCATCATCAGCGGATGGAAGATGATCTTCTTCTCATGCGTATCTTCGCGCGTGATCACGCCTGCGCGGCCAACCTCGGAACCGGTTCCCGCCGTCGTCGGAACCGCGATGATCGGCGCAATGCCGTCGGTATTGGCGCGCGTCCACCAGTCGCCGACATCTTCGAAATCCCATACCGGCCGCGATTGCGCTGCCATGAACGCCACGCATTTGCCCACGTCCAGCGCCGACCCGCCTCCCACCGCGACGACGCCGTCGTGGCCACCTGCCTTGAAGGCGTCGATGCCGGCCCGAAGGTTCGATTCGGTTGGATTGCTCTTCACGCCTGAAAAAACGCTGATCGGAATTCCAGCCTCGCGAACGCGTGCAACAATGCTTGCGATGAGAGCTGTCCCGGCGAGCCCCCGGTCGGTCACGAGCAACGGTTTGGCGATGTCATTGGCCCGGCATGCGTCGGGAAGTTCCGCAATACGTCCAGCCCCCGTGATGACCCGCGTGGGAAAATTCCAGGCACCGGTAATCTGAATTGCCATGTTCTGCTCTCAATGTTCGACGCGAAGGTGATACGATTTCGGGCGGGTCAGCGCCTCAAACCCGAGACGTGACATGCTGGCGCCGCGACCGGTATCCTTGACGCCGGTCCAGGCGAGAGCGGGATCCACATAGTCGCAGCGGTTCATGAAAACGGTGCCGGTCGCAATACGGTCGCCGATCCGTTCAGCCGCGTCGACGTCCTCCGTCCATACCGATGCCGTCAGTCCGTAAGGACTGTCGTTCATCAGTTCGATCGCGGCCTCATCGGACGCAACCTTCATGATGCCGACGACCGGACCAAAGCTTTCTTCCATCATGATCCGCATGGTGTGATCCACCCCGACGAGAACTTGCGGCATCAAATACGCGGTTCCCGCTTTATCTGCGAGAAAGCGCCCGGCGTCGATCAGGGGGCGAGCGCCTCGCGGGTATGAGCACGGACCGTGTCCGCAAAACGCACCGCCGCCATCGGCCCCAGTGTCGTGCCCTCCACAAGCGGGTTTCCAAGCTCGTAGCGCGAGGCGATGTCCGCAAATGCGCCGACGAACAGGTCATAGATCTCGTCATGCACATAGATGCGTTCGATGCCGCAGCAGCACTGACCCGAATTGTAGAAGGCGCCGTCGACGAGCTGTTCGACGGCGAAATCGAAATCCGCGTCAGCTCTGACATAGGCAGGATCCTTTCCACCCAGTTCCAGACCGAGCGTGGTGAACGTGCCGGCCGCGGCGCGCTCGATCGCCCGGCCACCCGCGACCGAGCCGGTGAAATTCACATGGTCGACAGCACGGGATGCGATCAGCTTCTCAGCCGCCGCGTGATCCAGCGTCAACGTCGTGAACAGGCCTTTCGGCAGCCCGACCTGGTTCATCGCCGATTGAAAGCGCTCGCCGACAAGCAACGTCTGAGCGGCATGCTTGAGAATAACCGCATTGCCTGAAAGAAGCGCCGGAACGATCGCGTTGACAGCCGTGAGATAGGGGTAGTTCCACGGCGCGATAACCAGCACGATCCCGGCCGGAACACGCTTGATCATACGGCGGAAGCCAGGCCGCTCGACAGGTACCAGCGGCGCCAGCGCCTCCTCGCTCAACTCGACCAGAGCACGGACCCGCTCTTCGAGGCTCCGCAGTTCGCCACCGTAACGCACGGGCCGCCCCATCTGCATCGCGAGTTCGGGAACGACCTCATGGTTCTGCGCCTGCATGGCGGAGAGAAAGCTGAGCATCCTTGCCTTCCGTTCCGCCAGCGTCACCTTGGACCATTCCCGCTGAGCCCGCCCGGCGGCCGCGAGAGTTGCAGCAACTTCGCTATCTGTCGCAATGCGGCGCCGCGCCACTTCACTGCCGTCGACCGGCGAGATGCACACAATATCGTTCATGAGGACTTCACTCGGCCTTCGGGGGTGGGCGCCCGGCTTCAGATGATTTCGAAATAGCGGGAGAGCTCCCAATCGGTGATCGCTTTGCGGAATTCGCGTTCTTCCCAGTGTCGCGTCATCGCATAGTGATCGACAAAGACGTCGCCGAACAGATTGCGGCCGGCGGATGACGCCACAAGCCTGTCCGCGGCTTCGGACAGCGTGCGCGGCAGCGCGCGTTCGGCTGGATGCGCCATGGCATAGGCGTTGCCGTCGACTGGCGCGCCGGGCTCGATCTTGTGTTCGATCCCCCAGAGGCCCGAACCCAGCGCCGCGGCGATTGCGAGATATGGGTTGATGTCCGCGGCCGCGATCCGGTATTCCACACGCTGACTCGACGGCGACCCCGGAATGACACGAAGGGCGCAGGTGCGATTTTCGATTCCCCACGTTGCATCGGTTGGCGCCCAGAAACCCGGTATCAGACGCGAATAGCTGTTGACGGTGGAGGCGACCATCGCCAGCAGTTCCGGCAGCAATGCCTGCTGTCCGCCGACGAACCAGCGCATGGTGTCGGACATATTGCCGGGACGCCCACTCTCATGGAAAACCGGCTTGCCCTGTTGGTCGCGCAATGAGAGATGAAGATGCCCGGATTGGCCTGGATAGGCATTCGACCACTTGGCCATGAATGTCAGCATCTTGCCCTGCCGCTCGGCAAGAACCTTGGCGAACGTCTTGAACATCACCGCGCGGTCGGAGGCCGCCAGCGTATCGGTATATTTGATGGCCGCTTCCAGAACGCCTGGCCCGGTCTCGGTATGCAGGCCCTCGATCGGCATATCCATATCATCGCAGAGCTTGAGCAGTGACTGATAAAAATCCGACTCGACCGATGATCGCAGCATCGAATAGCCGAACCAGCCGGGCGTGAGATTCTTCAGGCCGCGATAGCCCTTTTCCCGGACACTGTGGGGCGTTTCCTCGAACACGAAGAACTCGAACTCCGCTGCGACCGATGCGGTAAAGCCCATTTTCGCGGCGCGATCCACGATCCGGCGAAGCAGCCGGCGCGGGCAGAGCTCCGCGGCGGTCCCCTCAAACTCACCAAGAAAAAACAGCATGTCCCCTTCCATGGGAACATCGCGGCAAGAGGTGGGATCGATGCGCGCCGCCGCGTCGGGAAAGGCGGTGTGCCACCCGGTAAAGGTCGATTTGTCGTAGAGCTGGTCCTGAGAATCCCAGCCGAAGATGACGTCACAGAAGTTGAAGCCTGCCTCGAGCGCGTTGAAGAATTTGTCCCGCGCAAGATATTTCCCGCGGATGACTCCATCGAGATCGACCACGCCGATCTTGACGTGGGACAAACCCCGCGCTTCCACCAGCGCACGTGCATCCGCCGCAGTCTTGACACTTCTAGAATCCATGGGTTTCGGGTCTCATCGAAGGAACGGCACGGTCTCGTTGGCGGTCTTGAAGAACTCCGTTCGTCTATCAGCTCGGACAAATCTCACGCAGAACCTCGTCACATGCGGTGATGAAGCTGTCGGCGTTATCCCTTGTGAAGCACAGCGGAGGACGGATTTTCAGCGTGTTGCCGTAGGGACCGGCAGCACCGATGAGAATCCCCCGATGGCGAAGCCGGTTGATGAGAAGGCTGGCGATCTCGGGAGCCGGCTCTTTTGTCTCTCGATCACGGACAAACTCAAGGCCGATGAACAACCCTGCGCCGCGGACGTCGCCCATCTGGATGTGGCGATTTGCGATCTCGCGAAGCCCGTCCATCAGGTGGTTACCGACGGTACCGGCATTTTCGATCAACCTCTCGTCTTCGATCACGTCAAGTACGGCGAGCCCCGCTGCCGCAGCCACCGGATTGCCTCCGAATGTATTGAAATACTTCACCTCTGCCGCGAATCGGTCGAGCAATGTCGCGTGCGTCGCGACACCCCCCATCGGAAAGCCGTTGCCCATGGGCTTACCCATGGTGACGATATCCGGCACGACGCCATGCCGAGCGAAGCCCCACATCGAAGCCCCGGTCCGTCCGAACCCCGGCTGGACTTCATCTGCAATCAACAAGCCTTTGCAGCCGTGCACCACGGTGACTGCGGGAGCGAGAAAACCTGCCGGATCGGCATAGACACCATCGCTCGAAAAGATCGTATCGACCAGCAAGCCGGCGAAACCGATACCGCTTCGCTCCAGGTCGACGATCGCCGCCTCCACAGCCTCCGCAAAGCGCTGACCGAGATTGCCGGCGGGGGCGCGAAACATTTCCGGCGCCGGAACGGCACGAATGTGAGGCGGCAGCGGCTGTCCGGGACGAGATGACGGAGACACGTCGGTTACTGCAGCGGTGTTGCCGTGATAGGCCGTTTCTGTGACGACAAATCCGGCACGGCCAGTCACCACTTTTGCTATCCGTAGCGCAAGGTCGTTGGCTTCGCTGCCGGTACAGGTCAGGACAAGACGATCGATCTCGGCCGGAAAGGTTGCGAGGAGCCGCTCCGCGTAGGAATCCACAACGTCGTTCAGATAGCGTGTGTGGGTGTTCAATAGACCGACCTGCCGGCGGATGGCTTCGACGACACGCGGATGTGCGTGCCCGACCGATGGAACGTTGTTATAGAGGTCGAGATAGCGCCGTCCTTCGGTGTCAAACATCCACACCCCTTCGGCACGCTCCATGCGCAGCGGTTCCTGATAGAACAACACCGCCCCCGACCCGAACGAGCGCAAGCGGCGCTCAACTGCGTCGCGCAGACCCACGCTCATCGCAGAGATATCGCGCCGGTCAAAAGCGTTGAGCGCCAGAATTTCCTTTTCCTTTTGCATCGCGCGCCCTCCGTGGCGCTGTCACACGCAACCGGCCTCGCAGCGATCGGCTGCGACCGCTCCGCAGCTTGAGCCAATGTGGAAATTTCCACAATGCGAAAGCTGCCCAGAGTCACAACTCACTAGAATACAAGTCACGCAATGCCAGGCACAAAATTTATCTAATATATTCAGCAGTTTAAATGAGAGCGACCTCGGACTGCACAACGAGCGGGCAATACATCGCCCAAAATTTGGGGAACATGCCACATAATGAATGTGGACATCCAACTCGGATTAGGAAACGATTTCTGACGCCGGTTCCGGTCGCGCAATCATGTTGCGGCCGATGCCGCCAGGAACATCTGGATGATGAGCGAGCGTTTTTCATCGACCGGCGCAACCCTAGCCGACAGGCAGCCTCGGAGACTGGAAGGCGACCGTCTCTCCAAAGTCGCGCGTCACAAACACATCATCTCGCAACTGACGGCGACCCCAACGCTGCGGGCCTCGGAACTGGCAGCCGCGCTCGGTGTCTCCGGCGAAACGATCCGGCGGGATCTGATGGAGCTTCAGGAACAGAAGCTCATCAACCGCACCTATGGCGGGGCGTCTCGACCGTTTGCGCTCGAGCCGGCGCTCACCGACCGCAAGGCGATCATGACTGCCGAGCGCAAAGCAATCGCCGCAGCGATCGTCGACCTCATCCTGCCAAACGAGGTTTTGATGCTCGGTGCAGGCGCGACAACTTTTCACATCGCAAGACGGCTGGCGGAGCGCGTGCAGGACATTACCGTGATCACCCATGACTTCGCGATCGCCGCGGCCGTGGCCGTGAATCCGTCGATCCGCGTCTTGTGTTGCCCGGGGCGCTACCATCCCACGGAAGGTTATGTCTTCGGTACGCAAACGATCGCAAGCATCAACAGCTATGAGGCGAACCGCGCCATCGTCGGAGCGACGGGCATAGGCGCCCGCGGCATCAACGACGCCGACGACGAGGCCGGCGCCATCTATGGCGCCATGGTGAAGCGAGCGGCGGAAGCGATCGTCGTCGCCGACCATACCAAGTTCGAGCAGCGCGCCCTGACGGTGTTTGCCCACTGGACCGATATCGATCGCCTCGTCACCGACCAGCAACCGGAGGGAGCGCTGGCAACCGCCCTCCGGGAGTCCGGAACAGAGATTATTGTTGCCCAGCAGCACTGAGAAAGGCCGAAACGATGGCATGCCTGACAACTCTTGCTCCTCGTGACGAGCGCGCCGGACATGACGGCAGGGCGGACGACATCCATTCGACCGGTATCCGTTCGATGTCGCCACGGGAGGTCCATATCGGCCGCCTCGATATCGAATTCGTAAGTCCGGACCGGCCCTTTGCCCGGAGCTGGAAGCGCGTGAGCAGCGTCCATGATGCGTCCTATCTGATGGTTTTCCCGCTCGCGGGCTGCGTCACCTTCAGCCAGGACGGGCGCGCCGGCATTGGCGGTCCCGATGAATACGTCCTCCTGAGCGAGTTGGCATTTTACCAATTGTCATCGGACAAGGGGGCGCGGCTGCTGCTGGTGCGCATCCCCGCCACGGAACTTCGCGGACGTCTGGTCTCCGTTGACGATCATATCAGCCGGCGCTTCAAGCCGAACGACCAGATGACACACCTGCTGGCTGGGATGATCCGGAACGTTGCGGAGCTGTTTATCGACCAGCCGCCTCCGAACCCGCAGGCCCTGGCAACGGAGATCATCAGCTTCGTCGCGCTGACGATTGCCACGGAGGACCGTGGCGCAGCCACTGACGTCCGCAATGCGCGCTATCATCTGCGCCGCCGGATCGTCGACTTCATCGAAAAGAACTTGAGCGACCAGACGCTTTCGCCCAAGAAGATAGCCGCGAGCAGTCGCATATCGCTGAGTTATCTTTACAGTCTCTTCAACGACAACGAGACGACGGTGGGGCAGTTCGTTCAGGTCAAGCGCCTCCAACGCGCCTATGAAATTCTGGTCGCGGACCCGAAAGGTCACCGCACCGTCTCTGAAGTCGCCTATGAGGTCGGCTTCAAGAACGTTTCTCATTTCTCGCGGAGCTTCAGCCGCTACTTCAAGATCGCCCCGCGCGACGTGCGCCAGATGAACAAGGCTATTCATCTCGAGCCGAACTCCAGACCTTCGCGCCTGAAGACGGTACTCGTGCCCAAGGCCCCGTCTCGCAGCGGCTTCGGTTCGCCCCATTGGGGAACCAGCAAGCCGCGACTGCTTCATGAGAGGAGCCGCTCGTCCGCCGATGTCGCGGAACATCGTTAACAATCCACGCTTCCCGCGGGAGCCAACATTGGCCGACATTCAAGACGGGTTGTCCGAGAGCGAACTGGCCTCGTTCTTCAATAACCTCGCTGACGCCGCCCGAGGCATCGCGTTGACGCATTTTCGGTCAAACATCAATTTCGAACGCAAACAGGACTTGTCTCCCGTCACGATCGCGGATCAAGCCATCGAGCAGGAACTCCGGCGAATGATCGCCGCCCGTTTCCCGAACCACGGCATTCTGGGCGAGGAGACGGGCTCAACCCCGGGCGACCGTTACACATGGTACCTCGACCCGATCGATGGAACGAAGAGCTTTATTTCCGGAATGCCGTTGTTCGGCACCCTGATCGCTCTCGTCGATGAAAAAAAAGAAACGGTGGTCGCAGGGATGATCGACATGCCGGCGCTCGCGGAGCGCTGGTTTGGCGCATCTGGTGGCACCACATTCAACAACGTGCCGGCGAAGGTGAGCCGCGCAGTCAACCTGGAAGATGCGCAGATCTATACGTCGTCTCCGGACTTTTTTTCACCGGAGGATTGGACGCGCTACGATATGCTCAGCCGCAAAGCAATGTTCAGGCGTTTCGGCGGCGACTGCTACCAGTACGGACTGCTGGCCTCGGGGCACTGCGATCTCGTCGTCGAGGCATCGCTGAAGTCCTTTGATTTCATGGCGCTCGTGCCCGTCATTGAAGGCGCAGGCGGTGTGATGAGCGATTGGGAGGGACGGCCGCTCAACCGCGATTCCGATGGACGGGTCGTTGCGGCGGCCAACGAAGCCCTGCTGTTTCAGGCGCTCGCCGTGCTCAAGGCATAAAGCAGGCCGCCTCCTTCGCTGCCTTCATACGGCTCGCAGCCAGCTCTCCCAACGCGGGTCGTACATCACGTCCCTGGCACGCATATATTTCCACTCGCCATATTTCTGATAGTCGAAATCCCAGTCCTTGAGCTTGCGATTGACGACAGCCCATGACGCCCATTTGATATCGGCAAGCGCGCGGTTGACAATGACGCGGGCGACCATACCGGGGCGCGCCGAACCCGCATATTGCTCGATCAGACTGACCGTCAGGTCTTCATCGAAGAACATTTCAGCGAACAAAACGCCAAGCTCATAGCTTCGTTCGTTGTTTGACGCGAACTCGTAATCGATCAGCCTCATCGGCCGGGCGGCGGGCTGCTCCGACCCGACCAGAAAGTTTCCAGGCATTGGATCGTTGAAACAGGGCACGAGGTCGAGGCCGGACGCCATGAAGGCGGCCTTTGCCTGGCCATAGCGATGCATGATCCACGACATGTCATGCGGAAAATGCGACCCCAATTCGCGACCCTGTTCGACATGCTCCTCGATCATGTCGAAGATGGTTTTCGTCAGGCCCAGCTTCGGGCCGGCATGCAACTGGCGATAAAGATTGAGGACATCGGACTGGATCGCGGAATCTCCGAAATCCCCGTTGGTGCAGGCCCGGTAGCCCTCGAGGAACTCACTGACTTCGAGGCCATCCTGCGCGTCAAAGAACACCACTTCGGGGGCGATGCCCATGGCATGCGCATTGCGCGCAGCCTCGTTCGCAGTCACCCGATCAATGAACATTTCGGAGCCCTCGCCGGGCACCTTCACAAAATACCGTCGGGTATCGCCTTCGACCTCGATGAGCCAGTTCTGGTTCATCAGCCCGCCGACAAGAGAGGCATAGCCGATGTTCTTGCCGCGCCACTGCGGTACGCGGCCAACCGCGCTTTCGAGGTTGCGCTCGTGGACGGTTGCCGCTTCGCCCAGCTTTCTCCGAACCGTCATGCCGCCCTCCGAAGCACTTCGCCGAAGCGCGGTTCGCGGACCGCCATGCGACAGCGCACGAAGCGCCAGCTGGCAAACTTGTAGAACTCAAGCGTATTGCGTGCCGACTTGGCAGCCAGAAGCGCTCCAAGCAGCCCCCATCTCAGATCATCTGCAATGCCATAGATCCGGGCCCGGCAAAAAGCAGCCTCGTCAAACGAACCGGTATTGCGCGCGAAGGCATCGCGCGCCTCGGGCTCCTGAGCGAATGCTTCGACCAGAAAACTGCCAAGATCCTCCAATGGATCGGCCGTCGTTGCCCGATCCCAATCCACCAGGCGCACCTCTCCGGCATCGTTGATCAGAATGTTCGAGACGTTGCCATCGCCGTGAATCGGAACCGGGGTGACGTCGAGCCCTCGAAGCGCCGCCGCCGCAAATCGTAACTCCTCGACCAGCCATTCCGCGTCAGGCGGCAGTTGCGCCCTTGCCGATACCACGGCGGCATAAAAATGTTCGATCTCGTCGAAGACGCCGTTCCGCCGGGGCAAAGGCTGTCCGGCCTGAAACAATCGGCGCGCCGCGATCACCGCGTCGACGATCTCTGGCTCCAGCATGCGCTCGAGTGTTCCCACCCGCCAGCCCTGGTTCAGATCCTCCATGATGAGGAGGCCGGCATCCGTATCGGCCACAATCACCTTCGGGCCGATACCGAGGTCCGATGCACGCCGGGCCGCTTCGAATGCGCAGGGTATATCGATATAGAGCTCGGCGTCGGGGTCCATCACCTTGACGAAAACACTTTCGCCGCTCGTCTTGTTGGCCGCACGCCAGGGAGAACCGTCGACGCCACGCCAGCTTGGCGAGGCCAGGATGGGGATCGCAGGTTCGATCACGATGTCTCCCGCGCCCCAGCCGGGCAAGGCATCGATATGGCTCCTTATCTTGGCTGCTTCGGTTTCAAATTGACTCATGACGGTGTCTTGTTTCTCTCGATGTCCGGGTCGGCAAAGCTTCGATCTGGCGCTCCGCCGTTCGGGGTAGTTTGATCGAGATAGATGCAAAAGGGATGCCTCGCGCTCCACCAAATCATGCCGTTGGAAACAACGCCTCTAGCCCGGTGCAGACCGCATTCGTTATCGACGCAATAATCGGGACTATCGTGGATTCTGCGGAGGGCGCATGTCTGCTGAAGAATTGGCCGGAATGAGCCTCTCCAGGCTGGCCGAGGCCTATGCATCGCGGGATCTTTCTCCGGTCGACGTCGTCAAGGACGTCATCGCCCACTCCGAAGCGGTCAATGCCTCGATCAACGCTCTTTTCAGCTTCCGATCCGACGACGCCATCGCCAGCGCCCGGCAGTCCGAGGCGCGATGGAAGGCCAAAGCAGCACTCGGCCCGCTCGATGGCGTGCCGATGACGGTCAAGGACAGCGTTGCGATGGTCGGCTGGCCTTATTTTCATGGCATCGGCGCCAACCGCTCGCTGCCGCCGTCAAATTACGATTCACCCCCCGCCATCGCCCTCCATGCGGCGGGCGCCGTGATTTTCGCCAAGACCACGATGCCCGATTGCGGCCTGATGGCATCCGGCATCAGCTCCCTGCATGGCGTCACCCGAAATCCATGGGGACTGGCCTGGAATACCGGCGGATCGTCCGCGGGAGCCGGCGCCTCGCTCGCTGCCGGGGCCGGGTTTGTTTCAGTCGGTACGGATATTGCCGGATCGGTACGGCTGCCTGCCGCTCATTGCGGGCTCGCTTCGCTAAAGCCTACCCATGGACGGATCCCTCACCTTCCCGCCGACACCATGCGCATGGCCGGCCCGATGGGTCGCCGCGTCGATGATATTGCACGTCTGATGACGGTCCTGACACGCCAGGACGAGCGCGACACCTGGAGCTTTCCGGCCGACGGCACCCGGTATCACGAACGGCTTGGTCGTGACGTCAAAGGACTGAAGATCGGCCTGCTGACCGATATGGGCTTCGGAGCCAAACCTGAAGCGGCAGTACGCGACGCCGTGGAGGAAGCCGGCAAGCTGCTCGCCGGTGCCGGCGCAATCGTCGAGCCGTTTGTCTCGCCGCTCGGCTATGATGCCTATGCCCCTATCGATCTGTTTCTTCAGGTGCGCGGCTATCTCGAATACAGCTCGCTCCCGCCGCACACAGACGGTGACCGCGACATCAACCCCTATGTCCGGGAATGGTGCCTCGGCGGCGCACGGCGTTCCGGGGCAGACCTCTACGAGGCGCTGGGCCAGATCGGAAAAATGAAAGCCGCCCTGCTCGCCGCCTTCGAAGGATGGGACTATGTGATCGCACCGACGCTGCCCGTGGTGAATTTTCCCGCAGAAGAGCCCGGCGTCTCCCGACAGAATCCGCTCGAACACACGTTGTTCACCGCGATGTTCAATCAGACCTGCCAGCCTGCGTCCACCGTCTGCACGGCGTTTGACGCGCGACATCTGCCGATCGGCATTCAGATCATCGGTCACCGATTCGACGATCTCGGTGTATTGCAGATGACGAAAGTGCTCGAAGAACTCCGTCCCGTGACGATGGACTGGCCCTTTCAGCCGCGCGCCTGAGAGGCGGCATCACGAGGCACCGTTTCAGAGCAAACGCCGCAAATAATATCAGGCTGCAGCCTTTGCTTCACCGGCATCGAGAAGATGGCAGGCGGCGAACCGCCCCGGCGACTGCTCGACCAGCTTGGGAATTTCGACACGACATCGGCCGAATGCCTTCGGACAGCGCGACGCGAAGCTGCAGCCTGGCGGGATGTCGATCGGACTTGGCGGCTCGCCTTCCAGCAGGAAATCGCCCGGATCGAACAGCTTGTCTTCGAGCGTCGGCGCAGCCGACAGCAGCGCCTTGGTATAGGGATGCTGCGGGTCGAAAAACAGTTGGCGGTTGTCGGCGATTTCGACCATTTCGCCGAGATACATTACCGCGATCCGCGTGCAGACCTTCCGTACCATCGCAAGATCGTGCGAGATGAAAACATAGGTGAGATCGTTCTTTTCCTGAAGCTTCGAGAACAGATCGATCAGCCGCGCCTGCTCACGCTGATCCAGCGCCGACAACGTCTCATCGAGAATGAGAAGCTTGGGGTCCAGAATGAGCGCCCGCGCGATTGAGATTCTCTGACGTTCACCCGTAGACAGCGCATTGGGCAACTGATCGTAGAACTCCGCGGCGAGACCGACTTCCGCCATTGCCGCGACAACGCGGCTACGCAAATCCGCCCGAGAAACTCTTCCTCGAATGAGAAGGCTCTCCTCGATCATGCGGCCGACGGTGGTTCGCGGTGGCAAGGCGTTGTAGGGGTCCTGGAGCAGGAGCTGGAACTCATTGCGTTTTCTGATGAGCTCCCGCGGCGACAGCGAAGCCAGAGAAGTTCCGCTGAGTACGATGTTGCCCCGATCCGGGACTTCCAGCCATGCGAGAAGCCGGGTCAAGGTCGACTTTCCGCAACCGGATTCACCCACGATGCCAAAATTCTCGCGCGGCATGATGTCCAGCGTCACGCCGCGCACCGCCTGCACATTGCTGTAGGAGTTAAAGGTGCCGCGTTTGCGCGCCCTGTAGGTCCGATAGACGTTCTCGACCCGCATCAGCGGCACATCGCCTTCTGCCGGACGCCGGACGAGAGGCCCATCGGCTTCCGACCACATGCGCGGAACGCTGGCGATTGCCTTGCGCGTATAATCGGTCTTGGGGGCCGCGAGCAGTTCCGCAAACGGCTGCTGCTCGACAAATCGTCCCTGATAAAGAATAGCGGTATTGTCGCCGAACTGCCGCAGGGTCGGCAGCGAAGACGACAGATAAATCGTCGCCATCTTGTGACGCAGACACAGATCATGCAGCAGCGCCACGATCTGCGCTGCGATCGTGACGTCCAGCGGCTGGGTGACGTTGTCGGCGATCAAAACGGCGGGTTCGGCGCAAATCGCGTCGACGATCATCGCACGCTGCATCATGCCGCCCGAGAATTTCGAGGGATAATCCCAATAGCGTTCCCGGGGTGACGGGATGCGTACCTCGCCAAGAAGCTGGATAACCCGCTCTCGGCATTCGCGCCGATTCCACTCGGGCCGGACGCTGTGGAGCTTCTCTGCGATCTGGACCCCGACCGGCACGGTAGGATCAAGCGAGCTTTGCGGTTTCGATCCGATATAGGCGATATCGCGGCCGGTCCTGACCTCGCACGCCCCCTTTTTGAGGATGTCCTGACCGGCAAAAATGATACGCCCCGCCCGATATTCGAGGCTTTCCGGCAACCAGTTCGCCAGAGCACGACTGAGCACGGTTTTCCCCGTGCCGCTTTCGCCGTAGATGCCTAAAATCTCCGACGTGTGCAGACGAAAACTGATGCGGTCGAGAATTGGCGGTGATCCCGGCGTCGCAGGGCCTACGGCAAGATCGCCGACCTCGAGAATGAGCGAAAGGTCCATCTCAGAGCCCTCCGTAAATTCGGTTGCGCGCTTTCTCGAGCGCAGACCCCATCAGATTGATCGACGTCAGCGCGACGGCGAGAAATATGCCGGGTATGGTGGCGATCCACCATGCGTTGATCAAATATTTGCGGGAGTCGGCGATGATGCTGCCAAAGCTCGGCGTCGGTGGCTGGATGCCCAATCCCAGAAAGCCGAGGATCGCCTCGAAAATCATCATGCGCGCGACGTCGAGCACCGCGACGAATGCGATCGGCGGCAGGATATTCGGCGCGGCGAACAGCAGCAGAATACGCCAATCGCCCGCGCCCAGAACACGCAAGCCCCGGACATACTCCTTGCCCCGCTCGGTCACGGCCGCGCTGCGCGCGACCCGCGCATAGAGCGGCCAGCCGGACAGCGCCAGAACGATGATGATGGTGGGCACTGTCGGCCGCGAGACCCCGAGAATGGTGATGGCCAGAATGATCATCGGAATCGAAAGCTGGGCATCGGTGATCCGCATGATGACGATATCCCACCATTTGCCCTTGAAGCCTGCAAACAATCCAAGGCCACAGCCAATGATGAAAATCAGAACCACGGTGACGACACCGACCAGGAGCGAATAGCGCAAACCGATAAAACTTCTCATCAGCATGTCGCGGCCGAGTTGATCGGTACCGAGAGGATGTTCCCAGACCCACTTTTCGCCAAGCAGCACAGGAGGCAGGAACTTGTCCTTCACCACCATCTTGGTCGCGCTGACCGACGAAATCTCCGGATAGACCACCGACACGAGCAAAAGCGCCACAAAGATGAAAAAGCCGACCCGGAAACTCGGCATTCGCCATGCCGCGAGCAGGATACGGCGGTTGACCGACTGGATTCGGGTTGGCGTCTGGTCTTGCTCGGCCGCGATGATCGTGGTCGCTGTCATGATCAGATTTCCACGCGCGGGTCGATGAGGTAGGCGACCAAATCCACGATAATATTGATGAAAACGAAAACGGCGCTTGTGGTGATCGCGATACCCTGAATGACGGGAAAATCGCGCCCGACGACCGAAACGACGGTCAGATTTCCCAGCCCCGGATAGTCGAATATGTATTCGATCACCAGCACGCCGCCGATCAGCGTCGACAGCTGGATCCCGAGCAGATTAACCAGCGGGACCGCCGCATTGCGCAGCGCGTGTGAATAGACAATGCGGCGTCGCGACAGTCCGCGGACACGCGCTTCGTCGATGAAGGTCGATTGCATCACCTCGCCGAGCGACGTCGTCAGCGTGCGGATGATGAAGGGTGCAATCTCGACCGCCAGCACGAACGCGGGCAGCAGGACATAGGAAAATCCCTGATAGCCGAGCGCCGGCAGCAGCTTGAGCTTGACCGACAGAAACAGGATCAGGACAATGGCAAGCCAGAAATTGGGAATCGATACGAACAATGACTGCACGCCAAAGGCGAGCGCATTCTGCCAACCGTGCTGATGTAATCCGCCCGCAATTCCGATAGGAAATGACATCAGGAGCGCAAACAGCAACGCCATGCCGCCCAATTGAAGGGTGAATGGCAAGCGCTCCAGAATGAGATCGATCACGGGCGCCATGTCCGACTTGGTCGGATCGATATACTGTCCGCCGGTCGCTATCATCCCGCTGCGCGGGCGCAGGTAGGATTGGCCGAGGTCCCCTTGCAGCAGGCCACGCATATAGCGGCCATATTGCACGATGATCGGATCGCGCAACCCCATTTTCGTCGCCACCTTCTCGACCACATCCGGCGGCGCCATGCCGCCGACGATCAGGCGCACCGGATCGCCCGGAACCACGCGCAGCAATGTGAAGATGATGAGCGACGTGATGAAAATGATCAGGAGACCCTGCGCGATGCGTTTACCCAAGAATTCCAGGATCAACATCGAAGAGGGCTACCACGGTTCATCAAGTCAGAGTGAAAGACGAGCCGGACAAATCCGGCCCGTCGAGGCGAACGTCAGGCCAGTGTTGCCTTCGTCATATCCTGCATTCCGTTGGGATAGATGTAGAGGCCATCCAGTTTCTTGCTGTAGGCATGAATGAAAACCGACGTGAACAATGCAAGCGCCGGCGCCTTCTTTGCAATGGTCGGAAGCGTCTCGGTCTGGATGATCTTCTTGCGTTCTTCGATGGTCGTGGCGTTACGTTCCTTGTCGAGAACCGCATCGATCTCCTTGTCGACGATTCCGGTGATGCGCTTGGACGAGGAGTGGAAATGCGTACGCAGCACGAGATCGGGCTCGGGCGATCCCGTGCACCAGCCGCAGTCGATCATGTTTCCCTCGCCGCCGCCGGGCTTGTCGTAGAGCAGGTTGCCCCAGGCCGCTACTTCGAGGGTCTGGAGATTGACCTTGAAGCCCTGCTCCTGAAGCATTCCGGTAATCAGTTCTGCATATTCCTTGGTCTTGGGATAGAAGCCGACCGAGGTGTAATAGGTCAGTTCGGGCAGACCCTGCCCTTTCGGGTAGCCCGCTTCCGCGAGGAGCTTCTGCGCTTTGTCCGGGTCGTATTCCGGATAGTCGGCAACTTCGGCGTAGCCGAATTTGACCGGTGAAATATGCGCCTTGGAGAAGGTTCCGGAAACGCCGAGGATCTCCAAAATCTGTTTGCGGTCGATCGAATAGCACGCCGCCAGCCGAAGACGCGGATCGTCGAATGGCTTCTTTGAGCAACGGAAGAAGAGATACTTGTTCTCGACCGACACCGCCTTGTGGATATTGAAGCGGGCATCCTTTGAAATGGTATCGACCTGCTCCTGCTCGAGCCGTTCGATGATGTCGGCCTCACCATTGAGAAGCGAAAGAGTTCGTGTCGTGGTATCGCCGACGAAACGATATTCAACGCCCGGGATTTTCGGCGCGCCGAGGAAAAATCCCGGATTTGCCGTCAGGACGGTCGTATCCCCTTTCTGTTCGACATATTTATAAGGACCGGTGCCGTTCATGCGCGCCGAGAGTTGCGCCTTGTTGGCGATGTCCTTTGCCGACATGATCGGAAGGAAGGACGAGAGATAATAGAACAGCGTCGCAGGATAGCCTTGCGCCTTGGTGTTGATGTGGCACGTGAAATCGTCAATCACATCGACCGCGACGAGGCCGGGATACCATTGTGCCGGGCGGTCGGGCTGACAGCCATATTCATAGGTCGCCTTGACGTCTGCCGCCGTGAACGGTGAACCGTCGTGGAATTTGACGCCTTTGCGCAGCTTCACCTCCATGGTGGAGGCATCGACCGGTTTCAGCGATTCGGCCAGTTCGAACACCAGCTCGTCAGGCTTTTCCGGCCGCATCGGCGCGCGTGTCAGATACCCGAACACGAAACCTTCGACGATGAGCTGGCCGAGATTGGTGTGCGTGGTGGGATCCCAGTTGCCTGTCAGTGCCTCCGCACCGAGGAAGCGCAACGCCTTGCCTTCCGCGGCAAAAGCGGAATTCATCAGAAAGTCGGGATCGACCCGCCCCAAGCCATACGCCGCGGCGCCGGCAAGCCCACCTAGCATCAAGTCCCTGCGGTTCATCATGTCGTCCCCTCGATGATTTCGGCAACGCTGAACCTGCACTCGGCTTACGAGGCTATCAGCCGTTCCACCTTCTGCTGTCGCCACCTTTTGCTGTGGCCTGCAAAGCATAGACCAACGCTGCAACCGCCTGATTCCTTCTGCTCCACGATTCCGTTGCTGACGCTTCTCCTGCAGCAGCCCGCCATCGGACCTTTATCAACGGCTGAGCCGGGTCGCTTAACCCTGAGGCATCGCGGCCTCTTCGCTGTGCAGCACAGGAATTATGGAGGCGTAGAAACACCGCCTTCGCGCAAAGCACCTATGATTGCACTCGGGCTCGACATGAACGGAGCAACAGTATTGGAACAAGTGGACGGAGCTTCCAACCGACCCATTCGCGGTGTCATCTCGGACCTCGACGGCGTCGCCTATCGGGACGAGACGCCTATCGCGAGTTCCGTTCAGGCATTTCGCGCCTGGCGCGAGCGAGGCGTGCCATACGCCTTTGTCACCAACAATTCGACGAAGTCGGCCGGGCAATTCGCTGCGAAACTTGCCGGGATGGGCATTCCGGCGACGGCCCCGCAGGTATTCAGCACGATATCGGCGGTTCAAGGGTTGCTTCGACAGCAGTGCGTGCCCGGCACCCGGGTCTTTGCGATCGGCGAGAAGCCACTTCTTGAGACGCTCGAGGATGCCGGATATCGGCTCACCGGAACGGATGCCGAAGTGGTGGTTCTCGGCTTTGATTCCGAACTCAGCTACGCAAAACTGCGCATAGCCGTGCGCGCAGCCCTGGCGGGGGCAACGGTTATCGCTACCAATCCCGATGTGCTTACGCCTGTTCACGATGGCTATGATCCATGCGTCGGCGTACTGATCGCCGCGGTGACAGCGGCGGTGCCGACTGCAGCCCCGATCATTGTCGGCAAACCACATCCATTCATGATCGAGCAGGCGCTCAGCTATATCGGGACCCAGAAAGACGAAACCGTGATGATCGGCGATCAGGTCGCGACCGACATCATCGCAGGTCAGAGCGCGGGCCTCCGTTCAATTCTGCTCACCAGCGACGTTCCGTTCAACGCCATTGTCGGCGTTACCCCCGATCGGATCGTTTCGAGCCTTCTCGACCTTGTCGAAGTCGCCCTGGAGGCCGACGTGTCGTGAAGGCGAACCAAGACGACTTCGAGAGCATGCAAGCCGAACTCGGCTCCGCTCTTCCCCGATGGGGCATGTCTCCGCATGCCAAACTTACGTTCGTGAGCCATTCTGAAAATACCACGTTTCTCGCCCACGACCCACAGTCCGGACAGCGGCTTGTGTTGCGTGTGCAGCGGATCGGCTATCACACGCCGGCAGAGATTCTCTCGGAACTATCGTGGATCTCCGCTTTGATCGCGGATGGCATCATCGATACGCCGCGTCCCCTTCCCGATGACAACGGCCTGTCGCTCTGTCCGGTGCAGTTGAACGGATTGACGCGACAGGTGGTCGCGTTTGAATACATGAGTGGGCACGAGCCGGACCAGTCTGCGTCGTTGCCTGCCTGGTTTCGTAAACTTGGGGCAGTCAGCGCGCGGCTGCATCAGCACAGCCGACATTGGCAAAGACCGACAGCCTTCCGACGCAAAATATGGGACTTCGACGCCATGCTCGGCGTGCGGCCGTTGTGGGGGGACTGGCGCGCCGGATTAGGCTTGCGCGATTCCGACGCGCAGCTCCTGAAGCGGGTTGCCGATGCACTCGCGCAACGGCTCGATGCCTATGGTCGCGAGAGCCATCGCTTTGGCCTTGTTCATGCCGACCTGCGCCTTGCAAACCTTCTCGTGGACGGAGAGCGGCTCGGCATCATCGATTTCGATGACTGTGGTTTCTCCTGGTTCTTCTACGATTTCGCCGCGGCCGTCAGCTTCATGGAACATCAGCCGATCGTGACCGAACTGCAAAACACATGGCTGGAGGGATATCGAACCGTCGCGCCGGTCTCGAATGAGGACGAGGCGATGCTTCCCATCTTTGTCATCTTGAGGCGAATGCTTTTGACGGCCTGGATTGCGTCGCATTCAGAAACCGACACAGCCCGCCTGCTTGGAACAGACTACACCGAAGGCACCGTGGCGATGGGCGAGCGGTTTCTTCGAACGCTTTAACCGAAGCAAACGGCCGCGATCGACGATCTTCCGCTCCCACTGCGGCGTTGTTGCCGCCCGGCTCCTGCCCGTTCTAAATCAATGCGAGGTCACGACTTTCGCTGCCGTCAGGGCTTGAGATCGAAAGCAGCCCGCGCAAGCTTTCGGCGGACATCGGACGAGCCAAAAGATACCCCTGGAGCAGATCGCACCCGAGTTCCTTCAGAAGCGCGTCGTGTTCAATCGTCTCGACACCTTCGGCCAAAACACGAAGACCACAGGATTGCGCAAGCGAAATCATTCCGCCGAGGAGTTCGCGACGCTTATCGTGCTGATCGAGGAAACTTCGATCAATCTTTACGACGTTGCACGACAGCCGCTGAAGGTAACCGAGATTTGCGTGGCCGGCGCCAAAATCATCGATCCACAGTTCGACACCGAGATCCTTCAGGCCGAACAGCGCGTCCTGAACGGTGGTCGACCGTTCAAGGAGCAAGCCTTCCGTCAATTCAAGAACCAATCGCTGCGGAGCAAGACCGGTATCGCCAAGAATGCGGGCGACCGTCGGTACAAGGGACGGCTGACTTAGATTAAGCGGTGAGAGATTGACGCTGAGCTGCACGGAATCGGGCCAAGCAGCGGCTTCCTGGCAAGCGTGAAGCAGGACCCACTCCGTCAACGGACCGATAAGTCCGGCGTCTTCGGCTACAGGAATGAACTCAAGCGGAGGGACATTTCCCCTTGCGGGGTCGTTCCAGCGCAGCAGCGCCTCGCAGGCAATCAGGCGCCTCGTGGAGGTATCGTAGATTGGCTGGTAGTTAAGGTAGAGATGACCAGCATGCATAGCTACCCGCAGGTCGTTAGCAAGATTTGCGGCCTGTCGAAGCGCTTGCAGTCCGGACGCTTCCCGGCGCTTTTTTCCGAGTGGCGACGGCGACGACATTGTCTTCGTCTCACTCTTCAGATGATCGTCATAAAGACGAGGAATTCCAAGTCCAGCGCTCTTTGCAGCATAGAGCGCCTTGTCGGCGAGGGATAATAGGGCCTCAGATTCGTTCGCTTGAGCGGGCGCGCAGGCAATGCCAATGCTGACACCGACATTCGCTTCACCGTATTGACCGAGTTCATATTTGCCGTCGAGCGCAATGGTCACGCGATGTGCCGTGGCGACCGCTTCCGAGGCAGAAGCACTTTGCAACAGAATAGCAAATTCGTCGCCACCCAGACGGGCGGCCGTATCACCTTTGCGCAGATTGACGAGAAGGCGGCGCCCAACCTCCTTGAGCAGCAAGTCACCGGCGGCATGGCCAAAGCCATCATTGATCTCTTTGAAGCCGTCGAGATCCAGGCAGAGTAATGCGGCCGGACTATCCTCTCGTGCTGTCGCCAGGGCTTCGTCGAGACGCTCATTAAACAGCAGCCGATTTGGAAGCTCGGTCAGTACATCGTGTTGCGCAAGGAACTCGATACGGGATTCTGCGCGTCGCCTTTCTGTTATGTCCTCATAGGTACAAACCCATCCACCGTCCTCAAGCGGTTGATGGTAGATTGCAATCAACCGACCATCGCCGAGCTCCTGAAGAAAAGTGTCCGGCTGGCGCCTGTCGATATGCGCTTTCCGTTCCCGATAGATATCTTCGACCGAGCGCCCCGGATAATTACCGACGGCACAACTATTGGCGAGGATATCGTAGAAGCGCATCCCCATGGGCAGCGTCGCCATCGGCTGACTATAGATGCGGCAGAACTGTTCGTTAACCAATTGCAGGCGGTCCTGGGCGTCGTAGAGGCAGATGCCCTGAGGCATGTTTACGATCGCCTGCTCGAAGCGTTGGCGAAAAGTCCCCGGGGGAGCAAAGCGCCAAGATAGATCGTACCACACAACGGAAAGCAGCCGGGACAGCTTGCGATGAGCCGTATCGACATGTTGTACGGTGTTTTTATATAGCGGCGTCTGCATGAGCGAAGCTGCATCACAATGCAAAAAATCAATCGCTCCACTCAATCAAGAAAGGCTTCCGATTTGTTTAATGCCCGCAAGTTCGACCCGACGGAGTCGTACGACTTGGTTCGAGACCTCAATGAACCAAAGGGTTCGTGACTATTCGTCACGCGAAGTGCTTAGATTCTGGGCATGAGACCAGTTGGATAGACCACGCGTTAACTGCTTTCCCTTTTGAAAGCATGGTGGCTAACGTCGCCAGTGAGCAGGTCGGTTGACCCTTCGGATTGTTTTTACCCTGTGCCACGAAACTATCTCACGCCTCGCTTCAGGCGAGCTTTGGATAGGACGCCTTTTCGAAGAAACTCTTGCCGGCCACGTAACTGCGGCCGGGCGACACGTCCGGCTTCTCTTCGCCTTCGATACCGGATTCGAATGTCAGCTCAAGCTGAACGCCACTCGGATCATAAACGAACAACTGCCAGAGCGAGGTGCCGGGGACGATGAACTCGCGCCAGTCGAGGCCGGCCGCCTTGAAACGCGAAACGTAGGAGCGGTAGCCCGAGCAGGACAGCGAGATATGATCGATAGCCGCGGTGCCCGCCGGGGCCTTGCCTTCCGGACCCAGCGCCGGTCCGCCGGCATAGACATGAACGATAGCGATCCCGCCCGGTTGCGGGCAGCCAAGCCATGCGCCCGGATATCCGAAATCCGGCCGCGGGAATTCGCGCAATCCGATGATGTCGCCCCAGAACCTTCGGGTCGCGGCAAGATTCTCGGTCTTGATCGCGATGTGATAAAGCCCGTGAACCGTTGCGAGCGGCATCTTGTTGTCGATGGTTGCAGTCATGGCGTCCGTCTCCTCATTGCGCGTTTCCGTCCAATGGTAATCCGATGTCCCGATAAAGAATCTTCAACCGGCTCTGAAACGGTTCTTCATTCTTGTGCTTTGTTCCTTCGACCGGATCGGCGCCATCCAGCATCGTATCCGTTGCGTCGAGCGAAAATTCCATGACGAAGCGCATGCGGGCGGCTCTCAACGCGTCGAACTCCGAGAGCCAACCGTCGATATTGTTGTCTCCACTGGAATAGCGTTGCGTGATCAGCTCTGCCGCATTCGCGCTGTCTTCGATCGCCTGTGTCGCACCCTGACCCAAGGTCGGGACCATGCCGTGGGCGGCATCGCCCAGATAGAGAACATTGCAGCCCGCGGCGCGATAAAGCATTTCGTGTTCCTGCATCCGCGCCCAGTGCGTGTCGGCGGCATTTTCGCAGATGGCGTCTATCATCCAGCGCGCCTGCGCACTTGGTGGCGCGGTTTTCGGCGTATACGCCGCACGCAGAGCGTCCGGTTCCTTCAAGCTCTCTGCGATGGACGACTGGGGCGAGATTGGAAACGTGCCGGCAATATAAATATGGTCCGGCGGCACGCGAAAGGACAGCAGGCGGTTCGGCCCGTTGAACCATTGCTCGTAATCGTCGATCAATCCGTTCGAAGTATCCGGAACCAGCAACCGAAAGATCGACACACCGACGTGCCGTATCAGCGGTTCGCCGGACATGGTTCGCCGCGCCTTCGAATAGCGGCCGTCGGCCGCGATCAGCAGATCGATACCGTCCAACTGATAATCTTCTCCATTCTGTGTCCACCTGATCGATGTTTTGGAAGCATCGGCGGGATCGCCGCGAATCTGAGTGATTTCGCAACCGTAGGCTATGCTTGAGCCCGCAGCCTCGCGCAGCACGCGGTAGAGCTCTGACCAGCGGATTCGCCACCCAGGACCTTCCGCCACCCTCGCCAGCGCAAGGTCCAAGAGAACTTCGCCGTCGGTGAGTGAAATGCGCCAGTTGCGCCAGGGGAAGCTCGCCCGGGTGATGCTTTCGGCAAGTTCGGGATCGATCGCCGTCAGCGCCTTCACAGCGTTGGGACCGATATTGAGACCGGTGCCGGCCTCAGAATGATCATCACGCACGACACGTTCGAGGCAGACCACCTCGATGCCACTTAACAGCGCCAGCCTGCGCGCCATCACGCATCCCGCAACGCCGGCGCCGACAATGACGATCCGCATCAGGCACGGCCTTGTTCTTGCGACGCAATGACAGCAATGAGGCCGCCACCGTCCGGGCCCTGATGTTCTGCGCCACCCGACACGAAAATCCGCCCGTCGCCGATCACGCCCGCGACGAGACCCGCAACCGCTCCGCGAACGTGGCGCTGGGCGTTGATGTCGGTATCATCAAGCATGGTGTGACGGTTGCCACGAATTCGTCCGCGCCGGTCAGGCTCGCATTTCACCAACACGGCCGCGATGCGCGCGGCGTCGTGTACTGCTACTTGCGGAGCGGCCGCGATGCCGAGATCGGAAAGCACGTCGACCACAGCCCCGATGTCCAACGCGTCTCCCATCGGGCGATGGGCGATGCGCAGCGGACCCGACCAATGCGGGCTGTTGCCGAGAACGATCACCTCGTTGCTCTCGACCTCGACGCCCGAAGAAATACTGGCGCGCGGCGATTGAATGGAAAAATCGGACAGAAATGATGCATCGCCGAAGCCATCCGGCTTGATCTCACCGAGTCCGAGCCCGACACCGAGCGCGCCGGCCGCGCGGGCATACGCCATTGATTTGTTGGGATCACTGGTTAGCGGCACCCTGCCGGCGGCGATGGCCGCCTCGGCGCGAGCTACCGTCACGCAGGGGCATTTAACTTGAACGAAATGCACGTCGTCCGGCCGTTCGATCCCGGCAGCCGCGACGGCCTTGCGTACGGCGTCCGCCACGCTGTCGATATGCGCGCGGCGGCCAACATTCTCGGGCGGAACCGGCTCGCTAAAAGCGGTGCCGATCGCCAGCGCCGGGCCCTGAGCCGGCACGCCCTCGTGCTCGCCGATGCAGAGCACGATATAGTGAGGGCTCATGACACCTTCGGTGCCGCCCGAAAGCACGCAGGGAATTTCTCGGATCAGCCGCTCCGCCGGCCTTCTCAGATGCTTCGACAGCAATCCCATCAGGGTCTGGGTGAAATAGCCGCGGGTAAAATCGTTGACGCCGCCATTGCCCTCGGTCTTGCCGATGACGGCCGCGACTTCTGCCGGGCGAACCGTTCCGCTTGCGATCAGCCTTTCCAGCTCGGACAGATCTCCGGGATGCGCCATCGCCAGTCTGAAGACCGCGGCATTCTTCATGCGCCTGGCGCCTTCCGGGTGAGCTCGAACAGCCGGCTTGGACTCAGAGGGATCTCCAGCAATTCGACATGTTTTGCCTTGAGCTGCAGCGCATCTTCGATGGCTTGTGCGAATAGCGGACCGACCGGAATTGCGCCGGCCTCTCCTGCCCCCTTGATTCCCAAGGGATTGAGCGGCGAAGGCGTCGTGGTATGCGCGAGCTCCATGCGCGGGACTTCCAGGGCGGTCGGAAGCAGATAATCCGCGAGCGACGCATTGAGGAGCTGGCCCTGATCGTCGAACGACAGCTTCTCATAGAAGGCGTTGCCGATTCCCTGCGCAACCCCGCCATGAATCTGGCCGGCAAGGATCATCGGATTGATCACCGTCCCGCAGTCGTGAACCACGACGTATCTCAGGATTTTCAAATCGAAGGTCAGCGGATCGAGTTCGACGATCATGGCGTGGACGCCGTTCGCGGTGGCGCCCATCGGCGGCCCGAAATACTGGGTCGATTCCAGGCCGGGCTCGGTACCGGGCTTGACCGCCCCGCGCATCGGATTGGCGCGTGCGGCAAGTTCGCCAAGCCCAATGAACTTCCCGGGAATACCGACAATTGAGACCTTGCCGCCTTCGATGATCAAATCATCTTCAGAGCATTCGAAGGCATCGCTTGCGAGCTTCAAGGCTTTCTGTCGTACGACGCGAGAGGCTTCGTTGACCGCATTGCCGGCGACGACGGCACCCCTGCTGGCGAACGTTCCGGCGCCCCAATAGAACTGATCTGTGTCGCCTGTGACAACATCGACGTCGGTGACGTCAACGCCAAGCTGGTCGGCGGCGATTTGCGCAAAGCTGGTGAAATGCCCCTGCCCCTGCGTACCGATCCCGGTTGCGACGCTGACCTTGCCGTTCGCCTGCACCTGGACCTTCGCGCCTTCGTAAGGCCCGATGCCGGTGCCCTCGACGTAGCACGCGACGCCGATACCGACGTGGCGCCCTTGCGCGCGCAATTTCGGTTGCTCGCGCTCGGTGAACTCCGCATAGCCGATGGCATCGAGAGCCTTGTCGAGAACAGGTTCGTAGTTACCGCTATCGTATTCGAGAGGCGCGAAATCCTGATAGATGATTTCGTTCTTGTAGGGGAAGGCATCCGCCGGAATCAGGTTGCGTCGCCTGATTTCGGCGGGATCGATATTCAGCTCATGCGCGGTCAGATCGAGCAACCGTTCCATCACGAACACGCCGTGCTGACGCCCCGCGCCGCGGTAGGGCGTGACGATCGGCAAGTTTGTAAATACGGCCGTGAAGGTGCTGTCATAGGCCGGCACCACATAAGGACCGAGCAGCGTACATTGGCTGTTGATCGGAACGGTCAGTCCATATGGATCGTAGGCGCCGGTGTCGTGCAGAAAAACGTCCTTGATACCGAGGATGCGGCCATCGCTTGCAACCGCCATCTCCGCATCGTGGATCTGGCCGCGTTCATGCGTGGTCGCAAAGAAATGCTCGAGCCGGTCCTCGATCCATTTCACCGGCCGGTTGAGCCGCATCGAAATCCATGGCAACGCCACTTCTTCCGGGTAGAACATCATGATCTTCGGCCCAAAACCGCCGCCGACGAAGGGCGCGATGACGCGCACCTGCCGCTCTCCAAGCCCGAGCATTGCGGCAAGGCCATTGCGAACGAACACCGGCGCCTGGGTGGTGTCCCAGATTGTCATCTGATTGCCACGGGCATCCCACTGCGCCACCACACCGCGCGTCTCGATCGGCGATGATATGCCATGCTCGTAACGAAAACGGCGTTTGAGAATCCTGTGAGCTTTCGCCACGGCGGAGCGATAATCGCCCTTGGTCTGGCGAACATGCGCGGAAACATTGGAATCGAGATCGTCATGAACGCAGGGCGACGACGCGGTCAGGGCGTCCTCAATATCGACGACCGCCGGCAGCGTTTCGAGTTCCACCACGATGTCGTCGAGCGCGTCCTCCGCCAGGTAACGACTCTCCGCGACGATAATCGCGATGGGCTCGCCGACGTGACGGATCTTGTCTTTCGCGAGCGGCACCTGCGTGCGCTGGTTGAAAACGATTCCGGCGATCGGCGGCGGCGGAACGAGCAGAGGACCAGGCTTCCAGTAGGCGCCAAGATCATCAGCGGTGTAGGCTGCCACGACGCCACGGCGTTTCAGCGCCATCGATACGTCGATACTGCTGATGCGCGCATGCGCCACCTGGCTGCGAAGAAACGCCACATGCAGCATTCCCGTCAGTTCGACGTCGTCGATGAACAATGCTTGCCCGGTGAGGAGCCTGTGATCCTCATTGCGTTTGACCGGCGCGCCGAAATAGCGGGTCGTCATGGCATGGACGCCCGCATCGTCTCGGCCGCCGCCAGCATGGCATCGACGATGTTTTGATAGCCGGTGCAGCGGCACAGATTGCCCGACAACGCCTCGCGCACCTCGTCTTCGGAAGGCGCCGTGTTTTCCCGCAAAAAGGCCGTCATCGTCATCAGGATTCCCGGCGTGCAATAGCCGCATTGCAAGCCATGATGATCGTGCATCGCCTGCTGGACCGGATGCAACTTGCCTCCGTCCGCCGACAGCCCTTCGACGGTCGAAATCTCCTGCGCGTTGGTCTGGACCGCCAGCATGAGGCACGAGCGGATTGGATGGCCGTCCAGCAGAACGGTGCATGCCCCGCAAACGCCGTGCTCACAGCCGACGTGCGTTCCGGCGAGATGCAGTTCGTGACGTAGGAAGTCACTCAGCAGCATGCGGGACTCCACGCTGCGGCGGTACGTCGTGCCATTGACCGACAACTCTATGTCGTGAAGATCAGGCTCCATGGCCGACCCGTGTGTGAGCCATGTCCAACGCGCGTTTCGTCAAGACAACCGCGATATGACGCTGATAGTCCGGGCTTGCATGGACGTTGCCGGAAGGCGCGATGGTATTGCCGACCTCCGAGGCGACCGCATCAATCGCGTCGCGGGTGCATCGCCGCCCAATCAGAAGCGACGCGGCATGGCTGGCATCGACCGGCGTTTCGCCGACGCCGCACAATGCCAGCCTGGCATCAGTACAGCGCTGTTCTTCGTCAAGCGTCACAGCGGCGGCGACACCTGCCAGGGCAAAATCGCCGCGCCGGCGCGCAATTTCCAAAAAGCAGGTGCCGCTACGCGGCTTCGGGGACGGAAATACAATGTCCACCAGCATCTCATTAGCCGCGATATCGGTGGTGAGCGGGCCAATAAAAAACTCCGACGCGGCAATTTCCCGTTGACCCGCCGAGGACCTCAATCGCATTCGCGCTTCCATCGCGACGGCGATCGCCGGCAGTTCGGAAGCCGGGTCCGCATGGGCAAGATTGCCGCCGATCGTTCCGCGGTTACGGATCTGCGGATGGGCGATGTGAGGAAGGGCATCCGCGAATAACGGGCAGAGCCGCAAGAAATCACCGGCACGCTCGAGTTCACGATAGCGCGTCAGCGCGCCAACATGAATTTCGCCGCCTTCAGACCGGGTAATCCCGGCGCATTCATCGAGCGGGTTGACGTCGATCAATACCGGCGGCTGCGACAACCTGAAATTCATCGCCGGCACCAGGCTTTGGCCACCTGCGAGAAACCTCGCATCGTCACCGTACTCGGCCTTCAACGCCAGCGCATGGTCGAGAGACGAAGCTGCGATGTATTTGAATGGAGCAGGCTTCATGATGCTCGTTCAGAGACTGCATGCGCAACGCGCTTCGCGAACGCAACGCCAGAAGTATCAGTCGTCGCAGGATGCAAGTCAAAAGTTGTTTGCTAACAAGGAGTTGGAACTGCATTTAAATGGAGCGGAAGCCTGCTCATTATTCTACCGGCCTGCGCAAACATTGGGCGCGCCACTGATAGCAGCTTTTGCCACTATCTCATAATGGCGTCGTCCAAGCCGAGCCCGTTAGCTTTGAAAGAACCGGAAGCGGAGCGTCGCCCGGGCGATAACGAAGCTATCGCCAGCCTGGTCAATTCGGTGGCAGACACCGCCGCGCCTGACATGATTGCGTCCGAGCCCCCCTCTTCAAAGCGTCTCGTCGTCGATGCGCAGAACATTTCGCTGACGTTCGATACCGCCGACGGAAGGGTGGACGCGCTGTCGAACGTCAGCCTCCAGATCGTCGAGGGTGAATTCGTCTCCTTTATCGGGCCGTCGGGTTGCGGCAAGACCACGATGCTGCGCGTGATCGCCGACCTTCAGCGGCCATCGGCCGGCGCCCTCCTCGTCAATGGGATGAGCGCGGAGAACGCGCGGTTGGCCCGCAGTTATGGCTATGTCTTCCAGGCCCCGGCGCTGTTTCCCTGGCGCACCATCGAGAAGAACCTGAAGTTGCCGCTGGAGATCATGGGGTTCTCGGAAATCGATCAGCAGCAGCGGGTGGAGCGCTATCTGTCCCTCGTCAACTTGACCGGATTCGAACGGAAATTTCCCTGGCAGCTTTCGGGAGGCATGCAGCAACGAGTCTCGATCGCCCGGGCGCTGTCGTTTGATCCAGCCCTTCTGCTCATGGACGAACCCTTCGGGGCGCTCGATGAAATCGTGCGCGATCATCTTAATGAGCAGTTGCTGCAGTTATGGAAATCCACGGAGAAAACCGTTCTCTTCGTGACGCATTCAATTCCGGAGGCGGTTTTCCTCTCGACCAAGGTCGTGGTGATGTCGCCGCGCCCCGGCCGCATCATCGATATCATCGATTGCGATTTCCCTCGCGACCGTTCGCTGGAGATCCGGGAGACGCCCGAGTTCCTCAGGATTGCGCAACGCGTTCGTGTGGGCCTGCGCGCGGGGCACTCCTATGACGAGTAACTCCGCCGCGATGCCTTCGGGATCCCTCATGCGTCACCCATGGGTGGAGCGATACGCACCGCTTGCGACAACGGTGCTGGTGCTGATTGCGATCTGGTACATCGCAGCCATCGCCATGAACCTTTCGCTGGTTCGCGATGCCTTTGAGCGGGAAGAGACGGCCTATACGTTGACTGACCTGATATCCGGAACACTCAGCGCGGAGCGTCCGCTGCTACCGGCGCCGCACCAGGTGGCTGCCGCGGTTTACGATTCCGTTTTCGGCTATCCGCCGCTCGCCCCGCGTAGTCTGGTCTATCATTCGCTGGTGACGCTGACGGCGACCCTGCTTGGTTTCGTGCTCGGCGCGTTGCTCGGAATCGTGCTGGCTTTGATGATCGTCCACAGCCGCGTGCTGGAGCGAAGCCTGATGCCCTGGATCATCTGTTCGCAGATGGTGCCGATACTCGCGCTTGCGCCAATCTTCATCGTGGTGCTGGGAGCACTCGGCCTGCACGGATTGTTGCCGAAATCGATTATCTCGGCCTATCTCTGCTTTTTTCCGATCGCGATCGGAATGGTGAAAGGGTTCACGTCGTCCGAACCGCAGCAAATCGAACTGATGCGGACGTGGTCGGCGACGTCGCGTCAGATGCTGTGGAAATTGCGCTGGCCTTCCGCGGTGCCCTATCTTTTCGCGAGCCTCAAAGTGGCCATCACGATCTCGCTGATCGGCGCGATTGTCGCCGAATTGCCGACCGGCGCGGAAGCGGGAATCGGGGCACGGCTGCTGGCCGGTTCCTATTATGGGCAGACGATCCAGATTTGGGCGGCGTTGGTCGCATCGGCCGTCCTCGCCTCGGGACTGATCGGGATCGTCGGTCTGGTGGAACGTGGTGTCGCCCGCCGCATGGGAGCGCATTGATGGACCCACGCAAACTCAGGCTCGGCTTTCTCTTTGCCGCAGGCGCCATCGTCCTCGCGCTTCTGCTTCCATCCGGACCACGATCGCCATCGCTGCTGCCGTCGCCGGCGATCTGGCAAACGACGGCCTGTGCCGGCCTGCTGTTCTTGTGTGCCGCATGGATGGCCAACGCCCGCGCAACGGCGTTTGGCCTCGCCGGAATAACCCTGGCAGGCGGCGCCACGCTGGCCATGCTCCGCGATCCCGCCATCGCCGGATCGGCGGGTACCGGCTTCTGGATGATCGTGATCGCAGTGTGGCTGGCGGCGGCGCTTTGCGTGGTCAATCTGGCGGCCATGCGTCCACTACGGACTGACCGGCAGAACATTCTCAATATCCTTGTTCCGCTGCTGTTCGGCGCGGTCGTCTTCTATCTCTGGGAAGTCGGTGTACGGGGTTTTGGCGTGCCGCCGGTATTGCTGCCGTCGCCCAGCGCCGCCGCGGCTAAATTCGCATCTTCGCTGCCGACGCTGTGTACGGATTTTGTCCAGACGTTTGTTCGCGGTGTGCTGATCGGCTATGCGATCGGCTGCGGCGCCGGTCTCCTGGTCGCGATCCTGGCGCACCGCTATGCATTCCTCGGCCGCGGTCTGTTGCCACTCGGAAACTTCTTTTCCGCGCTGCCGCTGGTCGGCATTGCTCCGATCATGGTGATGTGGTTCGGCTTCGACTGGCCGTCAAAAGCAGCGGTGGTCGCGCTTGTCACGTTCTTCCCGATGCTGGTGAACGCGCTCGCGGGTTTGTCGGCATCCGGCCACATCGAACGCGACCTGATGCGTTCCTATGCCGCGAACCATTCGCAGAGCCTGAGCAAGCTGTATCTGCCTGCAGCGATGCCATTCATTTTCAACGCGCTGAAAATAAACGCAACCCTCGCTTTGATCGGCGCGATCGTTGCAGAGTTTTTCGGAACGCCAACGCAGGGCATCGGGTTTCGGATATCGACCGAGGCGGGACGCATGGCCATCGACATGGTCTGGGCGGAAATCGCGCTCGCAGCACTTGCAGGAATGGGCTTCTACGGACTTGTCGCGCTGGCCGAACGCGCGACCACTTTTTGGCATCCGTCGTATCGGACCTGACTCGGCAAGGTCTCATGATTGGAGTTTTCGAATGAAACGCATCTTGGTATTGGCGGCAGGCTTGACGCTCGGTTTGCCGCCCGCAGGCGCGCAAGCCGCCGATTCCGTCACTATCCAGCTCAAATGGGTTTCGCAGGCCCAGTTCGCCGGCTACTTCGTCGCAAAATCGAAGGGCTTTTATAAGGAAGCCGGACTCGACGTCACAATCAAGCCGGGCGGCCCCGATGTAGCCCCACCGCAGGTGATCGCGGGCGGCGGCGCCGATGTCGTCGTCGACTGGATGCCATCGGCGCTCGCGTCGCGCGAAAAGGGCGTGCCTTTGGTCAATATTTCGCAGACGTTCAAGCGATCCGGACTGGAACTGACCTGCCGCGCGGATACGGGCATCAAGAAGCCGACCGACCTCAAGAACAAAACAGTTGGGATTTGGTACGGCGGCAATGAATATCCCTTCCTGTCGTGGATGTCGAAGCTCGGTTACAAGCCCGACGGCTCCGCGGGCGGCGTCAAGGTGATCAAGCAGGGCTTCAATGTCGATCCTATCCTGCAAAAGCAGGCGGACTGCGTTTCAACGATGGCGTACAACGAATACTGGCAGGTGATCGATGGGGGCTTCAAGCCGAGCCAACTTGTCGTCTTCAAGTATGAGGACGAAGGCGTCGCGACACTGGAAGACGGCCTCTACGTGCTGGAAAAAAATCTGAAGGATCCGGCCTTCGTCACCAAGATGGCAAAGTTCGTCAAGGCTTCGATGAAGGGCTGGGACTACGCCAAGAAGAATCCTGACGAGGCGGTAAAGATCATCCTCGCCGCGGATACCACAGGCGCCAAGACCGAAAAGGATCAAAAGCGGATGATGGGAGAAGTCGGCAAGCTGCTTGGCGAAAGCGACGGCAAGCTGGACGTGAAGGACTACGATCGCACGGTCGCGACCTTGATGTCGGGCGGTTCCGATCCTGTGATCACCAAGAAACCCGAAGGCGCGTACACCTTTGCAGTTTATGACGCGATGAAGAAGTAGCTTTGGCAGAGGGATGCGATTTCCGTCCCGTCCTTCTCGCTCAATGGCAAAACCCACCAAACGGTCTGAGCGGTTAGTGCGGCCGATATCGGCTTGGCTGGTGACGAGCGGCCGCGCTAACCAGGAATGTCAGGTTCTGGATATTTCGCCAAAAGGCGCGAAGGTTGTCGTTCAAGCAGGCTCGGCAATTCCGGATCGCTTCGAACTCGCTTTTTTCCAGGACATCGACAAACGACGGATGTGTGAAGTCATTTGGCGGCGCGGCAAGGTGCTGGGCGTCAAGTTCACGTCGTAGTCGTTCAACGCCACAACGGCCACATCCGGGATGTCGGATGTGGCAAGATCCAGCCATTGGATTGGCACCGGAAGTCCACAGCGAAAGCTCGGTCTAGCCAACAAATGCTGGCATCAAACCGCGACTACGGCCGCGAGGTAGACCATGCCGCGGGCTTTCCAGCGCAGGCGATCGGCGGCCGAACGGACCGGCTTCCAGAATCGTTTCGTGGTGAGGCGCACGCGCCCTCTGGCGCGGCCCTCCAGGTACGGCCCGTACAGGACGTCCATGCGACGCTCATAGGCCATGGCGGCGAGAGTGGACACCGCGAACACAAAACCGAGAAATGCGATTGTTTCGATAGTCATTTGAGGCCCCCGCCCGTTTCTTCGACAGGGATCTGTATAAACCTGCAATTTTAAAGTTCAGGTCTTGGGCGGGAGTGCAATTGAGCGATCGCGTTAGCAAACCTTAAACCATGAGTTTCCACGGCAGACCGCCGTCGCGACGAGGCGACCACCCGTCACAAGCGCTAGCAATTGGTGCATATTCTAAGTTGCTTCCTCAGATTCGCGTCGGCTTCCCTGTCTGCGGCCTGTTCCTCTGACCATCGATCGGACTGCGCGGTCGGGTCGTTCAGCATCTCGCGGTTGCGTCGCGAATTTCGTTTCGGCTTGGTTTCGTCGACGCTCTCTGTTGGAGCCGGACCCAGGCCGTCCCAGGCAATTGGCGCTGCCGGCGACGGCGCGTAGCAGCCGTTTCCCGACACGCAGCAACCGGCGAGCGCGACGGCGGCGAACAGAAAGGCAATGCATTTCGATATCATCAGCGCGTCCGTTTTGGGCTATCCTGCGACCTGTGAGCCGGTGAGATGCCAACTCAACGCGCTGCCATGCTGCCGCAAAAAATGCACAGGAAGAAGTTCCATTTATGGCGTCTGAGGACGGTTAGCCCGATCATGAGACGGCGCTCCCACCCCGCCGGATCGGGCACGGCGCAGAATAGGACGCTCATCAGGCTATCGCAGCGGAACGGTTAGTACGCTCCGTATGCGTTCAGGAGCAAACCCAAATAATCGCAATCGCCATCGGCAGGCCGGCGGCCAAAGCGCCGGCAATCATCAGGGTAAATGCGAATAACGGATTTGGCTCAGAGCGCACGTTGTCTATTGACATGTCGCTTACTCCACACGCGGAAAAATTGAAAAGCCGCCACCAGGGGCGAATCCGGGGACGCGCGTACGCGTGTCCAGTTAGTGATCGCGGATGGTGCCCAGATATGGTTAACAAATGGTTAACGGCCAAGGACCTGCCCCTCGAGCCGGCGCCGCGGAGAGCTCGAAATAGCGGCGCGTCTCCTGTTTGGTTTTGGCGATCAGCCCTCCCTTCCAACGCGCGTCGAGCTTTCGATCGGCTACAGTCTCAGAGGGGTGCTGGCGCAGGTCGCGCGTGAGGGATTGGTACGCGATCTTGCCGCCCGGCTGACCACCGACTTTGCACGGAATCTCGATCGGCATCTTGCGGGCGCCCGGCCTGATGGATCGGCTGCGGGTGCACAAAATCTAAACGCGCTTTCGCTTCTGCTCGGCCTTTTGCGAACGCAAGCGCAGAAGGCCATTCGACATGTCCTGGGTCGATAGCGATGCAACGCCTTGGTACGATTCTTGCTGAGTTCCTCGTCGGGAAATATTTTTCGGAAGCGAGGGACGCCATGACGAATTCCGAGCTGCGTGCCGACATTCACAGCATAGAGCCCATTCCTGATGCCGACCGGGACTCGACGGGGCCACAGCAGATGTGGATCTGGGCCGGCGCCAACATCGCACCGGTCAACTGGGCGCTCGGCGCGCTCGGTATCGTCCTCAAGCTCGGCCTGTGGGAGACCATCGCGGTGATCGTCGTGGGCAACCTGCTCGGTTGCGCCATCTTCGCCGCCTTCACGGTGATGGGCCACAAGACCGGCGTCAATCAGATGGTGCTTAGCCGTTCCGCTTTCGGACGCCGCGGAGCCTACCTGCCGAGCGCGCTGATGTTCCTGATGACGCTCGGCTGGATCGGCGTGAACACCTATTTTCCGGTCAAGATCGCGATGGCTATCCTGGGCCAGTTTGGAATCCCCGACACGCTGGTGGCAACCTTGATCGTCATCACCGTCGTGATGGTGGTGCAGGTCCTGATCGGAATCTATGGCTTCTACGCGATCCGCACTTTTGAGAAGTACACAGTGCCAGTGACCGTCGCGATCATGGTGCTGATGAGCGTTCTCGCCTGGAGTCAGCCGGGTGTCGTCAATTGGAAGCTGACCAGCACGCTTCCGCCCGGCGCTCATCTGGCGATGTTGACGCTGCTGATGTCGGCGATCGGGGTCGGCTGGGGAATTTCCTGGGTCACGTGGGCCTCGGACTATTCGCGCTTCGTGCCCCGCAGCGTCTCCTCGACGTCGGTCTTCTGGTATAGCTATATCGGCATGTTCGTACCGTCGGTATGGCTCGCCATCCTCGGTGCGACCATCGCCAGCGTTACGTTGGACACCGACCCGGCCAAGATGGTCAGCGCCGTGTTCGGCGGCGTCGCCAGCGTGCTGGTGCTGCTGATGGTGCTGCATGGCCCGATCGCGACCAATATCCTGAACGTATATTCGGCGGCGCTTGCAGCGCTCAGCATGGGCGTCCGCTTGTCGCGGACCGCACTGGCCTTGATCGTCGGTATCGCGGGTTACTTGGTCACGATCTACTTTATCTTTGCGCCTTCGTTCGCCAAGGCATTCGACAACTGGATGATCAGCCTGCTGCTGTGGATGAGTCCCTGGGCCGGCGTCGTGATGGCCGACTTCTTTCTTAAGCGAAAGAGCCAGATCAATGTCGCGGAACTTTACCGATCGCCGGAAACAAGTATCTATGGTGACATCAACTGGAGCGGCCTGATCGCCTTTTTTGCCGGACTGATCGCCGGCTGGTCGGTGCAGGACGGGCTCGTTCCCGCGCTTCAGGGACCGATCTCCACCGGGCTGTTGGGCGGGGCCGACCTCAGTTGGCTGTTCGGGATCGTCGTTTCCGGGGCTGTGTACCTGGCTCTTGATCGGCGAAGCCTGGCTGCACCGGCGGTCGCAGCCACCAGCGCCGCCGGCAAGTAGGACTGGCTCCGAGACGTGGTCACGAAGTTCCGCGAGTAGAGTCGTGACCTGTCCCAGGCCAGGCGGCACTCCCATCGGCTCCTTGTCATCAACTTGAAGCATGGCGAGGTTGAACCGACTTCAAGCGCCCTTTCCACACCATGCGCGGCGCCCGCGGCCGGCGTTGGCGATGTGGTTGACGGTTTGGGTGAGAGCCCTCTCTTCAGCAGCGGCCTTAAATCACTCCTGTTCGACGCAGGCCGTTGCCTTCTCCGCCGACGGATCGCCAAAATAATTGAGCCAATAGTTAACCGCTGTCGGTGCGAAGTGAATTGTCCGCGCTTGCTCCGGTAGCCGGCAATGATCTCCGTCATAGCAATATCAGCGGCGCTTCGCTCCGGTTGGATTTTGAAGAACAGGCCAATTCATTGAGGAGTTGCTTTGCTTGTTCGGGGCCGCCGCATGCCCGCGCATCGCGCGGCTCGTCACGCGCATCTGATCTTCTTTGCGATCTTCTTGCGATCATCGTGCAACGCGTGCTTCGCTTGGTCGCGATGCGATGCCATTTCAATTTCTAAATTGTAGTGTAAGATGACTCCGTGCGTGCCGAGTCCCGGCTTGCACATTCACTGATGTTATCATTCAGAACTCATGGAGGGCCACATGGCCAAGAAAGCAAAGAAGGCAAAGAAGGCTAAGAAGACTACCAAGAAGAAAAAGAAGTAACGCCGCCAACCTCAGCAATTCCGACCGCTATATGCGCCACTGGTGCGCTTGAATAATTGCTGCGGTTGTCGGGCGAACCTCTCGCGGTCGCTACAGTGCGACACGGATCCCTGGGTGGATGATATCTGCGCGGGGGTCCGTGGCGTGCCGCGCGATACGCACGCCAGCCAAGACGAACGCCGTCTTGCGGACCAAGGATGCTGTCTAAGGAAGGCCGTTCAGTAGCTGCGGCAGCTCCTGCGCCAACAGCACGGCCGTCGAAGCCAGCGCCGACAGGCTGACGATGATCTGGGCCACACAATTTCGCTTCAACGCCGCTTCGCCACCGGTCGTCGCATTGAACGAATTACGCATTGGCTGGCTCCGTCTGATGCACTGCCCGCGGATCACCCCAAATTTATAGTGTGAGTCGCAACGCCGGCGTCCGATCAAATTTCTCGCAGGCCAATTGACTCTTTTGCGACTCGGCGGCCTGTCGAATTCGGGCACGGCCGGAAGGCCATATCGCGCGGGCACCGCGCCATCAATCCGCTCGCGTCCCTCGCCCTTTCAGGCAATCGCGCTCTTGGTGCCGTTGTTCATGACGTGACGAGCGAATTTCGCGCGGTCTGTGCCTCATGACGGCCGGATCTGATCGAGGCATTGACCAACGGCAACTCGGTTGTCGATTTGATCTGTTCCATGGTGAACATCGACGATACGTCATGGAGATCGATCTTGGCGATCAGCCGCTGGTAAAGATCGTCATAGGCGCGAATGTCGGATACCACCGCACGGATCAGATAGTCGACATCTCCGCTCAGCCGGTAGAAATCCACGACCTCCGGAAAACTGACCACAATTTTCCTGAACCGCTGAACCCATTCGGCATTGTGCTGGTTGGTCTTGACCGCGATGAAGACGCTGACGCCAAGGTCGAGCTTCTCGGCGTCAAGCAGGGCAACCCGGCGTTTGATGTAGCCGGAGCTTTCAAGTTTCTGAATTCGCCGCCAGCAAGGGGTCGAGCTGAGCCCGACGCGGTCTGCGATTTCCTGCATGGAAAGGCTGCTGTCCACCTGAAGCGTCGCCAGGATCTTGCGGTCGAACTCGTCGAGCATCTTGGCCTCCAAATCAAGCTGGATGAGGAAAATTTCTGCCATCCGACGCCGTGATTGAGCAATGCTATTGCGAGTAGCGCCGCATCGCGAGCACAAAAAAGATGCCGGAGCTGCGCAAAACCTCGGCAGACGCGGTATGCCCGCACCAAAGCCGAAGGCCGACAGCAGATCTCTGCCGCCGGCAAGCGCGTTAAGCTTTCGGTTGGTTTGGCTGGTGACGGCGAATGTTACAGTCGCTGGCCGCCGCTGGCGTCGATCTGTTGACCGGTGACCCATCCGCCGTCGTCGGAGGCGAGGAATGCCACCACCTTGGCAATATCCGTGGGCTGGCCGACGCGGCCGAGCGCGATCGTGCCGGCGACCGCGCGACTGGCGACCGGATCGCGCGCCGCGGCGTTCATGTCGGTGGCCGTGGCGCCCGGCATCACCGAATTCACCGTGATCTGGCGGTTGCCGAGATGGAGGGCGAGCAGTCGGGTCAAGGCCTCCAGCCCCGCTTTTGCCGGCGCGTAGGCTGCCATCGTCGGATAGGCCACGCGCGTCCCCATCGACGAAATATTGACGATCCGCCCGCCCTCGCGGAAATGCGGCAGCAAAGCCTTGATCAAGAAGAACGGCGATTTCAAATTGGTCTGCAGCAGCAGTTCGAAGTCGTCCTCGGTAATATCCTCGATGGTGGCGCGCTTGCTCAAACCCGCATTGTTGACGAGAATATCGAAACCCGGCGCAGCGTATCGTTGGGTCAGTTCTGCGGTGAAGAGCTTCGCCAACGCCGTTGCTCCGCCAGGCACGGACAGATCGGCCTGGATCGCGAAGGCTACGCCGCCGGCGGCCGCGATTTCGGCAACGGTGGCGTTCGCTGCGTCCGCCTGCGAGTGATAGTGCACGGCGACGATGGCCTCCTCGCGTGCCAGCCGCCGTGCAATGGCCCGGCCGATGCCGCGGCTCGCACCTGTCACCAGCGCAATCTTGCCGGACAGCGCGGTCATACCGACCAGCCCTGTGCCGCTTCCAGGCTGCGGGCGCGATCGATCAGCGCCTTGCGATCGATCTTGTTGGTGCCGGCCCACGG
>Ga0137409_10000498_pt1 | contig 43045 bp, 49 predicted proteins | sample CZODoug1_16funga_FD_122059 | JGI IMG/M metagenome (GOLD analysis project Ga0137409, IMG submission 122059) | Vadose zone soil fungal communities from Angelo Coast Range Reserve, California, USA - CZODoug1_16fungal (Hybrid Assembly) | ecosystem: Environmental > Terrestrial > Soil > Vadose zone...
TCGCGGTTGGTCACGTCCATCTTGATCGCGAGCGCCTTACGGCCCATCTTGCGGATCTCTTCCGCGGTGCTGTTCGAATGCACCCAGCCCTGCGACACCGCCACCTGCGCCAGCATGCTGCCCTGCGCCTCCGCTGTCTTCTGCAGGTCGGGGTCGTCCTCGACCAGCACATCGGTGATGACCACGTCGGCGCCCTGGCGCGCGAGCGTGAGCGCGTCCTGCCGGCCGAGCCCTCGCGAAGCGCCGGTGACGACTGCAACCCTGCCGGTTAGATCGAACATCTTCCCTCCATTAGTGCCGGACTCCGCCTCCCCCCATCCCGGCTGCGCCGGACTTCCCCCTGCGGGGGAAGGAACCAACTAGATTCTGATCGTGCTGCGCGAGTTGGCGATCGCGCGCGAGATGACCAGCCGTTGTATCTCGGCCGTACCTTCCCAGATCTGATAGATCTTCGCGTCACGAAACCATTTCTCGACGGGGTATTCCTTGATGTACCCGTAGCCGCCGAGGACCTGGATCGCATCGGTCGTCACTTCCATCGCCACATCGCCGGCGAAGCATTTCGCCATCGATCCTTCGGCGCGCTCGAACGGCATGCCTTGCGTCGCCATCCAGCCCGCCCGCCAGATGAGCAGGCGGGCAGCGTCGATCTTCATCGCCATGTCCGCGAGCTTGAACCCAATCGCCTCGTGCTGCCACAGAGGCTTGCCGAACTGCTTGCGTTCCTGCGCGTAATCAAGGGCGAACTCGTACGCGGCACGCGCGATGCCCAGCGCTCCGGCGGCCACCCCGGGCCGCGTCGCCTCGAGCGTCCTCAAAGCGCCAAGCGCTCCAGGACCTGCGTTGTCAGCGTCAGGCTCGCCGCCCAGCCGGTGATCGAGCGGTATGTGGCAGTCCTCGAGGATCACCTGCGCCGTATGGCTCGCTCGGACACCGAGCTTCTGCTCCTTGCGACCCATCCGCAGGCCGCTCGCGCCTTTCGGAACCAGGAAGGAGGCGATGCCGGCCGGTCCCTTCGATGGGTCCGTATTCGCGTAGATGACGTGGTAGTCGGCGATTCCGCCGTTGGTGCAGAACTGCTTGGTCCCGTTGAGCACGTAACCGTCGCCGACACGGGTCGCCCGCGTCTTCATCGCGAGCGCGTCCGAGCCCGAGTCAGGCTCTGTCAGCCCGAGGCCGCCCAGGACAAGCTTGTCCGGATTCGTGAACTCCGGCAGCCAGCGCTTCTTCTGCTCTTCGGTGCCGCTGGCCCTGATTCCAGCCATCGCAAGCGCCATCGACTGGATGCACACCGCGATCCCGGCGCATCCCCAGTGCAGCTCTTCGTTGAGGATGAGCTCGGTCAGGAAGTCAAGGCCCTGGCCGCCGTACTCCTCCGGCAGGAATGCGGCGGGCGTCAGGCCAAGCCGGTGCGCCTTCTTGACGACCTCATACGGAAACTCCTCAGTCTCGTCGTGGTGCGCGGCAACCGGCCGGATCTCCTTCTCCGCGAACTCGTGCGCAAGCTGGCGGATCGCCTTCTGTTCTGGGGTCAGCGAGAAGTCGAGCGTCATGATTTGAAATCCGCGCTGGACTTTGTCAACACCGCCTCGCCCTTCTGATTGACCGCCCGCAGGTGGAGCTTGCCGGGGCCGGCCGGCTCGGCGGTGAAGGTAACGGTGTCACCCGGCACGACCATCCCGGCGAACCGGCAGTACAGTCGCGTGAGCTTGTCGGGACCGCCCGCGGCTTCTGCGGCGACCACTCCCGCGAGCCCCATCTGCAGCATGCCGTGGGCGATCACGCCGGGAAGCCCGACCGAGCGGGCGAAATCGTCATCGAGGTGGATGGGATTGAGGTCCCCCGACGCCTGCGCGTACGCGGCGATCTGCTCCTTTGTGAAGCTGACGGAGCGCTCGCTCAAGGCCGAATCACGAACAGCGCTCTCGACCGACAAAGCGGTTCCCCTGCCTCGTCTTTGGTGTCTGTCTCGAAGCTGAGAAAGCGCATGCCTCGCCGGCTCACGTCGGATGCGACCCGGGCCTGGGACGTCACAGTCTCGCCCGGCTCAGGGTGGCGCGCCCACGTGAACTCCTGCTCGGCGTGCAGCAGGCGCGCGAAGTCGACGGCCGCCTCGTCATCGCCAAAAAGCTGCGGGGCGGTCACGCCCAGCGAATAGGCCGCGGCGAACGTCGGCGGCACGCCGGCCGCCGGATCGGCGCCGATCGCTCTCGCGAACTCGGCGGCCCGGTCAGCCTCGACCAGGAAGTTGACCGGCGGGTACGTTCGCCCGGCTATCCCGCCCGCACCATTTCGTGGCTCGCCAGACGCTGACACCCCGCAAACGTTAAGACCTGTTTGGTCGGAGCCGCGCGAAGATCCGGCGCAGGAGCAGCGGGCGGATCGTGGTCCACGCCTCCATCACCGACGAGCGAGTCGAAGCCGCAACGTCGGGAGGCGCGTACGCGGCGACGGCAAAACCTCCTGTCAGCACATCGACAGGCTCGGACGCCTCCGGGAATCGCTCCTGCAGGCGCCGGCCAAGCTCGAATGGAGTCTCGCCCGGCGGGCGTTTGGCGCCGGCCAGCTCGGAGAGCCTGAGCATGCGTTTCCAGACGCCCATCACGGTCCGGGGCCGCAAGTACCTGGCCACCGCGGCCAAGAGGACGAGGATCATTGCCAGGAGCACGCCGAGGATGCTGGTCAGGGTGCCGGCGTCGGGAACCGTGAACTTGAAGCCCGCTTGGGCAATCCCAAGGTTGTTGGGGTCCTGGATCCCACGCGGGTCTCCGGTCGGCAGAGGCAAGCCACCCGTCCCACCGACGACACCGCCCGGGACGTCGCAGTTCTCATCCCGAAGACACAGGTTCTGGCCGTTGCTTCCACGGGTGATAGGGCTGTATCCGCCCGCGTCGGGAGTTGGCTCGAATGGGATCCAGCCGTATCCGGGGAAGTACGACTCGACCCACGTGTGAGCGTCCTCGCCCCGGACGATGTAGCTCTGGGTGTTGCTGTCGAACGACCCGGGTCCAAACCCGTTGACGAGGCGGGTCGGAATTCCCAGCGAGCGAAGCATGTCTCCCATCGCCGTGGCGAAGAACTCGCAGTAGCCCTGCTTCGACGTGAAGAGAAAGTACTCCAGCTTGTCGCGCCCAATCGGGGCTGTCGGCGGGGCCAGTGTGTACTTGTAATTCGAAGTGTCGCGAAGGTAGGTCTGAATCGCCGTCGCCTGGTCGTAAGGGTTGGTCGCACCGGCCGCGCTCACGATGGTCACGGCCAGGTCATGAATTCGCTTCTGCACGTCCGGGCTGCGGTACGTCTGGGCCGGCACGGTCGCGAACTGGTCGAGCCAGTCGGGATAGTTTGTGCCTGCGCCCCGCAGCTCCGCGTCGGTGGCTGTCGAATACTCGGTGTACGCCACGTAGGTCCCCACCGAGGTCGGAGGCTGGACGCTCGACAGCCGGTCGATTGAGGTCAGCCTCCCGGTGCTCGAGTTGGGTGGCAGGATCACCTCGGTCGCGAGGGTGTCGCGGTCGACGCGATAGAGCTGGCCGGGGTAGAAGAGGATGTCGGCGTACCCGATCGGCGGGCGAAGCATCTTCACCTTGAACCCCGCGACGGCAAGCTTCTGGTACGGCTCGTCGTAGGGCGGGACCTCGTTCTTGCCGAGTGACGCACGGACCCCAGGCGCTCCGGGCCATCTCCACTCTGTGCCCAAAGTCAGTGTCACGTTCACGCCGCGGAAGTACCTCGGGCCGGTGTCTCCGATGATCGTGTACGTGAAGACCGGGTCCCGCGTGCGAGCAAGTGGTCCACCGAGCGGGACGTCGGTCGTGAATCCTGTCGTCCCGCCCGAGGCCGGCCCATTCCCTAAGGCGCCCGGGCGGCTGAGCCGCTGCTGCAGCTGAGCCCAGTTGGAGAACAGGCTCGATTCGAGGTCGAGAGTTCGATCGGCCGTGGACAGAGGCGGAAGCATGATGCCAAGCACGATCAAGGCCGCCATCGCGACGAGCCCGCTCTCCCAGAAGTCCCACCTGGCGTCACCCGTCAGCTTGACGTGGGCACGCGTGGCGCTCGCGATCGAGCCGGTGTAGTTCGTCCAGAGCAGCAGGGCGAGAGTCAGGACGAGGATGGCCAGCGTGTATCCGTTCTGGTCGTTCTCTCCAGGGCGGATGTTGAGGAGGTTGGTGGCGAACGCCGCCGCGCCCGGAACGAGGCCGAGCATCGGCTTGCGCCAGCGCAGCACGCACCAGCTCAACCATCCACCTGTGACCCACATCAGCCAGCAGATCAGGAGGAGATAGAAGGAGAAGTCGGTCGAGGCGGAGCCATCAAGGATTCGCCCCCACCAGATCCCGATGAGGCCCTGGTCCAAGGGGTCGGTTTTGTGCAGGGCGTGCATGGCGGGCCAGGCCTGGATGAAGGCCACCACCGGACCCAGGATCGTGCCCGCACCGAGGGCCACCGGCCAGGGGACAGGAAGCACGGCGAGCACCGCCATGAACAGCACACCGCTCAACGCGATGAGCGGGATGACGTCGATGCCGTTCACCCACCCGGCTGTCGCAGTCGAGCGCGAGATCGCGAAGGTAAGAAGCAGGACCAAAAGCGCGGACCACCACAGCCCGCCCTGCATGGACGACCGCGCGCTGCCCCACATCCGACCCGGGAAGAGCTGCAGGCGCCCGCTAGGCGATGCGGATTGCATCTCTCGTCCTCACCAGCCGCGCAAAGTCATCTCCACACCGCACGACGTACAGGTCCACGTCCTGGCCCAAATCGAAGCTCGGGTTCTGGTCTGGGCCGCCGAAGCTCCCGACGTCGAGATAGAAGACGATCAAGGTCGAGCGCCGACCGCGCACCGCCTGCAGCAGCCGGACCCACTCCGGATCCGCGCTCGGCGTGATGACTGCGATCGCGCGCCGGGGCAGCCTGCGGATCTTGTCCCACGCGAGGGTTTGGGTCAGCGCCGTGCGCCCGTCGGCTTGGGCGACGGCCAGGTAGTCGAGGATGAGCCGGTCCTGGCGCACCGCTCTGTGCGGCTCGAGGATGGTGCCCTTGGAGTCGTTGGCGACGAGCCCGACCTGGCGGCCGCGGCTGTGTACCTGGGCAGCCATCGACGCGGCGAGACTGATTGCGTACTCGACGGTGGACTCCTCACCGTCTCCGAAATGCACGCCGCGATCGAGGTCGAGGAGGATCCAGAGGTCCGTCGTGAGCGGCTGCTCGAACGTCTTCGACATCAAGCGGCCGTGTTTGGTCGAGAGCGGCCAGTGGATGCGGCCGAAGCTGTCGCCGGTCGTGTAGTCGCGAACGCCACCGGTCTCAGGTGGGTAGTCGGCCCAGGCGCCGAAGCTCGGCGAGCTGCCGACCTGCTGAGCGCTCGGCGTGAGCAGGTCGGGGATCGGCCGGACGCGGGGGTACACGAGGATGGATGTGCGCTCGGTCAGCTTCAGCGCCCGCTCGAAGAGTCCAAACGGTTCGCGCACTCGCAGCGAGGTCGGCCCGAACGCCATCCAGCCCCGCCGGCGGTACACACCGCGCGCCTTCCACTTCACGACCTCGCCGCCCACCGAGATCACGCGGCCGGGCTGGTAGTCGGGGATCTGGCTCAGGTCGCGAACCTCGACCCACGGCGCCGGCACCCAACCACTGCGACGGACCTCGATCGCCTCTTCGTACGACTCACCGACCGTGGGGATGCCGGGGTCGAGCCGGCGCGTCAGCTTCATCCCGCGGATGGCCAGACGCGGCCAGGCCCACGCGACGACGAACAGGAGGCAGAGCGCGTACGCAAACGCGTAAGCGGGCCGGATCCCGGTGAGCCACGTGAAGAAAAGCAGCAGGCCGAGCGAGGCGGCGAAGGCGACCTTGCTCATGTCCCCAGGCTAGTGCCGGAGGTTACCCGTCGTATGCCATCTGGGGAACGTGCTCGCGCTCAAGCAACCCGGCCACGAGCTTGCCCGCGCTCTGCCCCTGCATCTCTGCGTTGGGCCGCAGGATGATGCGGTGCGCCAGCACCGGTTCGGCGAGCACCTTGATGTCGTCAGGCAGCACGTAGGTCCGACCCTGTACGGCGGCCAGCGCCTGGCTCGCGTGGAACAGGTTCAGCGTGCCGCGCGTGCTGGCGCCAAGTGCAACTTCGGGGTTGCCGCGCGTGCGGCCCACAAGCCGGGCTATGTACTCGCGCAGCTCGGGCTTCACGAACACGTCGCGAACCGCGGCCTGCGCGGCCTTCAGCTCGTTCGGCGAGACGACCGGCTGCAGCTCGATCATCGGAGACTCGACCTTGTGCTGGTTGAGCAGGTTGGCCTCTTCCTTCTCCGACAGGTAGCCGAGCCGGACCTTCATCAGGAACCGGTCGAGCTGGGCTTCGGGTAGTGGAAACGTGCCTGAGTACTCGACGGGGTTTTGCGTTGCCATGACCATGAAGGGCTTCGGCAGGGGATGCGTGTCCCCATCGATCGTGACCTGGCGCTCCTCCATGGCCTCCAGCAGCGCCGCCTGCGTCTTGGGGCTCGCGCGGTTGATCTCGTCCGCGAGCAGGACCTGGGCGAAGACCGGGCCCGGCCGGAACTCGAAATCGCTGAGCTTCTGGTTGAACGCGCGGACACCGGTCACGTCCGAGGGCAGGAGGTCAGGCGTGAACTGGATGCGCCGGAACGTGCAGTCGAACGAACGCGCGAGCGCTTTGGCGAGCATCGTCTTGCCGACGCCGGGGACGTCTTCGATCAGGAGGTGGCCTTCGCAGAGCAGAGTGACGAGGCAGAACCGGATTTCGTCGTCCTTGTTGACGATGGCACGACCGACATTCGCCATGACGGCGTCGGCGACCCGGGTGACGACTTCGACTGCCCCCACTCCCGCGATTATAGGTTCGCCATCGGCGCGCCCCATCTCAGGTCAATACGCTGCAGGGGTACTTTTGGTTCCGCAAAGCGTTACGCGAATCAAACTCACAGCGTCTTCTAAGCAGTGATGAGAGTCTGGGCGGCCGCTCTGGCTGTGCTCGCGACGTTTGCATGCGGCTCGGCCGCGGGCACTGCTGTGGGCTCACCCCTCAGCGTGAACCAGCTCAAGTTCAAAGTCCTCGACGCGGTCGGCTCGCCCATCTACTGCGATCCCGACTACTACCCTATCGCCCGCCTTGACGGCGAGAAGACGAACGCGATCGCGAAGTATCCGGAGATCAAAGCCGACGCCGAGCTGTATTCGGCCATCGTCGCGCACGAGAACCTTCCCGCCGGCGAGCTCACCGACGATCAGAAGCTGGTCGTGTACCGCGCCTGGAAGCTGCTTCGCGCGCTGACCTTGACGCAGGCCGGCAGCGACTATTCGTTCTCGTACCGCGTCCTCTCGAAGGGCGGCGCCGCCTCGTACTTGATGGTCACCGGCACTGTTCGCGTTGACGGAGTGGTCACGGTGAGCTCGCGTACGCCCACCGGGGCTCCGATGTGCCCGATCTGTCTGGCCGCCTCGACCCTCATCTCCACTCCCGACGGCGCGGTCCGCGTGATGGACGTCAAGCGAGGCACGGTGGTCTGGACGGCGGCTGCCGATGGCACGAGGGTCGCCGCGCCCGTGCTCGAGGTCGGCAGCATGGAAGCGCCCGCCGGCCACCGCGTGGTCCACGTGGTGTTGGCCGACGGCCGCGACTTGCGCGCGTCGCCTGGGCACCCGACCGCGGACGGCGGACTGCTGGGCTCACTCGCGGCCGGGGACATGCTCGACGGCTCCCGGATCGTCCTGTGGGAACTGGTCTCCTATGCGGGCGAGCGGACATATGACCTTCTGCCCGCGGGACCGACCGGGACCTACTGGGCGAACGGCGTCCTGCTGGCCAGCACTCTTACGAAACCTCTTCCTCTTCCACCAGGCGAAGGTGGCCGCTGACGTCAAGGCCGAGGTGTCGCGCGAAGAAGCCGGCAACTCGCTCGACGTACAGCGAGCGGTCGGCGAAGTACGCGCCCGTGTGTGGGGCGCCCTGGACGATCCAGATCTCGCGCGGGCCCCGGTACGCGTCATAGAGGCGGCGGCTGTGATTGACCGGCGTGATGTCATCGGCGCCGCCGTGGATGAAGAACAGCGGCCGCGGCTCGAGTGAGCTGAGGACATCGCGTGGGCGGCACTCCGAGATCCAGCTTCGTGTGCGCAACCAGAACATCTCGCCCGCCAGCCAAACGAAGGGCGAGCCGGGCAGCTTCGAAGCCCGACGGACGTTTTCGATCATCAAGGTGCGCAGGTCGCTGAACGGACTGTCGAGCACCAGCGCCTCCACACCCGGCTCGCCTGCGGCGCCGAGGAGCGAGACGACAGCGCCCATCGAGTAACCGAGCAAACCGATCCTCGCGTTCGCGATTCTCTTACGTGCGAACGCGATCACCGCTTGCAGCTCGAGGACCTCTTTGATCCCAAACGTGATTGGCGCGCGATCGCTGCCCGGCATGCCGCGATACGAATAGAGCACCACGTTGAATCCCTTGCGCCACAACGCTGCCGCGATGCCGAGCGAACCCTGGCGCTGGCCCTTGTGCCCCCCGGAGACGATGACGGTCTGCGGTGACCCCGGCTGTCGGAAATGCCACGCGCCAAAGTTCACACCGTCGGCGGTAACCAGCTCGATCTCTTCGTAGTCGGCCTGGAACTCGAAGGGGGTGAACATGAAATCGTCGAGCGGCGCGGGGCGGTCGGGCACGAACGCCCTTCGGTACAGCTGGTAGGACAGCGCGATGTACACGACCAGCAGCACCGCAACGAAGACGGCCAGGTAGGTCAGTGGACTCACCCAATTCGAAGCTTAGGACTTTGCGGGCGAATGCGGCCTCTCAGCCAGTGCCTGCGGCCGCTTAGGCGAACACCCGGCTGAGCTCGTAAAGGTCCTTCGGCACCCGCCGGGTTTCCTTGATCACGTCGGCGAGCGCCACCACCTCGACGTCGCCGTTGCGGCGGATCGGGATGAGGCCGCTCTTGCCGGCGACGATCAGCTCCACTGCCGCGACGCCAAGGCGGGTCGCCCAGATCCGGTCGGTCGGCGAGGGAGAGCCGCCGCGCTGCAGGTGCCCGAGAACAGTGACCCGTGTCTCGAATCCCGTTTCGCGCTCGACGTTGGCCGCCAGCAGGTCGCCGATACCCCGCTTGGAGAGGCGCACGTGACCGAAGGCGTCTTTCTCGGCCTCCCCTCCAGCCTCGCGTTCCAGCTCTGGGATCCTGGCGCCCTCGGCGACGACGATGATGCTGAACAGCTTGCCCTCGCCGCGGCGGCGGTACAGGTGGCCGACGACGTCATTGAGGCTCTCCTCGAACTCGGGGATCAGGATCAGGTCCGCCCCGCCGGCGACTCCGCCCATCAGCGCCACCCAGCCGGCGTCGCGGCCCATGACCTCGACCACCATTACGCGGTGGTGGGCGGAGGCGGTCGTGTGCAGCCGGTCGAGCGCTTCGGTCACGACTCCGACCGCAGTGTCGAATCCGATGCAGAACTCGGTCACCGCAAGGTCGTTGTCGATCGTCTTGGGGACTCCGACCGTTGGGAACCCGGCCTCGTGCAGCGCGGCGGCGACGCTCAGGGTGTCATCCCCACCGATCGGTACCAGCGCGTCGATGCCGTTGTGACGCAGCGAGCGGATGACCCGGTCGATGCCGTCTTTCTCTTTCAGTGGGTTCGTGCGCGACGTGCCGAGGATGGTGCCGCCCATCGGCAGGATGCCCCGGACGCTGGCGGGGGTCAGCTCGTCGATCATGCCCTCTTCGAGGCAGCCGGCCCATCCGTTCTGCACGCCGCTCACCTGGTGGCCGAGCTGGAATGCACGCCGGGCCACCGCCCTGATCGCCGCGTTCAAACCCGGCGCGTCACCGCCCCCCGTGAGGACTCCGATTCGCACGGGGATAGGTTAGAACGTCATGCAGGTGGGATCACGCTGCCGCGACCTTCTCCAACAGATCGGCGAGCGTGATTTCGGCCAGCGAGCGCAGCAGCACGTCGGCGCCGCTCAAGTCAAGCTTCGCGGTGATCGAGTTCGGGATCGCCACGCATCGCAGTCCGGCGCGCTTGGCAGCAGCCACGCCGTTGGGCGAGTCTTCGATGGCGAACGCCTCCGTGGCCAAGACGCCCAGGCACTCCAGCACGGCGATGTAGAGATCCGGCTCTGGTTTCGCGTTGGCGACGTCGTCGCGGCATCGCAGGCAGTCGAACTTCTCGAGGATGCCCAGGCGCGATAGGTGCCCTCTGACCCAGTCGGCGGTGGAGCTCGAGGCGACGCCGAGCTTCAGTCCGAGCGCCTTCGCCTGGTCGATGTGCTGCAGGACGCCGGGCAGCAGCTTCTGGGCGAGCACGAGCTCCGTCCGCCGGCCTATCCGGCGGTCGAGGACCTCTTTCGGCAGCGACCTCCCCAGCCGCTCCTCCAGGTGGTGCTGGGGGTGAAAGCCGGTCGTTGTCGAGCCGACGATCTGGACCCACCTCTCGAACGGCAGCTCCTCGCCGTGCGCCTCGTAAACCTCGAGCCACGACCGGTACACCGGCTCCTCCGTGTCGAGGATCAGACCGTCGAAATCGAAGACGATGGCGCGGATCATCCGGCGCCACTTTAGCTAGCGCGTAGCGATCGGCGTGCCAATTGCTTAGGATCGGCCTGGCCGTGTTCTTGAGTACGTCACATGCCTGAAGAAGCTCGCAAACCGACCTCGCGACAGCCGGATCGCGGCCGGGCGCTCTTCTGGCTGGCGGCTGCGCTGCCGGGCGTCGCGCTGGTCTCCGTGGCGCTCATGACGTTCATCCTCTTCGGCGTCCTCGACGCCATCCATTACGTCTCGATCAGGGACTTCTTCACCCCCGATCCTGTGGCGGCAGGCGGCGTGCTGGGACTGGTCGGCGGCGCGGAGGGCGTGACCCTCAGCATCGTCATCGTCGCTGTCGTGTTCGGCATCCAGAACACGTCGTCCCGCTACTCGCCCCGCATCATCGGCATCTTCACTCGCAACCCGCTGAATGCCCTGGTCCTTAGCTTCGCGCTCGCCTCGATCCTCTATACGTTCCTCGTCCGCACCGAGGTGAAGACCAGCTACGTGCCGATGTGGAGCGTCGGTGTGGCCGAGGTGCTCGCGCTCATCAACTTCGCCATCCTGCTGCCGTACGTCGGCTACATCTTTGAGGTGATGAGGGCCGAAACGCTGGTCGAGAGCATCATGCGACGGGCGAAGCGCGAGCTGAAAGCCGCCACCAGCAGCCGTCACCCCCGCAAGCACCGAGACGCGCTGATGGAATCGATCGCACAGGTCACGGACATCGCGTACGGCTCGATCCAGCTTGGCGACATGCCGGTGTGCGTGCTCACCATCGAGGTGCTGGGCCGCTTTCTCGCGGACGACTACCTGAAGATCAGGAAGAGCTGTGCGCCGGAGTGGTTCCAGGTGGGCCACGCGGACATGCCCGGCGCCTCGGACCAGATCGTGGCCGAGGTGAATCGGGCGCAGACCTGGTTCGCCTACACGATCATGTCCAGCTTCGTCGACATGGTCGGACTCACCCCAGTGCATCGCAAGGAGGCGGTGCACGCCATCGCGGTCGCGACGCGCGACGCCGGAATCGCCGCGATCGAGGAGGGCGACTCCGAAGTCGCCGAGCTCTGCCTGCGCTTCTTCAACACCTACCTGAGGGCTGCGATCAACCAGACGGCCCCCACGTTCGCCTCGGTGATCATGAACGAGTACCGAAGATTCGCCATCGGCGCGCTGGAATGGCGGCCGGACCTCTCGGTCGAGGCTGCCGCCCACCTGCTTCGCTACGGACGCCATTTCGACGACGCCGGCATGCCGGCGACGCTTGGGGCCGCGGCCGAGGACGTCGCCGACCTCGCCATCGAAGCCCGGGCGCGCGACCCGCAGGTCTCGCTCAAGCTCGCTCGCCTGCTCGTGCGCAACTTGCTTGACCTGACCCCTAACGCGCGACCGATCGGGCTCAACGGGATGTTCAAAGGCGTGGCCAAGCTGACGTTCTGGGCGATGGCCGCGGACCAGAGAGACATTGCCCGCGTCCTGGTCGAAGGCATCGCGGCAGCGCCGCCAGACTTCGTCGACGCCGCCCTCGACCGGATGGAGTCGATGCAGAACGGGCTCTTCTGGGAGGTCAACGAGCGCGTGATCGCGTTCGACTGGGTCGATGAGTCGCTGCGCGCGGAGATCCCGAGGCTGCGAGCTGCGCTGCGCAGGTCCAAGGGATCGATCGAATCGCTGGCGGTCGAGCTGGAAAAGGCTCCTACTGTGCATGACCTTGTTCCGCCCGAGCCAAACGCGGCGCCGGCCGCGCCCGCCGCCGCTGCCGCCGCTAAGTCTGAGCCGTCTGGGTGTTGATCATCGCGGTCGACGCCGTCTCGAAATAGTCGAGCAGCGCCTTGCGCACCGCGGGCTCCAGGTCGAGCGATTCGACAGCGGCTGTCATGTGGCCCAGCCAGGCGTCGCGCTCGGGCTGCCCGATGGCAAACGGCCGGTGCCGCAGGCGCAGCCGCGGATGGCCGCGCTGCTCGCTGTACGTGCTCGGCCCGCCCCAGTACTGGATCAGAAAAAGGGTGAGCCGCTCGGTGGCGCCAGCCAGGTCCTCCTCGGGATAGACGGCGCGCAGCAGCGCGTCCTCAGCGACGCGCGAGTAAAACCGCTTGACGAGGAGCCTGAAGGTTTCCTCGCCGCCGGCGAGCTCATACATGCTGCGGTTCAACATTCGCTTCAGCTCGAGACGATGCCCGCGCCCGCGAGGATCTCCGCGGTTGGCCGCACCACTGCCTGAGCCGCCTTGAGCCCCGTTTTCTCGAGGTAGCGTTCGATGATCCGGCGCCCCACCGCGTACCCGCCCATGTGTGGAATGCCGGCAGTGCGGAGCCCCATCCGCTCGGCCACCGCGTCGCCGAGGACGTAAGGGGTCCAATCGGGAAACGAGGTCCCGGTACCGAATGCGCCAGTGACCTTCTCGAACGCATCGTCGAGTGTGGCGCCCGTGACGCCGGCGTACCAGGCTCCGGTCGAATCGGGGCCGCAAACCTCGACCGTGAAGACTTCGGCCAGGCCTTCGTGGATCACCCACTCGGCGAGGTTGAATCGAGTCTCAACGTTCGGGGTGCGCAGGTTGTGGACGAGCTCGTGGACACCGCACGCGCCCAGGCGGGTGAGGTTGTAGTCGGTCGGCCAGACCACCATCCAGATGCTGCCGGGCAACGCGCCCATGCCGTAATAGCCGAGGGTGCGCTGCATGAAGATCTCGTCGTCGGGGTTGCCCAACGTCAGAACCACCTCGATGCGGTCCGGGTGCCGGAGGCCAGGCAGGACGGAGCGCTGGTATTCCCAGGCGCGCGCGAGCTCGCGGCGCAGCTGTCCCCATGCGTCCGCTGCGATGAGCTTCTGCAGGGCCACCGGGTAGCGAGGGTCGTCTGTGCTGACGCGGAACCCGTCGCCCTGCTCGTGGATCTGCTTCAGCTGCTTAAGCGGTTCCTCGTCGAACGTCGAGATTCCGCGCATCGCCGCCAGCGCATCGAGGCGCGCCGGAGCCGGCAGCGTGAACAGGCGCGTCATCGCCGCCGCATCGTCGCGAACGTCGATCTCGATCTGATCGCCGGTGGTCAGCGCCATCACAGCTCGTACCGCAATTGTGCGCACGACCGGCGAAGCGCTGAGCTAGGAGGCGTGACTCCTGGCGCGGTGCAGGTGGGACAAAGCCAGCGCCCGGTCAGCGGCGCCTACATGCGACGTGCGCGGTGCAGGTCGGACAAAGCCAGCGCCCGGTCAGCGGCACTGGCTCCATCCGCCGCAGTAACCGTTGTGTAACTGAGCCCGAATCCAGGACGGTGGTAGACGACACGCCAGGGGTGCAACTGGCGGCCATCCTTACCCTGAATCCTTACGGCCCCGTCATAGACGGTCATCGCGTCCGAGGCTATCCGTCGCCGGCTCCCGCCGCCATCCTGAAAATTGATGAGCGGCCCTCATTGAAATCCCAGCCCTTATCATCGGCCGGGGTGGGCGAGCTGCTTTACCTGAGCCGCGCCGACGTCGAAAGGCTGCTCGACGTGGACTCGATGCTCGACGCGCTGGCCAGGGCGCTGGTCGTGTACTCGTCGGGGATCGCATCCATCCCACCGCGGACGGGTGCGCGCGTCGGCGACCGCGGGATCCTCGGCGCGATGCCCGGCTACGTGCCGGGGATCGCCCTCGAGGTGAAGCTCGTCTCGGTCTTTCCGGCAAACCATCACCACGGGTTGCCCTCACACCAGGGCTTGATCATGGTGTTCGATGAGGACAACGGCGCCCCGCTTGCGGTGATGGACGGCACGTACATCACCGCAATCAGGACCGGCGGCACTGCAGCGGTGGCTGCGCGCGCGCTTGCTCGCCACGATGCTTCGGTGCTGGCGATCCTCGGCGCCGGCGTGCAGGGCGGCTCCCACCTGGAGACCTTTCCGAGGGTCCGCGATTTCAAGGAGATACGCGTCGCCTCACGTGACCCAGACCATGCGAAGGCGCTCGCTGCGCATCATCCCAGCGCGCGCGTGGCGGAGAGTTTCGAGGCGGCGGTGCGAGGCGCCGACGTCGTCGCGTGCTGTACCGACGCGCGCGAGCCGATTCTGAGGCGCGAGTGGCTCAAGCCCGGCGCTCACGTCAGCTCGGTCGGCGGGACGTGGGGACCAGAGCTGGACGCGGAGACGATCGCCGCGGGCCGTGTCTTCGTGGAGTGGCGCGGCGCCGCGACCAATCCGCCGCCGGCGGGCGCGGCTGAGCTGCAAAGCCTCGACCCGAGCACCCTGACCGAGGTGGGCGAGGTCCTGGCCGGCACCAGACCCGGTCGCATCTCGCCCGACGAGATCACCATCTACAAGTCGACCGGGCTCGCCGTCGAAGACGCCGCCACCGCGCGGCTTGTGTACGACACTGCGAAGGCGGAAGGCGCCGGCGTCTTCCTGCAGCTCTAGATTTCGATCAGTCGCGACGGAACGGCGTTGACGATCCGCGTTCCCTCGAGCTGCATCTCGGGCTGCGCCCGCCCGTAGGGGTGAACGTGCCCGTGGACCACCAGGAGCGGATGGAACTCTTTGATCATGCGGTTGAAGGCCTTGAACCCCTCATGGGCCGAGTCCTTCGCCTCGGTGACTCCGAACGGCGGGGCATGCGTGACCAGAACGTCGAGCTTGCGGCCCTTGCGAACGCGCTTGAGGCGAATCCACAGCTCGAGGCTGATCGCGCGCCGCTGCATCTGCGCCTGTGAGTACTGGTTGGGACCGTCCTTGTAGCGAAGGCTGCCGCCGAGACCCGCTATGCGCAGCCCCTTGACCTCGAGCACGCGCCCGTCCACGTTGTCGCACCCCGGCGGACCAGGCACCGGCACCTCCGGCTGCAGAGCGACCCAGGTGGTGTCGGCGGGCTTCACGTTCGGGTCATGGTTGCCCGGCACGTACAGCAGGGGAACGTCGGTCCGGCTGACCAGATATTCGAGGTAGTCGAACGGGAGGTCTCCGCACGACACGACGAGGTCCGGCGCCAGCGTCGGGAGCCTATCCCCATACAGCGATTCGTCGACCTCGTCGGCGACCGCGAGGATGCGGGTCAGGCGAGGACCTCTTTTCTGGCGGACAGCCGCTCGATCTCGGCACGGCGCGCCTCGTCAAACCCGTCGCGCAAGCCGGCCTTCAGGATGCGAGCGATCTCTGGCGCCGAATGCAGCCTTGGGAGATAGACGAAGTCGGCGCCCAGCTCGTAGAACTGCAGGGCCTGGGGTATGTGCTCTGTCGTCAGCATGACCTTCGCTTTGGGGCAGGTCGCCCGAATGTTGCGCATCATCCTGAGGTTGTTGGTGCCACGCAGAATGTCGTCGGTGATCGTCGAAACGACCACCTCCGCATCCTGGATCCCAACGTGCCGCAGCGTGTCGCCGTGAGCGACATCTCCGTATACGCAGCTGATGCCTCGCTGGCGCAGCTCGCGCATCACGGTCGGGTTGAAGTCGACGACCAGGATCTTGTTGAGGAACTCCTTGGCCTCCGCCGGGTCACCATCGTGCTCGAACTCGTGAAGGATGGAGCTCGCGTCACGGAAGAACCCAAGGAACACAAACGTCTCGGGTCGTGATTCCGACTGCTCCTGCGCGTTGTCCGCGGAGTCGAGATCCTTGATCCCGAGCGCCCTGAGAATCCGGCCGAGAAGCCGCTGAACGTGGTGGCTCGAGTTGATCATGTAGGTCGAGGCGACCGACGTCACAGCGAACGTGATGATGACGATGGTCAGCACGTCGGCCCCGATCTGTGGAGTCTGGCGGGCGAGACCAAGCGAGGCGATCACGATCGAAAACTCGCTTACCTGTGCGAGGTTGATCGCCGGCAGAAGGCTGGTTCTGAGGCCGAGGCGAAGCGCGTAAAGGATCGGGACGACGCAGAGCCTGCTGACAATCACAAACGCGGACGCGGCGAGCGCGATGAGCACGACGTGAGCGCTCGGCAGGGGGATCTGCATGCCCAGCGCGACGAAGAACAGCGTGACGAAGAAGTCCCTGATGCTGACCGCCTTGGCCATCACATCCAGGTTGTAGGGGAAGGTCGAAAGGCTGATCCCAGCGATCAGCGCGCCCATCTCTTTGGAAAGTCCGATGTAGCTCGCCACCCCCGCGAGGAAGAAGCACCACGCCAGCGCGCTGACCAGCACGAGCTCTGGAACCTTCGCCACGGCACGAAACAGGTAGGGCAGGACGTATTTCGATAACGCAAGCCCGCCGACGACAAGCAGCGCCCCCTTCCAGAGCGAGAAGGCGAGCGGCAGCAGGTTGGGGCTCTCGATGTTCGGCTGCACGGCGATCATGGCCACCGCCCACAGGTCCTGGATGACGAGGACGCCGAGCGTGATGCGACCGGGGAGCGTGTCGAGCTCGAACTTGTCGTAGAGCAGCTTGACCACGACCAGCGTGCTGGACAGGCTCATGCACGCCGCCAGGTAGATCAGCGCGTAGTTGCCCTGCGTCACGCGCTCGCCGAGCAGGTAGAAGAAGCCGAGTCCCAGGGCGAAGCAGATCGGGACCTGAAGCGCGCCTGTGAGCAGCACCGCCGGCCCGGCGGAGGCAAGTTTCTTGAGGTCGATCTCCAGCCCGATGATGAAGAGAAGAAGAATGAGGCCGATCTCCGCGACGGTCGCGATGCTCTCCTGGTCGTGCACGAGGTTGAGGCCGAGCGGCTTGTTCGGCCCGATGAGGACGCCGGTCACAAGGTAGGCGAGGATCAACGGCTGGCGAAGCCGCCATCCGATCAGCGCGAGGAGAGCCGCCGCGCCGACGCAGATCCCGATGCTGGAAAGAAGGTCGGGCGGTGCGTTCACCGGGCCACCCCCTTGGCGTCGAGATTGTCCCATCGCCCCCTGAACATCGGCGCCTCGGAAGGGTCGCCGAGGATCAAAAAGCGCCGATGGTGGAGGCCCTCGATCAGCTCGGATGCCAGCTGCTCGAGCTGCAGGGATGCGTCCTGGCCCTTGTCCGGGCTGCTGAAGAGGCGCCCGATACCGCGAGACCTCGTGTTCTGCCCGATGCGTGGACCTTTCGCGCCCGGGCAAAAGATCGAGACCAAGACGCCGGTGGCCTCAAGCTGGCGAGCCAAACCCTCGGTGAAGGCGGCCACAGCAGCATCGCCAGTGTCGTAAGGCAGAGTCGTCGGGTCGCTGGCCACCAATCCGCCGTACGACACCACGTTCACGATGTGACCAGACCCCCTCGCCGTCATGTGCGGCAGAAATGCCGTCGACGTGCGCACGGTGCCGACGAGATTCGTCTCCAGCATCCAGCTCCAGTCATCGCCGGAGATCTTGTCCATCTTGCCCTGGAGGAGCACGCCCGCTGCGTTGACCACCACATCTACCCGGCCCATGGACTTCACTGCATCCCGGGCCAACGAGCGCACGGACGCGTCGCTCCGCACGTCGGTGGCGAGAGCGATCGCCCCCTCGGCCGTGCCAAGCTTCAGCACTTCTTCCACGGTCCGCTCCATACGCGGCACGTCGAAATCGGCGACCACGATGTTGGCGCCCTGGCGGGCGAGCGCCTTCGCGACGGCGCGCCCGATCCCGCTGCCACCCCCCACGACGACGGCCACGCGCTGCGAAAAGCTCCCATGAGCACGGGGACCGGCTTCAGGATTCGTGGACACCGCGACGGATTATCGCTGGGCTACGCTCGCTTGAATCGAAGCGCGGTGTAGTTGTCGTCGATCGCCACGAATGCCACCGGCTTGTAACCGGTCACCGACGTGATCTCGCCGAGGACGTCGCGCTGGGTCCACCACGGCGTGGCAGGCAGGTCCGTCACGACACGGGTTTGCCCGCCTTTTGGATACGTGACCCAGAGCAGCCCGTTCGGCTTGACGGCTCGAATCGCAGGCGGGCCCAGGCGGCGAAGCTCCTCGACGCTGTTCACGAAGAGCTGCACGACGTCATACGTCTGCGATGGCTGGACCTCGCTGCTGATGTCTGCCGGGCCGGGGCTCAAGCGCGCCAGGTAACCTGCCGGTGCATTCAAGATCGCGACCCTTTGGCCGGCCGCGAGCCTAAGCTTCTTCGCCGTGGGGCTGAATCCCAGCTTGTCTGGGCCTAAGCTCGGAAGCGAGCGCTGGCTGTCGAGATGGCCCATGCTGCCGCCAGCTTATATAGATCAATGAAGGAAGTCTCGCGGGCGGCCCGGTTCGGCATCTTGCTGCTGGTCGCCGCTGTGGCAGCTTGTTCGGGGGGAGCCCCGGCAACGTTCACGCTCAACAGCGCGTCGGTCGACTCCCTTCATGCATGCCCGGTGAGTGCAAAGGACGCCTCTTACGCGCTTCACGCCACGATCGACGTGCGCAATGGAACCTCGAGCATCGTGACGATCAAGTCGGTGACGGCCCAGATGACGCTTACGGCGATCAAAGGCAGCTGGCTCCAGAAGGTCGGAGACACGTACGAAGCCTTCGCATGGAACTTCTCGCCCGACGCGGTGGCCGCCGGCCGCTCGTCGTCCCTGAAAATCGAGATCCCGAGCGCGTGCACAAGCGGCAGGACGCCAAGCGTCGAATCCAGCTCCGGCGAGTACGCGGTCGAGTTGACGGTCGTCACGTCGTCCGGCACCTACAAGATCGCGAGCAAGAACCGGCACCGTATCCTGGCTGGCTAAGTCCTCAGGAGCCGGCTAAGTTCTCAGGATCGTCATCGCGTGGTTGGCGGCCGCCATCCAGGCAGGGTCGCGCAGCCACGTCTCGACGCCCCACAAGAGAACGACCTGCACCGGTTCCTGGCGGTAGTCGACCGCGCTCGCGACCAGATTTGCCGGCTCGAACCCTGCTCTCCCACTCCACGGCTGCGCCTGCACCTCGGTGAGCCAGAGATCTTTGCCCTGAGCCCTGGCCCGATCGGCCCACAAGCCGACGGCCTGCTGCTTCCAGACGCTGCGCAGGTCGGGGCTCGTGAAGCGGTACGGAGTTGAGGGCTGATCGATGTAAAGGTCGAGCCCCAGCGCGTCGCCCATTGCGAGGGCCTGCTCTGGATGGCCGCTGGGATATGCACCGAGGCCGGCCAGCACCAGCGGTGCGTAGATCTGGAGCAGGTCGATGTACACGTTCCAGCCGTCGAAGGTCGTCACGCCGACCTTGTGCGCCGGGTCGAGCTCGTGGACCTCGGCCACCTCCCACGACAGCTGCGTCAGCGTGATCTGGTCCGCGCCCGTGACCTCGTTGACGATGTTGTCGAGCGGCTCGTTCTCGACTTGCCACGCGTAAAGAAGTGGTGATGATCGATAGCGCAGCACGCTCTCGTCGAAGTAGGTCCTGTAAGGAGAGCCGGCCTGAACGTCGTTCAAGTGAGGCTGCTCCCGCGGATCAGCCCAGGCCGGTTGATGCAGCTCCGGATACAGGAAGTTGCGAGCGCCGAGGGTGAGTACGACCCGCGTCGGTCGGTCGGCGAAAGTGTTGTGCGCATCGACAATCTCGAGCAGCTCGTCGACGGACGAGAAGTCAAGGCTGTTGGGAGTTGGTTGTACCAACTCCCAGTAGACCGGCAGCCGAACCAGGTCGGGCTCGGTCGCGGCGAGAAGGTTGGCCAGCTCTGCAGCCCCCTCGTTGTCGGCCGACGAGACGATCCCCGGGCTGTAGCTGAACCCAACCAGGGGTGCAGGGGGCTCCTCTTTAGGCCACGTCTCACTGCCTAGCAGCAGTGCCGCGGCCAGGAGGCATAAAAGAGCCTTCAACGCTGGGGTAACGCGCAAGTCCGCCCGGCTATTTCACCACGCGTTCCTGTGACGGGGATGTGAGATTGCTCAGGCGTTCCTGGGGAGAGGCGTAGGGGTGCACCGACCGCGAATATGCCACGCCCGTTGATCATCGCCGCCGGCTTCGTGCTGGCGGGTCTCTTTGGCCTGGGAGCCTACTTCCTGCCCGTCGTCCAGACCGCCAGCACGAGCGTCGGTACCGGGGCGCTCGCGAACCTCGATCCCAAGCCTGCCTCGACGGCGCCCTTCACCGTGCTGCTCCTGGGCTCTGACGACGACTCCAAGTTTCCGCCCGACCGCCTCAACACCCAGTCGATGATCCTGGTCAGGGTCGATCCCGCATCCCGCCAGGCGACGATGCTGTCGATACCTCGCGACCTGTGGGTTCAGATCCCGAACCATGGCTCCGGAAAGATCAGCTGGGCCTTCCAGCTGGGTGGGCCTCAGGCCGCAATCGCCGTGGTGGAGAGCAACTTCAAAGTCCACGTGGACGACTACGCGTGGATCGGGTTGAACGGGCTGGTGAAGCTGATCGACCAGCTCGGCGGCGTCAACGTCACCGTGACCAACCCCGTGATGGACGACTTTTATCCGTCAGACCTCGCTGCTGATGGCGATCCATACGGCTACCACCGGGTCGCTGTGCTTCCCGGTGCGGCCCACCTGGATGGGGTCAACGCGCTGCAATACGTGCGCTCGCGGCATGGAGACCTCCGCGGCGATTTCGCCCGCTCCGAACGCCAGCAGCAAGTCCTGCTTGCGATCAAGGCCGGGGCATCGCATCTCAACGTCGCCGACCTGCCCGCGCTGGCCAGGGCTTTCAACGGTGAGATCAGAACGAGCATGGGGCTGACGCGAATCCGTCAGCTCTTGTCGATGGCGGGCGAGTTCGACGGATCAGGCATCCGCAGCATCGTGTTGGTGCCGCCCTACACGTCAGAAGGGTCGATCGGCGGCCAGGCGGTCGTGCTCCCCGACTGGGGCGCCATCCTGCCGATGGTTCACCAGAGCTTTCCGTGAGCGCGCTTTCCATGAGGCACGCGCCTTCGGTCAGGAGTGCGCTGGTGTCGGGGGTGCTGGTGCTGGCGATGTTGGCGTTCGGGGTCGGCGTCTATCACGCGGCCGGCTACCTGAAAGCCGGACGGCCCCACGTGCAGCGGCCGACGCAGACGGCCGGACCCTCGCTGCCAGGCACGATCTATGTGGTCCAGGCAGGCGCCATCTACAAGCTTCAACGCGGCGGATTCACCCAGATCACGCCCGACAACGGTTGGATGCAGCCGGCGGCGGACCCGTCTGGAAACCGGCTCGTTGCTGTGAGCCGTGAGGGCAACGCCTCGGAGCTGTATCTCCTGGACCGCAACGGCCGGATCGAGGCCCAGCTGACGCACAACGAGTCGTCCTCCGTCGAGTCGAACCACTGGGTCTTTTTTCCGCGGTTCAGCGCTGACGGCTCGCAGCTGTTTTACGACTACGACCCGAAGGATCCATACAACGTGTATCGGGTGGACCTCTCGATCTTCGCAAGCCCGGTGGATCCCAACTCAAAGGCCGCGCAGCGATGGACGTTTCCCAACGAGTACACCGGCGGTGACGTGAGCCCGCTGCCCACGCGAAGCGGCGGGCTGATCTTCACCCGCTTCTCGATCGACGAGGAATCGAAGGTCCATTCGCAGCTCTGGTTTCAGGCTCGCCCGGGAGTCGCCGGCGTGGCGCTCACCGATCCGGGAGCCGGCTGCCTCCAGCCTGCCATGTCCGCAGACGAGCGCCTGCTGGCGATGGTCTGCACACACGGCGAGCCACTGGCTGCGGAGATCGCCGTCGCGAGCTTCTATCCGGCCACGCACACGCTCGGTCCATCAGCAGTCCTGGCCAAAGGCCGGCAGCTCGCGTCGCCGGCCTTTTCGCCGGATGGCACGACACTGGCATACCTGGCTCCCGTCAGCCCGGGCGGCGGCTTCCAGCTCTGGACGGTGCCCACCGCCCTCTCAACCGCCCCGACGCCGAAGCAGATCACCTCCGAGCTCGACCTCGACGCCTCGTCCGCCCCGGTTTGGGTCGCGTAACAAACCGTTCATCCGTGGAACTTGAGAACCGTCCAACCGTATGAGTTGAATTCCGGATGTTTGTGCGTTTTCAGGACAGGGAGAGAGCATGAGGTTCAAAAACAGGTCCGATGCACCCGACCTTCACACCCAGCTCGAGTCGCTGCTCGACCAGGTGTGGCAGTCCGAATCCGACTGGCGGCTGTGGGATCGCGTCGACGCCGCGGTCATGTTGGAGACGCTTCGCGAGCGGCGGGCCGCCGCGCGCGACACCCAGCAACCAAGGTGAACCGCCGAACCCCTCGGCTGATGGGCGCTGGGGGGGTCGGTCGCACGGCCTTTGTCCTCTCCGGGGGCGGGAGCCTCGGCGCGGTGCAGGTCGGCATGCTGCAGGCCCTGACCGAAGCAGGCATCTGCCCTGATCTCTTGATCGGCGCCTCGGTGGGGGCCGTTAATGCCGCCTTCATCGCCGCCCACCCGTGCCACGAAGGTGCTGTGCGCCTGGGCGAGATCTGGCGTGGGCTGCGCCGCCAGGACATCTTTCCCCTGAGCCCGTGGTCGGGCGCCCGCGGCTTGCTCGGACGCACCAACCATTTGATCTCAAACGCCAGCCTGAGAGGGGTTCTGGAAAGGCACCTGCCGTACGAGCGCCTGGAGGAGGCGGAGGTGCCTGTCCACGTCATCACGACCGAGCTGAAGACCGGGCGAGCCGTGCAGATGTCGAGCGGGCCGGCCGTGCCTGCCCTGCTGGCCAGCACCGCGATCCCCGGCATCTTTCCACCGGTAAGCATCGGCCGGCGGGAGTTCATCGATGGCGGCGTCGCCAATCACACGCCGATAGCCGGGGCGATCGAGCTCGGCGCGACGCGGATCTTCGTCCTTCCGGTTGGCTACCCGTGGCTGCGGCAGGAGCCGACCAATGCGCTCGGCATGGCGCTGTTTGCCCTGGCCCGGTTCGTCGAGCAGAGGCTCGACGCCGAGGTTGCCGCGTACGGGCACCAGGTCGACATCCAGGTCCTACCCTCCGCCGAGGCAGTGGCCGTATCGCCCGCCGACTTCAGCCGCACTGACGAGCTCATGAGCCGCGGCTACAGGTCGGCGCGCAAGTACATCAGCTCGATGCCGCCGGCGCCGGCAAAGCAGCTGAGGCTCGCGGCCGCTGTCCAGGCAGCCTGAAAGAGTCCCCTAGAGAGCCTTTACAACCCGCTCGAGAGGCTTCCGGATCGACGCGCGAAGCTCGTCGATGTCTGGAAGCGCGTCCTGGAATCGCGTGGCGAGCGTGGTGCGGCGCCGTCGCGTGTAGATGACAAGGCCGACGCCCGCGGCCACGATGGCGATCACGAGCGTCGCGGCCAGGACCGCCCGTGGGTCGATCTCTCTGATGGCGGGACGGTCGATCTCGTCATTTTGCTTCCCCTGCTGCTTCTCCTGCTGCTTCTGTTGCAGCTTCTCTCGCAGGTTGTCCATCTCTTCTCCTCCGTACAGCCCGGCTTCCTGAAATGACTTGGCCACAAAGGGAGAACGCGCTGGTCAGGCATGAGTACGTGGTGAGGCTGAGGCGTTCTATCGGTGAGGCGTCTGGGCCGCAAGGTTCGGACGCTTCAAACCTCGTACAGGAGGTCTGTGCAGTGAAGTGCGACATTTGCAACCAGGAGTTCGCGAACTCTGAAGAGGTCAAGCGCCACAAGGAAGAGGTCCACCCGATGGGCGAAGAGAGTGGTGAGAAGCCGGACCTCATGGAGAAGCCAAGCGAAAACGAGATGCCCGAGGCCGCGGAGCGAAGCTCGAGGTAAGTCGGGTCCATCAAGGCCGGCGGCATTGTTTGCCGCCGGCTTTCTTCTTTTCTTAGCCGACTCACAGATTTCTCACACGGCGCGCTGAGGCAGCGCCGTCAGCCTTCGTCGCGACGCTCACACGAGCGATTACCAACGAAGGAGGAGAAACCATGAACGGCATTCGCAAGTCCGTCGCAGCGGCCGCCATCGCGGGGTCGATGCTCATCGGTGGCGTAACGGGCGCCGTGCTGTACAGCGCGACGACAATCGTCGCTTCAGCAGCCAGCCCGTCGCCAAGCACCGCAACCGGTACGTTCGTGCCGAATGAGGACCCAGCTCATGAAGCGGGCGAGAGCGCTGCGCGCGAGGCGCAGGAAAACGCCGGCCAGGTCCCGACCATACCGTAGATTGGGCCCAGGGCAACAACCAATCCGTCACGAGGGGGCCGGTGAAGTGCCGGCCCTCTCAAGGCCGAGTCGATGCAGATGAAAAGAAACCTGATCGTCGCTGCCGTCGCCGGTGCCGCCGTCCTCGCCCTGCTCGGGGCGGGCGGATACATCTATTTCTTCTCGGGCCTGCGCACGTCGCCTGAAACCCTCGCGCTCAGCAGCGCGCCGGCTACGGCCCCGACCTCGACGAGCACAACTGGACTGGCCGGAACGTGGAACATCGGCGCCGGCTCGCTCGTCGGGTACCGCGTTCAGGAGCTGTTCGCGGGCGAGAGCTCCAAGCACCTTGCGGTGGCGCGGACCTCGAGTGTCACGGGCAGCCTGAAGGTCAGCGGGGACACGAGCGGCTACACGGTGAGCGGCATCACGCTGACAGCGAACCTCACGAGCCTTCACAGCGTCGACCAGGTGGCTGGTCGCAACGTGAGCCAGCGAGACGGCATCGTCACACGTCAGCTCGCCGTCCAGCAGTTTCCAGATGCGACGTTCGCAGCCACGTCCGCATCGGTCCCGGGCACGGTGACGAGCGCGCAGGTGGACGTAACAGCATCCGGCAGGCTCACCATCCACGGCGTCACCCGGGATGTCAGCATCACCGCAAAAGCCCAGGTGGTCGGTGACAAGCTCGAGATCGCCGGCACCCTGACGATCAACATGACCGACTACGGGGTGAGCCCTCCCCAGGCGCCCTTCGTCACCGTCGACCCGACGGCTACCATCGAGTTCGACCTCTTCCTGACGAGGGCTTGACCTTCAGCGTCAGGGAAACAGCTGCCTGGCGACGAACATCACGTTGGCCGGGCGCTCAGCGAGCCGGCGCAGATACCACTGGTACCAAGCGTCGCCGTAGGCGATGAGGTCCTTCACCACATAACCCTCGGCTGCGAGCCGGACCTGCTGATCGGTGCGGATCCCGTAGAGCATGTTCACCTCCACCTGCGCGCGCTCAAGGCGCAGCGCCTGCGCGAAGCGGGCGACGCGCGCGATCAGCTCGACGTCGTGGGTGCCCAGCACCAGTCGAAGCCGGCCGCGCTTGACCTCGGCCAGCAGAAGCGAGCAGAGCGCGAGATAGTTCGCGTCCACATCCTTCTTGGCGGTGAATGCACGGTCAGGCGGCTCTGCGTAAGCGCCCTTGACGAGCCTGATCGCCGGCTTCAGCTCCAGCAGGCCGAGCGCGTCTTCGACGGTGCGAAGGAGGTATGCCTGCAAGCAGACGCCGGTGCGGGGATGACCGACACGCAGCCGCCGGTATAAGTCGAGCGTCGCGTCCGTGTAGGCGCTTCCCTCCATGTCCAACCACAAGAAGCTCTTTGACTTCGCAGCGGCACGAGCCAGCCTTTCCAGGTTTGCGTACGCCGCGTCTGCGTCGATGTCGAGGCCGAGCTGTGTCGGCTTGACCGAGATTTCCGCATCAACACCGGCCGCAGACGCGCTCGACAGAACCGACTCGTAGTGCTCGACTGTCGCGCGCGCTTCGGAAAGGTCCGTGACGTTCTCACCCAGACGGGTGAAGAGCGAGCCGATCCCTTGAGCCTTGAATGCGACGGCGGCTTTGAGGGCTTCATCGAACTGGTCGCCCGGCATGAAACGCTTGACCGCTCGCCGCGCAAATCCCCAGCGGGGTACATGAGTCGAGAGCCAGCGGTTCTGCGCACACCAGAGTAGGAGGCTTCGCATCTGGTGCGATAAGCCTAGAGCGCTGTAATTGGTGTTTCCGCGCGGAAAGCACGTATCGACGCAACGATCCCGCCCGTTTCCGCGCGGAAACCGCCTTGCGACCCGGCTGCGGGGGCATGAAGAGGGCCGGCCCAAAGGCGCGGCCCTCCACGCTCACTTCGCGACGATCAGCGACGGTTTAGGGCGAAGCCGACGGCGATGCCGCGGGCGACGCTGCCGTGCCGCCACCAGTTCCGGTGTTGCTGGTCGGGGCGGGGCTGGCAACCGTCGGGTTGTTGGCCGGCGCGTTGCTCGACCGAGTGCTGAACCAGTTCCACTGCGTGAAGCCGAAGAACAACAGGATCAGCACCAAGAGGGCGAGGATCGCGGCCGCGATGCCGGCGCCTGCGCCTCCGGTCGTCTCCCCTGTTTCGACGACCTCTGAGCCCGCCGGGCTCCAGTAGCGTCGAACGCTGTACCCGCCTGCGCCAAGCAGCACGGCGAGCACGAGAATGACGAGCACGATGAACAAGAGTGTTCCCAAAAGACGTACCTCCTTTAAGTCCTCAGCGGCCCGCCCGAACTGCCGGACGCCCTCGGCCGCTCATAGGGGTAACGCCCACCGCAGCTCCGACTACTGAACCGTCCGCGCCTCAGCTCGCCACGGAACGCCTTCCGCGACGCCTGATCACGCTGCCGGCGACAGCAACGCCCACGAGCAGGACGAGGATTCCACGCTGGAAAACCGAACGGCGCTGCGCGCTCGGCACAGGCGGCGGCTTGGCGACGTCCCGTTTCTTGCGCCGGATGACATCCACTGCCTGTTCAAGCTCACTTGACCGGTCCAAACGGCTGGCGATCAGCCCCTTTGCAGCCGGTGGGCCCAGGCGGAACCGGTTGTAGACCGCACCGAGCAGCAGCAGCTGGCAGAGGAGGTACAGCCACGTGGCGAGAAGGAAGAAGAGGCCGAACTGCGCGCCATACGTGTTGAAGCCGCCGGCAAAGCGCGCGTAGAGCGGGAACACGAGCGATAGGGCCTCGATCAGCACGCCGGCGAGCAGCGCCCCGGGCAGGACCTCGCGCAGGCTGAATGTGCCGTTCGGCACAAAGCGGTACAGGAGGACGAGCAAGGCCACCATGACTGCAGCGCCGATGGCAAAGCCCAGCACCCATGCGTCCGGAATGAAGTGCGATAGATATCCGCCGGCGGAGTTGGCCGCGACCGTGATGGCCAGCGCGACCACGAGCACGAGCATCATCACGAAGCCCATCACCTTCTGCCGCAGCATGTGGCGCTGCTTTGTGCCGAAGATCTGCGTCAGCGCGAACTCCATCGTGGCGAAGATCCCGCTTGCGCTCCAGACAAGGCCGCCAAGCGAGACCAGCGCAAACCATCCCGCCGACTGCTTCACGCCCTGGATCGCATGCACGAGCTCGGTCTGGGCATTGCCCGGGAACAGCTGAAGGATGAGCGCCTGGAACCGAGCCTCTGTGCCCGGGTCGCGAATGGCGAGACCGATGATCGACAGCGCCCCAAGCATCATCGGGAACATCGCGAGGAAGGCGGAGAACGCGAGCGCCGCCGCGTAGTTGCTCGCCTGGCTCTCGCCGAACGCGGCGATGACCCGAAACGGGACAGTGCCGCGCACGCGGTCGGCCAGGCGCCAAAACCGGATCATCGAGGCGCCATTGGATCAGTCGTAGGCGGGGACGGCGGAGCGCTCAGCCGGATCGGACGGGCGCGAGAAGCGCTCGATCAGAGCGCTCGACGCGGTGCCGACCACGGCCGGAGCAACCTTCCGGACGACGCTCTCGAGCGTGCGCGGCTCCCGCGCCGCGTCGTCGCCGTTACCGTTGACGATGACTTTGACGGTGGGGAGAGGCTTTTTCAGTCTTGACGTCACCTCGTCCGGAAGGTCGCGCAGCGAGTCGGGCAGATTCCTCAGCGCCTCGATCACCATGCTCTGCGGCTGCTCTCTTCGCGATGGGCGGTTCATCCGCCGGTAGATGAGCACCGCGACGGCGGCGGCCGACACGACGCCGAGCACCGCGGCGGCGATCCGTCCATAGCGCATCGCGTTGGAGGCCGCTCGCTTCTCGAGAACGCCGAGGTTCCGGTCTATGTGATCGCGGGTTTCGGTTATCTGACGGTCGATTTCATCCGTCGAAGCGCCCATTCTTTGCTCTCCTTCAGGCTTGCGAGTGTCTTGGCCGGCAACCTCATGCGAAAGCGCGACTTCCCGTAAAAGGCAAGGCCGAGCCCGAGCACCACGTAAATCACGATCCACGCCGCCACGGCCTGCCAGTGCCACGGGACGAGGACGACGACCAGCGAGGGGATCGCCACCAGGACGCCAAGCACAAACAGGAGGCCGCCGAAAACGGTCAGTCCCGCCGCGACGGCGTTGGCCGTCGCGATGTCCTTGAGCTCTTGTTTGGCCAGGGCGAACTCGAGGCCGACCAGCCGCTGGCTATCGTGGACGATCTCGGCGGCAAGGTCGCCCGACTTCGCGACCGGACCCGATGGCTGTGCTTGTATCGGCGCTCGCACCAATATGCCTCGCTACTTGGAACGCGTCGCGCCCGGGCGCTACGCGCGAGCTCTAGGGCAGGCCTTTGGTCGCCACCTGGTAGACCATGGCCACGTCGGCGAGCACCATCACCGCGGCCGCCGCCCAGCCGAAGACCTGCGTCGGGAGCCCGTTGACGAAGTCGCCCATCAGCTTGCGGCTCGAGGTCAGGAGCACCAGGAGCACGATCAGGACCGGCGCGATGATGCCGTCCAGGACCTGGGAGTAAAACAACGCCTTGATCGGATCGACGGCCGAGATCGCCAACTCCATCGCGACCAGGAACGCAAGGCCGATCACCAGGTAGAACTGCGGCGCGTTCCTGGGGTTGCGCCCGAGCCCTCGACGCCACCCCGCGAGCCCCGCCACGCCGAACGCAGCGGACGAAGCCAGGATTGGAATTGCCAGCAGGCCCGCTCCGATGATGCCGACGCTGAACAGAATCGTCGCGTACGGTCCGGCAAACGGTTCGAGGGCGCGCGCGGCGTCCGCGGCCGTACGAATCTGTGAGTGATGGGAAAACAGGACCGCGCCAGTCGCGACGATGATGAAGAAAGCGGTGAGGTTCGACCAGACCATCCCGATCGTGATGTCGAGGTTGGTTCGGGTCAGGGATTGAACCCCGCGCTTCTCCTCGACCTCGCCGCTTGCCTGCCAGAAGAAAAGGTAAGGAGTGATGGTCGTGCCGAGGAGCGCCACCGCGCCCAGCAGGTAGTCCGGGCTCAGCGAGATTCGCGGCAGGAAGGTACTGCGAACGACGTCGCTCCAATTCGGGTGCGACAGCGTCGCGGCCACGATGTAGGTCGCGTAAACCGCGACTAGCCATAGCAGGTATTTGCTGACGACCTTGTAGTCGAGAAAGATGGTGACCCCTGCCATGACCGCCGCCATGGGCACGATCCAGTAGATGAATTTGATCCCGGTCAGCAGCTGGACCGCGGCGCCCATCGCCAGCAGGTCTGCGCCCATCGTGATCACGTTGGCGATGACCATCAGGACGACCGCTGGGGTCGCGACACGCGCTCCGAACGTCGTGCGCAACAGGCTCGCCAGGTCGCTCTTCGTGACGTTGGCGACCTTGGCCGACATCTGCATGACGACGATCAGCATCGGGGTCGACAGCAAGAGCAGCCAGTTCTGTGCGAAACCGACAGTCGCGCCGACGATCGAGTAAGTCGCGATGCCGGCTGGATCGTTGTCGGCGCCGCCCGAGATGACCCCGGGACCGATCGTGCGGAGGACGTGACCAGCGGTCAGACGCTCTTTGGTCGCTTCGCGCGCCGACCGCGGCCGGCGCACACGAGCCGAGCGTCGCGTGATCTCAGCCATGTGTTGACTGATGCGTGATCGAGGCGATGACCTGCGGCGGCGCGGCCATCGTCCACTCGCTGCGGGTGTCTTCTTCGAGCAGCTCACGAACCCTGAATGCGTCGGTTTCGTCGACCTTCAGGATCAAAAGGGCGTGCCCGCCATCAAGCGCCTTGCGCGCGTCGCGGCCGAAATCGTCCGGGATCAAGGCGCGGAGCCGGTCGGAGTGATTCCGGTCGACGATCTCGTTCTGCGTGGGCACGACGCGGCTGTGCCGGATGACGAAATCGCGAGCGAACTGGGCTGCGTCGCGGCTCGGAAAAGCTGAGATGAGTGTCTGCTCGAGGATTCCATGGTTCTCCGGGCGGCTTGCCGTGGTCAGCCCCGAAACGTCCACGCTGTCGATTCCATGGCGGATCCGCTGCCTGGCCTGGCGGACCAGCTCGTTGCGGTCGGCATCTGACTCGAGCTCTCCAGACAGCCGCAGCAGCCCACCGTGCAGGTGGACCTTCACGGCGCCAAAGATTGGATGGGGCTGGGACACGTCGCCCGCCAGCACCGTGGCCCACCATGCATCGACCAACGAGGCGCTGGCATCGCCGCGGGATGCTCCTTTCGCGGGGCGCCTCATGTATCAAGCAAAACGCCGCAATCGCGGCCGGTAACCGGTGTAACGGTCCCCAGAATTGTGGAAAGCCCGGCCCTTGCAGGCCAGGCTCTCCTACTCGAATCAACGCGCTCGTCCTCGACGCTACTTGTGCGGTTTCATTCCGAGTTGCATCAGGTACTCGGCCTGCCTCAGATGTTTCGTACAGATGGGGGTTGCGGACATCCGGGTGGATTTCTGGCAGGGGGAGCGGTTCAGCATCGACGAGCTGATCGACGCTGCGATCAGAGGTGGTCGCATCTACGCTGACAAGCAGCTTGTTGTGACGCGCACCCTCGAGCCTTACGGCCTGCGCTTCTCAGGCGAGATCGACATCACCAACTCCGATGCCGTCCCCCAGTCGCTCAGCATGGCGTTCGTTCGGAACGGGGACATGCATCTCGACGTCAGTGGCTTGATCTTTTGCGACATCAATGGAATCAGGTCCTTCGTCGATGCCGCCGAAGCCATGGATGGAGGCCGACTGATGCTGCACGGCCTCCCCGCTCTGCTGCAGAAAGTGATGAACGTGACCGGGTGGTCGGACATCGAGAGCCTCGTGCTCTGCGATTGCAAGGCGGTGGACCCATGAGCATCACCGCATCGAGCCCGATCGAGAAATTCCGCCACGAGGCGCTGCTCTACTCCGGCTGGGCGGAGTTCGTGGCCGGCACTGTGCCATTCATCCGGGAGGGGGTGAAGGCCGGCGAACCGGTGCTCGTGGTGGAGTCCGTAGACAAGATCCAGATGCTCCGGGTCGCCCTGGGCGGGGATGCCGACGCAGTGCTTTTCGCCGACATGGCCGAGGTGGGATCGAACCCGGCTCGCATCATCCCCGCCTGGCACGAGTTCGTCAGCCGGCACCGTGGCTCAGGCCGTCGCATGCGCGGGATCGGGGAGCCAATCTGGAAAGGACGCTCGCCCGATGAGCTCATCGAATGCCAGCGTCACGAATCGCTGCTGAACGTCGCGTTCGGGCATGGTGAGCCGTGGTGGCTGTTATGCCCCTATGACACGGAGAAGCTCGACAGCTCGGTGATCGACGAAGCACGTCGCAGCCATGAGTACGTCATGGAAGGCAGCGAGGTGCGCCGGAGCGAGGCATTTCGTGGGCTCGAGGCGTCAGGCGCACCGTTCGACGTGCCGTTGCCCGATCGCGGGACGAGCGTCGGGGAGCTCAAGTTCGGCTCGGACGGCCTCGCCTCCGTGCGGTACGTCGTCGCGCACCACGCCCACGCCTCCGGCCTCGACTCCGGACGGGCGGAAGAGCTGATGACGGCGGTCAACGAGATAGCCACGAACAGCATTCGCCACGGGGGCGGTGGCGGCAGCCTGCGAATCTGGCAGGAGGACGCCGCCGTGGTCTGTGAGATCCGCGACAGCGGCCGATTCAGCGAGCCCCTCGCCGACCGCCGGCGGCCCGCGCCAATCCACACCGCTCCAAGAGGCCTGTGGCTCGCGAACCAGCTGTGTGACCTGGTGCAGATTCGAAACTTTGCGGACGGCACTGTCATCCGCCTGCACATGCGCCGCAATCCAAAGCATCATCTGAGCGTCGTCCCCGACGTTCAGAAAGACCGCTCACCTAACTGAGCCCCATGGCCTTGAGGGGAAATTTCCAGGCTGGGGTTGGAGGTGCTCGATGGCGACAACAGTGGCTGACGTGATGACCCCCGATCCGGTGGCGATGGATGGAAAAGAGCCGGTGACAAAAGCAGCCGCAGCGATGCGCGACCACAGCATCGGAACGGTTGTCGTCATGACGGACGGCAAGCCATGCGGGGTCGTGACCGATCGGGACATCACAGTCAAAGCGGTCGCGACCGGTGGCGATCTGTCGAAAATGCCGCTGGAGCAGATCTGCAGCAAGAAGGTCGTCGCGGTCGCCCCCGGTCAGTCGGTCGACGACGCGGTGCAGGTGATGAAGTCCCACGACGTCAAGCGAATCCTGGTCGTGGAGGGCAAGCAGCTCAAGGGGATCGTCTCTCTGGGCGACCTCGCCTCGCGCCGCCTGGAAGGCGATCTCGAACAGGATCTGAGCCGGGCCGAACCGAACAACTGATCGACAAAATAGAGCTGCCACCCTGGCCAAGAAGGGCCGGAACCGAACAATTGATCGATTCGAAATCAGGGCCCGGTTAAGGTGCCGCCGGCCCTCCCGGGAACGCGTAACCTGTGCGGACCGTGGCGGTCCGCAGCGAGCTAGGGGGGTACAGCACAGCCGAGGCAAGGCGGGCGCTGGACGGCCTGCCGCGGTGCGACTACGAGGTGGTGATCAAGCCGCTGCGGTACCGCCGGAGCCCCCACCTCGCGGCGCGATGCGAGTTCGAGGACCGCCGGATCGTGCTCCAGGTCCCGATTCCCTTCAGAGCCTTCAAAGAGCCCGTGATCTTTGCTGCGCGGCGCAAGCGGGGCGAAGGCATGCGCTTTGCCTGGGCCTCGGAGACGGTGCTGTTTCGCGGGCGGCGCGACGTCCTGCGATTTCTGTACTGCCACGAGTGGATGCACTGGTATCTGCACGAGGTGTTGGGCAAGGCCTCGGCGGCCGAGACAGCCTGTGACCGTTTCGCGTTGAGAAACTTTCGCCGCCGCATCGTGACCACGGACGACGCTGACGACCCGCTCACCCGCCGGGGCCGGCTCGCCGCCCGAGGCTAGGCGTTCACTCCCGCCGCCTCTTCGACCGCAAGGTCCGCCAGCGCGGCGTGTTCGATCTCCGCGATGCTCTTCCCGTGGTCTCGCTCGAGGACCTTCATCCGCTTGTCGAACTGCACGCTTGCGAACTCCAGGAAGGTCTCCATCCGCTGACCGAAGGGCCCACGGTCTGAGTCATATGAATCCCAGAACTCGCCGATCACACCCATGGCAGGACCGAACAGCTCGTTCATCCGTTCGTTCATGACCTGCCAGCCGTCTGGCGTGGCATTGATCAGCCGGTTCAGGAGAAACACTCCGTATCGGATGTGACGGCTCTCGTCACGTGACAGCAGCTGGATGCCTTCGAGCAGGCCGGGAAGCAGCCCGTTGCCTTCGAGAGATTCGCGGAACCCGTGGTAGCCGGTCTCCGCGAGGACGCCCTCGATGATCATGTTGTAAGTCACCGAAGCTCGAATCTGGGCGGATGTCGAGTGGTCGGTCTTGAGTGCGTTCAGCGATTTAGGGAGCTCCTCGAGAAACAGCTGACGGTAGCTCGGCGTCAGGTAATGGCCGAGATCTTCATGCGCCTCCACGACCTCATCGAGCCATCGCCTGAAGAACTCGACGTGCTTGGCCTCCTCCCAGAGAAACGAGGTGAGGTAGATCTCCTCCTCGATCCGACCTTCGGAGGCGACCACCATGATGAGCGGCAGCAGGTCGCTTGTGACCCCCTCTTCTCCGGCCTGGAAAAGAGCCACCGTGCGGAGAATGAAATCCTTCTCCACCGCGGTGAAGCCGGCCCAGTCGGCGCCGTCGCGCGAGAAGTCGATCGCCTGCGGGTCCCACGTCCCAAGTCGCTTGGCCTTCTGGAAGAGCCGCATGGGAATTGAATCCCACTGAAGACCGCGTTCCGAGATCGTCGCGTACCTGGCAGTGTCTTGCTCGGATGTCTTCACGTCGTTGTCCTCCCCGACCCCAACTCTAAGTCAGCCGGACCAGGCGTGCGAGTCGATCCTCCTATGCAAACGCCTCCCTTTGCTTTCGCAGCAGAATCAGCACCGCGATCGGAAGGGCGAGGTTCGTCAGCAGCGCGACCGGGCCGCGGTTGGCGCCGATCGGCAGAAGAAGCAAGAGCAGCGACCCGACCAGGCACGTGATCTCCAGCGCCATGACCCAGCGTCGGGCCCGCCGCCGGCGCCACAGCACGCCGATCGCGAGCAGGCAGGTCGCGAGGGCCAGGAGCAGAGATGCGATGCCCAACCCGAGCATGAAGACCTCTCCCGCAAGTGCGAACGGCATCGCTGAAATTCCTGCGATGGCCCATAACATCGACTGCATCAACAGCAGAACGAACACAGCCTCCGGACGGCTGGACTCTCTAGGCGCGAACAATTGACTTCACCACCTCGTCATCGATATCCACTGCGAAAGGTCCGCCCTTCGGGTTGTCGACGATCCAGACATGGAGCATCGGAGCCACGCTGAGGTCGATCGCCCCCAGCGGACATGTCGCAAACGGGGTCATCAGGCTGAACTCGAACCCGAAGGGTGTGAAGCAGATGTTCTCGTGCTGGTGCCATGCGGTCAGCGGCCCGCCGGGGTCAGGACCGAACTGGCCGAGGTGCTTCATCTGGAACATCGCCCCGAGCAACACAGGTCCGTGCTTCGAGTTGGCGTACACGAGGCCCTGTGGGCGATGCGGGTCCATCACGTAGCCCGCGTCGACGTACGCCTGGTTCATCCAGTGGGTCGACGGCATGTTCGACGGCCCGCCTGGGCGATAGCCGTCGGCGAAGGCTTTGCGTGGGTCCTGGTAAGGAAGAATCGCGGCTTTGGTTTCGGCGTAGAGCTGGGCGGCAGCCGCCTTCTGCTCCGCCGTCGCCACCTCATTGGTCTCCTGGAGGACGGCTCCCGCGTGTGCGTGCTGCGGGTCAGGGCGGGCAAGGTCCACGATCCAGACCGTCGAGGCCGTGACCAGGGTGAGCAGCGGAAGCGCGACCGCAAGCGAAGCCCATCGCCACATGCGCCTGTCGAGGTCACCCCGGACCGGCACGAGCACGAGACCGAGGGCGGTCAGCTCAATCACCTTGGTGGCCACGGCGACCTGGTCCGGACTGTCGAACCCGGCCGCGATGTATGCCAGGTATCCGAGCAGCGTCGCGGCGAGGAGCGAAGCCGACGCCGGCCGCCACCACCGCCAGGGGAACGCCAGCGAAAGCAGGATGTAGGCGACTCCATTCATAAGGAAGAGCAGCGCCGTGATCGGCTCTTCCTTGTGAGTGCTGATCAGACCCAGGTGGATGGCACCGGAGATCGCCATCAAGACCGACGCTCCAAGCACGGTGCCGGGTACGCGGTGGCGCGCAGGATGCAGCCTGATCGCGATCAGGGCGAGGGGCAGGGCAAGAAGTCCGAAGTAAAGGCCTATCGCGTGGTCGGGGGCGATGTTGAACATGCGACCACTGTCGGGTGCGTAGTTAAGAGGGTCGTAAGACGGGTAGGTCCACGTACATCGCCGCTCCGCCGCCGGGCGCTTCGCCGGCCAGGATCCTGCCGCGGTGCTGTTCGACGATCCAGCGTGCGATCGACAATCCAAGCCCCGCGCCCGGTTCGTGGCGAGCCTCGTCGGCGCGGAAGAAGCGCTCGAAAACGCGCTCTCTGTCAGCAGGCGCGATACCGGGCCCGTCGTCCGAGACCTTCACGCGAGCCCAATCCCCTTCCGTCGCGAGCTTGACAGCGACGCGCGAGCGGGCGTGGCGAAACGCATTGTCGAGGAGGATCCACATCAGCTGCCGGATCGCATCTTCGTCTCCCGCGACTGTTGCGTCGGCTTGGTCGCACTGCAGCTCGCGGTCGGGGTGGACCGTCCGTGCCTGGCGGCAGACCTCGGCCACCACGGGGGCGAGCTCGATCGCGGCGAGCTCGAGCCTCAGACCAGAGTCGGCCCTGGCCAGGGTCAGCATTCGATCGACCAGGCGCGTCATGCGCGCGGTCTCGGCGGCGATGTCATCAGCCGCTGCCCGACGGACGTCGTCGGAGAGCAAGGGCCCACGCGCGAGCAGGCCCGCGTTGCCCTGGATCGTGGTCAACGGAGTGCGCAGCTCATGCGAGGCGTCGGCCACGAACCGTCGCTGTGAGTCGAACGAGTCCTGCAGCTGCTCCAGCATCCGGTTGAAGCTCGTCGAGAGCAGCGCGACCTCGTCGCGGCTGCGGCGTTTGGGGAGCCGGCGGCCGAAATCGCGGGCACGGCCGATCTCGTCGGCGGCGCTCGCGACCTCCTTGAGCGGCCTGAGGGCGCGGCCGGCGACGAGCCAGGATGCGGCCAGGGCCGCGATCAACGTCGGGATGCCCGAGATGATCAGAAAGCCGCGGACGCCAGCCAGACCCGACTGCGGGACACGGGTCGACTGCCCGGTGACGACAAAGCCGCTGCTGAATTGGAGCGCATAAAGGCGCAGGCCGTCTTCCGTGTCGAAAGCGGCGGGCGAAGCTGCGGTGCGCAGCCCTGGGGCAATTGAGGGCGCGGCCCCATTCAGCACGCCGGTCGAGTACACGAGCGACCAGTTCCGGTCGAACACCTCGACGAAGATCTCGTTGCTTGTTCGGAGGTCAGCAGGCGCGACCGGAGCTCGAGGTGTGAGGTCGGGAGCCAAGCCGAGCGCCGCGACGGCCTGACCGGCGCGAGCGCGCAAGGCGGTGTCCTGGTCGTTCAAAGCTCCTCGCGCGAGCAGCGCGTAGAGCAGCGCGCCGAAGAGGACCAGGGTCAGAGCGACGACGGCCGCGCCGAACAGCGCGAGCCGGAGGCGTAAAGACACTATTCCCGAAGGGCGTAGCCGGCGCCCCGGATCGTGTGGAGGAGGCGCGGCTCTCCGCCGTCTTCGAGCTTCTGCCTCAGGTAGCCGACATAAACCGCGACCACGTTGTCGCTCTCCGGCTCATCCTTCCAGACCTCCTGAAGCAGCTGCTCGCGAGTCAGGACCTGCCGCGGATGCCTCATGAAATGCTGCAGGAGCTCGAACTCGGTCGCAGTGAGGGTCATCGACCGCTTGCCCCGCCACGCGCCCCGGCCTCCGGGTTCCAGGAGCAGGTCGGCGAATCGCAGATCGTCATGCGGACCAGACCGCCGGAGCAGTGCACGGACCCTGGCCAGGAGCTCCTCGTAAGCGAACGGCTTGACGAGATAGTCGTCGGCTCCGGCGTCGAGGCCCTTGACCCGCTCGTCGGTTCCGCCAAGCGCTGTGAGGAGCAGGATGGGAACCTGTGCGGACACGGCGCGCAGCCGCCTGCAAACCTGGACCCCGTCAAGACTGGGAAGCATGATGTCGAGCACCACGAGGTCGAAAGGCTGCTCTCGCGCAAGGCGCAGCGCCTGCAGGCCGTCCCCCACCACCTCGACGCCGTGCCCTTCGGCGACCAGGACGCGGTCGAGGGTGGCGGCGAGGCGAGCGTCATCTTCGACGACGAGGATGCGCGAGGTGGTCATGGCCCGAGATATATAAGCGATTGGTGTGAATTCGGTAAGACCGACGGGTGTTTGCCCGCCGGCCTAGTCGAGCTCGGTCAGGGTCACTTGCTTGCGGGTGAAAAGGCGTCCACTCGCCGCCGAGAGGTAAGTGCCCGAGGTCGGCGCGACATCCGAGTAATCGCTGCCGACTGCGATCGTCACGTAGTTCAGCCCGCCACGGCTCGCGTGGGTGGGGTCGAAAGTCGAGGCGATCGCGTCGCCGGTGCCGTCCTTGGTCGGGAGCACGACCTCCACCCAGGCATGGCTGCCGCCCTCTCCGAGCAGGTGTCCCGACACGTAACGCGATGGAAGGCCGCACGCTCGGGCCACCGCGAGCATCACGTGGGCGTAGTCCTGGCACACGCCGGAGCCGAGCGCGAGGGCCTCGGCCGCGGTGGTCCGGACACCGGTCACACCGTACTGGTAGGTCATCGACTGATAGACCCAGTCATTGATCCGGTCGGCGAGCGCCAGGCCCCACTCGGCTGATCTCGCCAGCGATTCGGCGGCCTCGAGGATGCGATCGTCTGCAGCCGTGAGCGCCGATGGCTCTAGCAAGTAGCCGTCGGCGAGCCAGCCATCGGCCAGCCGGTTCGGCTCCGCCGCGTGCCGCTCGACCGAAACCTCCGCCGTGAACTCGATCGCCTTCGACACTCGAGGAGCGAACACGTCGATGATCACGTTGCCGAAACGGTCCTTGCGGTCCTCGAAGCGGGCGCACTCCGCATCGACCGAAAGCTCGTGACGAAGGCGCCGCTGATCGCCGAAGCGCTCGGGTGGAATGACGACGAGGCGGTGGTTCAGGTCGCGGATCGGCTCGGGGTACTCGTACCGGAAGCTCTGCCGCAAGAAATAGGACACGCGACGCGCCGTGGCCCAATCGAGCGACGAAGGGTCGATCGCCATCACGACTCCTCCGCTCTGTCGGCCCAGACGGTCATCGACTTGAAGGCAGCAGGCCCGAACGTTGTCAACATCGCGACGTCGAGGGCGTCGCGGCCCCGGCCGATCAACACCCGCCCGACCCGCCGCTCGTTGTTGCGCGGGTCGAAGGTCCACCACCGATCGTCCAGCCAGACCTCCATCCAGGCGGCAAAGTCCATCGGATCGGGGTTGAAGGGTACGTAGAGGTCGGGAAGATAACCGAATACATACCGCGTGGGGATGTTCATGGCGCGGCAGAAGCTGATCGCGACGTGAGTGAGGTCGCGGCACACCCCGATGCGGTCCCGGAGAACGTCGGCCGCCGTGGTCAGCGGGTTGCTCGTCCCGTACTTGAACCGGATGTTGTCGTGCACCCAGTCGCAGATCGCCTGCACCCGCGCGCCTCCCGGCTGCGTATGGCCGAAGAGCTCCCACGCCATCCCCATGACCTCGTCCGAAAGGCAGTAGCGGCTGGGCAGCGTGAAATGGAGAACCTCACCGGGGAGCTCTTCGATCGGACGCTGCGGGACGGCAGCTGTGTCAGGGTCGGCCTCGTCCGGGATGGCGCAGACCGCGTCGTACCGCAGAACCAGCGGCCCCATAGGCATCACCAAGCGCTTCACCGGGTTGCCGTAGATGTCGAAATATTCATCAACCGGCACCGAGGGGGTCGTCGACCAGGTTTCGGACACGAGCTGGTGGCTTGAGTCAGAGCGGGGGCGGACCTGCACGGTCGCGGGCGTTGGAGCGCTCACGTCGTAGCTGAACTCGCAGCCGACGCGCAAGTTGATCGTCTGCCCTTTGGTCGGGATGGCGAAACTATAACGGTGGCCTCCGTGAAATCCCTTGACGCCGGATACCAGATAGACGGGTTCTATGACGAAATGCTTGCGGGGGCCGGCCAACCCAGACCGGCGTACCGGCGGCTCTACGAGCAGCTCAACCAGCTGGGACCGAAGGAGCTGGCCCGACGGCATGACCTCGCGATGCAGATGTTCCGCAACCACGGAATCACTTTTGCGGTGTACCCGGACGCCCAGGGGACGGAGAAGGTCTTTCCCTTCGACATCATCCCGAGGCTGATCTCAGCCCACACCTGGCGGCGTCTGGAAGCTGGTCTAAAGCAGCGCCTGGCGGCGCTCAACCTCTTCCTCGACGACGTGTACGGACGCAAGCTCATCCTGCAGCAGCGGGCTGTCCCGCCGGAGATCGTGCTCACGAGTCCGCAGTACCTCCGTGAGATCGAAGGGCTGCCGGTGCCGCACGGAATCCACTCGCACATCGCAGGCATCGACCTCGTCCGGGACCACAAGGGCGACTTTTTCGTGCTCGAGGACAACCTGCGCACGCCTTCGGGTGTCTCGTACGTGCTCGCCAACCGCCACGTCATGAAGCGCGTTCTGCCCGACCTGTTCGCCGGTTACCCGGTGCGCCCGGTGGAGGGCTACGTCCACGAGCTGCTGCGCCACCTGCGCTGGCTGGCGCCCAAGGGCGTGGACGACCCGACCGTGGTCCTCCTGACGCCGGGCATCAACAACTCCGCCTACTACGAGCACCTATACCTCGCCAAGCAGATGGGGATCGAGCTGGTGGAGGGGACCGACCTGGTGGTCGACCAGGACCACGTTTTCATGCGCACCACGCGCGGCCTCAAGCCGGTGCATGTGATCTACCGGCGGCTGGACGACGACTGGCTCGATCCGATCTTCGGGCGGCAGGAATCCCTGGTCGGCGTCGCCGGCCTGGTCAACGCCTACCGGGCCGGGAACGTGGCCATCGCCAATGCGCTGGGAAACGGCGTCGCCGACGACAAGGCGGTCTACGCGATGGTGCCCAAGATCATCCGCTACTACCTCGGCGAGGACCCGATCCTGCCGAATGTCGAGACCTATCTCTGCGCGTTCGACGAAGACCGCCGCTACGTGGTCGAGCACCTGGAACAGCTGGTCGTGAAGACCGTCGACGCCTCGGGCGGATACGGGATGCTGATCGGCCCGGAGTCGACCAAGGAGCAGCGCGAAGACTTCCGGCAGCGAATCCAGGCGCGGCCGCGGAGCTTCATCGCCCAGCCGGTGGTGGCCCTGTCGGTGCAGCCGGTCTTCGACGGAGGGCGCCTGCGCCGGACGCATCAGGACCTGCGCCCGTTCGTCCTCACGGGCCCCGAAGTTCACGTCACGCCCGGCGGGCTGACCCGGGTCGCGCTCAAGGACGGGTCGCTGGTCGTCAACAGCTCGCAGGGCGGCGGCAGCCGGGACACGTGGGTCATGGCAGAAGACGATCAAGACGAGGCCGAGGGCGAAGGTGCTTAGCCGGGGGGCCACCTCACTGACGTTGCTCGGCCGCCACCTCGAGCGTGCCGACCATCTCGCCCGCATCCTTGGCGTGCACGTCGCGCTCTCGCTCGACCGCACAGACGAGCCGGGACCCGAGTTCTGGACGAGGTTCATGGAGCTGGCGGGGTGGCGGGGCAGCGACACCAGCCGCCGGGACCAGGCGGTCGAGGTGGTGGTCACGGGTTCGCTGGGGCCCTCGGTCCGGTCGAGCGTGGCCGCGGCACGCCTGGCCGCGCAAGCGGTTCGTCCCTCCCTGCCCACCGAGCTGTACGAACAGGTCAACGCCCTGCACTGGCGGGTGCAGGAACCCACCTGGAAGCCGGACCTCTATCCATTTCTGACGGACGTGCAGCTGAGCATCAGGCTCGTCGACGGCCTGCTGATGGACACGATGCAGCTCGGTGAGGCGCGGGATTTCGTCCGCCTCGGCAAGTTCCTCGAGCGGACGGCCAACGTGACAGCCATCGTGACCCGCAAGTCGGCCGAGCTGGCCGACGCGCCGGAGGATGCCCTCGAGTGGTCCGCGGTGTTGAAGTCCTGCTTCGCGTTCGAGTCGTACCAGGCGCGGTACTCGGGCGGGGTGACCCCTGAGCGCGTGATCGAATGCCTGCTCCTCGACCCGACCCTGCCGCGCTCCGCCCTTTTCTCGGCCCAGGTTGCGCTCGACTCGGTCACCAGGATCGACGGTCCGGGCCACCGTTCAAAACCGAAGCGCATCCTGTCGCGACTGCGTGGAATGTTCCTGGAGGCGAACCCCCAGATCGTCGCCGAGCGCCCGCGGGAGTTTGAAACCGAGACCAAAGACACGCTGCGGCAGCTCGAGCTGGCCATGCGGGAGACCTACTTCCACCCGAGCAAGGTGCCCGCGAACGTGATCGGCGACGAGGGGCGAGCCATGCCACAGCAGCAATGAAGCTCGAGATCGTGCACAGCACCCGCTACCGATATTCCGGCCCGATCGCGGAGACCGTGATGGAGGTACGCCTCCGACCCATGGACGGAAACGGGCAGCGCTGCGTGGAGTTCGAGCTGGACGTCAGCTCAGGGATCAAGCCGCGCACGTATCGCGACGGCTACGGAAACAACGTGCACTACTTCAACCTGGTCCGTCCGCACACCACGCTGAGCGTGACGAGCAGGTCCGTGGTCGAAACCGGCCGCGAGCTCGACCCGGACCCGGGCGAGGAGCTGGTGCACGACTTTCTGCGCTATCGGGCGCCGGTCAAAGACGTCCCCGGCATTCGCGAGCTGGCGAGCCGGCACCCGATCGCCGACCCGAGCTCAGGCGCCTCGGTCGAGCTGGCGCTTGACGAGCTGACGCTCGAGATCAGCCGCGACTTCGCCTACGACCGGGCGGTCACCAACGTCTACAGCGCCGTCGACGAGGTGCTCGCGCTGCACGCGGGAGTGTGCCAGGACTTCGCTCATCTCTTCATCGCCGTCGCACGGGCGATGGCCGTTCCCGCGCGGTACGTAAGCGGGTACATCCACTCGGAGCGGGCAACCGGCGGCGCCAGGAGCGTGGCCCCAGCCTCGCACGCATGGGCGGAAGCCTGGGTGCCAGGCCAGGGCTGGGTCGGCTACGACGCCACGCACCCGGTGCGAACGTCCGATCACCATGTGCGGCTGGCCGTGGGGCGCGACTACAGCGACGCCGCGCCTACCCGCGGCATCTACGTCGGGTCCGCTTCCGGCACGATGCAGGTCAGCGTGCGAACTCAAGAGGTGTCGGCCTCCCACTAACCGAAGCCTGCGGATTTGGTGCCTGAATCCATGCGGACAGGGCGCCGATGCTCTAGCCTTCCACCAATGCGCAACTGGCTCGAGATTGCGATCGAGATCGAGATTATCCGGGGAGGTCCCCCGACTTAAGGCACGTCGCTTGAGTCGTTGGACCTCCCGGCCACAAGGTCGGGAGGTTTTTTTATGTCTGTGAATCGGCGGATCGTCGTCTACGACACGACGCTGCGGGACGGGGCG
>Ga0137409_10000499_pt1 | contig 43040 bp, 38 predicted proteins | sample CZODoug1_16funga_FD_122059 | JGI IMG/M metagenome (GOLD analysis project Ga0137409, IMG submission 122059) | Vadose zone soil fungal communities from Angelo Coast Range Reserve, California, USA - CZODoug1_16fungal (Hybrid Assembly) | ecosystem: Environmental > Terrestrial > Soil > Vadose zone...
CTCTTCGACGCCTACCCAGGCGGCATAGGCTTTTCCGAACCCCTCTTTCGAACGCACGCTCTCCTCGTGCAAAAAACCCGCGAACTCATTTCCGCTTGTGAGTGCGAACAGGGCTGCCCTTCCTGCGTAGGCCCCGCCGGTGATCTCGCCCCGCGCGCAAAAGAAGCCGCCCTCACCATCCTCGACAGGTTGTGTGCCTAGATGGCTGCGACTGCCGACAAATTTTCACGGCTCGCCGCGCTGAAGCCCGCGCAGCCAATCCCCGCGCGCCCCGCCGCCATTCGAACGCCCGACGAAGCGGATTCGCTCGGCCGGCTCCTCGGCGCCGGCGTCGCCAGGAATCATTTCGGCGAGCACCTGGCCGTTCGGAACTGGTTCTCCACGCCGGAATTTACCGACCCATCGTCCACAACACTCGAATTACTTTCCCGCACGCGAGATGAACCGCTCTCCCGCAAAACTCGCGCCGCGCTGCAAGATCCGGAAAAATGGCTTTTCCTCGATACGGAAACCACCGGCCTCGCCGGCGGCACCGGCACGTACGCATTTCTGATTGGTCTGGCGTGGTGGGATGCGGGCGGATTGCAGATCGAGCAATTCTTGATGCGCGATTTTACTGAGGAATATTCAATACTTCACGAGTTATCAGAGCGTGCCGCCGAGCGGCCGGTGCTCGTTACCTTCAATGGCAAATCATTCGATTGGCCGTTGCTCGAAAATCGTTTCACGATGACGCGCTCCATCGCGGTTCCGAAGCTCGCGGCGCATCTTGATTTGCTGCATCCCGCGCGTGCGTTGTGGAAGCTGCGGCTCGGCTCGGTGCGGCTCGTGGAACTAGAACGCCACGTCCTCGACGCGCCCCGGCTAGGCTGGCATCGCGAGAATGATGTGGCGTCGGCGCTCATCCCGCAATTTTATTTCGATTACCTGCGCGGCGGGCCCGCCGAGCCGCTCGCTGGCGTCGTTCGCCACAATCAGATGGATTTGCGCGGGCTCGCCGCTCTCTTCGGCAAAATCAACGCTCTGCTTTCTGAGCCAGCCGGTGCCGCAACCGAAACTGAAAGCCTCGACCTCTTTGGGCTCTCGCGATTTCTCCAGCGCCGGGGGGAGGACGATCGCGCGCACTCCGCGTGTGCACAGGCCCTATCGATTGGGCTGCCGGCCGAGTTTCGTCCACGGGCGCGCCGCGAGCTTGCGCTGATGGCCAAGCGCCGCGGCGAACACGCGCGCGCCGCCGAGATCTGGCTGGAAATGGTTGCCGATCGGCACGACGGCATTCATGCCTGCGAACAATTGGCCATTTACTACGAACGTCACGCCAAAGACCTGGCCAAAGCAGCTCAATTTGCCAAGTTGGCGGTTGCCACGCTGCGGCGCCAGCGCGCCAATTCGCGCGATCCGTTCCTCACGGCGCGGTCCGCGCGACTGGAGAAAAAGTTTCTGCAGCGGGTCGCGCGGCTGGAGAAAAAATCACGGCCGTCTTCTTTGGCATCGCCCCAGGACGCTCGAGTGATTGCGGAGCCAAAGGCCAATTCAGGGCCTTGGTAAAGCCGTCAAAGATGTTGCGTGTCGTGCCTTCCATGGTCACGCATTCGTCTCCCAAACAATCCAGGAATACGCCGCCATTCGGAGTCTCGACAGAAAAAAAGTTCTGACGGCGAAGCAAATTCGAGCGCTCCGAGTATTTCTTTTCGAGCGCTTCGGAATATTGTCCGAAGAATCGCGCGGCGTGGTCTTCGCTATCGAGGTGAAGGCGGGTAACCAGGATGAGTCTCTTCGTTTGTTTCTGCTCATAGAGAAGATAGCGGTCGCCATCCCAGGCTGCCGCCAGAGTCTTTGCCCGGTCGTTGTCGAGGAATTGTTTCAAGACTTCCTTCCAGCCGAATTCACCCATGATGTTTTCGTCGAGCTTTGACCAGTTGTCGCCGAGCAATTTCTCAAGCCGCGGAAGAGTGACACTTGCGGGAGTCTTGCCGGAGCGATAGAGCGCCGGGTGGAGGATCTGTTGTGTGGAAACCGGCGGCTTCTCGAATAAGCCCGGGAGAGCATCCCAGCCAGTGTTCTTCATGACCGCAGCCGAGAAGGTAAGTCCGCCGAGATAGGGAAAGATCAGCGCGTCCTTGAGAAACGGTGGAGCTTTTTGCAGCGTGGGGGTGCTGCCCAGATCGCCGATCAACATGCCGGGGTCGAAGTCCGGCACATCCTTCAGGGAGCGCCCGGTCCCAAGCATCAAATAGTCGACCATGGCGGCCATGGCGCTGCCCTCAAGCACGGCGTCGCGCGCCAGCTCAGCATCCTCGTTGGGCTTGGCTGCTTTTACCCACGCCTCGATCTGGAAATGCTGGTCCTCGAGCGCATGCGTCAATTCATGGGCCATGACCATGCGCTGGTCGGCAAGCGGGCTCCAGTCCGCGATATAAAATTCGCGGGTCTTCGGATCGTAAAGCCCTTCGATTTGTTCCGTGAGCACGTTCACCATGAAGGAATCGAGGTCGAAACCCTTGGGAAGAAGGCCAAAGGCTTCGGCGCTGCGCTGGTCGGCGTAGCGTTCGGCGGGGTTCTTCTCTTCATTCATTTGCTTGATGACGTAAGCGCGGATTTCCTCGCGCGAACGCAGAGATTTCTTGAGCGGCGTGAGCAATTTCAGGCCGGTGATTTGGCTCATCTGGCCGAGGACTTCGTCGGCGGCAGCAATGAACTCGGCATCCGTGGCGGGCTTGGAATCCGCGGAAGGTGGGGCGACGGCAGCCTCCTGTGCGTAGACGGCGACACCACCCAGCAGAAGGGCGAGGCTCAAGAGGAGAGCGCGCAGGCCGAAAAAAGCGCGTTTCAAGTGAGAGTCCATATCGTTTTCAGGATAACAGAATCCCGATGGGGCCGTCTGAAAGGCAGGGGAAGTGGCGAGCGACGAGTTGGGGAATATATGCTGGCAGCGCGTGTTGCAGGGATGAGTTGTGCCTTGATGTAACTGCTGGAATATCAATGGTGGAGCTGGAGTTCGTGCTTGTGCAGTTCATGATTAGATTTCCTCGCTTAGGGGGTTCACCCCAGGGTGCACCCCCCGTGGAAGATGGATCGTTTTCAAAATAAAGGAGTTGCGGAAAAAGCATTTTGTAAGTAGCTGAACGGAAAGGGGATGGGCGACGGGAGATTTCGTAACTAGTGGCAGGTGACTCGTGACACGTGAAGAGGCGCAAAGGTGGAGGTGCAGGACCGGATGATCGAGGGGAGGCTGAAAGTCACAACTCACGCTAACATGAAATTGTTATCTTGTCGAATACTATATTTATATAGTACTAGTTTCGAATGGATTTGGTAGTACTTTCGAATGAAAATGGCGACATAAGATGCAGAAAAGGAATGGTTAACGGCAAGAATTGTTTTCAGTCGTCAGTTGCCAGTGTTCAGTCAGGCAGAGAAATGTTCTAGGGGGTATTCGTTGTTGGTTGTTGGTTGTTGGTTGGCACTTTATGGAGCGGATTATTTGGGAAACGGGCCGGCCATGATGGGCCCGGAGAGCACGGGCTTCCAGGCCTGCTTGCAGTGGGCACATTGCACTTCGCGGGCAGCGGCATTACTGGCGCCGGAATGGGTGTCCACTGCGACGGAGTTTTTCTTTTGGCAGTGAGGGCACGTCAGATCGACCAAGACGTTGAGTGGCGCGGGTTGTGTCTCCGTTTGAGCGCGTTGTTCTGGCGCTTGGTGATGGTCATCCGCGAGCGGTGGCGTTACCTTGCCGGCCCGCTTTCTGGAGTACAGGAGTTCATCGGCGCGTGCCAGCATTTCCTCTGGCCGCTCGCCCATTTCATACTGCTTCCACCCGGCGGAGAAGGTGACGGGAATCTTTTGGCCGTTCCAGTCGACTTCCAATGAGCCGAGACGTCCCAGCACAAGTTGTAATTGTGGCAGCGTGCACTCCGGAAGCAGAACGAGGAACTCGTCGCCGCCCAAGCGGACTGCCAAGTCGGCGCCCCGGATGACCTTATTCAAACGGGCAGCAAATTCCTGCAATACCTGGTCACCGGCGGGATGGCCATAGGTATCGTTGATCTGCTTGAAACTGTTCAAGTCCAACGTGAGTACGGTCAGCGGATGTCCCTTGCGCTCCGAGCGAGCCACTTCGGCGGCCAAGCGTTGCTCCGCAAAGCGCCGGTTATACAGGCCAGTCAATGGATCAACCATGGCGAGATTGCGGAGAAGGTCCGAATGGCCCTGCTTCTCGGCGAGCTGGCGGCGAAGCCTCTTGATGAGAATTGCTTGAGAAACCGCATAGACGTTAAAAAGCACGACCAAAGCGATCAAACCAAAAACAACATCGACGATGCTGATCTGGAAGATGGTTTCCGCGCCGCGCCGCACTGCCGGGAGACTAAAAGCGATAACTGCAAAGGCCAGGAGAAGAACGACAAAAATCGAGTAACCCAACACCCACCAATCGCGCTTCGCAATTTTCTGAAATTCGCGCGCCAGATCCTGATCTCTAGCCTTTACAGAAGCCGCGATAGGATGTATGCGGGGGTCAGACATGGTGTGGAAGTGAGGGGCACCAGTCGCCCGATTTAGCTAAACTAGTCCGTCCGAGTTTCGAGGTCAAGCCTATTCCATTACTATTTTATAAGTGGTTACCCCCAGAAGGAAAGCACCGCCGGGACAGACCCGTCAGGCTGGTGGCTTTCTAACGTCTTTGCCATGAATCACTTACGGGAGCTTTCGGACTGGACAAGAGTTCTAGTTAGCTGGTACTCAGGTTCCATTGGTGAAGTAAGGGAATTCCAAGAAACTTACGGTGAGCAAAATATGGTCTCAGTCTTCATCCTCGTGTTTGCAGCGTTCGCCCTGGTGAAGTTCGGAATCTCGCAATGGCGCGCGATTTGGATAACGACCGCCAATCAGCCGCTGTCTGACTCGTTGCGAGTGACGGCTGGAATTGACGGCGCGGCCATTGGCGCAGGCGATTTCTGCACACTCGTCCATTTGTGCAACGAATTGTCCCCTGATTTGAAGAAGAAGAGCCCCTGGCTAAGAGAAGTATCGGTGTATTACCGCGCGGTCGAGAAACTCGAGCACGCTTTCCGAGTGAAGCTTCCCGCCATTTCCGGATGGGCAAAAGGTGAGATGCAAATCTGCTCGCGCTACGTGGCAGTGGTTCTTGACCAAAGTCTCTCCATGAGCCTGGATCGCCAGTTCGCCACGCGTACCAACTGAACGCAACCGGCGTTGGCCTCGCCACTACCCTAATAAAGAGAAGAAAGAACCCTCTCTACGCAAGCCGACCCTTTCGCGGGAGCGAAAGCGGAAGAAAAAATCGGCCTGCTCCGTTGGGAAGGACGGTGGGGGCAGTCCACTACTGAAGCTACGGCGGGCGGGTGTAGTATCGGGGCGAGCCGCTTGCCCGAACGGGAGATTGGAGGTGACCCATGGCGAAGAGCGTGCGTGGGCAAATTCTGCATTTGGAACGGGAACAGGTGCGGGCAATCAATCGAGGCGACGTACGAGGCGCGCTGAAACTGTTTGACCAGGGGTTCGTGGGGTTTTCGTCGACGAAGCACCAGCGGATTCGCGGGCTGGGGGCGCTGCGAAAGACGTTTGACTACTACCTGAAGCAGGCGCCAAAGCTCGCTTACCATTTGGAGCAGCCGCATGTGTCGGTGAGTGGTGGGACGGCGGTGGCGACCTTCTACTGGAGCGTACAGCTCGGGCGAGGGCACAAAATCCACGGGCGGGGCACGCATGTGTTTTCGAAACAGCGGAAGGAATGGAAGGTTGTGCACGAACATTTTTCGCGGGCGCACTGAGGAGGGTCGGAAGAAGCGGTTGAATGGAAGACTGGCGAGATAAACTCGCCTCTAGGAAGGAAAGACAGAACCGCACAGCCGGATTCATCGCATGCGAAGTGCGGAAGCGATGGGGCAGAGGTTGGCTGTGCCACAAGGCGAGCGGTGCGCCCCGCCAAGGGGCAGCGGAAGTGAGCGGGACGTCGAGGCCGAATTTGAGTTTGGCGCGTTGCCGGATCCAGGCTTCGGCTTCGGCGCGAGAACGAAACGTTATTGTTTCCCATCCAACCTGTTCCATGAGGACTTCCCAGATGCGTGAGAGGCCATAGCCCAGATCTCCAGGAGAAGCGACGGCCAGAAGCGCCTCCGGTTGCGCGATAGCGGCAATGGGCTTGTTCTGCTCGACAACGATGCGAATGTCATCGGAGTTGATGTGCATGGCCCCTACGGAAGTGAGATCAACAATGCAATACCTCCACCTCTTGATCCCCTCCGGGAAGGCCAGGAAACCGATCCCGGCCTGGAAGAAATCATCTACGGTCATATCGCCATGGCAATTGTAGATGAGACCCACGCCATCCTGGCGGCCTTCGATGTTAATCAGAATAAGTCAACGTCGGATGCCGCACGTGTCCATCAGGTCACAAAGCAATTAGCTGCGAACTCAGGGAGCGTGAGAGGCGACGACGCCGAGGTCCGCGATGTTATCGCCCTTTTTAAGGGAGGGGACAGCGTTGATGTGGAGGACGACGGCGGAGACGGGAGCGCGGGGTTCGGCGATCATCTTCCCAGTGTAGTCGGTAATGGTGCCGAGCTTCATTCCAGCAGAGACGTACGTGCCGCGCTTGACGAGGGGATACCAGATGCCGGGACCGTCAGCGAGGACATCAACTAATTTCTCAATCCAGACGGGATTTTCAATGGGATGCGGATCGCCGGGGAGAATCTTCAGTGCGCGCATGGTACTGAGGGTGCCGTTGACGAGGAGGGCGAGGTCGTCGGACTCGACGGTGCCGGCGTGGCCGGCTTCGACAACGATGGAGGGCTTGCCGCGGACGGAGGCGGTGTTATCGAGATAGCGGGTGGCGGCGGGGTCCGTGGGGCGCTCGCGCCAGATAATGATGTGATCAAGGCCGAAGGCGAGGACCATATCCTTGGAGGTGCGGTCCTGCGCTTCCCTGCCGGTGGGTCCCCAGTAGGCGTAGGGGCGGAGGCTCTCGTCGAGGTCGCCGCCATGGTAGTCAATGAGGTAATCGCAGCGGTCGACGATTTCCTTGGTGATGAGGAAAGAAGCGCGCTCGGTTTGCGTGCCGTCGGCTTTGCCGGGATAGAAGCGGTTCATGCTCTTGTTGTCGATGGGATTGACGTGCGGAACTTTTTGCTCGAAGGATTGGATATTGATGAGCGGGACGAGGATGACGGTGCCGGTGACCTGCTCGGGGTCGAGAGCGGCGATCAGCTTTTCGATGGCGATGATGGAGGCGTATTCGGTGCCGTGGGCGCCGGAGATAAGTGCGAGGACTTTGCCGGGCTTGGTGCCGTTTACCACGACGACGGGGATGTTTGTCGCGGGGTCGACACCTGCGGGGACTTCGAGATAGCCGATGGCTTTTTGGCCTGGGGCGGCGGTGGCGGTGCCAACGGTGAAGGAGGACTGGGCAAACGAGGAAGGGCAGAGTATCGGCGTGAGAAGGGCGGTTGCAAAAATCGCATGAAGAAGTCGCATCATTCACCTCCGCGGGGGAGGAGAGGATAGCGCGGGAGGAACAGTTGAAGCAATGCAAAGATGAAAAGACCCAAGGACTTAAACGCAGCCCGTCAAGCGGCTGCGCCGCACTCGTAGAACATGAAAATGGGGGCAAACCCGTGTTGAGCAAGGAGGAGATAGCCGTATTTTCAGGGCAGCGAGACAGAAAAAATTTTCGCGCGGGTGCATTTTTTTCTTGCATGCAGTGACGAGTCTTGTATCCTTCGAATGCGAACTCGCTTTATTTTCAGGGGAGACCGCAGAGCGGTCAACGCAACGGCACGAGCGAGTTTCGTTTAGGAGGGCGAGAGTACAAATTGAGTTCTATATCGCTTCCCGCCCAGCTACCTTCTCGCGCAATCCCAACAGCAAGAAAAAGAGTCGCTAAGCTTACGCTCTGGCCGCTTGTGGCTGCCACCTTCTTCATGGTGTCCGGCGGCACATACGGCACGGAAGAGATCATTCATGGCGCGGGCTACGGCCAGGGGATTCTAATTTTGCTGTTCCTCCCGGTGCTGTGGTGCCTGCCGACGGCGTTCATGATCGGCGAACTCTCGAGCGCGCTGCCGCAAGAGGGTGGCTACTACGCGTGGGTGCGCCGCGGATTGGGGAACTTCTGGGGATTTCAGGAAGCGTGGCTGTCGCTGGCCGCCAGCATTTTTGACATGGCGATCTACCCGACTTTGTTTGTCTCTTACTTGAAGCAGATGTCGCCGTGGTTTGGCCTTGGGGATCATGGAATCTACGCCGGGCTTTTCGTGGTCGTGACCTGCGCGGCGCTGAATCTGGCTGGAATTCGCGTCGTGGGAATCACGTCGCTGTGGCTTTTCTTCCTGCTGTCGGCGCCGTTCGCGCTGATCGTGGTGATGGCGCCGCTCAAAATGGGGGCGCTGGCGCAAACTCATGCCGCGCCAGCCGCTGCGGGGCTGGGCTTGCTCGGCGGCGTGCTGGTGGCGATGTGGAACTACATGGGCTGGGATAACTCGTCGACGATCGCGCAGGAAGTCGAGCGACCGCAGCGGACTTATCCGAAGGCCATGATTGCGGCAGTGGTCCTAGTGGGGCTGACTTACGTGCTCCCATTCGTGGCGGTATATTTCGCGGGCATCCCGGCCTCGAGGTTCGGGAGTGACGGGGCTTGGGCCGAAGTGGGGGGTCTCATTGGTGGAAAGTTCATGGGATTCGAATGGCTCAGGTTCCTGATTGTTCTCGGCGGAATGATGAGCGCATTCGGAATGTTCAATGCGCTAGTGATGAGCTATTCGCGGCTACCACTGGCGATGGCGCGGGACGGCATGCTTCCAGAGTTTTTTGGCAAGGTGAGCGCCCGGACTCGGGCGCCTTGGGTGGCCATAATTCTCTGTGCGACTTGCTGGGCGCTATGCCTAGGGCTCGGGTTCAAGCGGCTCGTGACGCTGGACATCATGCTTTATGGGGCCAGCTTGATGCTGGAATTTGTAACACTGGTGGCGTTGCGCATTCGCGAGCCAGGATTGCGGCGCGAATTCCGCGTGCCTGGAGGGCTGATCGGTGCGATTACTTGTGGAATATTCCCGCTGTTACTCCTGAGCCTGGCGATGGTGGAGAGCGAGCACGAGAGAGTGCTCGGGATGAATGGGCTGGCTTTCGGAGCGCTGATCATTGTAGCCGGCTTTGTGGCATATGGGGCCACGGGGAAGCTGCGTAAACGCGTACCACAGCCGGCCCTGGCCGAGAACGCGGAAGCCGCCTAAACTCCTACTATTTGGCTGATTTCGGGCGTAGCCGAATGCTGTAGTCCTTATCGCCGGGAAGACGGCTGTCTACGTGAACGACCTTCACGGATTCATCCGCTTCTGTCCCACGCACATAGCCGATGGCGCCGGGAACGTTGAACACGAACTTGAGCACCTCCGTGGGGGTCGCCAGAGTCTTCGGCGCCGCGTGGATTTCTCCGGTGAACATTCCCTGCAAAAAGTGCTTATTGAAGTCTTTGTCATCCATCCGGTAGATTTGAGTGAGTACAGCTTGGCGTTCCTGCTTGCCAGGCTCAAGCATCACAACCGTGATACGACGGCCATTCGACCAATGGGTTTGCTCCCCTAGAAAGATTTTGCGTAGCTCCGCGAAAGACAGGTTCTCGACTGGATTCGACCGATTCACCACTATTCCCAGACTATCCTCGGCCGTCGGGCGGCCTTGCGGCACGAATCCAAGGGGTTCGCTGGTCCCAACCGGTGGCACATGGGACAGCAAGATGGCAGCGGCCAACATCAATAAACCAGACGTCACACGAGGCATCGTTGCACGCCTTTAGAAGGTGAAGCAGGCCTGGAGGGCCAGCGCGTGGATCGCCCGATCGCGCCCTCGGGCAGTGTAATCGTATTGCAGCTTCAAAGCCACAAAGTCACTCAGGTCGTATCGCAAGCCCACCGAAGGGCCGTGGCGCAGGCCGACGTCGGGAAACACTGGTTCGCTCCGGGAGGCATTGACATATTGGTAGCGCATATAAGGGCGGTAAGAGCCGAAACGTTTGGAAATCTGAGTGTAGAAGCCAGGCGTGTGGAACACTCGAGGAGTTCCTTGGGGTGCATGGCGAAGGACCAGGGCCTCATTCAGCCATTCGAAGCTTGGCCCGACGTAAACCGCGTGCGCAGCAAATATGGTCTCACCAATTCTTGGCGAATTCAGCGGCGCCAAAAGATCCCGGTAGATTGAGAAGCCCGCCTGCAATCCGCGGATTCCTTCCGGCCGTGCAAAGACCTCAAAATTGACGGCCTTGTGGTTGTTCTCATCAACGACGTTTTGCACTTGCTCGTCCAGGGGGGAACGCGAGTTACGCCCGTTGCCAACTTCGGCGACGTAGTGCAAACCAAGTGGTCCTGAAGGTATTCGTCCGGATGCTGTCACACCAACATTGTGGATGGGCAGAATTCCGCCCTGGTCCTCAAATAGAAACAGGAAGGGGCGGCCGGTAGTCGTTTGAAGCCAGGTGCTGTGATGATAAGCAGTATTGTAATAGCCGATCGCGGAGTGAAAACGGCCGGCCCCTACGTTCAGGAAATCGCCGAATGAATAGGTGAGCAGCAAGCGTTCGACATCCACGCCAAACGCATTGTCCCGCCCCGCCTCGAAAACAATCTCACTGAGGAACTTGAGCCTATCCGAGAGGTCGGAGGTGACAAAGAGGTCGAGCTGTCCGAGGGTGAAGGAGGTCGTGTCGCCTTTCCGGTTGCTCCCATGGAGCGTGACGTCACTGAATCCCCTTATGCGCAAGAGGGTCCTGTTGAGGTCCATTACTTCCGACATGGCATGTTCAGCTTGCGGCTCAGGTTCGGGTTGACTGGGCGGACCGGCCTGGGGAGGCGTTGGCCTGGGGATTGTGGCCGTGGCTTGCGCCAAAGCGGCCTCTAATTCTCTTACTTTTGCCTCCAGCTGATCCATGCGTTGCAGGAGCAACTGCGTCGTCTGCGGATTCATGTCAGGAGGAGTATTGCTCTGCTGGGCGCAAAGAATGGGAGAATTCAGGAACATCCCGAGGAGCAAGGGCAATTTCAACTTTCTCGGTATCCGACCCGCGAAAATCAGAGCGAGCAGTGCTTTGATTCGCGGGAAAGTGAAATACTTCATGTCTGCCTCCTTAGAGTTCACGCGGTCGCAAAATCCAGCAGTTTCTTGTCATTTAGAAGCGGCAGGGAGCGCGCCATCCATGGACGAAACTGTGGCCGCATGGAACTGAACGTCGCGATTGCCTGTCCACTGTCGAAGAGAACGCCCTCGCTTAACGCCAACATCAGAAATTTTTGTGCTTACCCGGTTTCGCGAGAGCAACACAGGCCGCAACGCTACAGTATCTTCCAAAGACCTTCAACCGAAATTCCGTTTTGGAGGCAGCAAGATTTATCTAGAGAAGGAACTCATCATGGGGTACTTGGTCTGCTGGTACGAGGTGCTCTAGTTCAAGTCTTTCCGTTGACTTCCCCCAAGGTCACTCCTTAAGATGTCATGCCAATGATCGGTCAGACCATCTCCCACTATCGAATCACCGACAAGCTCGGTGGCGGTGGCATGGGCGTGGTCTACAAAGCCGAAGACACACGGCTCCACCGCTTTGTGGCTCTTAAATTTTTACCCCAGGAAGTTTGCCGTGATCCGCAAGCCTTGGCCCGTTTCCAACGCGAAGCGCAAGCGGCGTCCGCCCTGAATCATCCCAACATCTGCACCATTCACGACATCGGACAGCAGGAGGGAAGAGCATTCATCGCCATGGAGTATCTGGACGGCCTGACGCTTAAACACGTCATCACCGGCAGTCCGCTGGATAACGAGAAGTTGCTCTTGCTGGCCATTGAAATCGCGGATGCGCTCGATGCCGCGCACAGCGAAGGTATCGTTCATCGCGACATCAAGCCCGCCAATATCTTTGTGACCAAAAGAGGGCACGCCAAGATTTTGGATTTCGGGCTCGCCAAACTGACGCCGATCAGCAGTAAGGTCGCGCAGGCGGCCGGTGTACGGTTCGAGGCGACGGCTGGCTCGAGTGCCGAGCAACTGACAGGCCCGGGCACGGCGCTTGGGACAGTGGCATACATGTCGCCGGAGCAAGCCAAAGGAAAGCAACTTGATGCACGAACTGACCTCTTCTCATTCGGCGCGGTGTTGTACGAGATGGCCACGGGGGCAATGCCGTTTCGTGGGGATACTTCTGCGATCATATTTGATGCGATTCTCAACCGGCCACCTTTACGCCCCTTGCGGCTCAATCCCGATTTACCGCTGAAGTTAGAAGAGATTATCAGCAAGGCACTGGAGAAGGACCGTGATCTGCGTTACCAGGTGGCCGCGGAAATGCGGGCCGATCTGAAACGGTTGAAGCGCGAAACTGAATCAAACCCGACTCCGCAACCGGTCTCGACTTCTTCGGCAGTTGCTGCCCCCCCGCCGGCGCCACCCACAACTCAACAGCACGGGAGTTCCGCGGTTGTCGCCGCGGTGAAGCAACACAAATGGGGCGCTTCCGGAATTGCGGTGGCCGGACTGACCGTTTTGGCTGCGGCAGTTTTCGGAGTGTACTCGCTGCTGCACCGTACAAGCGGGGCTCATTTCCAGAATTTCACGATCACCCAGGTCACCAACTCGGGCAAGGCTGCACTCACGGCCATTTCGCCGGATGGAAGATACGTGCTGACGCTGATCAACAACAAAGGACTGCAGGGTCTGTGGCTCCACAACCTTCCGACTAGCAGCGACACGCAAGTGATCCCGCCTTCGCCAGCTTCTTACAAAAGCCTCACGTTTTCTCCGGACGGAAATTATCTTTATTTCATCAAAGCGACGGATGCGACAAATACCAACTTCGATCTCTTTCGGGCGCCGGTGTTGGGGGGCACTCCTCAAACCCTAATCCGAGGCATTAACAGCGACATCGCTTTCTCACCCGATGGACGGCGCATCGCCTTCGCTCGAGCGAATGATCCGGAGGCAGGCAAGTACAGGTTGTTGACATCCAATCTGAATGGGGGCGACGAGCAGATTCTGAATGCCGTCGCGCCGGCCGCTGATAGCCCTGCGTTCATCGCTTGGTCCCCGCGAGACGGGCAGCTGGCGTACAGATTGTTCAAGCCGGACAAAGCTCTCGGAGGAATCGCCCTGTTCGATATCGAGACCAAGAAAATAAACAGATTCGCTACCTTCGACGACAAGCTCACTCTGGACTTCAAGTGGCTCCCCGATGGGCGTGGACTCCTGGCGTTATATTCGCGAAAGGGACCGGATTACTTTCAGCGGTCACAGATCGGATTCGTTGAGGAGGGGACCGAACAGCTCCAGCCGATCACTCGGGATACCAATAGTTATGCAACATTGACTCTCTCCGCGGATGGAAAAACTCTGGCGACTGTTCAGACCAAGGCCACGCAAAATCTATACGTCATTCCAGCCACGGGTAGCCAATCGCCGGCGGCGAACCCAGTGCTCCCCCAGGGACAGAATGTTTACGGATTCGATTGGTCCGCGGACGGTAATCTGCTTTTCAGCGACTTTATTCGCGTGATGAGGATCGGTATCGACCGGAGCGTTCCGACGCAGTTGGTTGGCGATTCAAGCGCGGCGATCGTGGAATTGGCGGGCTGCGGGACTCGTTACCTGGTGTTTTCCTGGGCCTTTCATGGGGGCACAAACTCAACGAACGTCTGGCGGACTAACGCCGACGGCACAAATCCCGTGAAGTTGACCGACGGAAAGGACGATCGAGCTCCGGTCTGTTCGGCAGACGGAAAATGGGCATATTACTGGGACCTTGCGTTGCAACAACTTTGGCGGGTACCAATGGACGGCTCAGGAAAACCCGAAATGTTCCCGGGGAGCGCTGTTCCCCGAACCTTCCCCGCAGGGACCGGACTGAGCCCTTCTCCCGACGGCAAGATTCTCGCTTATGTCTTGGCTACCATGCCAACACCGGAGGATCCGTATCCTCAGTATAAGGTAGTGCTCCTGGAGCCCTCTTCGACGCCTTCGCCACCACATTTGATTGATGCGGACGAGCGGATTTCGAACGGAGGCTTGAACTTCACGCCGGATGGGAAGGCGGTGGCCTACCCGATCCGCGAAAACGGTGTGGACAATCTCTGGGTGCAACCGCTCGACGGCTCGCGTGGCCGGCAGATCACCAACTTTGATTCGGAGCAGATTCTCAACTTCCGTTGGTCACCGGACGGCAGAAGCCTCTGTATACTCCGCGGCCATACCGACTCCGACGTTGTCCTCATCCGAGAATCGTCTCAATAACCCTGGGCCTGACATCAAAATTCATACCATCCTCGGAGACAGACCACACCTGCCTATTCATCAGGAGACTCCTAACGTGAACCCGCGACATCTCGCTACCCTGTCATTATTTCTGTTCTTCGCCCTAGATGGTACCTTGCGGATGGCTGCCTCGCCGCAGACGGCGCAGCACATCGACGCTAGACTCTTTCAAGAGCTGCGGTGGCGGCTGATCGGGCCATCTCGTGGGGGACGTGCATTGGCGGTGGCGGGCGTGCGCGGGCAGCCGGAAGTTTTCTATTTCGGAAGCGTGGGCGGAGGCATTTGGAAGACCAATGATGCGGGGCGAACGTGGAATCCCATTTTTGATTCGCAGCCGATCGCATCGATTGGGGCGATCGCGGTTGCGCCGTCGGATTCGAACGTGATTTACGTCGGCTCGGGAGAAGCCGACATGCGCTCTTCGATTTCCTACGGGAATGGAATGTACAAGTCCTCGGACGGCGGCAAGGCGTGGACGTACATCGGGCTGGAGGATTCGCGGCAGATCGGGCGGATCCTCGTGGACCCGCGCGACCCAAACAAGGTTTTCGTTGCCGCGCTGGGTCATGCCTACGGGCCGAACCAGACGCGAGGCATCTTCCATTCGAAAGACGGCGGAAAGAGCTGGCAAAAAATTCTCTTTCACGATGAAAACACCGGAGCGATCGATCTGGCATTCGAGCCGGGGAATCCGAAAACGATTTACGCGGCGCTGTGGCAGACGCGAAGGCCACCGTGGAGCATTTACCCTCCTTCGAACGGACCGGGCAGCGGCCTTTATCGCTCAAGTGACGGGGGCGATCATTGGGAACACCTGACAGGGCAGGGATTGCCATCAGAGGGCCTCGGCCGAATCGGCATCGCTTTTGCACCGAGCAATCCGCGGCGGATTTATTTGATCGTGGACGCCAAGGAGGGCGGGCTCTTTCGTTCTGACAACGGCGGGCAGAGTTGGCAGCGCGTTTCGAATGACCACCGCCTCTGGCAACGCGGATGGTACTTCGGTGAAGTCAGCGTGGATCCCAAAGACCCTGACACCGTGTACATCCCGAACACCACAACCTACCAGTCGCGCGACGGGGGGAAGACATTCACGGCGTTCAAAGGCGCGCCTGGGGGCGACGACTACCACGAACTCTGGATTGATCCCGACGAGCCGCGGCGAATGATTCTCAGCAGCGACCAAGGCACGATCGTGACGCGCAACGGCGGCGAGACTTGGAGTTCCTGGTACAACCAGCCGACGGCGCAGTTCTATCATGTGGTGACGGACAACCAGTTTCCTTACTGGGTGTACGGTGCCCAGCAGGACAGCGGTTCGGCGGCCACTCCAAGCCGCAGCAAATACCGTTCGTTGAATTCTCATGATTGGCGGCCGATGGACGCCGGCGACGAAAATGGCTACATTGCGCCGGATCCACTGCATCCGGGCGTGGTGTTCGGCGGCTTCGTCGCGCGGCAGGATTTCGGCAACGAACAGCTCCAGCAATTGCCGCCGACGCTTGCGCACCCCGGCGATTACCGGCGCACGTGGACGTTGCCGCTAGTTTTTTCGCCGATCGATCCGCATGTGCTGTACTTCGGCTCGCAAGTTTTGTTTCGAACAGCGGACAGCGGCAACTCCTGGCAAGCGGTCAGTCCCGATCTCACACGCGAAGATCCCGGAGTGCCGCCAAATCTGGACACAGCGACGGCTGCGGACGCCTCAAAGGGCAAACGCCGTGGCGTGATTTACACGATTGGGCCATCGCCCGTGCGGGCTGGAGAAATCTGGGCTGGGACGGACGATGGATTGATTCAACTGACGCTAGACGAAGGGAAAACGTGGGAAAACGTTACGCCGCCAGGCTTGACGTCCTGGAGCAAGGTGACGCACATCGAAGCGTCGCATTCCGATGCCGGAACGGCATACGCAGCGGTGGACAGGCATCGCCTTGAGGATTATCAGGCGTATCTCTATCGAACGCGGGATTTCGGCAAGACCTGGCAGCGCGTCTCGAATGGGATTCCCGAGGGAAGCTTTCTGAACTGCGTGCGGGAAGATCCTGCTCGAAAAGGGTTGCTGTACGCCTGCACGGAAAAGGGCGTCTACGCTTCTTTCACTGACGGAGACGATTGGCAGCCCTTGCAGCTCAATTTGCCGGTGACATCGGTGCGCGATCTGGTGGTGCACGAAAACGATTTGGTGATTGCCACCTTTGGCCGCTCGTTTTGGATACTGGACGATGTGACGCCGCTGCGGCAGATCGATTCGCATGTCGCCGCCGCCGATACATGGCTTTTTCGTCCGCAAGCTGCCATTCGCATGCGGCCGGGCTCAGACCAAGGAACTCCGGTACCGCTGGATGAGCCTTTGGCTCCGAATCCCCCGGAAGGCGCAGTGCTGGATTATTTCTTGAAGGATAGAGCCTCATCGCCCGTCCAACTGGAAATCTTCGACTCTGAAGGAAAGCTGGTGCGGAGATTCGCGAGCAACGACGAACTGCACAAGACCAACCCGAACGACGTGCAGTTTCAAGTCGAGTGGCTGCGCGATCCTAAACCTCTTTTGGCCGAGGCGGGAATGCACCGATTCGTATGGGATCTTCGTTACGCGCTGCCGAAAGCCGTTCGCAGCTCCTTCTGGGGACCGGCTGGACTTTTGGCCGTGCCGGGCAACTACATCGTGAAACTCACGGCCAACGGCAAGAGCAGCACGCAACCGCTGACGATCAAGCTGGATCCGCGCGTGAAAACACCACAGGACGCGCTGGTGCGGCAGTTTGGGCTGGCTTCCAGGCTCGCGGAGAGATTGGGCGAAGTCTCGATGGCGTTGCAACAGGCGGGTGACCTCCGAAAGCAGATCGACACACGCAAGAAGGAGGCGGGCGGCAACACCGAGCTTCTCACCGCTTTGCAGGGGCTGGAAAAGAAAGTCGCGGCGGCGGTTGAGTCTGAGAGCGACGCCGGCTTCATGATGTTGGGACTCCCCACTTCGGGCAAGGAGATTGAACCTCTTCCCAAAGGTGCGGCGGCGCTCACTGGTCTCTTGATCGTAGTGGACAGCTCAGATTTGGGGCCCGCCGCTGATGTTGTGACCGCCAGCGCGCGGTGGGAAGAAGCTGCGCAGGAGACGCTGACGCGCTGGGCCACGTTCCAAAAAGACGATCTGGCAGGTGTCAATGCGACGCTCGATAAAGCGAAACTGAAGACACTGGTCATTTCTCCAATGATCCCCCGGGATGCGCCGGCGGCTCACTAGCCTTTGCGTGGAGACGATTCGGGATCAAGAGGCAGCCCTCGGCCCGTCCCTTTCTCGGTGCGTATGCGTGTTTCGAGCGGCGCGTAATGGTTGACGGATTTGGTATGCTGCTCTAAGTGCGAAACATTCTCCGAATCAGGTCGGTCTCTTCGATTGGGCTGCTCTCCGTGGCTCTTTTGGGCGCAGTGATGGTTTCCCCCTCTCAGCCTCCCTCACAGACCCAGCTACCCGGGCCCGGCACGCCGCCGACTCAATCTGCGTCTTCTCCACAAGGAGGCGGGGCGGGATCAGTGGCTTCCCCCTTCAGCGCGCAAACCCAACAAGCAGGGCTCAACATCGTCGTGCTAGATCCGGCCCATGGTGGAACGGACCCGGGCGCGCGAGGCACGGGCGGCATCCGCGAGAGTGAGATCGTTCTGGATTTCGTGATTCAGGTTCGCCGCGCGCTGGAGCTGCAAGGCTTTCAAGTGGTGCAGACGCGGCAAGGGAATGAGAATCCTTCGTTTGATGATCGCTCCGCAACCGCCAACGCGCAGCGCGGAGCGGTGTTCGTAACCTTGCACATTTCGTCGACAGGATTGCCGGGCACGGTGCGTGTTTACGTGAACTCGGATTTGCCACCGGTTGCGGATTCGAATGGCTTGATCCCCTGGGACCGCGCGCAGGCGCCGTTTCTTGGACTGAGCCGGAAATTTGGCGATCTCGTGCAGGGATACCTCACCCCGCGTTTCAAGGGTTCGCCTGACGCCGCGCAATCCGCATCCGTGCGCCAGCTTCGAACTACGGCAGCACCGGCAATCGCCATCGAGATCTCCAGTGTGACAGTGGAGGACCGCGCCGACTTGGACCGCATGGCGCCGGGCGTGGCAGATGCTATCGCGCGTGGTGCCGCGGCGTTCAAACCTTCCTACGTCGTTGCAAAAACGCCGGGAGCGCTGCCGTGACGTCACGCTGGAAATTCAGGTTGATCGGCGGATTGGTCATCGCCGTGCTGGCTGCTGCGATCTATTTTCCAATTCTCCGTAGACGGGTGAAGCGTGCCGCGAGGCTTCAACAGCAGAGCGAAGAGCAGGCGCGGCGCGAATTGACACAACCGATCGTGATCAATCCGGGCGATCCCCGCGTGAAGACCAAGGTCTTCTGGGCTTCGGATACGATCGATTCCACGCTGGTACCAGTAACGGTCGAGCTGCCGCTTTCCAATGACCCGGTGCTGCGATCGAAACAGGTTTTGAACACGCTGCTTGCGGGCCCCGTGGATGCAGAGTTGCGCACGCTGCCGCCGGACGCTTTGCTGCTTGCGTTTTATCTGTTGCCGGACGGAACGGCGATTGCGGATTTTTCCGAGGCGCTGGCGACCTCCATTCCCTCCGGGATCGTGAGTGAGCAGTTGGCCGTGGATTCCATCACACGGACGCTGGAAGCCAATGTGCCGCAGGTGCAGCGGCTGAAAATCCTGATTCATGGGCAGGAAGTGGAAACACTCGCGGGGCATCTGGATCTGACGGGGACATTTGTCGTCAACACCAACCCGGATCAACCGCCGGTGAAACCCTCGGCGACGCCGTCCGGCGCGGACAAACCGGCATCGCCAGCAGCCGACAAGGCGCCTGCTCCGGCTCCCGGAACGTTGACACCAGACAAAGCGCCCGGCAAACTGGCGCAGCCCGAGCGCAAACCGTAGAATTATTAAACACGGAAGTGCTGACCGCAGGAGGAAGAGTGAGAGTCGACGGCCGAACCGCGGACCAGATGCGTCCCTTGAAAATCACGCCTGATTTTATTTCCACGGCCGAAGGCAGCGTGCTCATCGAGCTGGGAAACACTCGGGTGATCTGCACGGCTACGGTGGACGACGGCGTGCCCGGATTTCTCAAGGGCAGCGGCAAAGGCTGGGTCACCAGCGAATATGGAATGCTGCCGCGCGCGACCGAGGAGCGCACGCCGCGCGAGGCGGCGCGCGGGAAACAGTCGGGGCGAACTCTGGAAATTCAACGCTTGATCGGCCGCTCGTTGCGCGCGGTGACGGATCAGGAAGCACTGGGCGAGCGCACCGTATGGATGGATTGCGACGTAATTCAGGCGGATGGCGGAACGCGCACGGCGTCAATCACCGGAGCGTTCGTCGCGCTGGCGCTGGCGTTCGAACGTCTGACCGCGGCGGGAATCCTGAAGAATTCGCCGCTGATCGATAGTGTGGCGGCAACAAGCGTCGGGATCGTGGACGACCGCGCGCTGCTGGATCTCGCTTATGAAGAGGATTCACGCGCCGAAGTGGATATGAACGTGGTCATGACCGGCAACGGGCATTTTGTCGAAATCCAGGCGACTGCGGAGGGACGCGCGTTTTCCGGAAGCGAGATGCAGGACTTGCTGGCACTCGCCGCCGCGGGGATTCGCCGTCTGACGGAAGAACAACGTGCCCTTCTGCCCGTAAAATTCAGTGCGCGCGCCCGCTAAGCTTTTTCTCGCCTCATCGAACCCGGGGAAACTCGCCGAGTATCGCGTGCTCGCGAAAGCGTCCGCGCCTTCTCTTCCTGTTGAATTGGCGTTGCTGCCGGGTTTCGATACGCTTCCCGCGTTTGAGGAAAACGCTCCAACATTCGCCGAAAATGCGGCAGGCAAGGCCCTGCATTACTCGCGGCACGGAGAAGGGCTGGTCTTCACCGATGACTCGGGGCTGGTCGTGCCTGCTCTCGACGGCGCGCCCGGGGTTCATTCCGCGAGGTACCCTGGGCCGCAGGCGACAAATACGCAAAGAATTGAAAAACTGCTGGACGGGATGCGCGACAAAACAGGATCCGATCGCGTTGCGTATTTCGTTTGCGCGATTGCACTGGCGAAACGCGGGCGAGCCATGGCCATCGTCACGGATCGCGTTGACGGAGAAATCCTGGAGGCGCCGCGCGGATCGTGCGGGTTTGGCTACGATCCGGTGTTCTACCTCCCGGCACTTGAGAAAACATTTGCGGAGCTTCCCGCCGAAGAAAAAAATCAGCTCAGCCATCGAGGGAAAGCTTTCCGCAGACTGCTCGCGGCTCTTTGCTCCATGCTATAGTTTTGGCTCCTATGCCCACGAAATCCAAGAAGAAACCATCGAGGAAGAAGCAACCTGCTCCGGCAAAATCAAAAGCGGCGAAATCCGCGAAAACAGCCAAGCCTGCCAAGTCCGCTCGTGCAGCGGGAACGGATCCGAAGCGCGTGGCGGCAATCCTCGCGAAACTGGACGAAGCGTACCGGAATGCGACGTGCGAGTTGAAACACGAGAATGCATTTCAACTGCTGATCTCCACGATTCTTTCCGCGCAGTGCACGGATGTGCGCGTGAACCAGGTCGCAGAAACGCTTTATAAGAAATATCCGGATCCGAAGGCGTTCGCGTGCGCCACGCCAGGCGAGTTGGAACAGGACATCCGGCCTACGGGATTTTTCCGCAACAAGACGAAATCCGTGATGGGCGCAAGCAAGGCAATTATTGATAAGTTTGGCGGGCAAGTGCCGCGCACGATGGAAGAGATACTCACGCTGCCGGGTGTCGCCCGAAAAACGGCGAACGTCGTGCTCGGCACGGCGTATGGGATGGCCAGCGGAGTGGTCGTGGATACGCATGTGTTGCGTCTTTCGAACCGTCTGGATTTGTCGCGAAATGAAGATCCCAAGAAGGTCGAGCAGGATTTGATGAAGATCATTCCGCAGGAGAAGTGGATCCAGTTTTCCCACCAACTGATCTGGCACGGCCGCCGGGTCTGCCATGCGCGAAAACCGGAATGCATCGGGTGCAATATGGAATCGCTGTGCTACGCGAAAGACAAAACGATCTGAAGTTCAAAGACCGGCGCAACCCGCCTTGTTGATGAGTTCACGCGAAGCACATCTAGCGTTGTTTCTTATCGGTCTTACGCGGACCGAAGCCCGTTTGGAACCATCGGCAGATTATTGAGCCGAACGCCGGTCGCATCAAAGATGGCATTGCCGATTGCCGGCGCCACGGCCATGATGGGTGTCTCGCCAGCTCCTGCCGAGGGGATATCTTTGCGATCCATGAGGATCGCTTCGATTTCCGGCACGTCACGGAAGCGCGGCACTCGATAGCTTCCGAAATGCGGATTTTTTATCCGGCCGTTTTCGAATTCGATGGCCTCGAAAAGCGCGCCGCCCAGTCCCTGAATCATCGCGCCGACCACTTGGTTGCGCAGACCATCGGGGTTTACGATGGCGCCGCATTCGAACGCCTCCACCATGCGCGCAATGCGCACCGCGCCCGAAGTCTCATCCACTGCTACTTCGGCAAAGGTTGCCACATAGCTGCCCTTCTCGTAGCCGCAGGCGACTCCGAATCCTTGCCCCTCCTGCGTTTTCTTGCGCGGCCAGCCAAACGATTTCGCCGCTGTCGCCAGCACCGCGCGCAGACGCGGATCGGAAAGATTTTTCATTCGGAAATCGAGCGGGTCTATATTCGCAACGCGCGCCAACGCATCCATGTGCGTTTCGCGCGCGAAATGATTCGCGGTCGCCGCAAGCCCGCGATAGGAACCGCTTCTCAGGATCAATGGCACTGGATGATATTCCGTACGTTGATTCGCAGCAGCATAGGGCGTGTCGATCCCTGACGTCCCGGAATGGTAGTTGTGAAAATCCCACGCTGTCAGCATGCCGTCGCTGGCGACGCCGCTTTTGACTTCGATGACACCAGCGGGCCGGAAGTACGCCCAGGTGAATTCTTCCTCTCGAGTCCACACCACTTTCACAGGTCGCCCGGCAGCACGCGCCAGACGAGCGGCCTCGAGCACCGCGTCGCTGGTGTGCTTTCCGCCATACGCCGAGCCCGTGTCCGGGACGATAACGCGCACACTGCTCTCCGTAACATGAAACACATCGGCAAGCTCGTCGCGGACAGCAAACGGCCGCTGCGTGCCGGTCCACACCGTGAGTTTCCCATCGACCCACTGAGCTACGGCTGCTCGCGGCTCGAGCGGAGCATGCGCGATGTACGCAACGGTGTAAGTCGCGTCAAGCCGGTGCGCCGCGCTTGCCAGCGCCTCTTCGACGGATCCTTTCTGCTTGCGGAATCGATCCTCCGATTTCGCAGGTGCGTTCTGCTTGAGATACGAAAAGATCTCCTTGCTCGAGATCTGCGGCACTTCCTTCCATTGGGCATGAATCGCGTCAAGAGCCCTCTGAGCCTCGTGCGCGCTCGGCGCGGCTACGCCGACAAAGTCTCCATCACGCACCACGAAGACGCCGGTCATGGCCTTCGCAGCACTGTCATCGCAGGAAGTGAGCGTCGCACCAAACGACGGCGGGCGCAGCACTTTGCCGTAAAGCATGCCCGCAGGCCGCAAATCGCTGGTGTACTGGTGCCTCCCGGTAACGAACGCCTTGCCGTCCACTTTCGGAATCGCTTTTCCCGCAATCGTCCATTGCGTCGCCGGCGTGAAGGGATCTTCCGCCGGGAAATTCTGCGCCAGCGTTTTGCCACGTGCGAGTTCCGCATACTTAAGCGAGCGCCCCGAGGCGGGATCGCTTACTCTCGCGTCTGCTGCAACTAATCCCGCCGGCGCGACATTCCATTCCTTGGCCGCTACTCCAACCAGCAGATCGCGCGCGGCGGCAGCTACGCGCCGCAACTGCGGGGTAATCGTCGGCGTCGTCCGGCTGCCAAACGTGCCCGCATCAAACGGCGTCAGAGCGGTATCCGCCGTCACCATCCGAACACTTTCGAACGGCACACGCAGTTCGTCGGCGATAGTTTGCGCCAACGCGGTACGGATGTTTTGCCCGATCTCGGCTTTGCCGGTGAATCCGGTAACGCTGCCGTCTTCACCAATGTGGAGCCACGCGCTGATATCCTTGGGCAGTTCTTCATTGTGGAACGCCCGCGGCCCAGGAGCCGTTTCCTGCATGGCAGGCGTATCTTTCGCAATCGCGAAGACGGCCATTCCCGCGCCAAGAATCTTAAAAAAGTCGCGGCGCGCCAATTCGAATTGATGCATCGGAACGGCGCTGAATTCATACCGCTCCGGCTCGATGATAAATTTTCCTTCGACGTTACTCATCGCCTGTGCTCCTGCATCATCTTGGCTGCCCGGTGGACCGCATCGACGATGCGCGGATGCGTACCGCAACGGCAGACATTGCCTTGCAAGGATTGAACGATTTCCGCCTGACTGGGATTCGGATTCGCTTGCAGCAGGCCGACGCTGCTCATAATCATTCCTGAAGTGCAATAAGCACACTGGAATGCACCGGCATCGAGAAACGCCTGCTGTACGGGATTCAACCGGCCGTCCTTTTCAATACCTTCAATGGTTGTAATCGGCTTCGCGGCAGCCGCGCTGACGGGAATCTGGCAAGAGCGGCGCGGCATTCCTCCAATCAAAACGGTGCAGGCGCCGCATTGCCCTTCCCCGCAACCGTACTTGCTGCCGGTCAGGCCTAGCTCGTCGCGCAGGACATAGAGAAGAGGCGTGTCCGCAGGGTAGCTCACCGGATATCGTTTGCCGTTGATTTCCAGTTCGATCGGTTTCGCCATGATGCCTCCTGACGAGAAAACTTCTCCGTCCGTTTAGTATTTGTGGCAAGTGTCGCAAGCGGTCTTCGCCTGATTCATTTCGTGACAGTTCAGGCAGCTATACATCGTGGTGACGCTCGTCACTTCCGACATCGCCTCCATTTGCCGGACTTGCCCGTGGCACGTCTCGCATTTTATTCCGGCCCCGAGATGCGCGCGGTGATTCCACGCGACGCCCGGCAGCACGGTATAGACGCGAACCCAGGGAATCGCCTGCTTGGACTTCGCATACTCAGCGAGCTTCTGAATCGAAGGCTTGTCCTTGGCGACCGTGACGTGGCACAGCATACATTTGTCGGGCTCCGGAAATGTCATCAGCTTGCCCGGATTCGGATTCGTATGACAATCCTTGCAATCCAGACCGAGAGAAAGATGTTTCATGTGGCTATAAGGGATGGGCTGCACTGGCGGCGTGTGTTCCGACGGATTGTCCGGGACCATTTGCTTCATCGGTGGTCGCGGCGCAGCCTGTTGCGAGGTCAGACCTGCCGCAAGGGAAAGAAATGCTGCCAGCATTGAAGCGATCACCACAGGAGCGATCCATCCAATTCTTTTCACCATCAGCCGACCTCGCAAATTTGAAGCTGCCGAGCTTCTTCGCCTCAACTACGCTTTCTTGTTCACGACTTCCTCGATGCTCGTTCCGAAATCTTTCAGCACCACCGTCGCGGCATTTCGGCCGGGCGCTCCCGTGACCGAGCCGCCCGGAAATGTCGTCGCACCGGTCTGATATAACCCCGGAATCGGCATGCGATGCTGCGCCCACCCCGGCATAGGGCGCATCGGTCCTACTTGCGACGCGCTCTGCGCTCCCGCGTGCGCGCTTCCGTGCCAGAAGTGCGGATTCATGCGCTCCAGGTCAAGAGGGCTTTCGACAAATCGCGCCAGAATCTTGTCATCCGTCAAATTCGGCGCATAAAGCCGCAAGTACTTGAGATAAGCTTCGGAAACCTCTTTCTTGATCTTGTCCCAGTGCTCCGGCCCTTCCTTCAATTCGTAAGGCTGCCAGCCGATAATTTTCAGAGTGTGCATCCCGGCGGGAGCGCGCGTCGAATCGGCAACGCTGCAGCAGATGATCTGCATCGGCGGATCCTCCAGATTGACCACTCCTCTGGCATCATCGTACGCAAAGCGCAGCGCCCGCTCCGGCGAAACCAGGATGCCCGCTTCCACGGGCGAGAGCGTGCCGCCATCCCCGGCAAACTTCGGCGGCTCCGAAGTCGCGCAATGCGTGACGAACATCGCGTGCTCCGCCTGCCAGGTATCTACGCCGTCCACGAAATCCTGGCCCCACAGCTCGCGCGGCGCCATGTCCACCAAATGCTTGATGTGAATCGTCGAGACAACTGCCTTTTCCGCCCGGTACGAAGTTCCGTCGCTGCATTCCACGCCCACGCATTTCCCGCTCTCCACAATCAGCCGCTTCACCCATTTGTTCGTCAGCAGCACACCGTTGTGTGCTTCGATGAACCGCGCCAGCGCCTGCGTCAGCACTCCCGAACCGCTCTTGGGGAACGGCCGTCCAGAGTGTTGCTGACGCGCTGTACCGTAGGCCAAGCGCCCTGTCATCGGCGCGTCCGGCGGCTCTGCGGCCAAGTGGGACATATAAAGCATGAACGTGCGGCAATGTTCTTCCTCAAACGTGTCGCGAATGATTTCCCATGCCGACATCGCCAGCCGCCGCTGCCACAGCTTTCCGCGCGGCTGTTGCGCGAGTTGATCGTTCAACGGCTTCCCGAATCCAATCGGTGTGAAACTCGTTCCCATCAAGATCGGTTTAATCGCATCAAACTCCGCCAGCATTTTCCGGTACGCCGCCGCATCCTTCTTCGAGAACTTCGCAAACTCCCCGCATGTGCGGTCGACGTCCCGCCACTGCGTCAGGTATGTGCCGTCGGCAAACGGAATGTGAAAGATGGGATCGGGATCGACGTATTCAAGCCCATAGTCGCGAAGCTTGAGCTCGTCGTTCTTGATCATGGGGTTATCGAGCAGAAAGGTGTGCGCCGTCGAGCAGACGTCGTCCTTGAATCCCTTGAGCGTCAATTCCGCTGTCTTTACGCCGCCGCCGACGATCGGCCGCCCCTCCAGGAGAAGGCAGCGATAACCGGCCTTCGCCAGGTAGGCAGCCGCAATCATGCTGTTGTGCCCAGCGCCCGCTACGACGATGTCGAAACGATCTTCCCTGGACGCTTGTTGGCCGATGGAAAACGGCGTGACCGCAAGCGGTGCGAGCGCCGTCGTTTTCACGAATCCGCGCCGGCTGATTTTGCTCATGGAGACGCCTCCTGGGAACAATCTCCTACGCTTTCTTCTTCACGACTTCCTCGATGCTCGTCCCAAAATCTTTCAGCATCACGGTCGCGGCGTTTCTTCCAGGCCCTCCGGTCACCGATCCGCCGGGATGGGTCGTGGCTCCCGTCTGGTACAAACCCGGGATGGGCATCCGATGCTGCGCCCAGCCAGGCACTGGTCGCATCGCGCCGGACTGCGCCGGTCCCGATCCGCCCGCGTGACAACTGCCATGCCAGTTGTGCGGATTCATGCGTTCCAGATCAAGCGGGCTCTTGACGATGCGCGCGAGAATCTTGTCATCCGTCAGATTGGGCGCGAACCGCCGTAGAAATTTCAAATTCGCGTCCGAAACTTGCTCCTTGATTTCGTCCCAATGCTGCGGGCCCTCTTTCAATTCGTAGGGGTGGTAGGCAACGATCTTGATCGTGTGCATGCCAGCGGGCGCACGGGTCGGATCAGCGATGCTGCAACAAATTGCATGGATCGACGGATTTTCGAGATTCACCGCCCCTCGAGCGTAGTCATAACTCATGCGCAAGACGCGATCAGCGCTGACCATCACTCCGGAATGCACGGGAGAGAGCGTCCCGCCGGCTACCGCATATTTCGGCGGCTCCGTCGACGCATAATTTGTCTCGAACAGCGTCAGGCCGGCTTTCCACGTGTCCACGCCATCGATGAAATCCTGGCCCCACAATTCGCGCGGCGCCATGTCGATCAGGTGCTTGATGTGGATTGTGGAAAGGACTGCCTTTTCCGCGCGATACGAGCTCCCGTCTTCGCATTCCACGCCCGTGCATTTCCCGTTTTCCACGATCAGCCCTTTGATCCACTTGCTGGTCAGAATCACGCCGCCTTGCGCTTCGATGAACCGCGCTAGCGCCATCGTCAACGCTCCCGACCCACCCTTCGGCAGTGGCCGGCTCTCTCGCTGCTGGTGCAGAGGAAGGTACGCGGCCCGGCCCGTCATCGGGTCCTGCACCGGCTGCAGCGGGTAGGGGCAGCCCAACATGAAGGCTCTACAGTGGTCGTCCTCGAATGTCTCGCGAACAATTTCCCAGGCCGACATGGCCAGCCGCCGCTGCCAAAGCTTGCCGTGGGGATGTTCCGCCAAACGGTCGTTGATGGCTTTCCCAAAGCCAATCGGCGTAAAGGCAACTGCATTCAAGAGAGGCTTGACCGTCTCGTATTCGGTGATCATTCGGCGGTAAGCGAATCCGTCTTTTTTGGAAAACTTGGTGAATTCCTCGCACGTCCGGTCCAGGTCGCGCCACTGCGTCAGATAGCTGCCGTCGGGAAACGGCATGTGATAGACAGGATCGGGATGGATGTACTCGAGGCCGTACTCTCCGAGCTTCAGCTCGTCGTCGCGCAGAATCGGATTCCCATGTATTCCGTTGTGCGCCGAAGAGCAAATGTCATGCGTGAATCCGCGCAACGTCAATTGCGCGGACTTGACGCCGCCGCCCACGATCGGCCGTCCCTCGAGCACCAGGCAGCGATAGCCCGCTTTCGCCAGATACGCAGCCGCAATCAGGCTGTTGTGTCCGGCGCCGGCCACCACGATATCGAATCGCTCAACCATTGCCGTCTGCCGCTCCGATTCTCAATTCACTAGGCTTCCTGCTCCCGCAGATCAGGGCGCGGTGCCCTGGGCCAAGTCTTCCATCACGTTAGGTTGTGCTTCAGCGTCTCGGCGGACAGTTCCTTTTCCCAGCGCGATCGCGGCGGCAACGGGAAACAGCACTTGCACGGACGAATTTGCGTAAAAAGCCTTCTTGCGCGGATTGGGCGGCGTCATAGCGAGGGCCGGGAGCTACGCAGCGCGAGAAGTATTCATTCCCCTTCCAAGGAATTTTGTGAACGCAACCGCTACAGCAACTTCCCTGGCTCGCGAATGGCGTTCGCCAAATCGCTTAAGAATTCTGCCGCCCGGGCCCCGTCCACCATGCGGTGATCGCTCGACAACGTCATCGTCATCATCGGCCGGATGCCTGGTTTTCCGTCGACGGGCACGACACGATCGGAAATGCTCCCCACCGCCAGAATCGCGGCCTGCGGTGGCGTGATGATCGCGCTGAAAGCATCGACCTTGTACATGCCCAGGTTGCTCAACGTAAAAGTCCCGCCGGTAATGTCTGCCGGACGTAGCCGGCCGGCTCGCGCGCGCTCCGTCAATCCGCGCCGCTGCGCGGATATTCCGCCAAGTTGCAACGTGTTGGCCTTGTGAATCACTGCGCCCACCACGCCATCCTTCACCGCGATCGCCACGCTGACATTGATCTCCGGATTCGAACGAATCCACTCCCCCGTCCAACTCGAATTCATTCGCGGATGCTTCGCCAAAACTTTCGCCAACAGTGCAATCAGCAAATCCGTGATGGTTGCGCCCGCGCCCTGGGTATTCTCCATCTCTTGGCTAAATCGCTTTTGCGCCGCAATCAGTTCGCCGCAGTCAACATCCCGCACCAGAAAAAAGTGTGGCACGCTGGTCCAGCTCTGCGTGGTGCGCTCGGCCATCAGCCGCGCGACCTGGCTCAGCGACTCCATTCCCGCGGGAGCAGCGGCGCGCTTTCCATCGGCAAAACCCTGCACATCTTCTGACGTGATCGTGCCATCCGGCCCTGTTCCTCGAATCTTGCTGGCGTCCACGCCAAGTTCTTTAGCCAGACGCCGCGCCTTTGGTGAAATCTGCGGAGCCGCCTCCGCGCGGTGTTCTATCGCTTCCACCGCCGCGGCTGCGCTCGCGCGCTCCGGACTCCTCGATCCGCGCGCCACAGGTGCAGCCGTCACCGATTTTGCAGGAGGCTTCTCGCCCGGACCAACGAGCCACGCAATGGTTTCTCCCACCGGGACCACGGCTCCCACATCAGCCGTTATTCCGGCAAGAATCCCGTCCCCCGGAGCTTCCACCTCGACGACCGCCTTATCCGTCTCGATTTCGAGCAGCGGCTCACCCTTCGTGACGCGCTCGCCTTCCCTTTTTCTCCAGGCCAGGAGCTTCCCGTTTTCCTGCGCCATTTCGAGAGCAGGCATAACCACACTGATCGCCATAGTTTTTGTCAGGAGCCGGGGACGCGCCTTCAGTCCGTAGCCGCCACTCCTTCGACTTTCGCGCTGGCTGCCACCATCTCTTTCACTCGCCTGCTGGGCAGCGCCTCATTCTCGCGCGTTGTGGAAAGCGGCCCATTCACGGTGAAATAATGCGCGCCCGCCACCATCAACTGATCTGCCGGAAATCGCGTGATGACTTCATGCCCGGTTTCCGTCACCACAATTTCTTCTTCAATCCGTGCCGCGCTCCACCCGTCCGTCGAAGGCCAGAACGTTTCCAGCGCAAACACCATCCCAGGCTTGATCTCATGCGAATGTTCCAGCGAAACCATCCGGCTGATCACCGGCTTCTCCCAAATCGCCAGCCCGATGCCGTGCCCGAACTGCAGCGCAAAAGCCGCTTCTTCATCCGGAAATCCAAACTCCTCCGCCTTCGGCCACACCGATGCAATCTCCGCCGTCGTCCGCCCCGGCTGCACCAGCGAAATCGCCGCGTCCAAGTACTCCCGGCAACGTTTGTACGCATCGATCATCGCATGCGACGCATAACCGATCGTGAAGCACCGGTAGTAACACGTCCGGTATCCCATATAGGAATGCAGGATGTCGTAGTAAACCGGATCGCCCGGCCGCAGCACGCGATCGGAAAATACGTGCGGATGCGGATTGCAGCGTTCGCCCGAAATCGCATTCACCGCTTCCACATATTCCGAGCCCAGATCGTACAACACTTTGCTGGCAAGTCCGACGGCCTGGTTCTCGCTCATCCCCGGCTTCATCGCCCGGTACAATTCGTCGTACGCCGCGTCCACCATCATCGCGGAGTGATTCAGCAGCGAAATCTCATCCTGCGTCTTGATCACCCGCGCGTCGGACATCAACTGCTGCCCGTCAACGATCTTGATTCCCTCTTTTTGCAGCGCGAATAGAATGGGCGGCTCGACCACGTCGATCCCCAGCGGCTCCTTGTGCAGCCCGCGCTTTTCAAGTTCTATTTTTATTTTGCGCGCGACATTTTCCGCGCGCCCCATCTCCGGTGACATCGCTCCGCGAAGCAGCGGAATTCCCGGCCGCGATCGTTCTCCCAGCCAGGGGCAATTTTGTTGATGATGTCTCGCCGCCGATCCGAAGTCCCAAAGAATCGGTTCGTCATTCTGCGGCAGCAGCGAAAATCGGCTGATCTTGTCCTGCGCCCACGTCCCGATGTGCGTCGCCGTCAGGTAGCGCACATTGTTCATGTCAAAACACAGCAGCGCTCCCATCTCCGATCTCGCCAACAGCGCTTTCGCCCGCGCCAGTCGTTCGCGGCGCAAGCGGTCAAAATCAATGCGGTTTTCCCAATCCACCGCCATCGGCCCATAAGTTTTCAGCGCCATCTCACACCCCCTTCCGCGCAACTACGCCTTCCCGCACAGCGCCCGCGCCGCCTCAAATACCGTCTGCTCCGTCGGCACCGTCACATCTTCCAGCGGCGGCGAAAACGGAATCGGCACGTGCATTGCGCCCATGCGCTTCACCGGAGCTTCCAGGTTGTAGAACGCGCCTTCGGCGATGACCGATGCGATCTCTCCGGTCACGCCGTAGCGGCCATAACCTTCGTCAACCACCATCGCCCGCGAAGTTTTCTTCGCCGATTCGATCAACGTCTTTTCATCCAGCGGCCACGTCGTCCGCGGATCAATCACTTCCGCGCTCACGCCAATCTTTTCCAGCAACTCCGCCGCACCCAGCGCCACTTGCACCATGCTGCTCGTTGCCACGATCGTGATGTCTTCGCCTTCCCTCTTCACGTCCGCCACGCCCAGCGGAATCGTGTACTCTTCTTCCGGCACCGGCCCTTTGAGCTTGTACATCATCTTGTCTTCGAAAAAGACCACCGGGTTCTCGTCACGAATCGCCGTCTTCAACAATCCCTTCGCATCGTACGGCGTCGATGGCATCACTACTTTCAATCCCGGCACATGACTCAGCCACGCGTGCAGCGATTGCGAGTGCTGCGCCGCTGAACGCCGGGTCGCTCCCAGCGTCGTCCGCAGCACCATCGGCACTTTCCAAGTCCCGCCGGACATGTAGTGCACCTTCGCCGCCTGATTCACCATCTGGTCCATCGTCAGCGTCAGGAAGTCGCCGAACATGATGTCCACCACTGGCCGCAAACCCGTCATCGCGGCCCCGATCCCCATGCCTGTGAAGCCCGCTTCCGAAATCGGCGTATCGATCACCCGCTCAGCGCCGAATTCCTCCACCAGACCCGACAGCACTTTAAACGGCGTCCCCGCTTCCGCAACGTCCTCGCCAAAAATGCACACGCGCGAATCTCGGCGCATCTCTTCCGCAAGCGCTTCGCGGACCGCTTGTGCAAACGTCAGCTCTCTCGTCGCCACTTCAGGCATAAACGTCCTGGTCCACCTGGTCTACAGTCGGATACGGCGCGGCAATCGCAAACTCCACCGCCGCCTTCATTTCCGCCTGCACTTCTTGCTGGATTTGCTTCAACTTTCCTTCATCCGAAAACGATTGCTCGGCCAGCCATTGCGCAAAGTTCTTGATCGGGTCCCGCTTCGTCTTCCATTCGAGCTCTTCTTGTTTCGAACGGTAATATTCGCGGTTGATGTCGCCGACGTGGTGTCCCGTGTAGCGATACGTGTTGCACACCAGAAACGCCGGCCCTTCGCCCTGCCGCGCCCGCTCCACCAGCCGGTGCGCTGTCGCGTACACTGCTCGCACGTCTTGCCCGTCCACGCTTTCCGCTTGCACTCCAAAAGCAGTTCCCCGCGCCGGAATGTCCCCGGCTGTGGTCTCCGAATAATGTGTGTATTCCGTATAAAGATTGTTCTCGCAAACGTAGATCACCGGCAATTTCCAGAGCGCCGCCAGGTTCATCACTTCATAGAGAACTCCCTGCCCCAGCGCTCCTTCGCCAAAAAAGCACACCGCCACTTGTCCTGTTCCTAGCCTCTTCGACGAAAGCGCCGCTCCGGTCGCAATTCCCGCGCTTCCCCCGACGATCGCGTTCGCCCCCAGATTTCCCGTCGCCGGGTCCGCAATATGCATGGACCCGCCTTTGCCCCGGCAGTATCCCGCCTCTTTGCCCAGCAGCTCCGCGAACATCCGGTCGGGCGAAGCTCCCTTCGCCACACAATGGCCGTGTCCCCGGTGCGTGCTCGTAATGTAGTCGTCCCCACGAAGCGCCTCGCAAACTCCCACCGCCACCGCTTCTTGGCCAATGTAAAGGTGCGCTAGCCCGGGCATCAGCGCGCGCGTATAGAGTTCGTTCACCTGCTCTTCGAACTCCCGGATCATCACCATACGCCGGTACATCCGCATCCACTGCTCGGTTTTCACTTCCGCTTTGGTTTTGGATTGATCCGTTGCAATTGTCATGGCTTCACTCCGGACATCCGCGCCAAAACATTGAACACCACCGCAAAATCCTTCTCCACCAATTCCATTCCCCGTGCCGCCGTCAGGAATTCGTTCGTGACCGCCGTCGTCGGCATCGGCACGTCCAGTTGCCGCCCCAGCTCCAATGCCAGATTCATGTCTTTCTGCATCATGTTGACGTTGAACCACGCCTCTTCCGGCATCTTCAATACAAACGGCCCCCGGTACTGCACCATCGGCGACGCAATCACGCTGTGCGTCAGCACGTCCACGGCGATTTCTCGTGCGATCCCGCTCTTTTCTGCCAGCAGCACTCCCTCGCAAAACGCCAGCATCTGCACCGCGAGGCTCAGGTTTGTCCCGATCTTCATTACCAGCGCCAGGCCGTTGTCACCGACGTGTGTCACCTTTGGCCCGATGTCTTGCAGCAGCGGCTTCACTTTTTCGAACGTTTCCTTGCGCCCTCCCACCATCACCGACAATTTCCCTTCTTGCAGCGTGATCACGCTCCCGGAAACCGGCGCGTCCACCATATCGCCGCCTTTTTCGCGCACCTTGCCCGCAATCTCCCGGCTGTATGCCGGGCTCACGGTGCTCATATCCGCGAAAATCTTGCCCGGCGTCACTCCTGCCAGCATTCCGTCGGGTCCATTCATCACCGCTCCCAGCGCCGCGGAATTCGTAACCATGGAAAACGTAACATCCGCCGCTGCCACCACCGCGCGCGGCGAGTCCGCCCACTTCATCCCCTTTTTGACTAGCCACTCCGCTTTCGAACGCGTACGGTTATAGCCCGTAACGCTGTGGCCCTTCCCGAGTAGCCGGTTCACCATTTCGCCGCCCATCACGCCAAGCCCGACAAATCCAAGATTCGCCATGAATCCTTTTTCTCCGACTAAAAACTTAAAACTAATAACTGACAACTGTTCTTTAGGATTCCTGCCCGCTCGGCGCCCGCCGCGAATCCTCTCGCACTTGTCGCAAGTGCGCCTTCATTGCATCTCGCGCTCCGAGCGGATCGCGGTGCTCGATGGCCTCCAGAATCCTCTTGTGGTGATACTGCCCGCGCTCCGGGCCCCCTTCCACCTGAAAAATTCCCATCCGCTGTTCTCGCAGCAGTCCCACAATCGAATCGATCAAAGAAAGAATCAGCGGATTTGCCGCGGCTTCCGCGAGAGCCAGGTGAAAATCCAGATCCGCTTCGATGAATGAATCCGGGTCCTTGCGGGCACTATCCATTACTGCGATTTGCTCCCGCATCGAAGCAAGATCTTCGTCGTCGACGCGAGTTGCCGCCAGCGCAGCGATCTCCGGCTCCAGGATTTCGCGCACTTCCGCCAGAAACCCGGACCCCTCCGCCTGCCCTACCTTAAACATGCGGTCCAGCGACTGCCGCATGGAGTACGAGGTGCCATCGGTAACAAAGGTCCCGCGTCCCGGATAGGCTTCCACCAGCCCCTTTTCTCGAAGCGCTTTCACCGCCTCGCGCACGGCCGTGCGACTCACGCCAAATTGTTGAGCGAGTTCACGTTCGGGGGGAAGTTGGTCCCCCGGCTTCAGGACAGTCTTGTGAATGGATTCCTCGACCTGCTGAACGATTTGCTCATACAGGCGAGAGGAACGCACGATCTTGTACATGACATCCTCCCAAGTCCGAAAGACACTACCCCACACCCTGGTACGACCGCCGTACCAAACAAAAGCGGCTTAAGGGTAGTCGTTTGACTCGTCAGACTCTGGTCGAGTTGTTGGACCAACCTACCACACGCCCTTTGCTCCCGCAACTCCCTAGGGTGCCTCTTCGATCCATACCGTCTTGATATTCGTGAATTCTCGAATCCCATGCGCTCCCAGTTCTCGCCCGTGCCCAGACCATTTCACTCCCCCGAAGGGTATACGGGGGTCGGAAGCTACCATACGGTTTATGAAAACCATTCCAGATTCCAGGTCATTGATGAAGCGTTCGCGCTCATTCTTGTCGTTCGTCCAGGCGCTCGCCCCCAATCCAAACCGGCTGTCGTTCGCGATTCGAATCGCGTCATCCAGGTTTGCAGCCCGGAACACGCTCGCCACCGGACCGAATAGCTCCTCCTTGTGCGCCGGCGAGCCCATAGGAATATTTGTCAGCACCGTGGGAGCATAAAAATTCCCAGGACGATCTAGCCGTTTGCCTCCGGTCAAGACCTTCGCCCCTGCCTCGACCGTCTTCTTCACGTCGCGGTCCAGATCGGCCAGGCCATCCGCCGTTGACAGCGGCCCCAGTTCCGTCTTTTCGTCGAAAGGATCGCCTACTTTCAACGCCGCCATTTTCTCTGCGAACATCCGTTCGAATCGGTCCGCAATGGATTCGGCCACGATGAAACGCTTGGCGGCGATACAAGATTGTCCGTTGTTGAAGATCCGGGCCTTCACCGCCGTGGCCGCCGCCACCTCCAGATTCGCGCTCGGCATCACGATAAAGGGATCGCTGCCTCCGAGCTCCAGCACCACCTTCTTGATTCTCTTCGCCGCGCCGATTCCCACTTCAATTCCTGCTCCTTCGCTCCCCGTCAATGTAGCCGCCATTACTCGCGGATCTCCCAGGATTTTGTCCACTTTTTGCGAGCCCACTAGAAGTGTCTGGAAAGCTCCGTCGAGAAACCCGGCTCTCCGGAAGACGTCCTCAATCGCCAGCGCGCTTTGCGGAACGATCGACGCGTGCTTCAGAAGTCCGACGTTCCCAGCCATTAACGCCGGCGCGGCGAATCGCATCACTTGCCAAAAAGGAAAATTCCACGGCATCACCGCCAGAACCGCCCCGAGCGGCTGGTAACGGATGTAACTCCGGCTAGCCGTTGTCTCCACCACTTCGTCGGCCAGAAAACGCTCAGCGTTCTCCGCATAGTAGCGGCAGACCCACGCGCATTTCGCAGCTTCATCGACCGCGGACCGAAGCGTCTTGCCCATTTCGGTCGTCATCATCCGACCAAAAATCTCTTTTTCGCCGTCCAGAATTGCTGCCGCCTTCAACATCATCTGCGCGCGTTCAGCAAACGGCACTTTTCGGTAGCTCAAGAACGTATCCGCAGCCTTCTGAAGTTTCACTTCAATCTGTGCATCCGATAGCGATTCGAATGTTTTGAGCAGTTGCCCGGTCGCCGGATTGATGGTTGCAATTGCCATTTCTGTTCTCCCTCTGAAATCCTACCGTGGCATTCTATTCGACAGATCACTGCCGGTGTGCGGCTTTGACCCCTGTCGTTCGAACGATTCCGAAACGACAAGCGAGCAGGACCAACATGGTCTCGGTTTGGTCCAACCACTATACCCGAACACTTTTTCGCGAGACATATACTAACTGCAACTAGTTCTAATCCATCGAAGAATGCTCTTGACAGTCTTTGTTTGCGAATGGTACAGCGGTCCTACCTTTTGGATACCGGGAGATGCTAATCCTCCCCCTCTTATAGTTTCAAGTGCGTATAGAGGGGACCTGTACGGTAATTTGAACGGGAATCCACCGTCATCGTCCCTGATCGTAAAGGTGCGAGCCACGAGTTTGTAACCTAAGGAGCCGCAAACATGAAGCAGAGACCTGGGCCTGGGGCGAGAACACCCAATTCCAAGCCTGTAAAGCGCCGAAACTCGGGGGAAAGAGCCATCCATCCAACGCGGCGCGAGTTCTTGCGAACCGCCGCAGGCGCTGGCTTGGCATTGGCCGGTTCGCCTTTGGCGCCTTGGGGGGACCATCATGGACACCCCTCCCCGAACAGTATCTCGTATCTGGATCGCAGGTTGTACATCCACAACATGGAGATCCTCGCCCACTTCATGCCCGGCCACGTGCGCAATGGCAAGATGCAGTTGATGTCCATCGGTAATCGCCGCTACATGTTCCAGCAAGGCGACGTCATCGACGTCAGTGACGTTCGAAAGCCCGCCTTTTATAACAAAGGCGGATTCGAAGGCCATCAGGTGCAGGTCGCCTACAACAAAAATCTAAAGAAGTGGATTCTCATGACCGGCGCGCAAACGCCGATCACCGATTCGACTCCTGAAGCGCCCATGGGCAAATACGACGACCCGCATCTCGATGACAAGCGCAAGAATTACAACGGACTTCGTGGCGTACGCTTCTACGATGTCACCGATCCATCGAAAATTGCAAAACTTTCCGAGTTCAGCACCGGCGCCACCGGCCAGGGCACGCACCGAAATTATTACGACGGCGGAAAGTATGCTTATCTCGACACCGCCCCAGACGAATCGTTTATCCACCAGCCGTCCTACTTCCGGCAGTTGGTCAACGGCAACATGATCGTGGATGCTTCGGACCCAAGCAATGCGAAAGAAGTCTCGATGTGGTGGGTTCCCGGCTCTCGCAAAGGCGAAGAAGGGGAATACAATAAGTGGATCTGGTCAAAACTCGTTCCGCCAAAAGTTGTTGCGGACCAGACGCCTTTCTCGGGACTCCACGGCCCCATGTACGTTCCCAAAAGACTGGAAGACGGAGGCAACCGCGGTTACGGCGCTTTCGGCTGTAACGGTTTTATCATCCTCGATCTTTCCGACCCCGCGCACCAGAAAGAAATTGGCCGATTCGAACCGCCCGCGCAATATTCCGGAATGGGCATTGCTTTCCACACGATTTATTGCGGCATCCTCGACCGCGGTTTTGTGATTTCGAACGGCGAAACCACAAATTCCGACTGTAATCAAATATATTTACCGAATTGGGTCATCGATATTCGCGATGAAGAGCATCCCATCGCGGTCGCGCAGCTTGCCCGCCCCGCGCCTCCGCCGGAAGCGCCGTACCGGGATTTCTGTTTCAAGCGCGGGCGCTTCGGCGCTCATAATCCGCCGCACCTGAAAGCGCCGGGGAAACCACGGCAGGAGTTTATTGCGTATTCGTATTTCATCGCGGGACTCCGCTGTTATGACATCGGGGACCTCTATAAGCCGGAAGAAATAGCTTACTTCATTCCTCCGCAGGGCGGCGACCTGAAAAAATTCGGAAGCTACGACCGCACGGTGGACAACGTTTTTATCGAGTGGGACCGCAACGTTATTTGGACCTCGACCGATACGGGCTTATACGCGCTAAGTTGCCCGAATCTCGGGAAGCCCATCCTTGATCCGATGCCGGTCACGGAATGGTCGCTCGACAAACTCAACGAAGGTGCGCCGTAAGCGGACAAGAAAGAATTAACACAGAGAATGCTGAGGACACAAAGAGCATGGAGCCGGAATACTCGGAGTGCGTTTCTCATCGAATTCCTGGATCATACCAAGGAGTGAAGAATGATGCGCGTCATACGGTGGGCCTGCCTGCCGATTCTCGCTGTAGGATTTTTCTGCGGCAACTCGTCGTGCGCGCAAGCGCAGAGCGTGCAAAAAATCAAAGTGCTGACACTGCTGGGGCGTCCGCTGCAGGTCGTTATTGCGGAGACGCACGGCATTTTTGCGAAGTACGGCGTCGACGTGGAAACGCAAAACTTGCCGAATTCCGATGTCCTGCGTGCGAGCCTTGCCGCCGGTAAGGGCGATCTCGCTTACCTTGCCGTGGATAACGCCGTGGCTATGGTCGAGCTCGCTCACCAGGACGTGGTCATCGTGATGGGCGGCGAAGGCTCGCAGAACGAATTGATCGCGCAGCCAGAAATTAAATCCATCAAGGATTTGGCCGGAAAAACTCTCATCGTCGACGCGCCGAACACGGCGTATGCGCTGCAAATGAAAAAGATTCTTCTGCTGAAGGGAATGCACGCGGGTAAAGATTACGAAATCAAGCCGTTTGGCGCAACGCCACAGCGATTGATCGCCATGCGAGAACGAAAGGAAAATGCAGGATCTATGCTCGGGCCGCCGAGTTCGATTGTTGCCAAACGCGAAGGCTTCGTCAGCCTTGGTTCCGTTCAGGATCTTATCGGGCCGTATCAGGCCGCTGGTTACTTCACTCAGCGTGCGTGGGCGCAGGAACATCGCGGCGCGCTGGAAAAATATCTCGCGGCGATCATCGAGGCGCAACGCTGGCTGATGGCGCCGTCCAACAAGCAACTGGTGATCGAACTGATGATCAAGGAGTCGCATCTTGCTCCCGACGCGGCCGTCGAAGGGTACGAACTCAGCATGACGCGTCCGGGTGGATACGAAAAAGACGCGGCTCTTGATCTGGATGGTTTTAAGAATGTGCTGAAGCTGCGAGCGGAAGTGGAAGGCCAGTGGGGCGGGCATCCGCCGGGGCCGGAAAAATACTACGATTCTTCGTATTACGATGCGGCGCTGGCAATGCTGAAAGGGGCAAAGTGAATGAATTCCAGAATGAGACGTCAGCGTATCGGTTCCTTGCTGTTCCTGATTTTTCTTACGTTGGCGTTCGCAAGCGTGGCGCCGGCGCAGCAAAAAGAACGGACGCTCGATGAAATCAAAGCCGAGGCCATCAACCGCGCGGAGAATGGAATGTATCCGCTGATCGGGCTCGACCCCGCGGACGTGCGCGAAGCATTTGCTGCGATCAAAACGTCCGACAACGACGAGTGGGCGTCGGGGTTCAGCGCCGTTGCGGACCGCTACATGGCGCAGGCGAAAGCGCTTGAAGTGACGGACGCGGCCAAGGCGAGCGCGCTTTACGTCAAGGCATGGCGGCTGTATTCGTTCGGACGCTGGCCAGTGCCGGCCTCTCCCGGCAAGCAGCGCGCGTATGGGAAGGCGCTGGAGGCATTTCTCGCGCATGCCCGATTGATGGATCCTCCTCTCGAAGTGGTACACATTCCGTTTGAAGGATCGGAGATCGTCGGGTACCTACGGCTGCCGAAGAATGCAAAAGGGCCGGTGCCGCTGGTGATCGCCATCAGCGGACTTGATAGCCGCAAAGAAGATCTTTCCGAAAATTTTGGCGCCATTTTGCCTTATGGAATTGGATTCATCGGCCTCGATTCGCCTGGCACTGGGCAGTCGCCGATCAAGGCCAGCGAAACCGCGGAACGCGAATTCTCTCGCGTGATCGATTACTTGCAAACCAGGCCGGAGGTGGACAGGACGCGAGTCGCCATGGACGGCCAGAGCTTCGGGGCGTATTGGGCGACGAAACTCGCGATCCGGGAGCACGCGCGCTTGAAAGCGGTGGTGGCACAGTCGCCGCCGGCGGACGCGACGTTCCAGAAGGAATTTGTGATCAACAAGACGCTGGGAAATCGCGAATACCTTTTCGGGCTGGGTCCCGCGCTGATGTCGATTTACGAAGGCGCGAAAACGGTAGATGATTTGGCGACGATTTTTCCAAAGATGTCGCTGGTTTCGCAAGGATTGCTCGGGAGGCCGACGGCGCCGATGCTGATCATCGCGGGGGCCCTGGACACGCAGGTACCGATTTCGGATACGTATCTGATTCTCAATAGCGGTGACGTTCCGAAAGAGGCGTGGATCAATCCGCAGGGGGGGCACCTGGGGCGGCAGGTGAAAGTGTGGCCTGATCCGGTGATTTTCCGGCAGGTGATCATTCCGTATTTGCTGAGAAAGCTGGATGCGGGAAGTACTGAAGCAATGAAGTAGACACGTCAGGATGGGAAAAGAGCGGGGTTGTAAGACGTTGAAAGTTGGGAGTAATGAAGAAAAGGCCATAGCGGAGACGCCCCCACGGGGTCGCGGTAAAGGACGTGCGGCGAAGGCCACGAAGAGTTCTTGCGCTCAAGATTTTGAGAGCGCGCGATCGACGGAAAGCGCGCCAGAGCCCTTGATCATGATGGCCAAAGCGACGGCGAGAGCGAGAAGGTGGTACTCGATGCCCTCTCCTTTTTGATTGCCGGACCAGTTTGCGAAAAAGCCGAAGTGCCAGTGGACCATGGCTACGGCCACCACCATGTTACAAACAATGCCGAAAGCGGCGACACGACCGAGAAGGCCGAGAATCAAGCCGATGCCACCGAGGAATTCGGCGCAGATGGCGAGAAATGCGAACGCGGCGGGGATGTGCGCTTTTTGGGTGAAGAAACCCATGGTGGCGGAGAATCCATAGCCGCCAAACCAGCCGAGGGCCTTTTGCGCACCGTGCGCGAAGAAGACCACGCCAAGAACTAGGCGAAGGATGGTGATGGCCAGATCGTCAGTGGTATTGATGAGCTTGCGAAACATGTGCATGCCCTCCTTTGTTTTTGATGGAAAAACGGGACTCGAGGAAACAGGGATAGTACATCGAATCCGCCGCGTTGAGGAAAGGAAAACTACGGCCGGAGGGACTAGTACGGAATGAATGAATGGGATTGTCTCCTTGGCTAGCGACGGCGAGTCGCTGGGATCGGCCCGTTGTTCAATGTTAGAGCGCGCAAGAGTCAGAAAACGCCCGGTACCGGAAGTTTCAAATTGGTTAAGGCCTTTTGGGGACATTGTGGGGCCAGCCGGCCAAAACGTCGTACCATTGTGGTAAGGGGATGCATCTGGAGGCGGCCATCGCATACCGAGAGAAACGCCGTTCGCCGAGGTATTCATTCATCGCGAGCGCTGAGCTGATCGAAGAGAAGGCTGATGTGCGCATCGCGTCGCGGGTGAGCGAATTGAGCCTGCACGGGTGCTATTTGGACATGATGAATCCGTTCCCCACGGGGACGATGGTGCTGGTGAAAATTACCGCGGGAGATGCGTTCTTCGAAGCCAAGTCAGAGATCATTTACTCGCAGCCGAATATGGGCGCTGGCGTGAGGTTCCTGCACGTCGAATCGAATTCGCAAGCCGCGCTGGACCGCTGGCTGGATGGGGCGGAGAAGGACCACCAGAGGCAGTCCGGATAATCCCCGGGTTGCGAGCATCCGGAGGGACACCGATGAGAGGGACTCCATGAAAGAATTTTCGAGCCGCAGAGAATTTCTTCGTGCCGCGGCACTGGCCGGCGCTGGGCTCGCACTTTCAAACCGCCTGGCCGGGGCATCCATCAAGTCGGTGCTGGTGTTCACAAAATCGTCAGGATTCGAACACGCTGTGGTGAAAAGAGTGGATGGGAAACCGAGCATCATGGACGACGCCGTAACCGACCTGGGGAACAAGCATGGATTCAAAGTCAGCGTGACGAAGGACGGGCGTATTTTCGATTCGAAAGAGTTCCATTCCTACGCCGGCGTGGTGTTTTTCACCACCGGTGACCTTACGACTATGGGCACTGACGGCAAGCCCCCGATGTCACCCAAGGGCAAGCAGACACTGCTGGACGCGGTGCGGGATGGAATGGGATTTGTGGGCGTGCATGCGGCAAGCGACACGTTTCATACGCTGCCAGATCCCGAAGACCGATCCAATCGCTATGTCGCGCATGGAGATCAGGAAGACCCATACCTTCGGATGCTCGGCGCTGAGTTCATCACTCACGGGCGAGAGCCGCGGCTGCAGGATGCGAACTTGATCGTGAACGACCCGAAATTTCCCGGGTTGGAAGGCGTGACTTCGCCGGTGAGTTTCAACGAAGAGTGGTACTCGTTGAAGGATTTTATGCCCGATCTCCACGTGATCCTCACTCTGGAAACGGATGGCATGAAGGGTGAGTGCTACCGGCGCGCGCCGTATCCGGTGATGTGGACGCGGATGCACGGCAAAGGCCATGTGTTTTATACCGCGATGGGCGACCGGCCGGAGAATTGGAAGAATGAGTTTTTCCTGAATTCGCTCGCCGGTGGAATGCGCTGGGGTATCGGAGATGCCGGCGCTCAAGTGGATGTGAATTTGAAGAAGGCTGCGCCGCGCTATGCGGAAATTCCTCCAAAGTTTCCCGAAAAAAAGTGAATACATCCCAACCCCCCGCTCACTGAATGGGAATGATTGACGCTGAGCCGATTACATAGGGATCGGCTGGTTGATCCTCGGCTTGACGTACCAGCAGGGAGAATAACCGCTGTGCGGGAAGAGTGAGTGGACGCAGGTGACGGTCTGCTCCGGATTCCGGGCGTCTACTTCATATTCCGTCTTGCCATTCTTTTCCGGGATGGCGAGGACTCGCAGGGTCTTGAGTGATTCGAACGGGTCGCCGGGTTTCGGGTGAAGCGTGCGAAAGCGGAGAAAGAGGTAATCACCAACGTAAACAGCTGCAACGATCGCGGTGATAACGATGAGAATTCGCTTCGCGAGGATCCGCGGAGAACTCACGTCAAATGTCCGCATTCTTCAACGAGGCCTGCTGAACTTTCACATCCACTTCGTGCTCACGCAACGAGCACGAAACGTATG